>ERZ795053.1903-NODE-1903-length-25853-cov-32.560974_pt1 | contig 25853 bp, 24 predicted proteins | sample MGYA00375137_ERZ795053 | MGnify/ENA primary metagenome ERZ795053 (study PRJEB30182, sample SAMN05720284) | activated sludge metagenome | isolation source: Anaerobic digester | place: Hong Kong | collected 2014-12-17 ...
CGGTCACGCCACATTGCAGTGAAGCGTAAATATTGGCGATGGCCATGCCATAGGTATCGTGGTAGTGGCCGGCGATGCGGTCGATGGGGATACGGGCGCCGACGGTCTCGATCAGACGCTTGGCGGCTTCCGGCGTCCCCACGCCGATGGTGTCACCCAAACTGATCTCGTGGCATCCCATGTCGAATAGAGCGCCGGCCACCTGGGCGACCGCCGCCGGCTGGACAGGCCCTTCGTAGGGACAACCAAGCACGCAGGACACGTAGCCGCGTACTTGGACGCCGGCTTGCCGCGCCGCCGCCATGACCGGTTCGAAACGTTTCAGTGAGTCGGCGATGGAACAATTGATATTTTTTTGCGAGAAAGACTCGGACGCCGCGCCGAATACGGCCACTTCCCGCGCCCCCGCCGCCAGGGCTGCTTCAAGACCCTTCAAGTTGGGCGTCAGCACCGGGTACGCAACGCCGGGCAAGTGCTCGATGGCACGCATGACCGCAGCGTTGTCGGCCATCTGTGGTATCCACTTGGGTGAAACGAAGGAGGTCGCCTCGATGGCCTTCAGTCCGGCTTTTCCCAGTCGAGCGATCAACTCCACCTTGGTCGCGGTGGCGATCGCCGTCGGCTCGTTTTGCAAGCCATCGCGGGGACCCACTTCGACGATTTTGACAGTCTTGGGTAGCAAGATTGACTCCAGGCTCATGAATGTCATGTCTGCTCGGGTTCGAACTCGACCAACTCGGCGCCATCGCTCACTGGGTCGCCGACCGCGAAGTGGAAGGATTTCACCGTTCCCCTGCTTGGAGCCGTGATGGTGTGCTCCATCTTCATGGCCTCCAGAATCAGCAGTGGAGCGCCTTTTTCCACCTTCGCGCCCACCGCCGCGAGCAGTGCGATCACATTGCCCGGCATGGGGGCCAGCAAGCCACCCTCCGGGCCACCGCCCTCGCCGCCATAATACAGGGGATCGATTCGCGCCAAACGCCAGGCGTGGCCATGGAGAAAGACATGCCGCTTTTCTCCGGCGACCACTACCGTGGCGTTGATTCGCGAACCGCCCAACTCCGCCCACAGGCTGTCGTTTGGCCTGAGTTCGCCCCGAACCAGCGTCTCCAGCCCGTCGAGTTCCAGCGCGTAGCCCTGTTCGGCATAGCGTACGCCCACGGTTTTTTCCGATTCGCCGGCGCGGAACAGCAGTCGGCGTTCGGCGCGGGAATTGAGCCGCCAGCCATCGCGTCGGTGCCAGGGCGAAAGCGGATCGGCATGTCGGGTGGCCTCGGCGCTCGCCCGCGCCTCCTCGCGCAACAAGGTGGCGAGCGCGGCGACCAGCAAAACGTCGCGGGGAATGGGCGAATCGGTGGCAAACAGGAATTCGCGCTCGCGTTCGATCAGGTCGGTATCGAGGTCGGCTTGGGCAAAAGCGGGGGAGGCCACCAGACGCGCCAGGAAATCGACGTTGTTGGCGACACCCACGATGCGGTATTGGGCCAACGCGCGTAGCATGCGAGCCAGCGCCTGTTCCCGGTTGGTGTCCCACACGATGAGTTTGGCAATCATCGGATCGTAGAAGGGACCGATCTCGTCATCTTCCTCGACGCCGGTGTCGACCCGGACGTGCAGGTTCTCTTCCGGCGGCGCGAGGTGTAGCAGCTTGCCGGTGGAGGGCAGAAAGCCCTTGGCGGGATCTTCGGCGTAAATTCGGGCTTCCAGCGCGTGTCCGTGGATCTGGATCTGTTCCTGCGTCAGGGGCAGCGGTTCGCCGCAGGCCACCCGCAATTGCCACTCCACCAGATCCAGACCGCTGATCATCTCGGTGACGGGATGCTCGACCTGGAGCCGCGTGTTCATCTCCATGAAATAGAAAGCGCCATCCGGGCTGACGATGAATTCCACCGTGCCGGCGCCGACGTAGCCGACCACCTGTGCGGCCTTCACCGCCGCATGACTCATCGCGGCGCGGCGTTCGGGCGTCATGCCGGGTGCCGGCGCTTCTTCGAGTACCTTCTGATGGCGGCGCTGCACCGAGCAATCCCGCTCGAACAGTGAGACGATATTGCCGTGGACATCGCCGAACACCTGGATCTCGATGTGGCGCGGATGCATCAGGTATTTTTCGACCAGCACGCTCTCGTCGCCGAAAGCGGCGGCGGCCTCTCGCCGGCAGGAAGCGAGCGCTGCCTCGAAATCCTCGGATCTTTCCACCAAGCGCATGCCTTTGCCGCCGCCGCCGGCGCTGGCCTTGATCAGCACCGGGTAACCGATCCGGTTGGCCTGCTCACGCAGAAAGGCCGGTTCCTGATTGTCTCCGTGATAACCCGGCGTGAGAGGGATGCCCGCTTGCGCCATCAGCGCCTTGGCGATGCTCTTGGAACCCATCGCGCGGATCGCCTCGACCGGCGGACCGATGAACACGAGGTCGCTGGCGGCGCAGGCTGCGGCGAACTCCGGGTTCTCCGACAGGAAGCCGCTGCCTGGATGAATGGCCTGTGCCCCGGCTTGCCGGGCGGCGGCGATGATCTTGTCGATGGCGAGATAGCTGTCTCGGGCCACCGCCGGGCCGATCAGCACCGCCTCGTTGGCCAACCGCACATGCCGGGCATTCGCGTCCACTGCGGAATACACCGCCACTGTGTCGATCCCCAGACGCCGGGCGGTTTTGATGACGCGGCAGGCGATTTCACCCCGGTTGGCGATCAGGATTTTCTGAAACATCGGCCTAGTTCTCCGCCCGGTTGTGTCCAGTTTCACTCCCCTCTCCCTTTGGGAGAGGGGTTGGGGGTGAGGGCGAGGGCGAGGGCGCAATCCAGGCCGGTCGCCGCTTTTCCAGGAACGCCGCCAGCCCTTCCCGAGCCTCCGCCGTGGCACGCAGCGCGGCGATGCGATGGGCGGTGTCTTCCATCAACTCGTCGCTGATCGCCTGACCGGCCACGGCCCGGATCAGCGCTTTCGCCGCCGCCTGGGCCTGGGGACCACCCAGTAGCAGGGCGTCGGTCAATTGTTGGACTTTGCGGTCCAGATCTTCGGGTGTCGCCAGCTCATGGACCAGGCCGATCTCCCAGGCGCGTTGGGCGTCCACGCGCTCCGCCGTCTGGAAATAGCGAGATGCTTGGCGCGCGCCGATGGCGCGGATCACATAGGGGGCGATGGTGGCGGGAATGATGCCGAAGCGGACCTCCGAGGTGGCGAACACCGCACCGGTCGCGGCCACGCACAGATCGCAGGCCGCCGCCAGTCCCAGGCCGCCGCCGAGAGCCGCCCCATGGACTCGGGCGATGGTCGGCTTGCGCAGTTCGGCGAGGGTGCGCAGCATGGTCGCCAGCCGGCGGGCGTCTTCGATGTTGTCCGCGACCGATGCTTGCCCGGCCGCTTGCATCCAGTTCAGATCGGCGCCAGCGGAGAAGCTTTTGCCGCGACCCGCCAGAATCACCACCCGCACCGTGTCATTGGCGTCGAGTGCGTGGCAGGCGGCGGTAAGATCGGCGATCAGTTGGGGATTGAAGGCGTTGTGCAGCTCGGGGCGGTTCATCCACAGGGTGGCGACCGGTCCGGCATATTGGATTTCAAGCGTGGGGTGCATGAATCACATCCTGAACAGGCCGAATCGGGTCGGTGGAATGGGCGCATTGAGGGCGGCCGACAGCGATAGTCCGATGATGCGTCGGGTCTGGGCGGGGTCCACCACACCGTCATCCCATAGCCGGGCCGTGGCGTAGTAGGGATGGCCCTGAGCCTCGTAGCGTTCACGAATCGGCGTCTTGAACGCATCCTCTTCCTCTTGGCTCCAGGCGCCGCCGCTGGCCTCGATGCCATCTCGGCGCACGGTCGCCAACACACTGGCCGCCTGTTCGCCGCCCATCACCGAAATCCGGCTGTTGGGCCACATCCACAGGAAGCGCGGCGAGTAGGCGCGTCCGCACATGCCGTAGTTGCCGGCGCCGAAGCTGCCGCCGATCAGCACGGTGATCTTGGGGACCTGCACGGTGGAGACGGCGGTGACCATCTTGGCGCCGTCCTTGGCGATACCACCGTTTTCGTATTTGCGACCCACCATGAAACCGGTGATGTTTTGCAGGAACAGCAGCGGAGTGCCGCGCTGCCCGCACAGTTCGATGAAATGCGCGCCTTTCTGGGCGGATTCCCCGAACAGGATGCCGTTGTTGGCGACGATGCCCACCGGATAACCGCAAAGCTGAGCGAAGCCGGTGACCAGCGTGATGCCGTATCGGGCCTTGAATTCGTCGAAACGCGATCCGTCCACCAGCCGGGCGATGACTTCCCGCACGTCGTAAGGCTTGCGGGTATCGGTCGGCGGGATACCGTAGATTTCCTCCGGGTCGTAAATCGGCTCCTCGCCGCTCCCCAGCGCCAGGCTGACCGGTTTGATCCGGTTGAGGTTGGCGAGAATCCGCCGGGCGATGTAGAGCGCGTGCGCGTCGTTTTCGGCTAGGTGGTCGGCGACCCCGGAGATGCGGGTATGCACGTCGCCGCCACCCAGATCCTCGACCGTTACCACCTCGCCGGTGGCGGCCTTCACCAGCGGCGGTCCGCCGAGGAAGATGGTGCCCTGGTTCCTGACGATGACCGTTTCGTCGGACATGGCCGGCACGTAAGCGCCACCGGCGGTGCAGGATCCCATGACCACGGCGATCTGCGGGATGCCCTTGGCGGACATATTGGCTTGGTTGAAGAAAATGCGGCCAAAGTGGTCCCGGTCGGGAAAAACCTCATCCTGTTTTGGCAGAAACGCGCCGCCCGAGTCCACCAGATAGATGCAAGGCAGGTGGTTCTGCTCGGCGATTTCCTGGGCGCGCAGGTGCTTTTTTACGGTCAGCGGATAATAGGTGCCGCCCTTCACCGTGGCGTCGTTGGCGACGATCATGCATTCGCTGCCCTGCACCCGGCCGATGCCGGTGATCATGCCCGCCGCCGGCGCTTCATTGTCGTAGAGGCCGTAAGCCGCCAGTTGGCCGATTTCGAGGAAGGGCGTACCGGGATCGAGCAAGTGATTCACCCGCTCCCGCGGTAGCAGCTTGCCGCGGGCGACGTGTTTCTGACGGGCCGCTTCGTTGCCGCCCAACGCCACTTCGGCGATCTTGTCGCGCAAATCGGTGACCAGGGTTCGCATGGCGGCCGCGTTGGCCTGAAACTCGGCCGAACGGGGGTTGATCCGTGACTTGATGACGCTCATCAGGCGTTCTCGGCAAACAGTTCCCGGCCGATGAGCATCCGGCGGATTTCCGAGGTGCCGGCGCCGATCTCGTAGAGCTTGGCGTCCCGCCATAGGCGGCCGACGGGATATTCGTTGATGTAGCCGTTGCCGCCGAGGGCCTGAATCGCTTCCCCGGCCATCCAGGTGGCCTTTTCCGAGGCATGGAGAATGGCACCGGCGGCATCCTTGCGCAGGATACGGGCATGGTCGGCCCGGTCGCAGGACTGGCCCACGGCATAGACATAGGCACGGCAGGCTTGCCAGGTGGTGTACATGTCGGCCAGCTTACCTTGCATGAGCTGGAACTCGCCGATGGGCGTGTCGAATTGCCGGCGGTCGTGCAGGTAGGGGATCACCACGTCCATGCAGGCGGCCATGATGCCCAGCGGCCCGCCGGCCAGCACGGCGCGTTCGTAGTCGAGGCCGGACATGAGCACCTTGACGCCGTTACCCACGCCGCCTAGCACGTTTTCCTCCGGCACCTCGCAATCGTCGAAGAACAGCGGGTAGGTGTTGGAGCCCCGCATTCCCAGCTTGTCCAGGTGGGTGCCGTGACTAAAGCCCGTAAACCCTTTTTCCACGATAAAGGCGGTGATGCCGCGAGGACCGGCGTTCAGGTCGGTCTTGGCGTAGATCACCAGGGTATCGGCGTCGCCGCCGTTGGTGATCCACATCTTGCCGCCGTTCAGGACGTAGCGGTCGCCTTTCTTGTCGGCGCGCAGTTTCATGCTCACCACGTCGGAGCCGGCATTGGCCTCGGACATGGCCAGTGCCCCGACATGCTCGCCGGAAACGAGCTGGGGCAGATAGCGGGCTTTCTGTTCGGCGCTGCCGTTGCGATGAATCTGATTCACGCACAGGTTGGAGTGAGCGCCGTAGGACAATCCGACGGCGGCGGAGGCCCGAGACAGTTCCTCCATGACGACGATATGGGCGAGGTAGCCCATGTTGACGCCGCCGTATTGCTCGTCGACGGTCATGCCGATCAATCCCAGATCGCCGAACTGGGTCCACAAATCGGCGGGAAACCGATTGTCGCGATCGATTTGGGCGGCCCGAGGGGTGATTTCCTTCCTGGCGAAGGCGCTCACCGTATCGCGCAGCATGTCGATGGTCTCGCCCAGATTGAAATTCAGGCTATGGAATGACATATCGTCTCCTGATTGCTTTCAAGACCTGCTGGCGTCGTTGCGCCCTCAGTACTTGGTTTTCGGTTGGCGACCCAGGCGCCCAAGCCTGCCTTTCGCTGTCGTGGCCATGAAAATTTAGCGCTCGCCAGGGTATGGTACTTCCCTTTTTCAAAAAAATGAATTCAAATTCAAAAAATGAGGTTAGAATCATCTTATGGCTTACCGACGCTCGCCCTTGATGGAGGAAAGACTTGCCAACAACCGGGATCGGATCCTCGTGGCAACGCGCAAACTGGTTTCCGAAGGAGGATTTCGGGAAGCCCAGATTGCGGCGGTCGCGGCGGTCGCCGGCGTTTCCACGGGGATGATCTACCGCTATTTCCCATCCAAGACCGAATTGTTCGTGGAAGTCCTGGGTGCTGCGGTCGGGCAAGAAATCGACATCTTGACCGCAATTGCCATGGGTTCCGGGTCGGCTGGCGAGCGATTGGGAAGCGCGGTGACTTGTTTCGTTCGCCGCGCCCTGACCGGGCCTAATCTGGCCTACGCCTTTATCGCCGAGCCCGTCGATCCCGAAGTCGACACGGCGCGTATCCGATACCGGAAAAATTTTGGAGATGTGTTCAAAGCCATCCTGATCGATGGCATCGAGAAAGGCGAATTGCCCGATCAGGACCCCGAGGCAAGCGCGGCTTGTATCGTGGGCGCTTTTACCGAGGCGCTGGTGGGTCCCATTGGGCCGACGACGAGAAATACTCGCGACAAGGAACGCTTGGTCGAATCCATTCGGACTTTCTGTTTGCGAGCGGTCGGCGGCATTTCGAAATAGGAGGTGCAAATCTGCAATATTGGGGGACGAATATAATGGATGGGCTTCCCGCAATTCCATGGTATGTGGGCTAAGCTTATTTAAATTTTAAAGTCGGAGTGGCTGTTTTTACTCGTCGCACCGGCTAAATAAAACAACAAAGCAAATATACAGAGAACCATCATTAGACCGAGTCCGGCTCTTGGAAGCCGAGAATCGGCTGGAGGAGAGCGATGTCTTTTGGAGCGCCTACCGGGACACCGGAGGGGTTAGGGACCTTTCCGCGCCTGCTTTTCCATCATGCCCAAACGCGGGGCGACGCGCCGGCGATCCGCGAGAAAGATCTCGGTATCTGGCAGACCTGGACCTGGTCCGATGTCGCCGAACGAGTGCGCGCCCTGGCCAGTGGCTTGGCGGCCCTCGGTTTCAAGCGTGGCGACAATCTAGCCATCATCGGCGACAACCGACCCCATCTCTACATGATGATGAGTGCCGCCCAATGCCTCGGCGGCGTTCCGGTGCCGTTCTATCAGGATGCGGTGGCGGATGAGATGCTGTTCGTCCTCAAGGATGCGGCCATTCGCTTTGCCGCAGTCGAGGACCAGGAGCAGGTGGACAAGCTACTGGACGTCATGGATCGAGTGCCGCTGTTGGAGCATATCGTCTACGACGACCCGCGAGGCATGCGTCATTACAATCAACCCTACCTCCACGACATCCATGCCTTGATGGAGATGGGGCGGATTCACAACCGCAACCATCCGGATTTCCTCGACGCCGAGGTGGCCCAAGGACGGACCGACGATGTTTCGGTCATGCTCTATACCTCCGGCACCACCGGCATGCCCAAGGGTGTTTGCCAAACGCATGCCGCCTTCATCGCTTCCGCCCAGGGCGGCAGGCAGATCGACCGATTGGAAGCCACTGGCGACATTCTGTCCTACCTGCCCATGGCCTGGGTCGGCGACCATCTGTTCTCTTTCGCCCAGGCGCTGGTGGTGGGCTTTACCATCAACTGCCCCGAATCCGGCGACACGGTGATGACCGATCTGCGCGAAATCGGCCCGACCTATTACTTTGCGCCACCCCGGGTGTTCGAAAGCCTGCTGACCTCGGTCATGATCCGCATGGAGGATGCCGGCGTCATCAAACGCAGGATGTTCCACTATTTTCTGGGCGTGGCGAAACGTTGCGGTAGCGCCATCCTCGATGGCAAACCGGTCGGTCTGGGCGATCGGCTGCTCTATGGATTGGGAACCCTGCTGGTCTACGGCCCGCTGCGCAATGTCCTGGGCCTGAGCCGCATCCGCGTCGCCTACACCGCCGGGGCCGCCATCGGGCCGGAACTGTTCAGCTTCTACCGCTCCATCGGCATCAACCTCAAGCAGCTTTATGGCCAGACCGAAACCTGCGCCTACGTTTGCCTGCAACCGGACGGTCAGGTCAAGCCCAGCAGCGTGGGCGCGCCGGCGCCGGGCGTGGAAATCAAGATCGCCGACAACGGCGAGGTGCTGGTGAAAGGTCCCATGCTGCTCAAGGGCTATTACCAGCGGCCCGACGCCACCGCCGAATCGATCGATGCCGATGGTTACTTCATGACCGGCGACGCCGGTTTCATCGACGCCGATGGCCATCTGAACATCATCGACCGCGCCAAGGATGTGGGCAAGCTGGCCAACGGTGCCATGTTCGCCCCGAACTACATCGAAAACAAACTCAAGTTCTTTCAGTACATCAAGGAGGTGGTTTGTTTCGGTCACGAACAGGATCGGGTTTGCGCGTTCGTCAACATCGACGTGGGGGCGGTCGGCAACTGGGCCGAGCGGCGCGGCATCGCCTATTCCGGCTACACCGACCTGACCGGCAAGCCGCCGGTCCATGAGCTGATCAAGACTTGCGTCGACGAGGTCAACGCCACCTTGGCCCACGACGCCATGGTGGCCGAATCGCAGATTCATCGTTTCCTCATCCTGCACAAGGAACTCGATCCCGACGACGACGAGCTGACCCGGACCCGCAAGGTGCGGCGCAACTTCGTCGCGAAGAAATACCAGGTGCTGATCGACGCTCTCTACGGCGGTCAAGCCACCCAATTCATCGAAACCGAGGTCAAGTTCGAGGATGGCCGGCGCGGCAAGGTGTCCGCCGATCTCAGGATCATCGACGCCGAGACCTTCCCCGTGGCCAAGCAGGCGGCATAGACCATGAGCAAGCAAATCGGCGAGGTCATTCTCGACCTGCAAAACATTTCGCTGCGCTTCGGCGGGGTCAAGGCCCTGACCGACATTTCCTTCGATGTTCGCGAACATGAAATCCGCGCCATCATTGGCCCCAACGGAGCGGGCAAGAGCTCCATGCTCAACGTTATCAACGGGGTCTATCACCCCCAGGAAGGCGTCATCATCTTCCATGGTCGGGAGCGCAAGAAGATGGAGCCGCATCACGCGGCGACCCAGGGCATCGCCCGCACCTTCCAGAACATTGCGCTGTTCAAGGGCATGAGCGTGCTCGACAACATCATGACCGGGCGCATCACTCGGATGAAGGCCAACTTCATCGAACACGCCCTATGGCTGGGTCGGGCCAAGCGGGAAGAATTGGCGCATCGGAAAAAGGTGGAGGAAGTCATCGACTTCCTCGAAATCCAGCATATCCGCAAAACTCCGGTGGGTCGCCTGCCTTACGGCTTGCAAAAGCGAGTGGAACTGGGTCGGGCGCTAGCGGCCGAGCCGTCCATGCTGCTGCTGGACGAGCCGATGGCCGGCATGAATGTCGAGGAGAAACAGGATATGTGCCGCTTCATTCTTGATGTCAACGATCAGTTCGGTACCACCATCGTCCTGATCGAGCATGACATGGGGGTAGTGATGGATATTTCCGACCGCGTCGTGGTGCTCGATTACGGCAAGAAGATCGGCGACGGTCTGCCGGACGATGTGAAAAACAACGAAGACGTCATCGCCGCCTATCTGGGCGTGAGCCACTGAGGAGGTCGGGACCATGCAATTTTTTCTGGAAGTCCTGATCAGCGGTCTGCTGTCCGGGGTGATGTATGCGCTGGTGGCGCTGGGTTTCGTGCTGATCTACAAGGCGTCCGGCGTGTTCAACTTCGCGCAGGGGGCGATGGTGTATCTGGCGGCGCTGTCGGTGGTGGGTTGCATGGAGCAAGGCGCGCCGTTGTGGCTGGCGATCATCCTCGCCTTCGTCATCATGACGCTGTTCGGTATTGCCACCGAAAAGTTCGTCCTGCGCAAACTGGTCAATCAGCCCCCCATCACCCTGTTCATGGCGACCATCGGTCTGGCGTTCTTCATCGAAGGCTTGGCGCCGATCGTGTTCGGCAGCCAGCCGCGCGCCCTGGATCTCGGCATCGTCGACGAGCCGATCGCGGCCATTCTCGATTCGTGGAACATGGTGATTTCCAAGTTCGATCTGGTCGCGGCCGGAGTAGCGGCTCTGTTGGTGACGACGCTGGCGCTGTTCTTCCAGTACACCCGGATCGGCCGAGCTCTGCGGGCCGTGGCTGACGATCATCAGGCGGCGTTGTCCATCGGTATCCCGTTACAGCATATCTGGGCCATCGTCTGGGGTATCGCCGGCTTTGTCGCCCTGGTGGCCGGCATGATGTGGGGCGCCCGCAATGGCGTGCAGTTCGCGCTCACCTTCACCGCGCTCAAGGCGCTGCCGGTGCTGATCATCGGTGGCTTCACTTCGGTGCCGGGCGCCATCGTCGGCGGCCTGATCATCGGCGCTTCGGAAAAACTGGCGGAGATTTATCTGCCGCCGGTCATGCAATCGATGTTCGGCGGCAATTTCGGGGGCATTGAGGGCTGGTTTCCCTACGTTCTTGCCTTGTTTTTCCTGCTGGTTCGCCCCGAAGGTCTCTTCGGCGAGAAGCACATCGACCGAGTATAAGGAGGGAGCCCATGCTGTACCGCGAAGCCGGCCAATTCAAAACCAGTTATGCCGCCGACCAGCAACTGTTTCCCATTCGTCAAGATCGGATTGGTATCCTGATTCTGCTGGCGGTGGTTTTTCTGGTGATTCCGGGAGTCGCCAGCGAATACTGGTTCTCGGCCATTCTGATTCCCTTTCTGATTTTTTCCCTCGCCGCTCTCGGCTTGAACATCCTGACCGGCTATGCCGGCCAGTTATCCCTGGGCTCGGCCGCTTTCATGGCGGTGGGGGCCTACGCCGCCTACAACTTCCAGTTACGGATCGACGGTATCCCGATTCTGGTCAGCTTCGTGTGCGCCGGGCTGACGGCGGCCGGGGTCGGCATTCTGTTCGGATTGCCGAGTTTGTGGATCAAGGGCTTTTATCTGGCGGTGGCAACGCTGGCGGCGCAATTCTTCATTGTCTGGTGTTTGACCAAGTTTCCTTGGTTCTCGAACCACTCCTCGTCGGGGGTGATTTCCGCCCAAAAGCTCATCATTCTCGGTCACGAATTCACCTCTCCCCAGGAAAAATATCTGCTGGTGCTGACCATCGTAGTGGTCATGGCGCTGGCCGCCAAAAATATGGCGCGCTCATCCACCGGCCGCGCCTGGATGGCGGTGCGCGATATGGACGTGGCCGCTTCGGTCATCGGCATCCGCCTGATGCCGACCAAGTTGCTGGCGTTCGCCGTCAGTTCGTTTTACTGCGGGGTGGCGGGCGCGCTCTATGCGTTCTGCTATCTGGGCTCGGTGGAACCGGACGGCTTTTCGCTGGATATGTCGTTCCGCATCCTGTTCATGATCATCATCGGCGGAGTCGGCTCGATCCTGGGTAGTTTCCTCGGTGCCGCCTTCATCCTGTTGCTGCCGATTTTCCTTGATATCTCCCTGCCCTGGGTGGCCGGCTTGCTCGGGCTGCCCTTCTCCAACGCAACGGTCTCGCATATCCAGGTGCTGGTATTCGGGGCGCTGATCATGTTTTTCCTGATCGTCGAGCCACATGGCCTGGCCCGCTTGTGGCAAATCACCAAGGAGAAATTGCGTCTGTGGCCATTCCCCCACTAGAGGGTGTTTTACAAATAAAACCACATTGGAGAAGACAACATCATGTCCAAATATCGCAAGTCCGCGCTGACCGCCGCCGTTTCCATCATCCTGTTGGCGCAAGGCGCGTTCGCCGCCGAAGAGCAGTTTTTCCCCATCGTGTCGTACCGGATTGGTCCCTACGGCGCGAATGGCCAGTCGTTCTTCGGCGGTTTCGTCGATTACCTCAGCTACGTCAATCTCAAGGAACATGGCATCAACGGCGTCAAGATCGTTTGGGAAGAATGTGAAACCGAATACAACAATGCCAAGGGCATCGAGTGTTACGAGCGCCTGAAGGACAAAGCCAAGATATCCGCCGGCCCGATCCACCCGATGTCCACCGGTATTTCCTATGCCCTGATCGACAAGACGGCGGCCGACCAGATCCCCATGGCCATGGTGGGTTATGGCCGCACCGACGCCGTGGACGGTTCGGTGTTCCCCTATGCCTTCCCGCTGGTTACGACCTATCAGATGCAGGCGTCCGCCATCGTCAAGTTCATCAAGGAAAAGGAGAAAGGCAGCCTGAAGGGCAAGAAGATCGTGTTTCTCTACCACGACTCCGCCTATGGCAAGGAACCCATCGTCGCCCTGCAGGAAGAAGCCAAGCTGAACAAGTTCGAGCTGACGGTGATTCCGGTGGCGCATCCGGGCAATGAGCAAGGCGCGCAGTGGCTGAAAATCCGCCAGGAAAAACCGGATTACGTCATTTTCTGGGGCTGGGGCGTCATGAATCAGACCGCCATCAAGGCCGCCCAGAAGGTGGGTTTCCCTCGGGACAAGATGATCGGTTCCTGGTGGGCTGGTTCCGAGGAGGACACCGTGCCGGCCGGAGACGCCGCCAAGGGCTACTTGTCCGCGACCTGGAACGTGGCCGGCAAGGACGTGCCGCTCATCGCCGATATCGAGAAGGTGGTCTATGGCGCCGGTCAGGGCAACCTGGGGGACAAGTCCAAGATCGGCACCATTCTCTACAATCGCGGCGTTTCCGCCGCCGTTCTGTCGGTCGAGGCGGTGCGCAAGGCCCAGGAAAAATATGGCGAGGGCAAGGCCATGACCGGCGAACAAGTGCGCTGGGGCTTGGAAAACCTGGATATCACCGATGCCCGTTTGAAGGAGATCGGCGCCACTAACCTGCTGCCGGAAATCAAGACCTCCTGCGATAACCACGAAGGTTCGGGCAAGGTGAAGATCCAGCAATGGGACGGCGAGAAGTGGGTCGTGGTTTCCGACTGGATCGAAGGCAACAAGACCCTGATTCATCCGCTGTTCAAGGCGTCCGCCCAGCAATATGCCAAGGAAAAGGGCATCACGCCGCGTGACTGTGCAAAAGACATGTAATCCAGCCTGGGGCGCTCGCGAGCGCCCTTCCACAACCGGATAACCGCGCATGGCTACCCAGACCGTGGCCGCCCCGGCGGCTGAGCATTATTTGACGATCAACAACATCGAAGTCATTTACGACCATGTGATTCTGGTGTTGAAGGGGGTGTCCCTCGACGTGCCCAAGGGCAAAATTGTTGCCCTGCTGGGAGCCAACGGGGCGGGGAAAACGACGACCCTGAAGGCCATTTCCAATCTATTGCACGCCGAGCGCGGCGATGTCACCAAAGGGTCGGTCGAATTCAAGGGGAGCCGGGTCGACCAACTGACCCCGAACGAACTGGTTAAGCGTGGCGTCATCCAGGTCATGGAAGGACGCCACTGCTTCGGTCATCTGACCATCGAGGAAAATCTGCTGACCGGTGCCTATACCCGCTCGATTTCCCGGAGCGCGTTGAAGGAAAGTCTGGAAAAGGTTTATCACTATTTCCCGCGCCTCAAGACCCGGCGCGGTTCCCAAGCCGGTTACACTTCCGGCGGGGAACAGCAGATGTGCGTCATTGGCCGCGCGCTGATGGCCAAGCCGGAGATGATCTTGCTCGACGAACCGTCCATGGGACTGGCGCCGCAGATCGTCGAGGAAATCTTTGAGATCGTGAGGGATTTGAACAGCCAGGAAAACGTCAGCTTCCTGTTGGCCGAGCAGAACACCATGATGGCGCTGCGCTACGCCGATTTCGGCTACATCCTGGAAAACGGTCGAGTGGTGATGGAAGGTGGTGCCGAGGATCTGCGTAGCAATGAGGATGTCAAGGAGTTCTACCTGGGAATTTCCTCCTCCGGGCGTAAATCCTTCAAGGACATCAAGCACTACCGGCGTCGTAAACGCTGGCTTTCCTGAAAATGTCGGGGGCGATCATGACCTACTATGACTCTCTCGAAACCAACAATCCGGTGGAACGCGAGCAAGACCTGATGGGTAAGCTGGCGCGTCTAGTTAGCGCTCGACGAGGTTGGGCCGAGCTGACCAGACGACCAAGATCAAGGGTCTGTTAGTGCATCCGGTGCAGATGGCGGAAATCGCCTAGCGTCATTCCGAGATTCAGCAGATGCGCCTGGTGGTGGACAATCCAGACAGCCAGGATCGGATGGTATTGTACTGTGAAATCGCATCGGGCCGCGAGACATTGGATCAAGCGGTGCCGGCCAGCATCCGTAAAGTGACCTAATTGCGCGGGCGAGGTGGTATTGTGTGAACCAGAGACTTTGGCGAATTATGGGAAGATGATTGAGGAACGAAGAGCGTGTTCGTGAAGTGGTGGGTTTATACGCTATATCCTCCACGCTAAATGTATCCAATCAATTAATTATGTAATCATGTATACGTTAGCCTAATAGGATGTCTTTCGTGACTTTTGATTTGCCATCCGAATACACGGACCATCTTGAACGACGCGGATTTAGTCCGATTCGCCGAATCGGCAGTGGACTGTCTGGCACTGTCATTGAGGCTAAGCAGAAGAGTCTGTGTCGTTCGGTAGCGATAAAGTTTTGTGATAGCTCTTACTCGCGCGAGAACGCCACTCTTCGTAAGCGATTCGAGCGTGAGGCACAGATCCTTGCACGAATTCACCATCCAGCTATTCCATACGTCCTAACAACGGGTGTTGTCCCAAAAGCAGAGGTGTTATATACGGTTCTTCAGTTCATCCCCGGACAACGCCTTCGCGATGAGTTGTCGCTGAGAAAGCCTCTGGAACACGACTTCGCGGTGCGCCTTATGGTAGAGCTTCTTGGTGCCCTGCAAGCGGCTCATGAACAGCATATTGTTCATCGCGATGTCAGCCCGGAAAACATCATGGTCAGTGCAAGCCGATGCGTCCTTATCGACTTCTCGATAGGGACATCGCTCAAACAAGCACCTGGCCTAACACGCGCCACTATGACTGGTGAGCACCTTGGACGTGCGGACTACATGGCCCCGGAGCAACAGGTCGATATGGCGCATGTGGATGAGCGCTGCGACCTCTATGCAGCCGCTGTTGTGTTTCTTGAGATGTTGACTGGCTCTCCAAAATTCCAGCTAAAACAATTTGATGCAAATCTATCTGACCTGACGCCTGGTATCCGAAATATCCTCAAGCGTGGATTGGCCTCTGATCCAGAGGCTCGATTCCCGTCCGCGAGAGAGTTTGGCGAAGCTTTGCGACCATTCTCTGCAGCGAAGATCCCCATTCTCAACTGCGCAACCACGGCGGTATGCGCAAATCTGCGTTGCAGCGCTGCAAACTGGTCCCCCAACGGGTATTACCGTGGACCCAAGATATACGAAAACACCACGGATACCTTTTGCGAAGTTTGCGGTACCGCACTCAAGCGCACTTGCGCTAGCTGTGGCGCCTCCTTTCGAGGTGCACCACACTGCGGGGATTGCGGTGGCCAATGGTATCGGATACCCACCTGTGAAACTTGCGGTTCGTGGCTTCAAGAACAGGATATGGGAACCGACACAAAGTTAAATTGCTGTACAAAAGGGCGACGGAAAAATCCAGAAAGAAAGATGATGGAGAAAGATGATATCCCATTCTAAATAGAAACAGGCTAACGCACTGTTGAATGCCTCTCTGCTAGTGAAAAATAATTATATACTAAGAGTGATCCTCATATGGTTGATAAAAAGAGAATCCATATGGCCGCACTTACTCCGTATTACCATTCAGAAATACTTGGTGGCACAGCCGTTTTTGTAGGCGCTCGCGTTCCGGTTCGTTCCCTATTCGATTACCTGGAGGGAGACGAAACTTTGAAAAAACTTCTCCATCAGTTTTCTTCCGTCAAACGTGAGCAAGCGATCACCGTGCTTGATGCGGCCGCTGAAATAGCCACTGGTTCCTGAGCCGTTGGCGGGATCGAATAGGTGCAGGTCACATGCGCCACGGGCTCCGGGTCGCCTTCCGAATACAGCAACACTTCGCCCACCGCCAAGCGCTTACCCAATTTGAGAATTTGGCCCCGGCCGATCAGATCGACCGGCTTGGGGCGGCGCAGAAAATTGCAGGTCAGATTGGTCGTGACGGCCAGTTCCACCCGCCCGATCAGGCTGAGCACCACCGCATACATCACGATGTCCGCCAGCGCCATCTGCACCGGACCCGACACCGTGCCGCCGGGTCGAATGAAATCCTCGCGAAAGGGTATGCGGATGCTTGCCCTACCGGCTTCCAGGCTTTCCACCTGAATGCCCAACATCCCCACGAAGGGGACGTGTTCATGGGCCAGTTGTTCGAATTCCGCCTGGGAAATGCGCGCCATAAGGATTCACCCTGATTGATAATCGATCGCCGAGAAGAACTTCGAATCAGTCGCGGAATTTCGGCTTACGCTTTTCCTGAAACGCCCGCACCCCTTCCTGGGATTCCTCGGTGCCGTAGAACAGACTGACGGCTTTTAGGCCCAATGAGGAAATGCCGGCGATGTGAGCAGTGTCGGCATTAAAGGAACGTTTGGCCAATTCCAGTGCGGTCGGGCTTTTCTCCAGAATCTCCGCGCACCAGCGGTCCACCTCGGCATCCAGTTCGTCATCGGGAACGGCCTTGTTTGCCAAGCCCATTTGCACCGCTTCGGCGGCGGTGTACTGGCGGCACAGGTACCATACTTCCCGCGCCCGCTTCTCGCCGATCACCCGCGCCATGTAGGCGGTGCCGAAGCCGGGGTCCACCGAACCAACCTTGGGACCGACCTGACCGAACTTGGCCGATTCGGCGGCCAGGGTCAGATCACACAACAGCGCCAGCACATGACCGCCGCCGATGGCATAGCCACGCACCTTGGCGATCACCGGCTTGGGCACATCGCGAATCACGCTCTGCAATTCCTCCAGCGGCAGGCCGATCACGCCTCGCCCGTCGTAGTGTCCGGCGTGGGACGACTGGTCGCCGCCGGTGCAGAATGCCCTGTTGCCAGCGCCGGTCAGGACGATGACGCCGATTGAATGATCCCAGCCGGCCTTTAGAAAGGCGTGGATCATCTCCTCGCAGGTTTGGCCGCGAAAGGCGTTGTACTTGTCAGGACGGTTGATGGTGATGGTGGCGACGCCGTTCTTGACTTCGTACAGGATGTCTTCGTAGTCGACGATCATGATCACTCCTGGGTGGGTTGCGGATATCGGAAAGTGGTTGTCTTTATTTCTCACCGGCTTGATCGAAGCGAATTCATGCCGTTCGTCGCGGACGCGGCTCAGCCAGCCAATGCGATCATCGTGGCCAGCAGGGTGGCGATGAGGATCGGTGCCCCGTCGGCGTGGGCGAAGACATCGGCGCGTGCAACCGTGATCGTCTTGCCGGGTTTGACCACGCGGCCCTCGGCGACAAAGTGGGTTCCGGCGGCTGGTCGGAGCAGGTTGACTTTGAATTCGATGGTGAGGACTTCGTTGCCGGCCGGCATCAAGGATAAGGCAGCGTAGCCGCTCGCGGTATCGGCGATCGCGGTGGTGGCCGCCGCGTGCAGGAAGCCATGTTGTTGGGTGAGGCCGTCGCGGTAGGGAATCGAGATGTCGACCACCCCTGGTTCGATACGATCCAGTGTCGCGCCCAAGGTCTTCATCAGTCCCTGTTGCTCGAAACTGGTCCGCACGACCGTGGCAAACTCAGGATTGCATGAGGTGAAATGCATGGTCGAAGATCTCTATTGGCTGATCGCGGGAGTCGTGCCGTTGCTGAAGGAATTCGTCGCCAGAGCTCACGTCATCGGTGATCCAAATCGCTCTGGCCTTCAGAGCGTCCCGGTGGACACGAATTGAGCAATCTCGGTGTCGGAAAATCCCCATTCCGTCAGCCAGTCGTTCGAAGGGCTGACTGGTGAGCCCGGTGCGCTGCGAATCTCGGCGGGAGTACGGCTGAAGCGTGGCGCGGGCGCGGGTTGCACGAGACCGGCGTGCTCGACGAAGGTTTGCCGGGCCTGATTGTGCGGGTGCGTGGGCGCTTCCTCCAAGCCGAGCACCGGTGTGACACAGGCATCGCTGCCCTCGAACAGCGCGCACCATTCGTCGCGGTTCTTGGTGCGCAGCGCCGCGCGCAGACGTTCCTTCATGGTCGGCCAGGACTTCGGATGCCATTGCTGCCGGGGGTCGGGATCGGTAACGCTGCAGCCTTCGAGCAAGATCCGGTAAAAATGCGGCTCGATGGGACCCACCGCCAGCCATTTGCCGTCGGCGCACTGGTAGGTGTCGTAGAAATGGGCGCCGCCATCGAGAAAGTTGCTTTCTCGCCGATCGCTCCAGTATCCCATCGCCTTCAGGCTGTAGATGGCGGCCATCAGCAGAGCGGAACCGTCGCTCATGGCCGCGTCCACCACTTGCCCCTGCCCGGATTTTCCGGCTTCGAGCAGGGCGGCCAGCAGACCGACGAGCAGCAGCATGGCGCCGCCGCCATAGTCGGCGATCAGGTTCAGCGGTGGCGTCGGCCCGCCGTCCGCGCGGCCGATGGCGTGCAGCGCGCCGGACAAGGCCAGATAATTGATATCGTGACCGGCGGTTTGCGCCAATGGCCCGGTTTGACCCCAACCGGTCATGCGACCGTAGACCAGTCGCGGGTTCCGGGCCAGGCAGAGCTCCGGTCCCAGGCCCAGCCGCTCCATGACGCCGGGCCGAAAGCCCTCGATCAGCATGTCGGCGCGCTCGATCAGGCGTAACGCCGTCGCCATGTCGGTGGAGGCTTTCAAGTCGAGTCGGACGATGTGCCGCCCCCGATTGGGAATGTTCTTTTCCGGCGCGAACAGATTGATTTCCGGGGCGTTGGCCTCGCGGTTGATCTGCACGACCTCCGCCCCCAGGTCGGACAGCACCATGCCGGAAAAGGGCACCGGACCGAGTCCGGCGAATTCGACGACCTTGATGCCTTGTAATGGACCCATCGAAAATCTCCAAGCGGTCAGCCGCCGAGCACGGCCCGACCGATCACCAAGCGCTGAATATCGGAAGCACCTTCGTAGATTTGGGTTACCCGAACGTCTCGATAGATGCGTTCCACGGGAAAGTCGGTACTGTAACCGTAACCACCGTGGATTTGGATGGCGTCCGAACAGACCCGCTCGGCCATTTCGGAGGCGAACAGTTTGGCCATGGAAGCTTCCTTCAGGCAGGGCCGATTAGCGTCCCGCAGGCTGGCGGCATGCCAGATCATTTGCCGGGCCACTTCGATTTGAGTCGCCATGTCGGCCAGCCGGAACAGCACCGCCTGATGCTGGACGATGGGCACGCCGAACGCCTCCCGTTCCTTGGCGTAGCCCACGGCGGCTTCGAAGGCGGCGCGGGCCATGCCCACGGACTGGGCGCCAATGGCGATCCGGCCGGCTTCCAGATTGGACAAGGCGATCTTGTAGCCTTCCCCCGCTTGGCCAAGCAGGTTTTCGACCGGTATCCGGCAGTTCTCGAACAGAATCTGTGCCGTGTCGGAGGCGTGTTGCCCCATTTTTTCCTCCAGCCGGGCCACGATGTATCCCGGCGTGTCGGTCGGGACCAGGAAACAGGAGATGCCTTTCTTGCCGGCGGACGGATCGGTCACGGCAAAGACGATGGCGAGCTGACCTTCCTTGCCGGTGGTGATGAATTGCTTGGTGCCATTCAGTACCCAGTGATCGCCATCCCGCCGCGCCGTGGTGCGCAGCGCGGCGGCGTCGGAGCCGGTATGCGGTTCGGTGAGGCAGAAGCACCCCAACCATTCCCCGCGCGCCAGTCGGGTGAGATAGCGTTCTTTTTGGGCATCGTTGCCGTAATTCAGCGTAATCCCGCAGGCCAGCGAATTCTGCACGCAGACGATGGTGGAGGTGGCCCCGTGGCCAGCGGCGATTTCTTCGATGGCCAGCACCATCGACAGATAATCCAGGCCGGCGCCGCCCCAGCGTTCCGGGACCACCATGCCCATGACCCCGAGTTCGGCCAATTCGGTCAGGGCTGCGCGAGGGAAGGTCCGGGTACGCTCCCATTCGGCGGCATTGGGCGCAAGCCGCTCCCGCGCGAAGTGCCGTAAGGTGTCGCGGATCATTTCCTGTTCTGGGGTGAGAATCATCGGTCCGTCCTGCTCGGAATACGCAAGCTATTTCGCGCCCATGCGAATGGCGCCATCGAGGCGGATGACCTCGCCGTTGAGATAGGTATTTTCAAGGACATGGCGCACTAGGCTGGCGAACTCGGCGGGCTGACCGAGGCGGGATGGGAAGGGGACCATTTTGCCGAGAGAGTCCCGCACCTCTTGAGGCATGCCGAGCAGCATGGGGGTTTCCATGATGCCGGGCGCAATGGTCATCACCCGGATGCCCTGACGGCTGAGTTCTCGGGCAATGGGCAGAGTCATCGCGATCATGCCGCCCTTGGATGCCGCATAGGCGGCTTGCCCGATCTGGCCCTCGAAGGCGGCCACCGATGCGGTATTGACGATGACGCCGCGCTCGCCGGCCGCGTTGGGCGCGTTGCGTGCCATGGCGGTGGCCGCCTGGCGAATCATGTTGAACGCGCCGATCAGATTGATTTGCATCACCCTGGCGAACGTGGTCAGTCCGGGCGGTTCCGCTTTGCCCAGGACTTTTTCCGCCGGGGCGATGCCGGCGCAGTTGACGAGACCGTGCAGGGTGCCGAATGCACTCGTGGCTGTGTCAACCGCTGCCCGGCCGCTGGCCTCGTCGGCCACGTCGGTGAGAATGAAGCGGGCGGCTGGGCCGAGTTCGGCGGCGAGCGCCTCACCGGCTTCCCGATTCATATCGGCAATGGCGACTCGGCCGCCGTTGGCTACCAGCATTCGCGCGGTGGCCGCCCCGAGACCGGAAGCGCCGCCCGTCACGAGAAAAACCTGGTCATCGATATTCATGGTCATACTCCGCACGATGCCGTCATTTATTCTGCTAGAGTCGGGGTCATTCTAAGAGAGCGTTTGGGTGATCCTCCATGCGAAAATCCGCCAAATCGTTTGGAAGTTTTTGCAACTGGCGTTGATGAGACGGCGGAAAAAGCCGTGGACAAAGATACGGTATCGATCTGTTTTGTGAAGGAAGCCGTTTATGGCGCTTCCCAGCGTGGGCTGGATGTGGATGCCATGCTGCGTAGCGCCGGCATTTCGCCGGATTTGCTCGAACTGCCCGATGCCCGAGTATCGGCGGCGCATTACGGCATTTTGTGGCATGTCGTGGCGCGCGCCCTGAACGACGAATTGTTCGGGCTCGACAGCCATCCCATGCGTCATGGCAGTTTCAAATTGTTGTGCTTCGCGGTGCTCGGAGCCGGGACATTGGAAAAAGCGATTCGGCGCGCGCTCGATTTCCTGGCCCTGATATTGGACGACACCCAGGGCCGGCTGGGCATCGAGGGTTCGGAAGGCTCCATTATCCTGATCTGCCCGAGGACGGTCCCCCGGTTGTTCGCGCATGGCACTTTGTTGATGATTCTGCACGGTCTGATGTGCTGGCTGGCCAACCGACGCCTGCCCATCTTGCGAACCGCTTTCATGCAGCCCAGCCCCGATCACGCCGATGAATATCGGTTATTGTTCGGTCCCGAAACCCGCTTCGGCGCGGCTGACACCACCCTGGTTTTCGAAGCCGAACATCTGGCTTTGCCGATTCGACGCAACGAGGCCGCTCTACGCGAATTTCTCCGCAATGCGCCGGCTAATTTCCTGGTCAAGTACCGTAACTCTCATAGTCTTTACGCCCGCATCCGCAAACATTTGCAGCGTATCTCCACGCCGGAATGGCCGGAATTCGAGACGATTGCCCGAGAATTTCATATGTCGCCATCGACGCTGCGGCGCAAACTGGAGAGTGAAGGGCAGACGTTCATGGCGATCAAGGATTCCCTGCGCCGGGACATGGCCATCGAGCAGTTGTGCCATTCTCAACGCAATATTTTGGATATCGCCCTGGAATTGGGTTTTTCCGAAACCAGTGCTTTCTATCGGGCCTTCAAGTCGTGGACGGGTACTTTGCCCGGAAAATATCGGCGAGACAGCAAGCAGGCGGGTAAGCGCTCTATAATGGACTCCGAATTGCGAATCGGTAAATCACGCTGATCGAGTTCCTGCTCCATACCATTTTCCGAACTGATTGTTCTCAAAAAACCAATATGATCGAGAAGGCCGCAAGGCCATGATCGACACTGAGGAGATGAATGTGAGTTACACCGTTATCGTATCGTTCGACCGCGACAGAGAATACGAGATCATGCTGCACGATGGCGATATACAGGGCATGGATAGGGATCGGGCGCGCGCCTGGCTGGCCGGGGAATTCGAGGAGATGGGGTGCATACCCTCTAACCCGACGGGTAAGATCCTGCTGCTCGATATGATCCTGAATGTCGCCATGGAAGGTGGTGAGGAACGCTTCGAGGCAGGTGGCGAGTGGGCCAGAAACTATGCGATAGCGGTTGCGGTGTCCTTGGAGCGTCCGGTCATCAGGGTGGATATCGCGCACTTCGTCGTCGGTTGAGTTCGCTTGGGGTGGCTGTTTTTCAAAGCATGTAAAGCAGCGGTCGGTGACTCCACGTCACCGACGAGACGGTCCGCTCGTGGTGTCTGAAGAAATTCGGCCAGGTTCGCCAACGCATTGCACCGCCGGGCGGCGCGGCGATCAGTGGGTATCTGGACGAGGTCTCTCTCCGCATCAACGGTCGATGGTATGACCGCTGGCGAGCAGTGGATCAGGATGGTTCTGTGCTCGACATCCGGGTTCAGCCCCGACGCAACTAGCGCGCTGCCCAGCGCTTCTTCCGCAAACACCTCAAGGGCCTGCGTGACGTGCCGCGGGTGATCATCACCGACCCACTCAAAAGCGACGAAGCAGCTCGCCAGGCGTGGATGCCGGGCATCGAGCACCGCCAGCACCCGAGGCTGAACCACCACGCCGCGTTGTCCCACCCGCCGACTCGACAGCGAGAGCGACCGATGCCTTGGTTCAGGTCCCCCGGCCATGCCCAGCGCGTTCTCTCCGCCCATGGCCCCATGAATCATCTGTTTTGCCCCCGCCGTCACCGGATGGCCGCTGCTGAATATCACGCCGTTCGCATCCAGGCGTTTGACACTGGGTAGCAGGTAACGCGCGCCCGGAAGGCAGGTTGAGTTTCCGCATCCCCTCACATCACAGGGAAATCACGATCTCCATTCGATAAGTTGACAATACCCCCGGCCCGCTCCAGCGGTTTCAAGTGAACTTGCAAGCGTTTCAGCCAATCGGCGTCGGCGTAGCTGTAGCTGTAGCTGTAGCTGACGAAAATCCGGGTGCGTACTCCCGACATGCCGCGATCTCCTGCCGCTTCCATGGTTAGCGGTTGCTGCAAGGATAGTGCATGTCGCGGTGGCATTTCATCCAGAAGTTTTCAACCTTTCCCCCATCGGCCAACCCGGACATTTTCTTGGACAATACTTCGCTAGTCATCGAGATAAGCAATTATACTCGGTGAAGAAATTCCGTTTTTCAGGTGGACATTTTGCCGGACATCGAAGACCTCTTGAATTCGCTTGCCGAGTCGGAAACGCGGATCGAAACCCGCCGCTCTGGACCGTTCACGTTTCGCTTGGGCGTGGACGGGGCCGCGTTGGCGCCACTGTATCAGCGGGTTCTGGATGCCCACGAGCGGCTTAACGCCTCGCCGCTGTCCCAAGTCGCCCGCCAATTGGAACGCGAGGTCGTGGCCAGCAGCATTTTTGGCACGAACTCCATCGAGGGCGGGGCTCTGACCGAGGAGGAAACCCAGCAGGTCTTGGATTTGGACCCGGCCCAGGTGCGGGAAGAAGAACAACTCCGGGCGGTGAATCTCAAGGCGGCCTACGACGTGGCGCAACAGGCCGCGACGACACCGGGTTGGCGGTTGGAGGTGCCGTTCATTCAGAAAGTGCATGCGGCGATCACGCAAGGATTGACCCATCCTCACAATCAGCCCGGCGTTTTCCGCGATAACCCCAAGGCGATCAAGACTCATGTGGGTAACCCGGCGCACGGCGGTCGCTATCAACCGCCTCAGCACGGCCACGACATCGAAACGCTGATGCAGGCGTTGGCGAGCTGGCATCAAGAATTGGTGGCACGCCCGATTCCAGCCCTGATTCGGGCACCGCTTGTCCATTACTACTATGAGCTGATTCATCCGTTTTGGGACGGCAACGGGCGCGTGGGGCGGGTTCTGGAAGCGGCCTTGTTACAAGCGGACGGGTTTCAGTATGCGCCCTTTGCCCTGGCGCGCTATTACCTGGCGCATATCGACGAGTATTTCACGCTGTTCAATCGCTGCCGCCGCGATGCGAAGCGGGACGTGGCGCATCCCCATACTCCGTTTGTCCAGTTCCATCTGGAGGGGATGCGCGTCAGCATCAACAACCTGCATGACCGGGTGAATACAATTGTCATGGTGCTGTTATTTAAGAACAAAATCCATTACTTGCAAGAAAAGAAACAGTTGAATGCTCGGCAATACACGATCATCAGTCAGTTATTGGCAGCCAGAAGGCCTTTGCCGCTGGCAGAAATACGGCGAGAGCCCTGGTATCAGTCCTTGTATCTGAAATTAACCGACAAGACCCGGCAGCGCGATTTGCACCGTTTGCGGGATTTGGGTTTGGTGACGGTGGATCGACAAGAGCGGTTATTGCCGGGTTTCGTGCGGGTTCAATCGGCGCCCGACGATTAGGGGTGCCCGTCGTCGGGGCGGTTTTCGGCGCGGGGGTTGCGGAACCGGCCAGCGCCCGAATCCGGTCGGCCAGCTTGAGCAGCACAGCTTCCTGTTCGGCCTTGGATAAACCGATAAGCGGCTGGGAGGGTGGATTCACTGCCTGAAAGCGCGACAGTTCCGGCATGTTTTCAAACTGGGACGGGCTGACGATCAAGGACAAAATCGTCAAGCCTTTGTCTTGGGCGGCGGCCAGTAGCGGTGGTAGTTCGTGGTTGGCGATGAAGTCGGACGCCAGAAAATCCGCGCTGACCAGCAGCACGGCGATATCGGCGGCGTTCAGGGCTTTTTCGATTTCGTCCCGCCACACCATGCCGGGCAGAATCTGGGTGTCGTCCCACCATTCGATGGCCCCGGTCCGCTCCAGCGGCTTTAAGTGAACTTGCAAGCGTTTCAGCCAATCGGTGTCCGTGTGGCTGTAGCTGACGAAAATCTGGGTGCGTGCTCCCGACATGCCGCGATCTCCCTCCGCTTTCTTGGTAAGCGATTGCTGTAAAGATAGGGCATGTCTCGGCGGCGTGAAATGCCGAAAATCCTCCCCTCAATTTCGCAAAAGGGTGTGCGAGGGCGCATCGTGCGCTTGGTGACCGGATCGCACGCTCCCTTCACCTATACTCAAGACGCGTTCGCCAGAACCACGGTGGAACGGTCATTG
>ERZ795053.1906-NODE-1906-length-25840-cov-8.614776_pt1 | contig 25840 bp, 22 predicted proteins | sample MGYA00375137_ERZ795053 | MGnify/ENA primary metagenome ERZ795053 (study PRJEB30182, sample SAMN05720284) | activated sludge metagenome | isolation source: Anaerobic digester | place: Hong Kong | collected 2014-12-17 ...
CCGCGGCGCGAACCCTCACCTTCCGGGTGATGGCCAACACGAATTGCGGGTACCGCCAGCTCGGACCCGGGATCCCGAGGAACTGACGGTGCTCGATCTCCGTGCCCTCCGCGACGCCCCCGAGGCGGCCCGCGCGGCGCTGGCGCGGCGTCGCGACGCCGACGCCCTGGCGCAGTTCGACCGGGTCCTCGAGCTCGATGCGGCCCGGCGGGAGTGCCTCGCGCGGGTCGAACAGTTGCGCGCGGAACGCAACGAGGCGAGTCGCGAGTTCGGCCGGCGCAAGCAGGCCGGCGAGGACGTCGACGCGCTGCAGGGCGAGCTGGCGGAGCGGGCCGGCACGCTCAAGTCGCTGGAGGAGGACCTGCGCGAGTTCGAGGCGCTGCTCGACGTGCACCTCGCCTCGGTGCCGAACCTCCTCGCCGCCGACGTGCCCGAGGGCGGGCCGGAGGACAATGTCGAGGTCCGTCGGTGGGGCGTCGCGCCGCGGTTCGACTTTGCTCCGCGACCGCACTGGGAGATCGGCGAGGCGCTTGGCCTCTTCGACCTGCCCCGCGGTGCACGCATCACCGGCAGCGGCTTCCCGGTCTTCACCGGACAGGGCGCGCGGCTCGTCCGCGCGCTCGCGAACTTCATGCTCGACCTGCACGTGCGCGAGCACGGCTACCTCGAGGTGCAGCCGCCGTACCTGGTCAACGCCGCGACCGCGCGCGGCACCGGGCAGCTGCCGAAGTTCCAGGAGGACCTCTACCACAGCGAACGCGACGGGCTCTACCTGGTGCCCACCGCGGAGGTCCCGGTCACCAACCTGCACGCCGGCGAGATCCTCGAGGCGGCCGACCTGCCGCTGGCATACACCGCCTACACGCCGTGCTTCCGGCGCGAGGCGGGGTCGCACGGCAAGGACACGCGCGGCCTGATCCGGGTCCACCAGTTCGACAAGGTGGAATTGGTCCGGCTGGTGCGCCCCGAGGAGAGCGAGGCCGAGCACGCGCGGATCACCGCGCACGCCGAGGCGGTCCTCCAGCGGCTGGAGATTCCCTATCGGGTCCTCGCGCTCGCGAGCGGCGACACCGGCTTCGCCAGTGCGCGCACGCTCGATCTCGAGGTGTGGGCCGCGGGGATCGGCGGTTGGCTCGAGGCGTCGAGCGCGAGCACGTTCACCGACTTCCAGGCCCGCCGGGCCAACATCCGGTTCCGTCCCGCGCCGGGCGCCAAGCCCGAGTTCGTGCACACGCTCAACGCCTCGGGCGTCGCGTTCCCGCGCACGATCATCGCCCTGCTCGAGAACGGCCAGCAGGCGGACGGCTCCGTGCGGCTGCCCGAGGCGCTGGCGCCGTATGTCGGCACGGACCGGCTCGTCGCCCGGGCGTAGGGAGGGCCTCCGCCGGTTCGCGCCCGCGGTCGCCCTCGTCCTCGTCGCGATCCTGGTCGGGCTCTCGTTCGCGGCGTCCGCGATTGTCGCGCGCCACTTCCGCGAGGACGCCATCTCGGCCTCGCGGCTCTATGCCCGGACCTTCGGTGGCCTGAACGATCCCGACCCGCTCGCCGCGACCGATGCGCTCTTCGAGCTCGGCAAGCAGGTGCGCGAGCTCGGGGTCCCGCTGGTCGTGACGGCGCCCGATGGTCGGGTGATCAGCTCCGCCAACCTGCCGTTCGAGGCTGAGGGCGACGACCCGCGGATCCGCGCGTTCGCCGCGACCCTCGACGAGGTCACGCCGCCGAGCACGTCGCCGATCGGCACCGTGCATGTCGGCCCCGTCCCCGCCTCGCGGATGCTGCGGACCCTCGCTCTGCTGCAGGGCCTGACGATCGTCGTGATGGTGACCGTCGCCGTCGTCGCCTATCGCAGCCAGTCGCGGGCGCGCCGGGACCGGCTCTGGGTTGCGATGGCGCGCGAGGCCGCCCACCAGATGGGGACGCCGCTCACCTCGCTGCAGGGCTGGATCGAGCAGCTGCGGGGCGGTGGCGTGCCGGCGCCCCGGCTCGCCGAGCACCTCGATGCCGACGCGGAGCGCCTCCAGCGCGTGGCGCAGCGGTTCGAGCGGATCGGCAATCCGGCCCGGCGCGATCCGGTCTCGCTGGGCGCGCTGGCCGAGAAGGTCGCCGGCTACTATCGCTCGCGGCTGCCGCGACACGCGAACGCGATCGTCGTCGAGGTCGACGCGCCGAGCGCGGGCCCGGTGATCCAGGGCGACCCCGTCCTCCTCGAGTGGGCGTTCGAGGCGCTCGTGAAGAACGCGGCCGATGCCCTGCAGGGCCGCGGCGGGCGCATCGTCCTCTCGGCGGGCGTGCAGGGCGGGCAGGCCGTCGCCCGGGTCCACGATGACGGGCCCGGCGTGCCGCGCGAGATCCGTCGCGCCATCTTCGAGCCGGGGATCAGCACGAAGCGCGGGGGCTGGGGCATCGGCCTCGCCCTGGTGCGCCGCGTCGTCGAGGAGGGCCACGGCGGCACCATCGATCTCGAACCCACCACCGAGGGGACCACGTTCCTGATGCACTTCCCGCTGGCCGACGGATGACCGACGACCTCCTCCGCGTCCTGAACCCCGCCCAGCGCGAGGCCGCCGCGCATGTCGCCGGGCCGATCCTCGTCCTCGCCGGGGCCGGGTCCGGCAAGACCCGCGTCCTGACCACCCGGATCGCCCAGCTGATCGCGGTCGAGGGGGTGCGCCCCGAGCGGATCTTCGCGGTCACCTTCACCAACAAGGCCGCCGGCGAGATGAAGGCCCGCGTCGGCGAGCTGCTGTCGCGCGACCCGACCGGGCTCTGGATCGGCACCTTCCACTCGCTCTCCGGTCGGCTGCTGCGCCGCGAGGCGGAGCGGATCGGCTTCACCCGCGGCTACACGATCTACGACCAGGACGACACCACCTCGCTGGTGAAGCGCCTGCTCGACGAGCGCAACCATCCCGCGAAGGTGTACCCGCCGCGGGTCATCCAGGGGATCATCTCCGGCGCGAAGAACCGGATGCAGACCGCCCAGGACCTCGAGCGCTCCGCGCCCGGCGACCCGACCATCCGGGTGGCGGCCGACGTGTACGTCGCGCTGCAGCAGGCGCTGCGTCTCGCCAACGCGATGGACTTCGATGACCTCCTCCTCCACCCGCTCGCGCTGTTCCGGGACCACCCCGACGTCCGCGAGCGCTGGCGGGCGCGCTTCGACTACCTCCTCGTCGACGAGTTCCAGGACACCAACACGGCCCAGTACCGCCTGATCCACGAACTGGGCAGCGGGCATCGCAACATCTTCGCCGTCGGCGACGACGACCAGTCGATCTACGGATGGCGCGGTGCGGATGTCGGCAACATGCAGCTGCTCCGGCGCGACTTCCCGGAGGCCGCACTGGTCCGCCTGGAGGAGAACTACCGCTCGACCCGTCCGATCCTCGATGCGGCCAACGCCGTGATCGCGCGCAACACCGGGCGGCTCGGCAAGACGCTGCGCGCGGTGCGGCCCGGGGGCGACAGCCTGGTGGTCCTCGGCGCGGCCGACGAGCGCGACGAGGCGGAGTGGGTGGCGGCGGAGCTCGCGCGCCGGGAACGGGCCGGCGTGCCGTGGCACGGGATGGCGGTGCTCTACCGCACCAACGCGCAGTCGCGCGCCCTGGAGGAGGCCCTCCGCCGCGCGGGGACGCCGTACCGGATCGTCGGCGCGATCTCGTTCTTCGATCGGCGCGAGGTCAAGGACCTGCTCGCCTACGTGCGCCTCGTCGCGAACCCGAGTGATGACCAGGCCTTCCTGCGTGCGATCACGGTGCCCAAGCGCGGCATCGGCCCCGCCGCACTCGCCGAGCTGCAGGCGGCGGCCCGCCAGTGGAACGTGCCGCTGCTCGTCGCCGCCGGTCGGGCCGAGACGATCCATGGCCTCCGGCCGGGGGTGCGCACCGCGCTGCTGGAGTTCGCCGCACTGGTCGAACGGAGCGCGGCCCGCGCCGGCAACGCCGCGCCCGCGGTCGTGATGGAGGAACTGCTCACCGCACTCGACTACGAGACGCTGCTGCTCGCCGAGGGGCTCGAGGGCGCCGAGCGGTGGGAGAATGTTCGGGAGCTTGTCGCGAGCGCGGCCGACTGGTCGGAAGTCGTGGTCGCCGCCGAGGACCAGGAGCCCGGCACGCCACTGCAGCGCTGGCTGGCCGAATCGGCGCTCCTCTCCGCCGTCGATACCACCGCGGGGTCCGACGACGGGGTGACCCTGATGACGCTCCACACCGCGAAGGGTCTCGAATGGCCCGTCGTGGTCCTCGCCGGGATGGAGGATGGCCTCTTTCCGCTGGCCCGCGCGATGGAGTCCACCGAGGGACTCGAGGAGGAGCGGCGGCTCTGCTACGTGGGGATCACGCGCGCACGCGACGCCCTGCTGATGACGTGGGCCCGCTCGCGACGTCGCGGTGGCGACCTCCGCCCGGGCGCTCCCTCCCGGTTCCTGCGCGAGCTCCCGGCGGAACTGGTGGACGAGCGGCGCACCTCGTTCGGTGGCAGCACGCTCAGCGCGGGGTGGAGCGGGTCGGGTACCTGGGGCGGCGCGGGCGGCCTCGGTGGCAGCCGGACCGGCGGCACCTCCTCGGGTCGCCGCGGCGGGACCAGCATGCCCCGCCCGCGACCGGCCCAGCCGACGGGGCCGCTGAGCGGCATCGTCGGGGTGGGTGAGGAGAACCAGGACGCGCCGCGCTACATCAAGGGCGAGCGGGTCCGCCATCGGCGCTTCGGCTCCGGCGCGATCCTCGGGCTGGCCGGGGCCGGCAAGGACACCAAGGTGTCGGTGGCGTTCGACGATCCCGAGGTCGGGACCAAGCAACTGCTCGTGGCCTTCGCCGGCCTCGAGCGCGATTGGGAGGGAGCATGAAGATCGGACCGGAGGAGGTGCGCCACGTGGCGCGGCTCGCCGAACTGGAGATCGCCGAGGCCGAGCTCGCGCGCATGGCCGGCGACCTCGAGCGGATCGTCACCTTCGTCGAGGGACTCGCGGAAATCCCGGACGATCTGGCCGCCCCGCTCGTGGTCGGGCCGGCGTCGTTGCGGCTGCGCCCGGACGAGGTGCACCCGATTCCCATGAGTCGCGACGCGGCGGCCCTCGCGCCCGAGTTCGAGGACGGGTTCTTCGTCGTGCCGCGGCTCGGGGGGATGGCCGACGCATGACGATCCATTCCGTGGCGCGCGAGACGATCGCGCGGTTGCAGGCGACGGCGTCGCTGAACGCCACGCTCGCGTGGTCCGAGGAGGCGATCACCCGGCAGGCGGCCGAGCTCGACGCGACGCCGGCAGGTCCGCTGAGCGGCATGGCGATCGCGATCAAGGACAACATCGTGACCAAGGACCTGCCGACGACCTGCGCGTCGCGGATCCTCGAGGGGTATGTCTCGCCGTTCGAGGCGACCGCCGTCACGCGGCTGCGCACCGCCGGGGCGCTGCTTGCCTGCAAGGCGAACCTCGACGAGTTCGCGATGGGGTCCTCGACCGAGCACTCCGCCTACGGACGGGTCCTCCACCCCCTCGATCCGGAGCGGGTGCCTGGCGGCTCGAGCGGGGGCTCTGCCGCGCTGGTCGCGGCCGGCGTCGTGCCCGCCGCCCTGGGCTCCGAGACCGGCGGGTCGGTCCGGCAACCGGCGGCCTTCTGCGGCGTGGTGGGGATCAAGCCCGGCTACGGCCGTGTGTCCCGGTCCGGGCTGGTCGCCTTCGGCTCGTCGCTCGATTGCATCTCGCCCTTCGGCGCCACCGTCGATGACGCGGCACGGGTGCTCGCCGCGATGTCCGGTGCCGACCCGCTTGACGCGACGACGCACGCGCTGCCGCCGCTGGAGCTGGCCGACGCACGCACCGACCTGAAGGGACTCACGATCGGGCTGCCCCGGGAGTACTTCCCGGCGGACCTGGACCCGGGCATCCGGGCGGGGTGCGATCGGGCCATCGCCGCGCTGCGCGACCTCGGGGCCCACGTGCGCGAGGTCTCGCTGCCGAACACCGGCGCGGCGGTGCCGGCCTACTACATCGTGAACCCCGCGGAGGCCGCCGCCAACCTCGCACGCTACGATGGCGTGCGCTACGGCGTGCGCCACGTCGGCCCCGAGGGGGATCTTCGCGCGCTCTACCGCGCCACCCGGGGGCGCGGGTTCGGCGCCGAGGTCCGTCGTCGGATCCTCGTCGGGACCTTCGCGCTCAGCGCGGGCTACGCCGACCGGTACTATGCCCGGGCGCAGGCGGCGCGGCGCATGGTCGCCGCGGACTTCGCCCAGGCGTTCGCCGATGGCATCGACCTGCTGTTCACCCCGACCACGCCGACACCGGCCTTCCGCGCCGGGGAGAAGCTCGACGACCCGGTCCAGATGTACCTCGCCGATGTCTTCGTGTGTCCCTCCTCGCTCGCCGGGGTGCCGGCGATGTCGCAGCCGATCGGGCGCAGCGAGGGGCTGCCGCTCGGCGGGCAACTCATCGCACCCCACCTCGGCGAGGCCACGATGATCGCCGCGGCCCGCCTGCTCGAGGCCGCACTCGACCCTGTCGCGGAGGTCCGCTGATGACCTGGGAGACGATCATCGGCCTCGAGGTCCACGTGCAGCTCGCCACGCGGTCCAAGATGTTCTGCGGCTGCCCGACGACGTACGGTGAGGCGCCGAACACCGTCGTCTGCCCCGTCTGCCTCGGATTGCCGGGGGCGCTGCCGGTCGCCAACGCCGAGGCCGTGCGCCTCGGCGTGCGCGGGGCGCAGGCGCTCGGCTGCACCGTCCACCCGGTCAGCGTGTTCGCGCGGAAGAACTACTTCTACCCCGACCTGCCCAAGGGATACCAGATCTCCCAGTTCGACCGACCGCTCGCCACCGACGGGGCGATCGAGGTCGAGACGCCGGAGCGCGGATCCATCCGGGTCGGCATCACCCGGCTGCACCTCGAGGAGGACGCGGGCAAGTCGCTGCATGACCGGATCCCCGGGCACACCGCGATCGACCTCAACCGCGCCGGCACGCCCCTCGCCGAGATCGTCGGCTTCCACGACCTGCGATCCCCCGCCGAGGCGCGGGCCTACCTCACCACGCTTCGCCAGCTGCTCGTGTATGCCGGCGTGAGCGAGTGCTCGATGGAACGGGGATCGCTGCGGGTCGACGCGAACCTCTCCGTCAGGCGACCGGGTGAGCCCCTCGGCACCAAGACCGAGGTCAAGAACATGAACTCCTTCGCGAACGTGGAGCGCGCGCTCGAGGCTGAACGGGCCCGGCAGGTCGCGCTGCTCGAGGCCGGGGGAGTGGTCGAGCAGGTGACGCTCACCTTCAACGCCGGCACGGGCGAGGTGAAGGTGCTGCGCGCGAAGGAGGACGCGCACGACTACCGCTACTTCCCCGACCCGGACCTGCCGCCGCTCGTGCTCGACGAGGCCTGGCTCGCGGCGGAACAGCGCGGCCTCCCCGAGCTTCCCGCGGCCCGGCGCGCGCGGTTCATCGAGGCGATGGAACTGCCGGCCTACGACACCGGCGTGCTCACCGCGGAGCCGGCGATCGCCGACTACTTCGAGGCGATCGTCGCCGCGGGAACCGACCCCAAGACCGCCGCGAACTGGGTCATGGGCGAGGGGCTGGCCAGCTTCAACGAGACGGGGCGCTTCGCGGTCGCGCCGGCGCGCATCGCGGAACTCGCCGCGCTCGTCGCCGCCGGCACGGTCTCGCTGCAGGCGGCCCGAAAGATCCACGCCGAGCTCGTGGGACGGGATGCCTCGCCGATCGACGTCGCCGAACGCCTCGGCCTGGTGCAGGTGCAGGAGGTCGGTGCGCTCGAGGCGTGGGTCGACGCGGTGATCGCGGCACACCCGGACGAGGTCGCCCGGTTCCGTGGCGGGGAAGGGAAGCTGATCGGGTTCTTCGTCGGCCAGGTGATGAAGCGCTCGCAGGGCACCGCGGATCCGAAGGCGATCCAGCCGATCCTCAAGTCGCGGCTCGCCGGATGAGCATGCTCCGACCGGTCGAGGCGATCCGTGCGGACTTCCCCGCCTTCGAGTCGACGGCGGGCGAGGCGCCACCGGCCCGGTTCGACGGACCGGGTGGAACCCAGGTGCCGCGGCTCGTCATCGACGCCGTCGCGGACTACCTCGCGCGCCACAACGCCAACGCGCACTGGCACTTCCCCGCGAGCGAGCGGACTGATGCGCTGGTCGCGGCGGCCCGGGAGGCGTTCGCCGCGTTCGTCGGTGGCGGGCCCGACGAGATCGTCTTCGGCCCCAACATGACCTCCCTCGCCATGCACGTGGCGCGCGGACTCGGACGCCAGTGGGTCGCGGGCGATGAGGTGGTCGTGACCGGTCTCGATCACCACGCGAACGTCGCGCCGTGGGAGGCGCTCGTGGTCGAACGCGGTGTCGTGCTCCGCTGGTGGGAGGCCGACCCGGAAACCGGGGCGCTCGACCTCGAGGACCTGCCGCCGCTCCTCTCGGGGCGCACGCGGCTGGTGGCGCTCGGTGGGGCCTCGAATGCGCTCGGCACCCTCTCCGACATCGCCGCGACCGCCCGCGTGGCGCACGCGCATGGCGCCCTGCTGTTCGTCGATGCAGTGCACCTCGCCGCGCATCGCTCGCTCGACGTGACAGCCAGCGGTGCGGACCTGCTGGCGTGCTCGCCCTACAAGTTCTACGGCCCGCACGCCGGCGTGCTCTGGTGCCGACGCGAGCTGCTCGAGGCGATCGAGGCGCCCCGCCTGCGGCCCGCACCATCGACCGGTCCCGAGCGACTGCAGACCGGCACGCCGTCGTTCGAGGCGATCGCCGGAGGTGCGGCGGCCGTGCATTGGCTCGCCTCGCTGACCGATGCGCCGGGTGGCATGCGGGATCGCCTGGTCGCGACGTTCACCGCCCTCGCGGCACGCGAGATGGCGCTCTTCGCCCACCTCTGGGACGGGCTCGGGCAGATCGACGGCCTGCGCCGGTTCGGATTGCCGCCCGGTCCGGGGCGGACCGCGACGGTGTCCTGCACCCTGGCGGGCGAGGCCCCGCTCGCGACCGCCGCGCGTCTCGCCCGCCACGGGATTTCCGCCTCCCACGGGAACTTCTATGCGCTCACTGCCGCGGAGCGGGCGGGGGTGCATCCCGACGGCTGGCTCCGCCTCGGGATCTCGGCCTACACCACGCATGACGAGGTCGACCGGGCGCTGGCCGCGCTCGCGGCGCGCTAGCGGGAACGTCCCGCTCTGCAACCTTGCGGCCCCCTGCTGCGTCTTGGAGTGTGATGAGCCCGCACGAGCCGCCTCCCGCGCCTGACGACCTCATCGAGCGCCTGCGACGGCGCCTCGAGGGGACGCTCGTCGTGGATCGCGAACTCGGCGGCGGCGGGATGTCGCGCGTCTTCGTCGCGCGCGACCCGGCCCTTGATCGCGAGGTGGTGGTGAAGGTGCTCCACGGCGCGGGCCACGTCGGGTCGCTGGAGCGGTTTCGTCGCGAGATGATGCTCTCGGCGTCCCTGCAGCACCCGCACATCGTGCCGGTCCTCGCCGCCGGGGATGTTGACGGCGTGCCATGGTATTCAATGCCGTACATCGAGGGTCGTTCGCTCGGCGATCGGCTCGCCGCGGGGACGCTCCCGTCCGTGCGGGAGGCCGTGCGCATCCTGCGCGACGTGGCGCGGGCGCTCAGCCACGCGCATGAGCGCGGCATTGTCCATCGCGACCTGAAGCCGGACAACGTGCTGCTCACCGGCGATGCCGCGATGATCATCGACTTCGGGATCGCCAAGGCGCTGCAGGAGGCGAACACCCAGGCCACCGGCGAGACGGCGGCACTGACCCGGGTGGGGTTCACGGTCGGCACGCCCACGTACATGGCGCCCGAGCAGGCTGCCTCCGATCCGGCGCTCGATCACCGCGCCGATCTGTACGCGTTCGGCGTCCTCGCCTACGAGTTGCTCGCCGGTGAGCCGCCGTTCACCGCGAAGAGCACCCACGAACTGCTGGTGGCGCACATGACCCGCCCGGCGCCCTCGCTCGACGGGCGTCGGGAGGACCTCCCGGACGGGCTGGTGAAGCTGGTCTCGCGGTGCCTCGCGAAGGCGCCGGCCGATCGTCCCGCCTCTGCGGCGGAACTGGTGGACGCCCTCGAGGGGGTGGCCAGCGCCACGACCGGCGAGGTGCCGGCGATCCCGGGGCGGCGCGCCTGGTTCGCGGCGGCGGCCGCAGTCCTGGTCACCGTGATCGTGGCGGGCGTCGCCGCGCGCCGTGATGCCCCCGTCGACCCGGTTCCGTCCGCGGCCACCGCCGCGCCGTCGGTGGCGGTCCTGCCCTTCGTGCCGCGAGGCGACGATTCGGCGAGCAGCTGGCTCGCCATCGGCCTGAGTGACGACATCGCCGCCCAGCTCCTCGCGACGGGTGCGGTGCAGGTGGCACCGCGCCTCGCGGTGGAACGCCTCGGGCGCGCGCCCCTGACGCCCGCGGAGGTCGCCGAAACCCTCGGGGTGCGCACGCTGCTCGACGGGGTGGTGCGACGCGAGGGCGAGGAGTTGCGGGTCATCGCCCAGCTCGTCGATGCGCAGTCCGGCGACGTGCTCTGGACCGGGAGCTACCGGCAGACCGTCGCGGCGATGGGGAGCGTGATCGACGACGTGGTCGGTTCGGTGGCGCGGGCGCTCGCGCCGCGTGACAGCGCCGCCACTGCCCCGCGCCTCGGGGCACGAGCGGACCAGGATCCGCTTGCCTACGCGGGCTACCTGCGGGCACTCGCGCTCCTCCGCGAGCGGTCCGACACCGCGATCGTCGCGGCCGTGACGCGCCTCCGGGAGGTCGTCGCCGATGCCCCGACCTTCGCGAGCGCCCAGGCGGCGCTCGCCGATGGCCTCCTCCTGTTGCCGCTCTATGCGGGCGTGCCGTTCGCGGCGGTGGAGGCCGACGCCGAGGCGGCGATTGCCCAGGCGCTCGAGGCGTCCCCCGGGCTTCCCGCGGCGCTGGCGGCGCGCGGTCGCCTCGCGGCCGCCCGGTGGGAATGGTCCGAGGCCGAACGCGACTTCACCGCGGCGCTCGCCACCGCGGAGGATGCCGAGATCGCCCGCGCACTCGGCGAGGTGCAGTTGGTCACCGGTCGCCCGGCACTCGCCCGTTCCACCTTCGCGACCGCGCGACGCCTCGCGCCGTCCGTGGCGATCACCGTGGCGCTCGAGGGGGTCGCGGCCGCGCTCTCCGATACGGTCGGGGCCGGGGCGCTACTGCGCGATGCGGTCGTCCTCGACACGACGTCCGGCCCGACCCGGTTCCTCGCCGGGGCAGGGTGGCTCATCCTCGGCTCGAGCCAGCGGGCGCTCGGTGAACTCGAGGTTGCGTCGCGGCTGGCACCCAACCAGCCGCTGCTCATGGGACTCCGTGCCCAGGCGATGGCGCGCGCGGGTGATGCCGCCGGCGCAACGCGCCTGCGGAACCAGCTCGCCGCCGATGCCGAACGCGCCGGGGTTGCCGGGGGGCTGGTCCATGCGGAGCTCGCGGTTGGGGACACCGCGGCCGCCCTCGCGGCCCTCGAGCGCGCGCTCAGCGAGCGCGATCCGGTGTTCGCCTCGGAGCCCCTCGACACGCCGCTGATGGATCCGATCCGCCGGACGCCGCGCTTCCGGGCGGTTCTCGCTCAGGTCGGGGTGGCCGGTCCCTCGTCGCCGGGGCGCCCCAGCTCCTGAAGCGCGCGCAGGTGCGGATCGGCCTCGGCAGGGGTGATGCCGAACTGTGCCTCCGCAAGCGCGACGATCCACTCCCGGTCGCGACGCCCCGGTCCCCGCATCGCCTGGCGGCGGACCTCCTTGCTGCGGACGATCGCGGCCTCCCCGTTCGGGTCGAGCGCCTGCAGCGCGCCCACCGGATCGTTCAGGGTCCCGCGGATGTAGGCCACCGCGCGATCGAGATGGGCCTCGATGGTCTCCTCGGGCAGCTCCCACCGGGATTGATCTGCCGCGACCTGCATGCCGACCTGCCACGGACGGCTGTCGGTGAGGTGCACCATCCCCCGGAACAGCCGGCGGTTGGTGCGCACCGAGAAGATGGTGGGCGACAGGATCCGCTCGAGGTGCGCGTCGGCCTGGCGGTGGTCGAGCCGGATCAGCTCCCGGGCCGCGCGGGGCACGGCCTGGCCGAGTTCGGTCTCGACCCGGGACTCCCAGTAGGTATGCCCCGCCGTGCGGGTGCTGCTGCTGAGCACGAGCTGGCGCGGCACGAAATGGTTGTGGGCGACGACGTCGGCGGCGAGGTGGGAGAGGTAGCCCAGTCCGAACGCGCGCAGGGCATCGGTCGGGGCGAGGTCGTACACCTCGCGCCCCACGTGCCAGGCGTGACAGTGCCGATCGGCGGGGGCGAACTTCTTCGCCATCGTCGTGTCGGCGGCGATGCTGCCGTACAGGAAGTCATACGGGTAGGCGCGCAGCAGGTCCGCGGCGGCGGGGACCAGCAGGTGGAGCGACCCGAGGATCCGCTCGCTGAGCACGACGTGGGTGCCCGGCGTCCAGGCGTGTGCCCCATCCGGCCAGCAGAGTCCGATGACGGCGATCACCGCGAGCGCCACCAGCCACTTCACGCGTCGTCGTCCTCCTCGTACTCCTCGTCCTCGTCCTCGTCCTCGTACTCCTCGTCCCGGGGGGCGAGGAACCGACCGACCTGCGACAGCAGGCCGGCCGAGGTGCGGACCGTCTCGAGGGCATTCGCGGCATCGACCAGCGCCGCGTCGGCCTCCTCGGTCGCGACCTCGAGGAGGGCGTCGAGGTCGGCGAGGCGATGCTGCGCCTGGCGGACGCCACGGCGCACCTGCCGGCGCACCGCCTGCGAGGTGCGCACGATCTCGCCCACCTCGTCGCGCAGCATGTCGGCGATCTCGCTGCCGGACTCGCCGAACCGGTTCACCGCCTGGAGGGCGGGGCCGATGTCGGAGCGCAACTCGGCGAGTTCGCGCGCCATGGTGTCGCTCTTCTGTCGTGCCTCGCGAATCGCGCCGATGGTGGCGAGGGCGAGGCCGACGTAGCAGGCCGCGATCACCACCAGGGCGATCGCGACGGTGGGACCTACCCAGCTCGCCATGGCACCCTCCGGGAGGAAGTCATCCCCGTATTCTAAGCGGGGACCACGGCCGGGTTGCGGCCCCCGCCCGGTCCGTGGACTATTCGGGATGCCTCCTCGCTTCGTCGTCACCGGCCGCCGGCCGCTGAAGGGAACCGTCCGTCCCGCCGGGAACAAGAATGCCGCGCTCCCCGTGATCGCGGCCTCCCTGCTTGCCGACGGTCCCGTCGAGATCGCCAACGTCCCCCGGATCCGCGACGTGGAGACCCTGCTGGAACTTGTTCAGTTCCTGGGGGCCACCGTGACCTGGGGCCAGGGTCAGGTCACCATCGACCCGCGCGGGCTGCAGCCCAAGCCGCTCGACCCGGCGCTCTGCACCCGGATCCGGGCCTCGATCCTGCTCGCCGGCCCGCTGCTCGCCCGCTTTGGCAAGGTGATCCTGCCGCCGCCGGGCGGCGACGTCATCGGCCGACGGCGGGTCGACACCCACTTCCTCGCGCTCGAGCGGCTCGGGGCGACGGTCGGCGTCGGCGACCGGTTCGAGATCGAGGCGCCCGCCCTGCACGGCGCCGACATCTTCCTCGACGAGCCGAGTGTCACCGGCACCGAGAACGCGCTCATGGCCGCGGTGATGGCGAAGGGAACCACCGTCCTGCGCAATGCCGCCGCGGAGCCGCACGTCCAGGACACCGCGCGCGCGCTGGTCGCGATGGGCGCGGCGATCGACGGGATCGGCTCGAACACCTACACCATCGAGGGGGGACGACCGCTGCGTGGGGCCTCGGTCGAGATCGGGCCGGACCACATCGAGATCGGCTCCTTCATCGGGCTGGCCGCGGTGACCAACAGCGAGCTCGTCATCGACGGCGTCCGGCCCGACGACCTCCGCGCCACCCTCCTCGGCTTCGATCGCCTCGGGATCCGCCCCCGCGTCGATGGGACCCGCCTCGTCGTCGACGCCGGCCAGGAGCGCCGCGTCCGACCCGATCTCGGTGGCCACGTCCCCAAGCTCGAGGACGGCCCGTGGCCCGCGTTCCCGGCCGACGTCATGTCGATCGCGATCGTCGCCGCGACGCAGTGCGAGGGGATGATCCTCATCCACGAGAAGATGTTCGAGTCGCGGATGTTCTTCGTCGACAAGCTGATCGGCATGGGTGCCCGGATCGTCCTCTGCGACCCGCACCGGGCCGTCGTCAGCGGGCCGGCTCCCTTGCGCGGCGGCACGGTGGAGTCGCCCGACATCCGGGCCGGGATGGCGATGCTCCTCGCCGCCCTCGCGGCGGAAGGAACCAGCACGATCCACAACGTCGGGCAGATCGAGCGGGGCTACGAGCAGATCGACGCCCGCCTGCGCGCCCTCGGGGCCGACATCGAGCGACGTGACGACTGACGAGGTGCCGGTCGGGATCGATCCGCCCTGCTGGGAGGTCCCCGGCTGGCGGGCGCGTTTCGGGCTCGTCGCGGGCATCTCCGGACGCGGGTCGGAGGTGGCGCCCTTCGACCTCGGCCTGTGGACCCAGCGGCCCGTTGGCGAGGTGATGACCAACTGGCGCAGGCTCCGCGCGGCCCTGCCGGGGTTCCCCGGTCAGGTCCTCGCCCACCAAGTCCATGGCGGCCGGGTCCTCTGGCAGCCCGGCCGCGACGGCTGGACCCTGCACGAGGGCGCCGACGGACACGCCACGGACTCCCCAGGGCTCCTCCTGCTCGTGACGGTGGCCGACTGCGTCCCGGTCTACCTCGCGGCCCCGGAATCGGGAATGATCGCGTTGCTGCACGCCGGGTGGCGCGGGACCGCGGCGGGGATCCTCGCGGCCGGGGTCCGGCTCCTCTGCGAGCGCGCCGGAGTCGCCCCGCCCGAGGTCGTGATGCATGCCGGGGTGGCGATCTCCGGCGCCCGCTACGAGGTGGGCGCCGAGGTCCCGGACGCGCTCGGTATCCCCCGGGCCGGTGCGGGGCCGTGGCATGTGGACCTCCGCGGGGTGCTGGCCGACCAGGCGCGCGCCCTCGGGGTGGGCGAGGTCACCGTGAGCGGGCACTGCACCGCCGAGCCAGGGTCGCCCTTCTTCTCCCACCGGGCCAGTGGCGGCACCGACGGTCGAATGGTCGCCTGGCTCGGCCGCCCCGCGGCGGCCTAGCGCCCTTGTCCCCCTTCGGGGACCGGGAGTATCTTGTGGTGCTGGAGCAACGAGTGGGCAGGTGTCAGGTGTCGGGTGCTCCCCGGCATTTTTGTTTGTACCCCCCGGGAGTCGGCGCATCGTGACCGAGGAGCTTCTCACCCGCGAACGGTTGCAGGCGGCCGTGGCCGAGCTCGGCTTCGAACTGGTCGAGGCCGAGGTCAAGGGTCCCGCCGCCGCGCGGCAGGTGCGGCTCCGGATCGATCGGGTGGGGGGCAGCGAGCCGGGACACGGCGTGACGACCGAGGAGTGCGCCCGCGTCTCGCGCGCGATGGAGGCCCGCCTCGAGGGTGCCGGGGCCGTGTCCGGCCCCTGGCGGCTGGAGGTGTCCTCGCCCGGGATCGAGCGCCCGCTGCGGTTCGTCGCCCACTGGCGCCGCTACCTCGGGCACGAGGTGAGGGTGCGGGCCCGCGGCATCGCGGGGCGGCAGGTCGCCCGGATCGTGGCGGTGCCGGACGAGGAGCACGTGGAACTGGAGTGGGCCGGGACGCGGCAGGTGGTGCCACTGGAGGCGATCAAGGACGCCACCCTGGTGGTGGACTGGTCCGCCATCGGGTAACCGAGAGCAGGAGACCGAGGACATGACGTCGCCCGTCGACATGGTGAGTGCATTTCGCGAGCTCTCGAACTCCAAGCAGTTGGAGCGCGCCGAGCTGCTCGACCTCCTCAAGGACGGCATCCACGCCGCCCTGATGAAGAAGTACGGCCCGAACGTGCGCTTCGAGATGGAGGCGGACGAGATGAGCGGCGGCCTCTCCGTCATCCGGTTGCGCCAGGTGGTCGCGACGGTCGAGGACCCGAGCGCGGAGATCTCCCTGGAGGAGGCGCGCTTCGAGGATCCCGACTTCCAGGTCGGCGACGTCCTCGAGGAGGAGGTGCCGACCGAGGCGTTCGGGCGACTGGCGGTGCAGGCGGCGAAGCAGCGGATCATCCAGCGGGTGCGCGAGGGTGAGCGCAACCGCATCCGCGACGAGTTCGCGCACAAGGTGGGCGAGCTCCTCTCGGGCGAGATCCAGCAGGTCGAGCGCGGCAAGTTCGTGATCATGCTGAACCGCTTCCGCGAGGCCGAGGCGATCGTCCCGTACCGCGAGCAGAACCACCGCGAGCACTTCCACCAGGGCGACACCATTCGCGCGGTCCTGAAGCGGCTGGAGGAGACCCCGAAGGGACCGCGGCTGGTGCTGTCCCGCGCCGACCCGCTCTTCGTGAAGGCGCTCTTCAAGCTCGAGGTCCCCGAGATCCAGCAGGGAATCGTGGAGATCCGTGGGATCGCCCGCGAGGCCGGGTCGCGCACCAAGGTGGCGGTGATCTCGCGCGACGATGCCATCGACCCCGTGGGCGCCTGCGTCGGGCTCAAGGGCTCGCGCGTCCAGGCCGTCGTCAACGAGCTCGGGGGCGAGCGGATCGACATCGTGCCCTGGTCGCCCGACCCGGAACGGTTCGCCCGGCTGTCGCTCGCGCCGGCGCGCGTCGCGAAGGTCTTCAGCGACATCGCCACGAAGACGATCCAGGCCGTGGTCGACGAGGACCAGCTCTCGCTCGCGATCGGACGGAGCGGGCAGAACGTCCGCCTTGCCTCCGAGCTGACCGGCTGGAAGATCGACCTCTACTCGAGCCGGGAGTGGCTCGAGCGCGGTGGCGAGGGTCCGCTCTTCGCGGCGCCGGACGGCGGCGAGGACGACGAGACCCCGCGGGTCCCGTTGTCGCGGCTCGAGGGGCTGTCGCCCGAACTGGTCGCCCTGCTCGACCAGGCGGGCTATGGCGCATTGAACGACGTGATCGACCTGGAGCCGGAGGAGATCGCCCGGATCCCGGGGATGACCCGCGGCACGGCCGACGAGCTGGTCCGCTTCCTCGCGGAGCTGACCGAGGACGAGTCGACCGAACCGGCCGAGGCGCCGCCCGAGGCGGACCCGGCGGCCGATGCGACGGGTGGGTCGGTCGCGGGCTGAGGACCGGCTGCTCGGGCTCGTCGGGCTCGGGGTGCGGGCGGGGAGGGTGGTCACCGGCGTCGATGCGACCCGGGCACTCCTCCAGCGCGGGCAGGCCCGCGTCATCGTGCTCGCGGCCGACGCCTCGGAACGGGCGCTCGGGAAGGTGGTGCGGCTGGCGTCGGCGACCGGGATCCCGGTGCTGACCGGGCCGGTGGCCGAGGAGTTGGGGGCCCGCATCGGACGGCCCCCGGTAATGGTGGTGGGTGTGCGCGACCGCGACCTGGCGAAGGGGATGCTGGCGGCGGTCACGACACCGGACGGACCCTGACGGAGGACTGAGTGGTCAAGACGAGAGTGCACGACCTCGCAGCGGAATTCGGCATTCCCTCGGAACAGCTCCTGGGGATGCTGCGCGAGATGAACATCTTCGTGCGCAGTCACCTCTCCGCGCTGGAGCCGGATCAGGTGTCCGCGGCGCGGGTGCGCTGGGAGCGCGAGAAGCGCCGGAGCGCCGAGCCGGAGGCGCCGAAGAAGGGGCGCCGCCGGAAGACGGCCGCGGCGGAGCCCGCGCCGGCCCCGGTCGAGGCCGCACGCCCCGTCCGCCGTCGGCGGACCAAGGCCGAGGTGCAGCAGCAGGAGGCCGAGGCACAGGAGCAGGATGAGCGCGAGTCCGCCGGCGCGCCGGCCGGCGAGCCGTTCGCGCTGGAGGCCCCGCCGTCCGAGCCGGCCGCGCCGACCCTCTCGTTGGAGGAGCGGGCGCGCCTCCTGTTCAAGGATCTTCCCGCCACCGCCGAGGAGGCCGAGGCCAAGCGCGCGGCCGAGGCGGCAGCGGCACCGGCCGAGCCGGAGCCGGCGCCCGCCGCGGAAGCCCCGGAGCCGCCGGCCAAGCCGGCAGCGCCGGAGACCGCCTCCGCCGGGGGCGCCCCGCGCAAGCCGTTCATCCCGCCGCGCGTGCCGCGGCCTCCCGCTGCGAGCCCCGGCGCGGCCGGCTCGCCGCCGCGCGGGCCGCGGCCCAAGCCGGTGTTCTCCTCGAGCGCGCCGGTGCAGCCGCGCACCCCGCCGGGTGGTGGCCGGACCTTCGGGCCCGACGCGCAGCCGGGTGGCGGTCGCCGCAAGGGCGGCAAGCGCGGCCGCAAGAACTTCGTCGACCAGGATGCGGTGCAGGCGAACATCGAGAAGACCCTCGCCGGGATGAAGGGCGGCGGCGGGGGCCGCAAGCGCGGGCGCTCCGATGAGCCGAGCTACCGCGACATCATCGCGTCGCGCACCGCGGAGGAGAAGGAGCGCGAGAAGACCCGGATCCGGGTCAACGAGTTCATCTCGGTCGCCGAGCTCGCCGACCTGATGAAGATCCCGGCCAACCAGATCGTCGCGTTCGCGTTCAAGGAACTCGGCCTGATGGTCACCGTGAACCAGCGGCTGGACTTCGACCAGATCGAGCTGATCGCCTCCGAGTTCGGCTTCGAGGCGCTGCGCGAGGAGGAGTACCAGGCCGACGTCACCGAGGTCGAGGTCGACGCCGAGGAGGACCTCCAGCCGCGCTCGCCGGTCGTGACGATCATGGGCCACGTCGACCACGGCAAGACGTCGCTGCTCGACTACGTGCGCAAGGCGAACATCGTCGCGGGCGAGGCGGGCGGGATCACCCAGCACATCGGCGCCTACCACGTCGCGCTGCCCGACGGTCGCGAGATCACCTTCCTCGACACCCCGGGCCACCAGGCCTTCACGGCGATGCGCGCCCGCGGCGCCCAGGTCACCGACCTCGTCGTGCTCGTCGTGGCGGCGGACGACCAGGTCATGCCGCAGACGATCGAGGCGATCTCGCACGCGAAGAACGCCGGCGTGCCCATGGTCGTGGCGATCAACAAGATCGACCTGCCGGCGGCGAATGTCGCCAAGGTGAAGCAGGACCTGCTGCAGCACAGCGTCGTCCTCGAGGAGTTCGGCGGCACGGTGCTCCACGCCCCGATCTCGGCGAAGTCCGGCCAGGGCGTGCCCGAGCTGCTCGAGCAGGTGCTGCTGCAGGCCGAGGTGCTCGAGCTCAAGGCGAACCCGGATGCCCGCGCGCAGGGCACGGTGCTCGAGGCGACCCTCGACCCCGGCAAGGGCCCGCTCGCGACGGTGCTCGTCCAGCGCGGCACCCTGCGCGTCGGCGACAACTTCATCTGCGGCAAGTTCTCCGGACGCGTGCGCGCGCTCTTCGACGAGCGCGGCAACAACGTCAAGGAGGCGGGACCGTCGATCCCGGTGCAGATCCTCGGCTTCGAGGGCGTGCCCTCCGCCGGCGACACCTTCCTGAGCGTCGCGGACGCCTCGGAGGCGCGCGACATCGCCCAGAAGCGCCAGCGCCTCGAGCGCGAGGCGCAGAACCGCCGCTCGGCGCGCGGCGGCACCCTCGAGGATCTCTCGCGGGCGCTCAAGGAGGGCGAGGTCTCGCAGCTCCCGATCATCATCAAGGCCGACCAGGGCGGCCCGGCCGAGGCGCTCGCCGACGCCCTCGCCCAGCTCGGCACCGACGAGGTGCGCGTCGACGTCGTGCTGCGCGGCGTGGGCCAGATCACCGAGAGCGACGTCCTGCTCGCCAAGGCATCCGGCGCGATCATCATCGGCTTCCACGTCCGGCCGGACGCGAACGCCCGCTCCGCCGCCGAGCGCGAGGGCGTCGACATCCGCACCTACCGGATCATCTACGAGGCCGTCGAGGACGTGCGCAACGCCCTCGAGGGCCTGCTCAAGCCGGAGGAGAAGGAGACCGTCCTCGGCGAGGCCGAGGTGCTGGAGCTGTTCAAGGTCAGCAAGGTCGGGACGATCGCCGGCTGCCGCGTCACCAGCGGCACGATCCAGCGCGCCGCGAAGGCGCGGGTCGTGCGCGAGGGCGTGACGGTGTACACCGGCGAGTTCGGGTCGCTGAAGCGGTTCAAGGACGACGTGAAGGAGGTCCGCGAGGGGCTCGAGTGCGGCATCGCGATCGAGAACTTCAACGACCTCAAGGTCGGCGATCGGATCGAGTCGTACCGCCTCGAGGAGATCAAGCGGACGCTGGCGACGTCGGCCAGCGAGTCGCAGGAGTAGTCGGTGGCGGGGAAGGGCCCCTCGCGTCGCCCGGAGCAGGTGGCCGAGGCGATCCGCACCATCGTCGCCAGTGCGCTGGTCGAGGGTGAGGTGCGCGACCCGCGGGTCGGGCTGGTGACGGTGAGCGGCGTCGAGGTGACCCGTGACCTGTCGCTCGCGACGATCCGGGTCGTGCCGCACGGCGAGGATCCCGAGGCGCTCGACGCCGCGGTCGCCGGGCTGCAGAGTGCGGCCGGCTACCTGCGCCGCAAGGTGGCGCAGCAGTTGACGACCCGGCTCGTGCCCGAGCTGCGGTTCGTGCGGGACAAGGGGATGGAGCACGCGCGCCGGATCAACGAGATCCTCGCCGGGCTCCACCGCGAGGAGGACCCCTCCTGATCGGGGGGCTGCTCATTGACAAGCCGATCGGCTGGACCTCGCACGACGTGGTCGCGGTCGTGCGGCGACGCCTGGGGGTGCGCGCCGTCGGGCATGCCGGAACGCTCGATCCGTTCGCGACCGGACTGCTGGTGGTGCTCGTGGGGCGGGCGACGCGGTTGGCCCGGTTCGTCGAGGCGACCGCCAAGGCGTACGACGCCGTGATCCGCTTCGGCGCCGCGACCGACACCGACGATGCCACCGGCACCGTCGTCCGGACGCTCGCGCCCGACACGTGGCCGGATGTCGCGGCGATCGACGGCGCCCTCGCGGCGCGGTGCGGCGTGCGGCCCCAGCGCCCCCCGGCGTATTCGGCCAAGCACGTCGCCGGGCGCCGGAGCCACGCACTGGCACGCGCCGGGATCGCGGTCGAGCTGCTGCCCGTCGCGGTGCAGGTCCACGAGCTCGCCCGCCGCGGCTGGGACCCACCGGACCTCGCCGTGCACGCCGTGGTCGGGAAGGGGACCTACCTCCGCGCCATCGCCCGCGACCTCGGCGAGGACCTCGGGATTCCCGCCCATTGCGCCGAGCTGCGGCGCACGCGCGTGGGCCCGTTCTCGGTCGAGGCGGCAGCGTCCCCCGAGTCGGTGGAGCCGGACCACCTCCTCCCGCCGGCCGCCATGGTGGCGCACCTCGAGCAGGTGACGGTGAGCGACACGGAGGTGCGGGAGCTCGGCTTCGGGCGCAGCATCGGTCGGCAGGCCGATGGCGAGGGACCGGCCGCCCTCGTCGCCGTCGATGGCCGGCTGGTGGCCGTGGCCGAGGCGGCGGACGGCTCCCGTTGGCAGCCGGTCGTGGTGCTGGAGCCCGCGGCATGACCCCGTTGGCCCCGCCGCCCGCCGGGACGGTGGTCACCGTGGGGACCTTCGACGGGGTGCATCGCGGGCACCGGGCGGTGCTCGACGAGATCGCCGCCCGGGCGCGGGATCGCCAGCGGGCCAGCGTGCTGGTCACGTTCGAGCCGCACCCGCTCGCCGTGGTGAACCCGGCGGCGGCGCCGCCGCGCCTCACCACCGCGGCCGAACGGCTCGAGGTGCTGGCGACGTGCGAGCTCGACCGGGTGGTGATCCTCCGGTTCGACCGCGCGATGGCGGGGCTCGCTCCCGACGCGTTCGTCGAGGAGGTCCTGGTCGGACGGTGCGGGATGCGCGAGCTGGTGATTGGCCACGACCACGGCTTCGGTCGGGGTCGCCAGGGCGACGTCGAGACCCTGCGGGTCCTCGGCGATCGGATGGGATTCGCGGTCGACGTCGTCGCGCCGGTGGCGGGCGGCGGGGGCCAGCCGGTGTCGAGCACGAGCATCCGGCGCGCGATCGCCGGCGGCGACCTCGCGACGGCGGCTCGGCAGCTCGGACGGCCGTACACCGTCAGCGGCCGGGTTCGGCATGGCGAGGCCCGCGGGAGGACCCTCGGGTTCCCGACGCTGAACCTCGGCATCGCCGCCGACAAGCTGTTGCCACCCGATGGGGTCTGGGTGGTTCGCGTGGAGACGCCCGCCGGCCGGTTCGGCGGGATGATGAACCAGGGGCATCGACCGACCTTCGATGACGGCCGGCGCCTCCTGGAAATCCACCTCCTCGACGTGGAGGTGGCGCTGTACGACCGGATGGTGCGCGTCGAATGGCTCGCACCGCTCCGACCGATTCGCCGCTTCGACGGGGCGGATGCCCTCCGGCTCCAGCTGGAGGACGATGCCCGACGCGCCCGCGCGATCCTGGCCGGCGCCCATGATGACCTTGACGCGCCACTGACGGCGCCCGAGTGACGATGTTCGCTTCGATTCGCAATCGCATGGTGGTGATCGTGGCTCTCGTGGGCCTGGCGATCTTCTACCTCTTCCCGCGTCCCGAGACGGTGCGCCGGCAGCTGGCCGATGGCCGGATGCAGGACACCGTGATGACCCGGGTGCCGCTCAAGCTCGGCCTCGACCTCCAGGGCGGGATGCACCTGGAGCTCGAACTCGACGAGAGCGAGCAGGTCTCGGCCGATCGCGTCCGCGACACCGACCTCGCGCTGACCGTGCTCCGCAAGCGGATCGACGAGTTCGGCGTCGCCGAGCCGGTGATCCAGAAGGTCGGCGACGAGCGGATCATCGTCGAGCTCGCCGGGATCCGCGATCCGGATCGTGCCAAGGGCATTGTCCAGAGCACCGCGGCGCTCGAGTTCCGGATCACCGACGAGACCCGGGCCCTCGACAACGCGCTCCCCGCGATGGACCGGGTCCTCGCGCAGATGGGCATCGCCGCCGACGCCCCGGCGGGGCCGTCGGCCGCCAGCCAGGTGACCGAGCTCCTCGGCGGGACCCGCGACACCCAGGGGGTGGCGCTCGGGGACACCGCCGCGGCACCGGCGGTCGACAGCACCACGACCGACACCGCACCGACCGCCGCCCCGACGCCGGCACCGACCGCGGGCGGTCCGGTGCTGCAGTCGCTGATCCAGCCGTCGTCGGCCTACGGCTTCGATCCGATCCCGGGCGAGTATGCGGTGGTCGAGACGGCGTTCGTGCGCGTCGACTCGCTGCTGCGGATCCCCGAGGTCGAGCGGCTCCTGCCGCGCTCGGTGGAGTGGCGCTGGGCCGGCGCGCCGACCGCGATCGGCACCGAACAGGTCCGCATGCTCTACGTCCTCGAGGACGAGCCGATCATCACCGGTGATCGGCTGGAGTCGGCGACACCGCAGATCGACCCGATGACCAACCGGCCGATCGTCTCGTTCACCCTCGACCGGGCCGGCGGGCGGCGCTTCGGCGCCGAGACCGGGCGGCACGTCGGGGACTACATGGCGATCATCCTCGACAATCGCGTGCAGGGGCGCGCCCCGCGGATCAACTCGCGGATCGATCGCAGCGGCCAGATCGAGATGGCCGGGCGCGACATCCGCGAGGCGCAGGACCTGGCGCTGACGCTCAACGCCGGTGCCCTCCCGATCCCGCTCAAGGTGGTCCGCGACCGGCAGGTCGGGGCCTCGCTCGGCCAGGACTCGATCCGCTCCGGCATCACGGCGCTGATCGCCGGCACCGTGCTCGTCATCCTGATCATGATGACCTACTACCGGCTCGCGGGCGTCCTCGCGGTCTCGGCGCTGGGGCTCTACATCCTCTTCACGCTGGCGGGGTTGTCGGCGATCGACGCGACCCTCACGCTGCCGGGCCTCGCCGGCCTGGTGCTCTCGATCGGCATCGCGGTCGACGCGAACGTGCTGATCTTCGAGCGGATCCGCGAGGAGCTGATCGCGGGCCGCACCGTGCGGCTCGCGGTGAGCGAGGGCTTCCAGCACGCGATGAGCGCGATCGTCGACTCGAACGTCTCGACGGTGCTCACCGCGCTCTTCCTGTTCCAGTTCGGCACCGGCCCGGTCAAGGGCTTCGCCGTGACGCTGATCATGGGCATCGCGGCCTCGATGTTCACGGCGATCTTCGTCACCAAGACGTTCTTCCTGATCTGGCTCGACCGCAAGGACAGCCAGGCCACCTCCTTGAGCATCTGACGCCACCATGACACGCATCTTCGCGAACGCGAACTACGACTTCATCGGCATGCGCCGGAAGGCGATCATCGCCACCGGCGTGCTGCTCGCCCTCGGCCTGGTCGCGCTGCTCGGGCGGCGGATCAACTACTCGATCGAGTTCACGGGGGGCACCCTCGTCGAGGCGCGCACCAGCGGGCCCGCCTGGGACATCGAGGCGGTCCGCGCGGGGCTCGGCAGTGCGGGGCTCGGCAACGTCGAGATCACCCCCTACGGCGACGGCCAGGAGATCGGCATCCGGGTGCAGGACGTCGTCGCCGGCGGCGACGCCGACGACACCCAGGCGACGGCGAACGCGGTGGGCGCGGTGCTCGACCAGATCGCCGGCGCCGGGTCGTGGGAACGGACCTCGGCCGACGCCGTGTCACCGAAGGTCGGCGGCGAGCTGCGGACCCAGGCCTTCCTGGCGATCTTCTTCTCGTTCTTCGCGGTGCTCGCCTACCTGGCGTGGCGCTTCGAGTGGCGCTTCGGGCTCGCCGCGGTCATCGCCACCGCGCACGACATCGTGCTCACCATCTGCTTCATCGCGATCCTCAACCTCGAGGTCGGCCTGGTCGTGGTCGCGGCGGTGCTGTCGATGGTCGGCTACTCGCTGAACGACACGATCATCATCTTCGACCGCGTCCGCGAGAACATGCATCGCAGCCGCCGCGAGGAGCTGATCCCGGTGCTCAACCGCTCGATCAACGAGACGCTGCCGCGCTCGGTGCTGACCCACTCCACCACTCTCGCCGCGCTGATCGCGCTGATCATCTTCGGCGGCGAGGTGATCCGCCCGTTCGCGCTCGTGATGGCGTTCGGCGTGTTCACCGGCACCTTCTCCTCGATCTTCATCGCCGCCCCGGTGCTGCTCCTGATCGAGCAGCGGTGGCCCGGCATCGACGGGCGCGGGGTGAAGGTCGCCGGCAAGGGCACGGCCCGGAGCGCCACCCAGTCGGCGTGACCCGCCTCATCGACACCCACTGCCACCTCGGCGATCCGGCGTTCGCGCCGGATCGCGAGGCGGTGGTCGATCGGATGCGCGCGGCCGGGGTCGGTCGCGCGCTCGTCGTTGAGAGCGACCTCGCCCGGCTCGCGGCGACCGCGGACTGGGTCGGGCGCACGCCAGGCCTCGCCCTGGCCACCGGCTGTCACCCGCACGACGCCTCCGCCTGGAACGATCCGCTGCGGGACCGGCTCGCCGCGCTGTGGCACGGCGGCTCGGTCGCGGCGGCCGGCGAGATGGGGCTCGACTACCACTACGACCACTCGCCCCGGGAGGTCCAGCGTCGCGTCTTCAGCGCGCAACTGTCCCTCGCCGTCGAGTGCGGACTGCCGGTCGTGATCCATGCGCGGGAAGCCGACGACGACGTCGCGGCGATCCTGCGCGAGCACCCCACGGCCCGGGTGGTCCTGCACTCGTTCTCCAGCGGTCCCCGTCTGCGCGAGGCCGGGCTCGACCTCGGCTGCTGGTTCTCCTTCAGCGGGATGATCACCTTCCGTTCGTGGGCCGATCTCGACAGCGTCCGCCTCGTCCCCGGGGAGCGGTTGCTGGTCGAGACCGATGCCCCGTACCTCGCCCCGGTGCCGCACCGCGGCCAGCGCAATGAACCGGCGTTCGTGGTGGAGGTGGCCCGTCGACTCGCCGAGCTCCGCGGGGTCGACCCCGACCAGCTTGCCGCCGAGCTGACCCGCAACGCCGAGCAACTCTTCTGGCCGGCGAATCCGGACTAGATTCGCCTCGCTTCT
>ERZ795053.1907-NODE-1907-length-25835-cov-7.951164_pt1 | contig 25835 bp, 26 predicted proteins | sample MGYA00375137_ERZ795053 | MGnify/ENA primary metagenome ERZ795053 (study PRJEB30182, sample SAMN05720284) | activated sludge metagenome | isolation source: Anaerobic digester | place: Hong Kong | collected 2014-12-17 ...
TGCTCGGCGGTCTTCTGCACGCCGGGACCGTAGCGGCCGGAGAGCGACGGGATGTTCACCTGGAACAGCACGCTGCGGTCCTTCAGGGCCTCGTACTTGTCCAACTGGCCCGCCCAGAACGTGTAGCGTTCGGGGTGCGCGAGCACCGGCCGGTAGCCCTGGGTCTGCATCTCGAACACCACGCTGTTCAGCACATGCGGCTCACCGATGAAGGAGAGCTCGAAGAGCAGCAGCCGGTCACCGAAGGTGAGGATGTCCTTGCGCTTCACCTTCTCCTCCAGCTCATGGTCCAGGTAGTACTCCGCAGAGGCCTCCACCTCGATGGCGATGCCCCTGCGGGCCGCCTCCGCCCGCACCTGCTCGAGCCCGGCCAGGATCTTGTCCGTGGGGTTCCGGTAGCCGTCCGCCATGCTGTGTGGCGTGGTGATCACCTTCCGATAGCCCAGGTCGGCCATGGCCTGCAGGAGTTCCATGGTGGTGTCCAGGTCCGGTGAACCGTCGTCGATGCCGGGTATGAAATGCGAGTGCATGTCCACCCCCACGAGCGACAGGTCCGCCGGAGGAAGTTCCGGGGCGCGGTTGCCGAAGAGCCTGCCGAACAGCCCCATGCTCAGCGGGCCGTGTACTGGTTCTCGTAGTAGTCGCGATAGGCCCCGCTGGTCACGTGGTCCAGCCACTCGGTGTTGGCCAGGTACCAGTCCACGGTGCGCTCCAGGCCCTCCTCGAAGGTGATGCTCGGCCGCCAGCCCAGCTCACGCTCGATCTTGGAGGCGTCGATGGCGTAGCGCAGGTCGTGCCCGGCGCGGTCCTTCACGTAGGTGATCAGCTGCTCGCTCGTGCCCTCCGCCCGGCCCAGCTTGCGGTCCATCACGGCGCAGAGCAGCTTCACCAGGTCGATGTTCTTCCACTCGTTGTGCCCGCCGATGTTGTAGGTCTCGCCGTTCACCCCTCGGTGGAAGATGGTGTCGATGGCCGCGGCATGGTCCTCCACCCACAGCCAGTCGCGTACGTTGGCACCCTGTCCATAGACCGGCAGGGGCTTGTTCTGGCGGATGTTGTTGATCATGAGCGGGATCAACTTCTCCGGAAAGTGGTGGCTGCCGTAGTTGTTGCTGCAGTTGCTCAGCACGAAGGGCAACCCGTAGGTGTTCCCGTAGGCCCGCACGAAGTGGTCGCTGGCCGCCTTGCTGGCGCTGTACGGGCTCTGCGGGTCGTAGGGCGTCTCTTCGGTGAAGAAGCCGTCGTCGTGCAGCGAGCCGTACACCTCGTCGGTGCTCACGTGGTAGAAACGCTTGCCCTCGAAGGCGCCCGCCCACGCCTCGCGTGCCACGTTCAGCAGGGTCACCGTGCCGAACACGTTGGTGCGCACGAAGGCCAGAGGGTCCGTGATGCTGCGGTCCACGTGGCTCTCGGCCGCGAGGTGGATCACGCTGTCAATGGCGAACTCCTGGAACACCTTCGCGACCGCTTCCGCATCGCAGATGTCGGCCTTGATGAAGGTGTAATTGGGGGCGTTCTCGATGTCCCGGAGGTTCTCCAGATTCCCCGCGTAGGTGAGCAGGTCCAGGTTCACGATGCGGTACTGTGGATACGTCCTCACGAAGCGACGCACCACATGGCTGCCGATGAACCCGGCCCCGCCGGTGATGAGGATGCTCCGACCGCTCACAGGCTCCAGTAGGACAGTTCCTTCATCTTGCCCCGGTAGATCCCCTTCAGGTCCACCAGCACGCCCTTGGGCTTCAGCATGCCCTTGTACCAGGCCTCGTCCTTGGCGGCGTACTCATCGTGGTTCACGGCCACGATCACGGCATCGTACGGACCGGCCACCTCGCTGGCCAGTTCATAGCCATACTCATGCTTCACCTCGTCGTGGTCGGCATGGGGGTCCACCACGTCCACGTGGCAGCTGAAGCTCTGCAGCTCCTTCACCACGTCGGCCACCTTGCTGTTGCGGATGTCGGTGACGTTCTCCTTGAAGGTGGCGCCCATGATCAGCACCCGGGCATCGGCCGGGTTGGTGCCGGCGGCGATGATCTTCTTCACCGTCTGCTTGGCCACGTAGCCGCCCATGCTGTCGTTCACGAAGCGCCCCGCATCGATGATCTGTGCGTGGTAGCCGAGCTCCTTGGCCTTGTACACGAGGTAGTAGGGATCCACCCCGATGCAATGGCCGCCCACCAGACCGGGCTGGAACTTCAGGAAGTTCCACTTGGTCCCGGCGGCATCCAGCACGTCGTAGGTGTTGATGCCCATCCGGTTGAAGATGATGGACAGCTCGTTGATGAGCGCGATGTTGACGTCGCGCTGGGTGTTCTCGATGATCTTGGCGGCCTCGGCCACCTTGATGCTGCTGGCCCGGTGCACGCCGGCCTCCACCACCAGTTCATAGACCTTGGCAATGGTCTCGGCGCTCTCCGGGTCGCAGCCGGAGCTCACCTTCACGATGCTGGACAGCGTGTGCTGCTTGTCGCCCGGATTGATCCGCTCCGGGCTGTAGCCCACCTTGAAATCGGTGATGTACTTCAGGCCGCTGAGGCGCTCCAACAGGGGCACGCAGTCCTCTTCGGTGCAGCCGGGGTACACGGTGCTCTCGTACACCACGTGGTCGCCGGCCTTCAGCACCTGGCCCACCGTGCGGGTGGCGCCCAGCAGCGGCCCCAGGTCGGGGATGTTCTGCTGATCGATGGGCGTGGGCACCGCCACGATGAAGAACTCCACGTCCCTCAGGTCCTCCAGATCGGCGGTGAAGTGGATGTCGCAGCCCTCGAACTCGGAGGCGTCCAGCTCGTTGCTGGGATCCTCGCCGCGGCGCATCATGTCCACCCGCTTCTGGTTGATGTCGAAGCCGACCACCTTCAGCTTCCGGGCAAAGGCCAGGGCGATGGGCAGACCCACGTACCCCAGTCCGATCACGGCCAGTTTGGCCTCCTTGTTCACCAGCCTATCATACAAGCTGCTCATCCCTCTTCCGGTAAATGCGTTCGATGATCTCCACCACCTTCAGACCCTCCAGGGCATTGGTGGTGAGCGTATTGCGTCCCTTCAAGGTGTCCACCACGTTCTCGACGATGTAGTGGTGGTTGCTGGCGCTGCCCTTGTAGGCCCCGTAGTCGTTGGCCGGGTTGGTCGGCGGCAGCTCGGGCATGGTGTAGCCGTCGATGTGGCAGTACTCCACCTCGTCCATGTACTGGCCGCCCACCTTCACGCTGCCCTTGGACCCGATGATGGTCATGCTGCTCTCCAGGTTGCGGTCCCACACGCTGGTGCTGTAGTTCAGGCAGCCCATGCCCCCGTTCAGGAAGCGGAAGGTCACCAGGCCGCTGTCCTCGAAGGTGGTCAGGTCCTGGTGGTTGAAGTCGGCGAACTTCCCCTGGATCTCGGTGATGTCGCCGAAGAGCCAGTACAGGATGTCGATGAAGTGGCTGAACTGGGTGAAGAGCGTGCCGCCGTCCAGGTCGGACGACCCTTTCCAGGTGCCGGCCTTGTAGTAGCGATCGTCGCGGTTCCAGTAGCAGTTCACCTGCACCAGGAACACTTCACCCAGCAGGCCACCCTCCACCACCTCCTTCAGCCAGGCGCTGGGCGGGCTGTAACGGTTCTGCATGACGCCGAACACGGTGCGGTGCACCTGCAGCGCCTTGTAGATCACCTTCTCGCAGTCCGCCTTGGTCAGCGCCATGGGCTTCTCGCACACCACGTGCTTGCGGTGCTCCAGCGCGGCCAGGCTCTGGGGTGCGTGGAGGCCGTTCGGGGTGCAGACGTTCACCACGTCGATGCCCCTTACCTCGTTGAGCATCTGCTCCAGGTCGTTGAAGTAGGGCACCTCGTAGCCTTCCGTGCCGGTCTCCTCCTGCGTACGCACATCGCACAGGGCCACCAGCTCGGCCTCGGGGTGTCGGCGCACCATCTCGGCATGTCGCTTTCCGATGTGGCCGCAGCCGACCACGGCGAACTTGACGGTATGTTCCTGGGGCAGGGCCATGGCGGTCAGGATATGCGTTGCACGAGTCCGTTCTCGAGGCGGTACTGCTGCCCGCTCTCCGGGCAGGTGGCCTCACCGGCCTCGTTGAAGTGCAGTTTGTGCCCGTACTCGCTCATCCAGCCGGTCCGCCGGGCCGGATTGCCCACGACCAGGGCATAGGCGGGAACGGTCTTGGTGACCACGGCCCCGGCGCCGATGAAGGCGAACTCCCCGATGTCGTGCCCGCACACGATGGTGGCATTGGCGCCGATGCTGGCCCCCCGCCCCACCCGGGTCCTTGCGTACTGGTCGCGGCGGTTCACCGCACTGCGGGGGTTGGTCACGTTGGTGAACACCATGCTGGGGCCGAGGAACACGTCGTCCTCGCATTCCACACCGGTGTAGATGCTCACGTTGTTCTGGACCTTCACGTTGCGGCCCAGCTTCACACCGGGGCTCACCACCACGTTCTGACCGATGTTGCAGCCCTCCCCGATCTCGCAGCCGGGCATGATGTGGCTGAAGTGCCAGATGCGGGTGCCCGCACCGATGGTGCAGCCCTCGTCGATGACGGCGGTGGGGTGTGCCTGGTAGTCCATGTGCCCGGGCGGTCACGCGCCCCAGGGACGCATGCCGGAAGGGCTGCGAAGGTACCGCTTCCCTGGCTGAAAACAGGACGGCCCGGTCCACCAAGGAAGGACCGGGCCGTAGAGGTCCAATGGGCTACTACTTCCGCACGTAACCCTCGAAGGTGTTGTGCTCCTTCTCGTGGAGCTCCTCGGGGCTCAGGCTCTTGAAGTAGTCGTAGGTGATCTGCAGGCCCTCGGAGCGGTCCACCTTGGGCTCCCAGCCCAGGATCTCCCGCGCACGGGTGATGTCCGGCTGGCGCTGCATGGGATCGTCCTTCGGCAGGGGCTTGTAAACCACCTTCTGCGAGGTACCCGTGAGCTTGATGATCTCCTCGGCGAACTCACCGATGGTGATCTCGCTGGGGTTGCCCACGTTCACTGGTTGGGCATAATCGCTCATCAGCAGGCGGTAGATGCCCTCGATCAGGTCGTCCACATAGCAGAAGCTGCGGGTCTGACTGCCGTCGCCGAACACGGTGAGGTCCTCGCCGCGCAGGGCCTGGCCGATGAAGGCGGGCAGCACCCGGCCATCGTTCAGCCGCATGCGCGGGCCGTAGGTGTTGAAGATGCGCACGATGCGCGTCTCCAGGCCGTGGTAGGTGTGGTAGGCCATGGTCATGGCCTCCTGGAAGCGCTTGGCCTCGTCGTACACCCCCCGCGGACCGATGGGATTCACGTGGCCCCAGTAGTCCTCGGTCTGCGGATGCACCTGGGGGTCGCCGTACACCTCGCTGGTGCTGGCCACCAGGATGCGTGCGCCCTTGGCCTTGGCCAGGCCCAGCAGGTTGTGGGTGCCCAGGGAGCCCACCTTCAGGGTCTGGATGGGGATCTTGAGGTAGTCGATCGGGCTGGCGGGGCTGGCGAAGTGCAGGATGTACTTCAGCGGGCCCGGCACGTGCACGAACTTGCTCACGTCGTGGTGGTAGAACTCGAACGCCCGGTTGCCGAACAGGTGCTCGATGTTCTTGAGGCGCCCGGTGATCAGGTTGTCCATCCCGATCACGTGGTAGCCTTCCGCGATGAAGCGGTCACACAGGTGCGAACCCAGGAAGCCGGCGGCCCCCGTGATGAGCACGCGCTCCTTTTCCGCGCTGGCCTTCGTGGCGTTCATGGGCTCAGGCCTTGGCCGCCACCGGGGCGTTCACGGTGTTGCGCCCCACGCTCAGGTAGGTGAAGCCCTGCTCCTCCATCAGGTCCAGGTCGTAGAGGTTCCTTCCGTCGAAGATGACCTTCTCCTTCAGGGTGGACCCCACGCGCTGGAAGTCCGGCGTGCGGAACTCGGCCCACTCGGTGGCGATGATCAGGGCATCGGCCCCCTTCAAGGCCTCGTACTCGTCGTGGGCGTAGGCGATCTTGTCGCCCTTGAGCTTCTTCACGTTCTCCATGGCCTCCGGATCGAAGGCGCTCACGGTGGCACCGGCGGCCACCAGGGCATCGATCAAGTACAGGGCCGGAGCCTCGCGGATGTCGTCGGTGTCCGGCTTGAAGGCCAGCCCCCAGAGCGCGAAGTGCCGCCCCTTCAGATCACCTCCGTAGTAGTCCTTGATCTTGGGCACGATGGAGGTCTTCTGGCGCTCGTTCACCTCCATCACGCTCCGGATGATCTGGAACTCGTACCCCGCATCGGCGCCGCTCTTGGCCAGCGCCTGCACGTCCTTGGGGAAACAGCTGCCACCGTAGCCGATGCCCGGGAACAGGAAGCGCTTGCCGATCCGGCTGTCGCTGCCCACCCCGATGCGCACCTTGTCCACGTCGGCCCCCACGAGCTCGCAGAAGTTCGCGATCTCGTTCATGAAGGTGATCTTGGTGGCCAGGAAGGCGTTGGCGGCGTACTTGGTGAGCTCGGCGCTGCGCTCGTCCATGAAGATGATCGGGTTGCCCTGGCGCACGAAGGGCTTGTAAAGGTCCTCCATCACCTTGCGGGCACGATCGCTGCTGGTGCCCACCACCACGCGATCGGGCTTCAGGAAATCATCGACCGCGAAGCCCTCCCGCAGGAACTCGGGGTTGCTCACCACGTCGAACAGGTCCTCGGAGGCATGCTGCGCGAGCGCCGCATGGACCTTCTCCGCGGTGCCGACGGGCACGGTGCTCTTGTCCACGATCACCTTGTAGTCGGTGATGATCTTTCCCAGGTCGGCGGCCACGCCCAGCACGTACTGCAGGTCGGCACTGCCGTCCTCGCCCGGCGGCGTGGGCAGGGCCAGGAAGATCACCTGGGCCTTGTCGATGGCCTCCTTCAGTTCGGTGGTGAAATGCAGCCGGCCCTGCCGGATGTTCCGTTCGAAGAGCACATCGAGGTGCGGCTCATAGATGGGCACCTGACCGTTCTTCATCTTGTTCACCTTGGCGGCGTCGATGTCCACGCACACGACGTGATTGCCGGTCTCGGCGAAACAGGTCCCGGTGACCAGGCCGACGTATCCGGTGCCGACTACTGCGATGTTCATGCTGTTCTAGGTTCGGGCACTGTGTGCGCCCATGGTGTTCATTGGAAGAATGCCTTCACCGTGCCGGTGATGTGTGCGAGTTGTTCGTGGTCCAGTTCGGTGCTCATGGGCAGGCTCAGCACCTGTTCCATCAGCTCCTCGGTCACCGGCAGGTCGCCACGCCGGATGCCGTAACCCTCGTAGGCCTTCTGCAGGTGCAGGGGCACGGGGTAGTAGATCATGGCGGGGATGCCGGCCTGCTGCAGGTGTTCACGCAGGGCATCGCGGCGGCCATCCAGCACGCGCAGCGTGTACTGGTGGAACACATGCGTGCTCTTCGGGTCCCGTTCAGGGATCCGCAGCTGGGGCACCTGGGCGAAGGCCTCATCGTACGCCGCGGCGGCTGCCTGCCGTGCCTGGATGTAGGCGTCCAGGTGCCGCAGCTTGATGCGCAGCACGGCGGCCTGGATGCTGTCCAGCCGGCTGTTCACCCCCACCACATCGTGGTAGTAGCGCACCTCGCTGCCGTGGTTGCACACCTGCCGGAGCCGCTTGGCCAGTTCATCATCGTTCGTGAAGATGGCACCGCCATCGCCGTAGCAACCCAGGTTCTTGCTGGGGAAGAAGCTCGTGGTACCGATGTCGCCGATGGTGCCGGCCTTGCGTACACTGCCGTCCGGCAGGGTGTAGTCGCTGCCCACGGCCTGGCAGTTGTCCTCGATCACCTTCAGCCCATGCTCGCGGGCGATGGCCATCATGGCACCCATGTCGGCGGTCTGGCCGAAGAGGTGCACGGGCACGATGGCCTTCGTACGGGGCGTGATCTTCCTCCGCACATCGTCGGGGTCCATGTTGAAGGTGCCGGGCAGCACCTCGGCGAAGATGGGTTTCAGACCAAGCAGCGCCACCACCTCCACGGTGGCCACGAAGGTGAACGACGGGGTGATGACCTCGTCGCCGGGCTGCAGGTCCAGGGCCATCATGGCGATCTGCAGGGCATCGGTGCCGTTGGCGCAGCCGATCGCGTGCTTCACCCCCAGGTAGGCGGCGAGCTCCTGCTCGAAGTCCTTGACCTCGGGGCCATTGATGAACGCGGAGGATCGGACCACGTCCAGGATGGCGCGGTCCACTTCTTCCTGGATCTTCTCGTATTGGCCGACGAGGTCGACCATCTGGATGGGCTTCATGGTGGCGGTCATCGGTCGGGCCGTTCCATCGGCTTGCGGGAACGGTGGGCGAAGATAACCACCCCCGGGAGCCATCCGTGCGCGATCCCCTTGTCCCATGGGCAATTCCGCTCGTTCACCGATCGTTGACCGACCGTTACCTTCGTGGCGTTTTGAGAGCACGTTCCGCATGGCTCGCGGCCTTCGCCGCATGGTTCGCGGCCCCTTCCTACGGACAAGGGGACATCCGGGATACGTCGATCTTCATGGTCCCGATCTCGTTGAGCTATGCCTACCAGCTTCCGAACGGCGATCTGTCGGAGCGGTTCGGTGCCAACAGCAACGTCGGGCTCAGTGTGTCGGTCAAGTTCCGGAACAACTACCTGGTGGGGCTCGAAGGCGGATTCCTCTTCGGCGACAAGGTGTTGGAACCGGGGCTGCTCTCCAACGTGGCCACCAGCAACGGGGCCATCCTGGACATCAACGGACTGCCCGCCAACGTGCTGCTGTACGAACGGGGCTACACGGTGATGGCCTATGCCGGCAAGGTGGTGCCCATCGTGGGGCCCAATCCCAATTCCGGTCTCCTGCTGAAGGTGGGTGGCGGGTACATGCGCCATAAGATCCGGGTGCAGACCCAGGACAACGTGGTGCCCCAACTGGAAGGGGACTACCTGTCCGGGTACGATCGGCTGGCGGCGGGACCTGCGGCCATGTTGTTCATCGGCTATCAGCACCTCAGCAGCAACCGCCTCACGAATTTCTTCGTGGGCTTCGAGATGCTGGTGGGGCTCACGGAACCGCTCAGGGCCTACAACTTCGATACCGGGCGTGCGGAGGATGGACCTCGATACGACGGGCTGAACGGCCTTCGCATCGGGTGGACCCTGCCCCTGTACCGGCGGAGCGGCGAGGGATTCTACATGTACTGATGCCACTGCTCCACGACCTGGCCACCGGGGCCTATGTGCTCGGCATCCGGATCGCTGCGTTGTGGTCCCCGAAGGCCAGGGCCTGGGTAACGGGTCGCCAAGGACTTTGGGAGCGCCTGGAGCGCGTACGGAACGGCCTGCAGGACTGCATCTGGGTGCATAGCGCCAGCGTGGGGGAGTTCGAGCAGGTGCTGCCCGTCTTGGAGCGGCTGACGGAGGCCTGGCCCGGGCGACCCGTGTTGCTCACCTTCTTCAGCCCCAGCGGCCACCACGCCCGGCACGACCACCCCCTGGCCACCCACGTGGAGTACCTGCCTGCGGATACCGCCGCCAACGCGCGCAGGTTCGTGGAGTTGGTGCGTCCGGGCCTGGTGCTCTGGGCGAAGTACGACTTCTGGCACCACCACCTGAGCAGGCTGCACCAGACGCGGGTCCCGCTCTTTCTGATCAGCGCCTCCTTTCGGAAGGACCAGCCCTTCTTCCGCTGGTTCGGCGCCAGCTGGCGCCGGATGCTGGGCTTCTTCACCCACCTGTTCGTGCAGAACGAGCGGTCGCAGGAGCTGCTGGAAGGGATCGGCATCCGCAACGTGACCGTGAGCGGCGATACCCGGTTCGACCGGGTGACGGCCATCGTTGCCGAGGCGCGTGCGCTGCCCATTGCCAGGGCTTTCCGGAAAGCCTCGGAGCTGCCCGTGGTCGTGGCCGGCAGTACGTGGTCGGCCGACGAAGCCTTGCTGGCAAAGGCCGCTCAGGGACGTGCCGTACGCCTGGTGGCCGTTCCCCATGAACCCGCCCCGGAGGCCTTGGAACGGATCGAGCAGGCCTTTCCCGCACCCGTGGTACGCTGGTCCTTCGCCGAGGAACGGATGGACACACCCCCTCCGGCGCACATGCCTCCCGACCAGGACCCCCTGCACGCACGCACCCTGCTGGTGGACCGCATGGGCCTGCTGGCCAACCTGTATCGCGAAGGCGACCTGGCCTATGTGGGAGGAGGGTTCACCGATGGGATCCACAGCATTCTGGAGGCCGGGGCATGGGGCAGGCCCGTGATCTTCGGACCGCGCCACCGGAAGTTCCCCGAAGCGGCCGGACTGATCGCGGCCGGCGGTGGGTTCGAGGTGCGGGATGCACCCACGTTGGCGGCCTGCCTCGACCGCCTGCTGTCCGATCCGCTCGCGCTGCAGACCGCCTCCCAGGCCGCTGCGCGCTTCATCCAGGACCACACCGGCGCCACGAACACGGTCGTGGAGGAGCTTCTCCGGCACCTGCCCGTTCAGGGGTTGCAGGAAGGGCACTGACCAGGGTCCGCCGCGACCTGACCATCGGCGCGCGGCACCTGCGATCGGTGCCCGCAGACCGCACATCCACGCACCAAGGCCCGGACCATTTCCGTGGGGGTGCCGCACCAGGAGCAGGGCAGGCCCGTCAGCTGCTCGACCACCGCGAAGTGGACCTCTCCGCACGCCGGACAGCATGTGCTCATTTCCTTGACGAAGCCCTCCGCTGTGGCGGCGATGGCCGTCATCCGGGTCGGGTTCAGCATGGCCCGCTGGTCCGTGCAGGCCCACAGGGAGCCATGTCGTACGAGCAGCTCCTCGGCTAGGACACGCAGCTCCCCGGGGTCGGTGAGCCCCTTGTGTTGCTCCTGACCTTCCGACCAGCGCTCCTGCTCACGCAGGATCAGCCCATGCTCCGGAAAGCGCATCCGTTCCGCGAAGGCCAGCACCTGGTCCAGGCGCTCGCAACGTTCACCCCCGAACACCACGTCCAGGGTGACATGCCGGTGCAGGAAATGCCGCCCGTCCCGCAGGTCCAACAGCACCAGGAACTCCTCGTCGCAGGGCATGAACGGCGCAGGGGGGTAGGGGCCGAAGGAGCCCTCGCTGGCGATCACCAGGTCGGCCCCGGAAGCCTCCGCCCCGAAGCGGGCCTTGGCCAGGGCGGCCTCTGGGGGCGATAGCCGGCGCTCCACCTCCCCGCTGAAGGTGCCGAAGCGATCGGTGTCCAGGTCCGGCACCACGACCACCTGCGCCAGGGGGAGGCCCTCCAGGAAGGGGGGTGCGATGGCCCGTTCCTTGCCGTGGCGCGTGGCCACGGCAAGGGTGCGTCCGGAGAAGCGTTCCGCGAGGCGGTCGGGCATGCGGCGTCGCGCTTATTCGCCCTGCCCCAGGGAGAAGCCACGCTCACCGTCGAAGAGGTAGAGGTGCTCGGTCTTCACGACCTCCACCCCGGCCCCGTGCAGCGCGTTGAGCAGTGCGAGCACCGCGTCCATGGGGATCGGTCGGTAGTCCGCCTTGCCGGCCTGGATGGTGGCTTCCGTGCTCACGAAGCGGCAGCGCCAGTGGTCGGTGCAGAAGGTCTCGGGGAAGCCCTCGGGCCACACCTTCACCCCGCGGTTGGTGATCAGCTTCAACTGCAGGATGCCTTCCGCGGCGGCGCGCAGGCGCTCGGCCAGCTCGTCGGGCGTGGTGGACCCGTCGTCCACGAAGACATCGATCCCGCACAGCTCCTTCTTCACCTGGGGCCGCTGGTACTGGTACTGCAGCGCCTGCCGACCGCGCATCTCCACGGGCTGCAGGCTGTCCGGCCGCTGGCCCAGCCGCTCGATCACCGCGTCGGCAAAGGCGGCGGTGCCCGCCTTCATCGTGCTCACCCCTTCCCGGAAGATGTCGCCGGGATGGATGCCATCCTCCAGGGTCTTGAGCCAGGCGTTCTGGATCAGTTCGGCCTTGTCGGCCTTTCCCAGGTGCACCAGCATCAGGCAGGCCGCGTTCAGCATGGCGCTGGGGTTGGCGATGCCCTTCCCGGCGATGTCGGGCGCACTGCCGTGGATGGCCTCGAACATGCTCACATGGTCGCCGATGTTGGCGCTGCCTGCCAGGCCCACACTGCCGGTGAGCTCGGCGGTGACGTCGCTGATGATGTCACCGTACAGGTTGAGGGTCACGATCACGTCGTAGCGCTCAGGCCGGGTGGCCACGCGCGCGGTGCCGATGTCGATGATCTGCACCTCCTGCTCCAGCTCGGGATACTCCTTCCCCACGCGGCGGAACACCTCGGCGAACAGGCCGTCCGTCACCTTCATGATGTTGTCCTTCACCAGGCAGGTCACCTTCTTCCGGCCATTGGCCCGGGCGTACTCGAAGGCGTAGCGCACGATCTTCTCACTGCCGGGGATGGTGATCAGCTTCAGGCACTGGAACACGTCGGTGGTCTGCCGGTGCTCGATGCCCGCGTAGAGGTCCTCCTCGTTCTCGCGTACCACCACCACGTCCATGCCCGGGTGCTGGGTGTGCACGAAGGGGTGGAAGCTGCGGCAGGGGCGCACGTTGGCATAGAGGCCGAGCGTCTTCCGGATGGTGACGTTGAGGCTCTTGTAGCCACCGCCCTGGGGGGTGGTGATGGGACCTTTCAGGAAGACCGGGTTGCGACGCAGGGCGTCCCAGGCCTCGGCCGGGATGCCACTGGTGTTGCCGCTCCGGTAGACCTTTTCGCCCACCTCGATGTGCTCGTAGGTGAGCCCGCACTCGGCGGCGTCCAGGACGCGCAGGACGGCGTCGGTGATCTCAGGGCCGATGCCGTCCCCTTTCGCTACGGTGATGATCATGGCGTGGTGTCGATGTGTTCGAGGTAAACGATGGTGCGTTCGTACAGGTGGTCCGCCAGCGCCTGCGGGTCGCGGGTCTCGCTCAGTTCCGTGAGCGAGGGCAGGTGCTCCATGGCGAAGGGGAGGGAATGGGCCATCTCCACCAGCGTGGTGGCGAAGCTGCGTGGCATGGAGAGTTCCGGCCTGCAGGTGAGGAGCCGGTCGGCCACGAAGGCGGAAAGGTCCTTGTAGGGTTTGAAGAGGCGCCGGGCGTTGTCGTCGTCCACGTGCTTGTGCATGTAGCTCTTCATGCCTTCGGCGATCACCAGGTGGCGGAGCGCGGCGGGGTCCACATGAAGGGGTGGCAGGTCGGCAGGCCAGATGCCGCAGAGCACGTCCACCACCCGCCGCAGGGCATCGCGCGGACCGGCCGCCCGCACCACCTCCTGCGCGGCCACCTGGCGCAGCCACAGCCAGTACAGCTGGAAGTGGTACTGGAGCAGCCGCTGCTTGTTGGCGAAGTACTTGTAGATGCTGACCTCGGTACACCCGGCCCGTGCAGCGAGCTTGCGGAAGGTGAAGGCCTCCAGCCCAAGCTCATTCAGGAGCATCAGACCATCCGCCAGCACGGAGCGCCCCAGTTCCGTGGCCATCGGCTCGCGCAGGGACAGCGCCGCGTCCGGCTTGAATTGAAGGTGCTGCTCCGCCATTGCGGCGGCGAATTTAGTATTACTTAACCATCTGTCAAGTAATACTAAATCATTTCTTCCTCAGCTTGGGATTGGCGGCATGCCTGGCCCGGTCCCGTTGGGTCTTGGCGGCCATGCGCTCCCGCCAGGCGGCGTCCAGGTCAACCCCGGTCTGATTGGCCAGGCACAGCACCACGAACAGCACATCGGCGAGCTCCATCCCCAGGTCGCGGTCACGGTCGCTCTCCTTCTCGCTCTGCTCCCCGTAGCGGCGGGCGATGACCCGGGCCACCTCCCCCACCTCCTCGGTGAGCATGGCCATGTTGGTGAGCTCGTCGAAGTAGCGGACCCCCACGTCGTGGATCCAGGCGTCCACCTCCGTCTGCAGCGCCTTGAGCGCCGCTGGTCCGTTCGTTCCGTCCATGGTCGTCTGCTTCATTCCTTCAGGCGGCTGTCGATCACCAGGGTCACCGGACCAGCATTGACCAGTTCCACCTGCATGTCTGCGCCGAATTCCCCGGTTTGGACCGGCCTGCCGAGCAGTTCAGTGAGCCGCTGCTTGGCGCGCAGGTAGAGCGGGATGGCCTCCTCGGGACGGGCCGCGCGGATGTAGCTGGGGCGGTTGCCTTTCCGCGTGCTGGCATGCAGGGTGAACTGGCTCACCAGCAGCACATCGCCGCCGGCCTGTATCACGTCCAGGTCCATCACCCGCTCGTCGTTCGGAAAGATCCGCAGGCGTACCAGCTTGCCGCACAGCCACTCCAGTTCCTCCTCCGTGTCCCCGGTCTCGATGCCGAGCAGCACCAGCATCCCCTGTCCAATGGAGGCCCGCAGCGCACCGTCGATGTGCACCGCGGCCTCGCTCACCCGCTGCACCACCGCCCTCATGGCCGACGCGTCCTTTCCTCCAAAAAGCGCTTGACCCGTTCCTGCTGCTCGGCACTGGTCCCTCGTCCGGTGATGCCATCGCGCCAGTACCCGTAGGTGGCGTTCGGCACGAGGACGAACCTCCCATGCAAGGCCTCGCGGTGTTCCTCCAACATACCCCACCCCAGGTCCTCACCCCGTTCGCGGAACACTTGGTCGAAGTCCGTGAGCTGGTCGCCGACCAACAGCACGATGCGGTGATCAGCGGCCACCGACGCCCTCCGTGCGGTCTTGTCGCTCGTGCTGCCCTTGGTGAGCACATGGTCTGCATCGGACATGGGAAAGCCGAGCGCGCTCAGGTTGCGCACGGTGGCCGCTCGTTCCTCGTCCGTCCGGTTCGTGATGTAGAAGACGGCACAGCCGAGCTCTTCCGCATGCTGAAGGAACGCCAGGGCTCCAGGAAGGGCCGCGGCCGAAGCGCGGTCCGTCCAGGCCTTCCAGGTCTCGGGGGAGTAGCTGCGCCCGGCGAGGATGTTCTCCAGTTCGTAGGGACTGTTGTCCAGCACCGTCTCGTCCACGTCCACCACCACCGCCGGGGGAAGGCCGTCCGGGACCGCGAGGTTGGCCTCCAACTTCACGCGTGCCAAAGCGTAGGCCTGCTCGTACATCCACTGCACCTCCGCCGACGCGTTCTGGTACAGGGCAGCGTAGGTGTTGGGCGACAGCTCCGCGCCAGCGGGGGCAACGGCGGTCTCCCGGGTGCCGGAGCAGGCCAGCAGGCCACAGGTTCCGGCGATGATCAGGGTCCTTCGCAGGGTCATGTCGTTCCTGGTTCAGCCGACGCGGTAGGGGCTTTCCTCGTCAAGGTCGGCGAGCATTTCGAGGTAACTGGCGTAACGCGTGGCCGGGATCCGGTCCTCTTCCACGGCCCTGCGCACGGCGCAGCCGGGTTCCTGCTTGTGCAGGCAGTTCTGGAAGCGGCACTCCCCCTTCAGGGCGAACAGTTCCGGGAACTGGTCCACGATGTCGGCGGCCTCCAGGTCCACCAGGCCGAAGCCTTTCACTCCCGGTGTGTCGATCACAAAGCCGCCTTCCCGCAGCGGGAACATCTCGGCGTAGGTGGTGGTATGCTGGCCCTTGCTGGTGGCCCGGCTCACCTCGGCCGTATGCAGGTCCAGCGTGGGATCGATCGCATTGACCAGGGTGCTCTTGCCCACCCCGCTGTGGCCGGCCAGCAGCGTCGTGCGGTCCTTCAGCAGTTCCTTCACCTCCCCCACCCCGATGCCCTGCACGGCCGAGGTGATGATCGTCCGGTACCCGATCCGGTCGTAGGTGTCCTTGTAGTCGGCCAGCAGTTCGAGCTCCTTGTCGGTGAGGTCGTCCAACTTGTTGAAGACGATGACCACCGGAACCCGGTAGGCTTCCGCGGTGACCAGGAAGCGGTCGATGAAGCCGTAGGAGGTCCGGGGGCGCGCCAGGGTGACCATGAGCAGGGCCTGGTCCACGTTGGCGGCGATCACGTGGCGTTGGTGGCTCAGGTTCACCGACTTGCGCACCAGGTAGTTGCGCCGGTCGTGCAGGTCGGTGATGCCGCCCGGCTCGTCGGGGCCGGTCTGCGGATCGAAGGTCACCCGGTCGCCCACGGCCACGGGGTTGGTGCTCTTCCAGCCCTTGATGCGCAGGCGGCCCTTGGCCACGCAATCGTGCTGCGTGCCATCGTCGGCCAGCACCAGGTAGCGGCTGCCGGTGCTGCGTAGGACCGTTCCCTCGGGCATGATGCCCCAAAGTTCGGCCGCATCGGCCAGCCGGGCACCGTTCCCCGTTCACGGAAAGGCGGAAGCCCTTGCCGGGCCTACCTTCGCCGCCATGTCCATCACGGTCGCGCACGTCACCAAGCGCTATGGCGCCCAGAAGGCGCTGGACGATGTCTCCTTCGAGATCGGGGCCGGAGAGGTGGTGGGCTTCCTGGGGCCGAACGGTGCGGGCAAGAGCACGATGATGAAGGTGCTCACCGGCTTCATCCCGCCCTCTGACGGCGAGGCCAGCGTGTGTGGGCATTCCGTCGCCGGGGAGCCCATGGCCGTGCGCCGGTGCATCGGTTACCTCCCCGAGCACACGCCCCTGTACACCGACCTCTACGTGCGGGAATACCTCGAATTCGTGGGGGGCATCCATGGCGTGAAGGGGTTGAAGGACCGTGTGAAGGAGATGATCGCCGCCGTGGGGCTGGAGCGGGAGCAGCACAAGCGCATCGGTGCACTGAGCAAGGGCTACCGCCAGCGCGTGGGACTGGCACAGGCCATGATCCACGACCCCGAGGTGCTGATCCTGGACGAACCCACCAGCGGGCTGGACCCCAACCAACTGGCCGAGGTGCGCGGGCTGATCCGCGACCTGGGCAGGGAGAAGACCGTGATGCTGAGCACCCACATCATGCAGGAGGTGGAGGCCATCTGCGACCGGGTGATCATCATCGACCGCGGGAAGATCGTGGCGGACGACCGTGCCGAACGCCTGCGAGGCATGCAGCGCAAGCGGGAGGTGATCGCCGTGGAGTTCGACGATGAGGTGTCAATGGCCGACCTGAAGGACCTTGCCGGCGTGGTGCACGTGCAGCGGATCAAGGGACATGTGTGGGAGCTCTCCTTCACGGGGGAGGATGTACGTGCCGCGGTGTTCCAGCTGGCGGTGGACAAGGGTCGCAAGGTGCTGACCCTGCAGCGCGCCGAACGCGGGTTGGAGGACGTCTTCAAGGAGCTGACGCGCGGCTGAGCCGGGTCTTGGCCCGAACGCGACAAATGCGCTTCCTTTGCGCGGCGCGAAAAGACCGCATCCATGTCCTACCTGTTCACCTCCGAATCCGTGAGCGAGGGCCATCCCGACAAGGTGGCCGACCAGATCAGCGATGCCCTCATCGACCATTTCCTGGCCTTCGACCCGGAGAGCAAGGTGGCCTGCGAAACGCTGGTGACCACCGGGCAGGTGGTGCTGGCCGGCGAGGTGAAGAGCAAGGCCTACCTGGACGTGCAGGAGATCGCCCGCCAGGTGATCGACCGCATCGGCTACACCAAGAGCGAGTACATGTTCGAGGCCCACTCCTGCGGAGTGCTCAGCGCCATCCACGAACAAAGCCCGGACATCAACCAGGGGGTGGAGCGCCGGAAGAAGGAGGAACAGGGCGCCGGTGACCAGGGCATGATGTTCGGCTATGCCTGTCGCGAGACGGACAACTACATGCCGCTGGCCCTGGAATTGAGCCACCTGCTGCTCAAGGAACTGGCCGCCATCCGCCGCGAGGCGAAGGACATGCCCTACCTGCGCCCCGATGCCAAGAGCCAGGTGACCATCGAGTACGACGACGACCACCGGCCGCTGCGGATCGAGACCATCGTGGTGAGCACCCAGCACGACGACTTCGTGAAGCCCAAGGACCGTTCGAAGGCCGCCAAGGCGGCAGCGGACAAGGCCATGCTGGAGCGCATCGCCAAGGACATCCAGCGCGTGCTGATCCCCCGGGTGAAGAAGCAGCTGCCTGCCCGCATCCAGAAGCTCTTCCGCAGCGACACCACCTACCACGTGAACCCCACCGGCACCTTCGTGATCGGCGGGCCCCACGGAGATACCGGCCTCACCGGCCGCAAGATCATCGTGGACACCTACGGCGGCAAGGGGGCACACGGGGGCGGTGCCTTCAGCGGCAAGGATCCCAGCAAGGTGGACCGCAGCGCGGCCTACGCCACCCGCCACATCGCCAAGCACCTGGTGGCCGCCGGCGTCTGTGACGAATGCCTGGTGCAGGTGGCCTACGCCATCGGGGTGGCGAAGCCGGTGGGCCTGTACGTGAACACCTACGGCACCGCCCGCGTAGCCCTCAGCGACGGGGAGATCGCCCGCCGGATCGGGGCCATGAAGGAGTTCGACATGCGGCCGTACTTCATCGAGCAGCGCTTCCAGCTGCGCACCCCCATCTACGCCGAGACCGCCGCCTATGGCCACATGGGCCGCCAGCCCCGCACGGTGACCAAGGTCTTCAACAACGCCGGGCAGAGCACCAAGGCGAAGGTGCGCCTCTTCCCCTGGGAGGACCTGAACGCCCTGCCGGCCGTCAAGAAGGCCTTCGGGCTGTAACAAGAGGGGATGGGCCAGGAGGTCTCCTGACCCGGCCCACATCACCGTCCACAAGCATTTGTGGAAAGCGGAAGATCGCTTACCTTCGCAGCCCATTTTCCGAGAAGTCATGTACGCCATCGTCGATATCGCCGGCCAGCAATACAAGGTGGAGCAGGGCCAGAAGCTGAAGGTCCACCGCCTCGAGGCCGAGGAAGGCAAGCACGTGGAGCTGGACAAGGTCCTGCTGGTGAGCGACGGCAAGTCCGTGAGCGTGGGCACTCCCGTGGTGGAGGGCGCCCGCATCGCGGTGAAGGTGCTCACCCACAGCAAGGGCGACAAGGTCCTGGTCTTCCACAAGAAGCGCCGCAAGGGCTACCAGAAGATGAACGGCCACCGCCAGGCGCTCACCGAGCTCTGGATCGAGGCCATCCTGGGCAAGGGCGAGAAGTTCGACGCCAAAAAGAGCACGGCCCCGGCCGTGACCGCCAAGGCCGAGGCTCCCGCCCCGAAGAAGGCCGAGAAGGCCCCGGCCAAGAAGGCCGCCCCCGCCGAGAAGGCCGCTCCGAAGAAGACCGCCGCCAAGAAGGCCGCTCCCGCCAAGGGCGACGACCTGAAGAAGATCGAAGGCGTGGGTCCCAAGATCGCCGAACTGTTGGCCAACGCCGGCATGGCCACCTTCGCGGACGTGGCCGCCGCCACCCCGGAGAAGATCAAGGAGGTGCTCGAGGCCGCCGGCAGCCGCTACAAGATGCACGACCCCACCACCTGGCCGAAGCAGGCGAAGCTCGCCGCCGATGGCAAGTGGGACGAACTGAAGAAGCTCCAGGACGAACTGAACGGCGGCAAGTAACCCGCGTTCAACACCTCATCAGCCATGGCTCACAAGAAAGGCGCAGGCAGTACCGACAACGGTCGCGAGTCACACAGCAAACGACTCGGGATCAAGCTTTTTGGTGGACAGCACGCCACCGCCGGCAACATCATCGTGCGGCAGCGCGGCACCAAGCACCACCCCGGCAGGAACGTGGGGATCGGTGTGGACCACACGCTGTACGCCCTGGTCGACGGGACCGTGGAGTACCGCCGCAGCCGCGGCAAGCGCAGCTTCGTGAGCGTGATCCCCGCCCAGCAGGACTGAGCGGCATTCCCTCCTTGGAAGCCCCCGTCGGCCGGATACCACCGGTGACGGGGGCTTCTTCCTTCCCACCGGGCTACCTTTACGGCCTTCGGAACGCCCCCTCCATGCTGGAACTGACGTACCTGCGAACGAATCGTGACGAGGCGGTCGAGCGCCTCTCCAAACGCGGCATTGATGCCGCCGCCCTGGTCGATGAGGCCCTGCGGCTGGATGGCGAGCGGCGTTCCGTTCAGAACGACCACGACGCCCGCCTGGCCGAGCTCAACACCATCAGCCGGGAGATCGGGACCCTGATGAAGGCCGGCCAACGCGAGGAGGCCGAAGCGGCCAAGTCCCGGACCACGGAGCTCAAGGAGGCCATTCAGGTCCTCAAGGACCGCTTGACCAGCGCTGAAAAAGCCCTTCACGACCACCTCAGCGACCTGCCCAACGCCCCGCTGCCTGAAGTGCCCGCCGGCCGCTCGGCCGACGACAACGTGGTGGTGATGGAGCATGGCGACAAACCCGGGCTGCCTGAAGGTGCCCAACCCCACTGGGAACTGGGCGAGCGGTACGACCTGATCCACATGGACCTGGGCGTGAAGCTGACCGGAGCCGGTTTTCCCGTGTACACCGGGGCCGGGGCGAAGCTGCAGCGCGCCTTGATCGCCTTCTTCCTGGACCGCGCCATCGCCGCCGGCTATCGCGAGGTGATGCCGCCCCTGTTGGTGAACGCCGATTCCGCCTTCGGCACCGGCCAGCTCCCCGACAAGGAGGGGCAGATGTACCATGCCACCGAGGACGGGTTGTACCTGATCCCGACGGCCGAGGTGCCCATCACCAACCTGTACCGCGACGAGCTGCTGGACCCCGACCAGCTGCCCATCGCCCTGGTGGGGCACACGCCCTGCTTCCGCCGCGAGGCAGGCAGCTACGGGAAGGACGTGCGCGGACTGAACCGGGTGCACCAGTTCGACAAGGTGGAGATCGTGCGCATCGAGCATCCCGACCGGAGCCGGGAGGCCCTGGAGGAGATGGTCGCACATGTCAGGGGACTGCTCGAGGCCCTTGAATTGCCCTACCGGCAGCTGCTGCTTTGCGGGGGCGACATGGGCTCCGTGAGCGCGATGACCTACGACATGGAAGTGTGGGCCGCCGCACAGGGACGCTGGTTGGAGGTGAGCTCCATCAGCACCTTCACCACCTACCAGAGCAACCGCCTGAAACTCCGCTACCGCGACGGCAAGCGCAACCAGCTGGCCCACACGCTGAACGGCAGCGCCCTGGCCCTGGCGCGCATCGTGGCCGCGCTGCTGGAGAACAACCAGACCCCGGATGGCATCCGCATCCCGGCAGCATTGCACCCCTATACCGGTTTCGATATCATCCGCTGATGACCGTGCGCGTTCTCCTGCTCGCCACTTCCGCCTTGCTGGTGCTGGCCCTGGGGGGCTGCCAGCGCGACAGCGATCCCGCCCTCGTGTCCGAACTGGACAGCCTGATCGTGCACCTGGACAGCCTGGAGGCAGCCTTCGCTGCGATCGATCCGGCGGAACACCAGCACATGGACTCCGTGTTCCAAGGCCAGGTGGTGGCCCTGCAACAGGCCTTCATGGACACCCTGCAACAGGACACTGCACTGCTCCTCGGGAACTACTACCGCGCCATGACCAAGTCGCAGCGCCGCCTGCTCGGTGAGTACGGCCGGGTACGAACCGCCTTGGACAGCTCGTTGAAGAAGGTGCGTGACCTGCGCAGGGACGTGGACCGCGGACTGATCCCCTTGCCCGACCGACGGCTCTATGCGGACCAGGAAAAAAAGATCGGAGAGGAACTGGACCGCCAGGTGACCGTGCTCTTGAACAGCCATGCCACCGTGCTGCGCCACTGGCCCGACCGCGAAGCCGTGGAGGCCATCCTGATCGCCCGCTCCGACACCCTGCACTGATCCATGCGTCCGCTGCTGTTGCTCCTGTTCCTGCTTCCCGCCGCGCTTGGCGCGCAGCCCGGGACCGATGAACAGCTGGCGACCCAGTACTTTCAACAGGGTGACTATGAACGGGCGCTGCTCTACTACGAGAAGCTCTACCGGCAGAACAACACGCCCTTCTTCTACGACCAGTTGCTCAAGAGCTACACGGCCCTGCAGCGCTACGACGATGCCGAGAAACTGGCCAAGGAACGGGTGCGCCGCTCGGACGACCCGAAGTACCTGATCGACCTCGGCGGCGTGTACAAGCTGATGGGCGATGAGGACAAGGCCAGGCAGCAGTACGACAAGGCCCTGAAGGACATGCGTGCCGATCAGAACGGCGTGCGCACCGTGGCCAATGCCTTCAGCAAGGAAGGGGAGTACGATCGGGCCATCGAGGCCTATGAACGTGGGCAGAAGCTGCTGCGCAACGACCAGATCTTCAACTACGAGCTGGCCACGTTGTATGCCGCCAAGGGCGACATGGAACGCATGATCACTTCGTTCATGGACCTGCTGGCCGTGAACGAGAACTACATCCAGAGCGTGCAGAACAGCCTGGGCCGCTACATCGACTTCGAGGTGCGCGACGAACGCTCCGACCTGTTGCGCACGGAGCTCCTGCGACGCATCCAGCGCGACCCTTCCCGCGAGATCTACCAGGACCTGCTGATCTGGATGTACGTGCAACAGAAGGACCTGACCAGCGCGTTCGTGCAGAGCAAGGCCATGGACAAACGGAGCCAGGGAAATGGCGACCGGCTCATGGAGCTCGGCGACATCGCCCTCTCCAACCACGCCTATAGCACCGCTGTGAAGTGCTACCAGTACGTGGCCGACCTGGGTGGGGGACTGCCCAACTACCCGTTGGCCCGCATCGGGTTGGTGCAGGCGCTGAACGAAGAGGTGACCGCACAGGCCGAACCCGCACAGGAGGACCTGATCCGCCTGCGTGATGAATACCGCAGGACCCTCGATGAGCTTGGACGCCTGCCAAGCACCGTGAAGCTGATGCGCGGTCTCGCACGGGTGGAGGCCTACCACCTCAACGAGACACCTGCTGCGCGCAACACGCTGGAGCAGGCCCTGGCCCTGCCCAACCTGGAGCCCGCCACCGAGGCCCAGCTGAAGCTGGACCTGGCCGACGTGCACGTGCTGGACGGCGACATCTGGGAGGCCTCCCTGCTCTACTCCCAGGTGGACCTGGACTTCAAGTACGACCTGATCGGCCACGAGGCCCGCTTTCGGAACGCCAGGGTGTCCTTCTACGCCGGGGACTTCCTCTGGTGCCAGGCGCAGCTGGACGTGCTCAAGGCCTCCACCTCCAAGCTCATCGCCAACGACGCCATGGAGCTCTCCCTGCTGATCAGCGACAACCTGGGGCTGGACAGCAACAGCGTGCCCCTCTCCCACTACGCCCGCGCCGAGCTGCTCGTGTTCCAGCACCGCTACGACGAGGCCCTCGATGCGCTGGACAGCCTGGAACTGGAATACCCCATGCACAGCCTCGGCGACGAGATCCTCTACCAGCGCCACCACATCGCCTACGCCCGCCAGCAATACGACACCGCCGCGGTGTTCCTGGAGAAGCTGCTGGAACTGTACCCGCTCGACATCCTGGTGGACAACGCCCTGCTGGACCTTGGGCGCCTGTACGAGGACAAGCTGAACGACCCGGAGAAGGCCCAGCAGTATTACGAGAAGCTCCTCTTCGAGCAGAGCGGTAGCATCTTCGTGCCCGAGGCCCGGGAACGCTTCCGCCGGCTGCGCGGCGACCTGCCCGCCCCGGAGGAGGTTCCAGCCCCCCCAGCATCGGACCCGCACCCATGATCCTCTACAACGTCACCATCAACATCGACCACGACGCCCACGACGAATGGGTGCGGTGGATGCGTGAGGAGCACATCCCCGAGGTGATGGCCACCGGTTGCTTCCTGGAGCACCGCATGAGCCGCGTACTGGCGGACGACGAGGGCGGGGTCACCTACGCGGTGCAGTACGCCTGTGCCGACATGCCCACCTACGAGCGCTACCGGGACGACCTGGCGCCGGCGCTCCAGGCCAAGACCCAGGGCCGCTTCGGCGGCCGCTTCGTGGCCTTCCGCACCCTGCTTGAGGTGGTGGACAAGAGCTGATCGTGGTCCGACCCAAGAAGCATTTCGGCCAGCACTTCCTCAAGGAGGAGGGCATCGCGCAGCGCATCGCCTCCAGCCTGACCGGGCATGGAGGGTACACGCGTGTGCTGGAGATCGGGCCGGGCACCGGGGCCCTTACCCGCCACTTGCTTCAGCGCCACGACCTGGACCTGACGGCCATCGAACTTGATGCAGAGGCCGCCACCTACCTGCGTTCCGAGCATCCTGACCTGCATCTTGTGGAAGGGGACTTCCTGAAGTTGGACCTGCGTGCCCTCACGCACGACGAGCCCTTCGCCGTCATCGGCAACTTCCCTTACAACATCAGCACCCAGATCGTGTTCCGCGTGCTGGAGCACCGCGACCGCTGCACCGAGGTGGTGGGCATGTTCCAGAAGGAGGTGGCCGACCGCCTGTGCGCCCCGCCGGGGTCCAGGACCTACGGCATCACCAGCGTGCTGGCCCAGGCCTGGTACGACCTGGAGTCCCTCTTCCACGTGGAGCCGGGCTCCTTCATCCCCCCGCCCAAGGTGCGCAGCTCCGTCATCCGCATGCGGCGGAACGGGGTGCAGCAGCTCCCTTGCGATGAGAAGGTGTTCACCGCCCTGGTGAAGATGGCCTTCAACCAACGGCGGAAGACGTTGAACAACGCGCTGAAGGGCTTCCCCGGACTGGAGGGCGGCGTACCGGAACCCTGGCGCGGGCTGCGTGCCGAACGGCTTTCCGTGGCCGACTTCACCGCGTTGGCGCTCGCCGCCCGCCCGGCCGGCTCTTCGTAGCTTTGGCGGCCCCGAAGCCCGGGGTGTCCATGGAAAGCCGATCCGGATGTCCTTCGAACTCACGAAAAGCCTCCTGGAGCGCCTCCAGGACGACGTGGAGGAGGGCCGCGACAGCGACATCCTGTCCGTGGTCAGCGAGCTGCACCCCGCCGACATCGGGGGCGTGCTGGACCGCCTGAGCCCCGACGAGGCCCGCTACGTCCTGCGCCTGTTGGAACCGGAGACGGCCGCCGAGGCCATCCTGGAACTCGACGAGGACGTCCGCGAAAAACTGCTCGAAGGCCTCACCTCGCAGGAGATCGCCGAGAAGGTGATCGAGAACATCGAGTCGGACGACGCCGCCCTGGTGATGTCCGAACTGCCCGAGGACAAGGCCAAGGAGGTGCTGGACCTGCTCGAGGACGCCGAGCAGGCGGACGACATCGAGGAACTGCTCGGTTACGAGGACGGCACCGCCGGCGCCATCATGGGCAAGGAGCTCGTGAAGGTGCGCTCCGACTGGACCGTGGCCCGCGCCATCCTGGAGATGCGCAGGCAGGCCGAGGAGGTGGACCAGGTCTACACCGTGTACGTGGTGGACAAGGACGAGCGCCTGCTGGGCATCCTGCCGCTCAAGCAGCTGCTCTTTTCCGCAGAGAGCACGCGCACGCTCATCAAGCACATCTGCGACGAGGACGTGGTGAGCGTGAAGGTGGATGACGATGCGGAGGACGTCGTGAGCACCATGAAGAAGTACGACGTGGTGGTGCTCCCGGTGGTCACCGAGGACGGCCGGCTCACGGGCCGCATCACCTTCGACGACGTGATGGACGTGATGGAGGAGGAGGCGGAGAAGGACTACCAGATGGCCTCCGGCATCAGCGGTTCCGTGGACTCCGACGACAAGGTGCTGCGCCTCACACGCGCCCGACTGCCCTGGCTGCTGATCGGCCTGGTGGGCGGCATCCTGGTGGCGAACGTGATCTCGCTCTACGAGGAACAGCTGCGCATCGACCCCAAGCTGGCCTTCTTCATCCCCCTGATCGCGGCCATGGGCGGCAACGTGGGCGTGCAGAGCTCGGCCATCATCGTGCAGGGCCTGGCCAATCGCACCATCGCCACCGGCGGCATCGTGGCACGCCTGATGAAGGAGCTCTCCGTGGCGTTGCTCAACGCGCTGGTCTGCGGTGCGCTGATCCTGGTCTACAACCTCACCATCGGCAGCGCCCAGCCGCTCAGCTTCACGGTCAGCATCGCCCTGTTCACCGTCATCATCTTCGCCGCCCTCTTCGGTACCCTCACCCCGCTGCTGCTGGACCGCGTGAAGGTGGACCCCGCCCTGGCCACCGGCCCCTTCATCACCACGCTCAACGACATCTTCGGACTGATCGTGTACTTCGTGGTGGGGCGGCTGCTCTACGGCATGCCCTGGTGAAGCCCATGCGCATCGCCTTCATCGACCACGTGCATCCGGTGCT
>ERZ795053.1909-NODE-1909-length-25802-cov-12.674564_pt1 | contig 25802 bp, 20 predicted proteins | sample MGYA00375137_ERZ795053 | MGnify/ENA primary metagenome ERZ795053 (study PRJEB30182, sample SAMN05720284) | activated sludge metagenome | isolation source: Anaerobic digester | place: Hong Kong | collected 2014-12-17 ...
AACCATAGGGCACCCACCGCTACCTGTCAAAACTTCTGTGTCAGCCCACTAGGCTACGATCTGGGTTCCGAACCAGTGCGGCGAGCTGCGCTGGAAGAGACCTTACAAACCGGCTTGCCCACAGCGACTGACCCGATCCGCCTGGTGCAGGCGACCTCGGCAGAACAACTGGGTGTTCTGGCTTACTATCCGGTTTTCACCGATCTCAAGCCAACAGGCGAAACGGTGCGGAATGCATCCTCTGTTTCGTCCCACGGCTTTGTATTGGCTGTACTACGCCTGACCTCGGCGCTGGTCGAGTCGCTGGCGCAATCCGGCTACCAGGATGCATTTGTCTACGTGGACATGCTTCAATTATCTGCTGAGAAGAAACCTGTTTGGCTAGCGTTCTCCTCACAAGAGCACTCCCGGCATCATCCTTCCATCGACAAACTGATTCATTGGAACAACAACGGATTGGCTCCGATGGTTTATCCATTGTTTGTATTCGGCAAAACCTACGCATTGGTTACCCATCCAGGACCCGCGTTCCTCGCCGCCTATCCGCAGCGGGCTGGCGTAATCGCTGGGGGAGTCGGGTTGTTGCTGACTGGGGTGCTAACCGCTTTTATCGGCTTTCTCAATCAGCGCCGGGTCAGTCTTGAAAACCTGGTGCAGGCGCGCACGACCGCATTGCAGGAAAACCAGGAGCGTTATCGCGTTTTGTTCGAGAGCCTCCGCGATGCGGTTTTCGTCGCAGATGCAACGACCGGTTTTATCCTCCGGGTTAACCAGGCTGCAGAGAAATTGCTGAATCGTCCTCGCTCGGAAATTATCGGCTTACATCAAACCGCAATCCATCCGCCCGGCGAGATGGAGCGATACATCGATCAATTTCAGCGCTATGTCACCGGTGAAGCCGGTCATGTAGACGCGGAGGTTTATACCTGCGATGGCCGGCGTGTGCCAGTCGAAATTACCTCCAGCCTGATCCGTATGCCGGATGGAACCTTAACCATACAGGGTATTTTCCGTGACGCCACCGAGCGGCAACGCGCCCTGGAGGAGCGGGAAGCGGCGGAAGCGGCGCTGCATCGGCTGGCCCATTACGATTCACTTACCCATTTGCCCAATCGGCGGCTATTTCTCGATCATTTGGCGAACGCCCAGGCTATTGCGCGGCGCAGCGGCCATTACGGCGCGATTCTGTTAGTGGATCTGGACGATTTCAAACAAGTAAATGACGCACGAGGCCATGCGGTCGGAGATCAGATTCTTTGCGAGGTCGCGGCGCGCTTGACTGGCACCTTGCGCGAGGAAGATCTCGTGGCCCATTTTGGTAGCGATGAGTTTGTGGTGTTACTGGCTAATCTGGCGAATGTCCAGCAGGTAGCCGCCCGGCTTGCTCGCAATGTAGCCAACAAAATTCACGCAGCGATCCTGACGCCCTTCCCCATGCCTAATAGCGACTGCGCGCTCGGCGCCAGCATTGGCGTTACTCTGTTCCCAAAGGACCTGGAGCGGGACGATGACTTGCTCAAGGAAGCGGATACCGCCATGCATCGCGCGAAGGCGGCGGGGCGAAATAACGTCTACTTTTTTGAAGCGGCTATGCAAGCCGAGGTGGAAAACCGCTTTGCTCTGGAGAGCGAATTACGCCGCGCCATGGGGCGGGACGAACTGCGGCTTTACTTCCAATCACAAGTCGACCGAAACGGTCGGATCGTGGCCGCCGAGGCGCTGCTGCGCTGGCAACATCCGGAGCGGGGCCTGATACCGCCCCTGCATTTTATCCCGCTGGCGGAAGAAACCGGGCTGATTGTGCCCATGGGCGAATGGGTCTTGGAAAAGACCTGTCACTGCTTGGCGCGCATGGCGGTAGCTGGACAAACATTGCGGCTGGCGGTGAATGTCAGTCCCCGGCAATTGCGCCAACCGAATTTCGCTAAACGGATCAAGGCGCTGCTGACCGCTACCGGCGCAGACCCGGACCGGTTAACCCTGGAAATGACCGAGGGCCTGGCGATAGAGAACATTGACAGCGCCATCATCACTCTGTCCGAATTAAAAACGCTGGGCATCCATCTTTCCATTGATGATTTTGGCACGGGCTACTCTTCACTGGCCTATCTCAAACGCCTCCCTATGGATGAGTTAAAGATCGACCGGAGTTTTATTCGTGATATCCCGGGCGATCCCAACGATGTGGCGCTGGTTGAGGCGATTCTGGCGGTAGCCCGCCATTTGTCGCTGGCGGTCGTGGCCGAGGGTGTAGAGACCGAGGAGCAGGTCGCCTTCCTGCGGGCGCGCGATTGCAATCTCTACCAAGGCTATCTGTTTGGCCGACCGGAACCTGCCGAGACATTTTTGCAGCCGCTCTAATTGCGCCTTATCAAGATTCCACAGCAGCGCCTATATTTGTGGAAATCTTCATTAAATGGCTGGTTCCCGAAAATCCCGAGGAACAGGATGTTCCTCAAGCACTGGCCCTGCTGGATGCCTTGAAGAATGGCAATATCGCAGCTGGCGATTCACACCCGCCCTGTTTTGAATAGACGCACTAACGCCTCTTTTAAATAAATTCTTTTTCTATATGGCTTTACATAAAAAATAAGAATGAATATCATTTAATGACATTCAGTCATGACTGCCATCCTGTTGGATCCTCAATTCCTGGAGCCGTTTATGTCCCTATTCAATTCATCGAAATCCCGCACTCTGCTATCCGTGCTTTGTAGTCTGTTGATGGGTCTGCTCGCCATACCCGCGCTGGCTGGTGGCGAAGTCAACATCTACTCAGCACGCAAGGAAGACCTGATCAAGCCGTTGCTGGACGATTTCTCGAAGCAAACCGGCATCACTATCAATCTGGTGACAGGCAAGGAAGCCGAATTGCTACAACGCCTGCAAAGCGAGGGCATTAATACCCCTGCTGACCTGTTGTTGACCTCCGATGCAGGCCGGTTGGCGGCTGCCCGTCAAGCCGGCGTGTTGCAAACAATCCACTCGGCAGCGCTTGAAAAGCATATTCCCTCTGCTTATCGCGATCCTGAAGGTTACTGGTACGGTTTATCTGTTCGCGCCCGGCCGATCATTTACGCCAAGGATCGAGTCAAGCCAGGCGAGTTATCCACCTATGAGAATCTAGCCGCATCCGACTGGAAGGGCAAAATTTGTGTGCGCTCCTCCGACAGCATCTACAACCAGTCGCTGGTGGCGGGGATGATCGCTCATCACGGTGAAGCTAAAACCGAAGCATGGGCCAAGGGGTTAGTCGCCAACTTCGCCCGTTCGCCCAAAGGGGGTGATCGAGATCAGATTAAGGCGGTCGCTGCCGGCGAATGCGATCTGACTCTGGCCAATACCTATTATCTGGGCGGCATGGTCACCTCCAGCGATCAGACGGAGCAGGCCGCAGCGGCCCAGGTCGCTGTGTTTTGGCCGAACGCCACGACGACTGGCGTTCATGTCAACATCAGCGGCGCCGGAGTCACCGCCCACGCCAAAAACCGGGACAACGCCGTCAAACTCCTGGAATTTCTGACGGACGACAAAGCACAACGCTGGTATGCCGACGTGAATAACGAATATCCGGTCAATCCGGCGATTCCACCCAGCGCTACCCTCAAAGCCTGGGGCGAATTCAAAGCGGATACGTTGAACGTAGCGAAACTGGGCGAATTGAATGCCGAAGCCGTTAAGCTCATGGACCGGGCCGGGTGGAAGTAGATCCGTCTGCGCCTCCATGCCCTTACTCCCAATCCTTCTCCCAGAGCAAGAGGGACATTGAGCCATTGAGCCTTTCCCGCAGGGCAAAAAGTACTTGGATAGGGGCTAGAGGTTTCGACCGCTGGACGCTACTGGTGGTCGGAGTCGCCCTGTTGCTGGCCTTGCCCGTGTTCGCTGTATTTTTCACCGCCCTGCAACCGGCAGGCGACGTTTGGCGACATCTGGTCGATACAGTGCTAGCCGATTATGTGCTGAATTCGGTGGCGCTAATGCTCGGGGTCGGGTTGGGAACCTTGATCATTGGGGCGCCTACCGCCTGGCTCACCGCAATCTGCGAATTTCCTGGCCGGCGCTGGTTCGAGTGGGCGCTCCTGCTGCCCATGGCGATTCCTGCCTATATCATCGCCTATACCTATACCGGCCTATTGGATTTCGCCGGCCCGGTGCAGACCTTGCTGCGCGAAACCTTCGGTTGGAGCCGGCAGGATTACGCCTTTCCCGAAATCCGTTCCCTGCCGGGCGCGGTGCTGATGCTGGCGCTGGTGTTGTATCCCTACGTCTATCTGCTGGCGCGCGCGGCGTTTCTGGAACAGTCGGCGGCAGTGCTGGAAGTCAGCCGCAGTCTGGGCGCCGGACCCTGGCGGCGCTTCCTGGCCGTGACCCTGCCCCTGGCGCGACCGGCGCTGATTGCCGGTATGTCGCTGGTGCAAATGGAGGCCCTGGCCGACTACGGCGCCGTGCAGTACTTTGGAATCAGCACCTTCACTACCGGTATCTTCCGAGTCTGGTTTGGGATGAACGATCCCACTGCCGCCGCACAACTGGCGGCGCTTTTGCTGCTGTTCGTATTCACCCTGCTGGTGCTGGAGCGGCTGTCCCGACGACAGGCCCGGTTTCATCATACCGGTCAACGCACTCAGCGCCCATTGCGTCTGCAATTGACCGGTCGATGGCAATGGCTGGCGACCGGGACGTGTCTGTTACCGCTCCTGTTCGGCTTTCTGATTCCGGCGGGACAGCTGGCCGTCTGGACTTGGCGGACCGCGCCAAAAGTTATCGACGACCGCTTTCTGGAACTGACCAGTCACAGCCTTCTGCTGGCGAGCGGGAGCGCGCTGTTGATTCTGCTGTTGGCGCTGCTGCTCGGTTATGGCCAGCGTTTGCAGCCACGTCCGATGGTGCAATTGGCGGTGCGCGGCGCTGGACTCGGTTATGCGGCGCCTGGCGCGGTGCTGGCCATTGGCGTGATGCTGCCCTTTGCCGCGATTGATCGCACCGTCGATGGCTGGGCGCGCGAGTGGCTGGGCCTCTCCACTGGATTATTGCTCAGCGGAACCTTGTTTGCCATGTTGTTCGCCTACTGCACCCAATTTCTGCCGGTTGCGCTGCACAGCGTCGAGGCCGGGCTAACCCGTATTCGACCGAGCATGGATGACGCCGCGCGCACGCTGGGCGCGAAACCGCGTCAAGTGTTATGGCGCGTTCATATCCCGATCCTGCGCAGCAGCCTGTTGACCGCTTTGCTCATGGTATTCGTGGATGTGCTCAAGGAATTGCCAGCGACGCTGATTCTACGCCCATTCAACTTCAATACCCTGGCGGTGCGCGCCTACGAACTAGCCTCGGACGAACGGCTGGCGGATTCGGCCAGTTTTGCCCTGGCTATTGTGCTGGCTGGCATCGGCCCTGTGATCCTGCTCAGCCGCGCCATCAGCCGCGCGAGATCCGGTTATGACCCCCTTTCTTGAACTATGCGATCTTGATGTCGCCTATCCGCCCCGGAAAGTGATCCGGGAAGTCTCGCTGACCCTGCATTGCGCCGGCATTGGCTGTCTGCTTGGCCCTAGCGGCTGCGGCAAGACTACGCTGCTGCGAGCTATTGCCGGTTTTGAACCACTGCAGCGCGGCTCCATCCGTCTGGAAGGCATTGAACTTAGCCGACCCGGTTGGACGTTGCCGCCGGAGCAACGGCGAATCGGCATGATGTTCCAGGATTTGGCGCTGTTTCCACATCTAACCGTCAGCGATAATATCGCCTTCGGTCTGCGCGGCTGGAAAGCAACGGAGCGGCGGGCACGGGTCGATGAGTTATTACGCCTGGTCAGCCTGGAAGAATTCGCCAAGCGTCATCCGCATCAAATCTCCGGAGGTCAACAACAACGGGTGGCCCTGGCCCGGGCGCTGGCCCCGCGTCCGCGACTGCTGTTGCTGGATGAGCCTTTCTCCAGTCTGGACGTGAGCTTGCGGGAAGATCTGGCGCGAGAGGTGCGCACCATCCTGTTACGGGAAGGCACGGGCGGTCTGCTGGTCAGCCACGACCAGTTTGAAGCCTTCACCTTTGCCGATGAAATCGGTGTGCTGGATACCGGCTGGCTACGCCAATGGGATAGCGCCTATAACCTTTACCACCAGCCAGCGAATCGCTTTGTCGCCAGCTTCATCGGCCAAGGCGTCTTGCTCGCGGGTCGGATTGGAGAAAATGGCCAGGCGAATACCGAACTGGGCGACATCGAAGGGGAATCGCCGGCGGGTTGTGTAGCGGGCGATGATGTGGAAATCCTGGTGCGTCCAGACGATGTGATCCATGACGACGCCAGCCCGCTCAAGGCGGAAGTCGCCGAGCGAGCGTTTCGGGGCGCGGAGTTTTTATACACGCTCAACCTGCCCAGCGGCGCGCGGCTGTTGTGCCTGGCGCCCAGCCATCATAACCACGCCCTGGGACAACAGATCGGCATTCGCCTGGATATCGATCATGTGGTCATGTTTCGGCGCAACTGGTCAGTCAATTGCGTTGAGCGCTAGGGGGAAGTTTTTCAGAAAGCAATGCCCCCGGTCGGCCAATATGATACCCCTGCGCGTAGTCGACCCCAATTTGCCGCAGGATATTCAGAATTTCTTCATTTTCAACAAATTCAGCCACTACCCGCTTACCCATGCCGTGGGCGATATCGGTCACGGCGCGGACAAAAATCTGATCTTCGCGATTATGGGCAATGTTGCGAATAAAGGCCCCATCGATCTTGACCGCGTCCACCGGCAATTGGCGCAGATAGGCATAAGACGCGAAACCACTGCCAAAGTCGTCCAGCGCGAATCGGCAACTGAGTTCCTGGATGCCGCGCATCATCTGCTGGGTGTTTTGCAAGCTATCAACGGCGACCGTTTCGGTAATTTCAAAGGTAAGCCGCGCTGGATCAACATGGTATTGCGCTAGTAATCCCTTCAGTTCCGATAACAGCGAAGGATCGTCCATGGCGTTGGCAGAAAGATTGACCGATAATTGCAGGTCCGGGTGAATTTGCAGAATCAGGATCGACCGCGCCAACACCCAGTGATCGATGGCGTGAATCTGGCCGGTTTTCTCGGCAACCGGAATGAAATGATTGGGATAGACCAATTCTCCTTGAGCATCACGCATGCGCAGCAACGCCTCTTTTCGCTGCACACTGCCGGTCGCCAGTTCCATGATGGGCTGGAAGTGTAATTCAAAGCGATCCTCGATCAACGCCTCGGTGATCCGCTCCGACCACAACACCCGGGCATTGGCCAGCTCCCGTCCCTGGTCTGCTGGAGAGAACAAATACCAGCGGCCCCGTCCCCGCTCCTTGGCTTGGTACATGGCCAGATCGGCGTCCGCCAACAATTGCTGGGTTTCAACGCCGTGTTCCGGAAACAGCACGATACCGATACTGGCGGAGACTTGATGCCGCAAGCCATGATTGCGCACGATCACTGCGCAGATGCGCGTTTGCACCTGCTCGGCAATCGCAATAGCCTGTTTCGAGTTAGCCTGGGGCAGCGCTAGAGCGAATTCATCCCCGCCAAATCGCCCCAAAACTCCCTCCGCGCCAATCAGCATCTCCAATTGCTCCGCCACCCGTTGCAACAAGATATCGCCGACCGGGTGGCCACTGATATCGTTGACATCTTTAAATTGGTCCAAGTCAATGAACAGTAGCGCTCCGCTGTAACCTTCGCGAACCGCTTCATCAATCAGCTTCGTCAAATCCTGATTGAAGCGGCGACGGTTGAGCAGCCGGGTCAAGGGATCGTGATCCGCCAGCCAGACCAGTTCCGATCGTGCGGCTTCCCGGTCGTGCTGAATATGCTCCATACGCTCCGACAGGGCATCAACGGCGTCGATCATCAGGTCCATCTCGTCGCGCAGGGGCAACTGGCCATTCAGGGTCGGCAGACGGTCGCGCAATTCAGCGAACTGATCATCAGCGAGCAGGGGCAACAATCCCGCCAATCGCCTGAGCCGCCTGACCAGAGTTTGCATCATAAGCAACAACAGACCTTCCGACAGAACGAGACCCAGAATCCCAATGAGAATGCTGTTGCGCGTGACCTTGGCGATGGCTTGCCGTTGCGCGGTGACCGTGTTAATTAACAGGACGTCTACCTCTGGCATTAGATCCAACAACCGAAAGATCTCGAACCAGTTCCCCCCACGTTTGATCAGTAGGGTATTGGCGTTTCCAGGAACGTCCAATTGCGCAAGGTCGGCGTCGCGCAGTAGGGATTCAACCTGTTCTGGATGGGTGATCACCGGGAATGGCATGGGGGCCTGTTCAACCCAGATCGCCACCTCGGCGCCGGTCAGCGCATGGAAAGTCAGCAGGGCGTCAGCGACTGAACGGCCTAATGCCAAAGCGCCGGTGGAACGGCCCTGCCACAGCAGAGGAGCAGCGAGATACTGGTAGCAATCCGGGGCGCACGTGAGCAGCGTGGCGGTTTGTTCCGGAGAACCCTGCAGTCGCGTGATCAGTTCGGCGGGCAACGCCTGAGCCTGGTTGGGCCACAGCAAAACCGCTTGATCATTGGGCTGAATCCAGTGGACCGAGCGAATATCCCATTCCAGGTCCAGCATGAAACCGTGGTGATCCAGCGCGTGATGCAGGCGTTCATTGATCGTCTGATCTGATTGATCTGATCCCAGCAACGGCACAATATTGGCCAGTCGCGCCATTTGCCGATAACCATCATCCAATAATGCCTGGAGTTGGCGAATCTGGCGATCCCGCACCGCCATTTGTTGCCGTTCGAACTGCTCCGCCGCCTGGCGATAGGCAAGGAACGCCAGTGAAGCGTTGACCAGCGCCAACACGATGCTCAGGACGATCAACGCCTTCCAGCGCAGGCTGAGATATATACTTGGCACCTTAGCAAAATGATCTTTTCAGATTTAGGGAGAAATTAGCACGGAGTGATCATGGTCTGTAATGATGCTTATATCAATGCCGACCGCGTTGGCGAGCTTTTAAAGAAGTGAACTGATCAATAAAACGGAGAACCCACGCTTCAGATTCACCGGGCGTTTTGCAGGGCGTCCGCCAGCTCGTGGCTAAACGCCTCCAGCGCGGCGCTATGCGCGGCGACCAGCCCCTCATAATCCGCTGACGCCGCCGGCGCCCGATATTCAAAACGCCGAGTCAGCAACGGCTTGCCCGCCTTCTCATCTAGCAGCGTCCAGATGGCGTTGAGGGTGACGCCCTCGCCGAGACGACCATCGAACTGCTGGATGTCGATCACGATCCGGTAACGGAGATCCAGCGGTTCCGGATTCGGATAAACACTTACCTGGTTCACCGCCAGCAGTCGGGACAGATTTTCGACCAGCACCCGGGCGAAATCCTCTTGTAGGGAACCGCCCCAGCGATGAAATTCATCGACATCCAGCCGATTGGCGGTTGTTCGGGTCACGATCTGCGGGCGATCCAGAAACTCGGGAAGCGCGACGGGACCGACGCCGATTGTGACATCGCTACGGGATACGCCGGTTTGCGTCGCTGGCAAGGGCGTACTCAGCGGATTCAGGGTATAAAACGCGGTGGGCGGCGTACTGCCGCAACCCGCCAGCATGAAAAGTCCGGCCATGGCCCCAGTGATTCGGTGGTTTCCTCGCAGGTTCATCATGTTTACCTCGTCTTGCCCTGAATCAGCGCTTCTGGATGGCGTTCAAGATAGTCCATCAGCAGTCTGAAGGAACGGGCGGCGGCTGACAATTCCTTCAATGTCCGCTGTGTTTCCCTTTGCAGTGGCGAATCTTTTGCCAGCGCCTCTTCGGCAGTGATCAGCGTCTTCTCCCCGGCTTGCAGGGACTTCTCCGCGGCGGCTAAGGTCTTTTGCAATCGATTCAGGGTGGCGGTCACTTCAGGGAGCGTGCTGGTATTCAGCGTCCGGGTCAGTTTCTCGGTTTCAGCGGCGGTTTGACGCAGCGACGCCAGGCTTTTCCGTAAATCTTCACCAATTTCTTCCAAGGGCAAGCGCTGCAACTTTTCCAGAATTCGCGTCAGGACGTTACGAATTTCTTCCAGCGACGTGGGCACGGTAGGCAATTCGGGATAGGACTTGCCCCAGCGAATGGTTTGAGAGGGCGCATCTGGATAAACATCCAGATCGACGATCAGCGCGCCGGTAAGAAGATTGCCAGTCTTAAGTTGCGCGCGCAGTCCCTTAGCGACCAGTTGATTCCAGAGGTGCTTCTGGAACTTTTTAAACTCCCGTTCATTGTCATAATCTGGTGTTTTACCGATCCATTGCAGCCGATCGGATTCGATTTCAATCAGGACCGGAATGCGCGCAATGACTTCATTAAGATCAAGCTCCAGTTTAATATCAATGACCTGACCAATACGGATGCCCCGATATTCCACGGGCGCGCCCACGGTCAGACCGCGAACCGAGCTGGTAAAGTGTAACAACCAGTAGCTCTTGCGGACATAGCTGCCCTCCTTGATGCTTTGCCGATTCGGATAGAGCTGAAAAACGGCGCTCGGTTCGGCGGGTTGCCCGGTTTCGAGGCTAACAGGCGTCTCGAAAGCAACGCCGCCGATCATCAGGCTGACCACGGAAGCTGTATCGATCTTGACCCCACTCGCGTCCAGGGTGACGTCAAGTCCGGAGGCATTCCAGAAGCGGGTGTCGGCGCGCACCAACTGGTCATGGGGCGCATTAATGAAAATTTTGATCTCCACATCCTGTCCGTTGTTAGCCAACCGATAATTGGTGACTTGTCCGACTTTGATCGCGCGAAAATAGACGGGCGAACCGATATCCAGCGACCCGAGTTCGGCGGCTCGCAGGGTAAACCGACTTCCCGGCGTATCGGCGGTGATCGGCGGAGGCGTTTCCAATCCCTTAAACGCATAAGCGCGCTGACCCTCGGTCACCGGATCGATGGCGATATACGCACCGGCGAATAGGGTGCTGAGTCCGCTGACCTGACCTGCGGAAACCCGCGCCCGCTCGACCCAGAACCGCGTTTTGTCGGTCAGATAGCGTTCGGCGCCCTTAACCAGCTTAGCGGTCACAATGACCTGGGAGAGATCTTCGTTGAGCGTAATGTGATCGACTTGCCCGAATTCGACATTTTTATACTTGAGTTTGGTTTTACCGGCTTCCAGTCCCTCGGCGGTGTTGAAGGTGATGGTAATGGTCGGCCCCTGCTCGGAATAGGTCTTGTAGGCCAGCCAAGCGCCGATGGCGAGCGCGACCAAGGGAATGAGCCAGACCAGCGAAAAGCGGCTGCGTTGCTCCAGGACGACCTCGGGAAGCGGCTCGGTTGCGGTTTTTTCAAGATACGGTTCACTCATGCGGTTGTTCCAGACGATCCCAGATCAGTCGAGGATCAAAAGTGAGGGCGGCGAAAATAGTGATGACGACGACTGCTCCGAAAAAGACCGCGCCGACTTCGGCGCGAATGGTCGCCAGATTGCCTAAATGCACCAGGGCGACCAAGATGGTCACCACGTAGATATCGACCATGGACCAGCGGCCAACAGCTTCCGTGATGCGGTACAGCCGGGTGCGGTCGCGCGGTCGCCAACGGGAACGGAGCTGCACCGAAATCAGCAGATAGACCAGGATCACCAGTTTCAGCAGCGGCACCACCACGCTGGCGAAGAAGATCAGCAAAGCCAACGGCCACATGCCGTGTAGTAGCAAATAGGCGACGCCGCTCATAATGGTGTCAGACTGGGTTTTACCCAGCGAGGTCACCGTCATAATCGGCAAGACATTCGCAGGAATATAGAAGATAAACGCGGCAATGACCAAAGCCCAGGTGCGCGCCAGGCTGTTGGGTTTGCGCGCGTGCAGAGTCGCGCCGCAACGTGGGCAGCGCATGCGAAGGTGATCGTCGAGGTTTACCGGCGCTTTGCTCAGCAGCTCGCAGGACAGGCAACTGATCAGCGATTGGCGGGCGGCGCTGGGTGGCCAGGGCTTCAAGACACGTACCTCACCTTCTCCCAAATCAAATGTGGATCGAGAGACGCTGCGGCTGCCGCCAGTACGAAAATCAGCAGGCCGAACGCCCACAGCGCCAGCCCAGGCACAATCGTCGCCATCCCCGCCAGTTTCACCACCGAGACCAGGATACCCAGCATGAAGACTTCCATCATGCCCCAGGGGGTAAGGTTTTGCAGCAGGCGCAAGACCCCCGCGAGATGCTGGGGCGCGCGCCCGACTTTGAGCGGGACCAGCATGTACAACATCAGCGTCAACTGCACGGCGGGCACGATGATCGTAGTCAACAACACCAGCGCCGCCAATCCCCACATACCTTGCTGGTAGAGATCACTGACCCCGGTGAACAGTCGGGTTTGTGTGACTTGCCCTTGCATCTCGAAGGCCAGGAACGGGAACGCATTGGCCACTGCGAACAGAATGAGGCCGGCCAGATTTAGCGCCAGGGTTCGATTCAGACTGTCGCGCTTACTGCGATGCAGCACGGCCCCGCAGCGCGGACACCGGGCGCTGCCATCGAGTGGGGGCGGTTTGAACTGTTGCAGCAGATCGCATTCGTGGCAAGCAATGAAAGTCTGTTCAGTCATGACATGCGGGTATGCGGTGAATCGGGTTAGGCGAACGCACGGGTTTTGGGTTGAGCGCCCTTAGCGAGCGCTGAGTGATGTCTCCGGGGCCAAGACACTTGCGCCGTGATCAAGCAATACGCGCAATTTTCTCGCCAGTTCGATCTTGTGATAGGGTTTGGTCAGGACTTCCACATCTTCAGCGATGTGGCCGTTGCCGACCAGAGTATGTTCGGTATAGCCTGAAGTGAAGAGGACACGCAAACCGGACTGACGACGTTGCGCCTCGGCCGCCAGTTGCACGCCGTCCATATCGCCAGGCAAGACGATATCGGTGAACAGCAAGGCAATGTGTGGCGTGGCGTCCAGGATTTGCAGGGCCGTCGCGGCAGTGCTTGCTTGTTGGGTTTTGTAACCCAGTCGCTCCAGGGCGGCCACGGCAAACAGGCGCACACCAGCATCGTCTTCAACCACCAGCAGCGTCTCACCCCGGCCCTGGAGCGAGCGATGTTCCGATGAAGTCGGTTCCGGCAGCGCCTTGGCGTCCTGATATTCAATGCGGGGCAGGTAAAGCCGCACCGTAGCGCCCTGGTCCGGTTCGCTGTCAATCGTGATGTGGCCGCCAGACTGCTTAACCAGACCATAAACTATGCTCAGACCCAGACCGCTGCCTCGTCCTGCGTCCTTGGTGCTAAAAAAGGGTTCAAAGGCGTGCTCCAGGATCTCGGGCGCCATGCCCATTCCCGAATCGCTGACCGCCAGCATCACATAGGGACCGGAACGCACTTCTCCCTGATATTCTGCAACCTGTTCCTCATCCAGCACCACATTCGCTGTTTCCAGCAATAACCGGCCACCGCGCGGCATGGCGTCGCGGGCATTGATCACCAGATTAAGCAAAGCGCTTTCGAATTGTCCTGGATCAACCAGGGTCGATGCCAGATCAATGGCCAGGGCCTTGTCGATGCGAATCGTCGAACCCAAGGTCCGTTGCATCAAGTCCAGCATACCCAAAACCAGCCGATTTAAATCGACAGGTTGCGCCAGCAAAGGTTGGCGACGGGCAAACGCCAGTAGTCGCCGACTCAGGTTCACGCCGCGATCCACAGACTTGAGCGCCTGCTGGGCCAGTTCCAGTAACCGGGGTTGCGCCGTCAACTGCTCATGCAGTAATTCCAGATTGCCCATGATGACCGCCAGCAGGTTATTAAAATCATGCGCAATGCCGCCGGTGAGTTGGCCAATGGCTTGCATCTTTTGCGCCTGGCGAAGCTGGCTTTCCGCGTGTTTGCGCTGGGTCAGGTCACACACGACGACAATAGTAGCCGGTTGGTCATCGAAGCGCACATCCAGCGGCACGGTGCGCGATTCGAACCAGTGTCGTCCCGAGCGAGTGGGCAATTCGTATTCAGCAATTTGAATCCGCTGAGTTTCCAGCGCGCCGTGAATCAGACTGAGAAAGAAATCCGCCATTTCCGGGGAATGTACTTCATTAAGTTGTTTGCCTTTTAGCAAAGCCGCGCCGGTTGTTATCAAGCTGTTCGGCTCCGCAAGAATTTCACAGTAGCGCCCGTTGTTGTCGACGACGAATACCTGATCGGGCAAGGCCCGGGTGATAGCGCGCAGGCGCGCTTCGCTGGCGCGCTGGGCGGTCTCCGCCTGACGGCGCACCTCAATTTCCCGCAACAGAGTGGCATTGACCGCTTCCAGCGCCTCCGCACGATGCCGGGAAATAAGATAGGCGGCAACCAATAAACTCAGGATAGTCAATAACAGACACCAGAACAGGGTATCGGTCAACAAGATGGTCTGGGAGCGTAGTTCGAAAAAGAAGGTTAGGACTACCAGGAGCGTTACCAGTCCCAACGCTGTCACCGATAAACCAGCGGGTAGCCATCGGCGGATGCGCTTCTGTTTCAGCGGTTCAGCAGAGCAATAAACAGATTCTTGAGTTTTAATCATAATTTTCTATAATTACTTGCTGTGAAATCAGCGCTGCATCTAAAAGGAACGGCTAAACCGCCCCGGCTCCAGCCATTAACGCCTTGACATGCGCCGCCGCACTCGCTGCCAGCGCCTGCAAGCTGTATCCCCCCTCCAGCATCGAAACGACTCGTCCCGCGCAATACTCATGGGCAATCGCCAGAATCCCTCTGGTTAACCAGTCATAGTCCTCTTCACAAAAATTCAGCCCTGCCAACGGATCCAGATAATGCGCGTCGAAACCTGCCGAGATCAGAATCAATTGCGGCTGAAACGCGCGCAAAGCCGGTTCAATCTCCTCAATCCAGGCCTGACGCAATTCGGCTGAACCACTGTTGGCGGGCAGAGGGACATTGACAATGTTGCCAATGCCGCGCTCCTCGCGACGGCCCGTACCCGGATAGATATACGCTTGGTGGGTGGAAATGTAGAGATAGCCCCGTTGCGTCTCGAAAGCCGCCTGGGTGCCATTGCCATGATGGACATCAAAATCAATCACCGCTACCCGTTCCAGATCGTGAACCGCTCGCGCATGAGCCGCGCCGATCGCCGCATTGTTAAACAGACAAAAACCCATGGACTGATGCGGCTCGGCATGATGGCCCGGTGGACGGATCGCGCAAAAGGCATTATCAGCTTCTCCCTTCAGCACCGCGTCAATCGCCGCACAAACTGCCCCCGCCGCTCTTAATGCCGCTTCGCCGGATTGTGGACAAATGACCGTGTCGCCATCAATCGCGTAATGTCCATGCCGAGGAACCCGGGCAAAGATGCGTTCGACATGTTTGGGCGCGTGAATCCGGTTCAGTTGCTCCAGACTGGCTTCCGGAGCCTCCCGCCATTCCAGGGTGGCGAAAGGCTCAGTTTTCAACTCATTAAGAATGGCGGTCAGGCGGGCCGGACATTCCGGATGGCCATAACCCGCGTCATGTTCCAGACAAAGCGGATGGGTATAGAGCAGCGTGCTCATGACCGTGACTCCTCATGGGTAGGCGTTTCATGCTGGATGGCGGCGCGGCGCAGCGCCTTCAGCACATCCTCGCGGGCAATCATGCCCACCAATCGACCTTCATCGACTACCGGCAGACTTTTAGCGCGCATCTCCACCAGTTTTTGCAGCAATCGACTGAGCGGCAATTGCGGCTCCACGCTGGCAGGATAGGGGGTCATCACCGTTTCAATGGTTTGCTCCATGATCTCGTCGTAGTGCGGAATTAGAGTATGGAAATCGAAACTGAACGCTTTCAACAGGTCAAACTTGGTCAGAATGCCGATCAGATGCCGTTGCTCATTCACGACAGGCACACCGTTGAAATCATGGATTTCAAACAACGTCTCGGCCTCGCGCAGCTTGGCCTTGGGGCTGATGGCAATGGGTTCAGGGGTCATAGCGTCTTGGACCCGATATTGCAGGAATTCATACATGGTGGTTCAATCCTGGCTGATTTAATGCTGATTCAACAGGGTTAAGCATAATTCAAGGTTCGTAAAGATGCTTGCGGGAAGGAATTTGAAGGAACTGTCAGCATAATAATTTTTCTAATTACTTACATTATGTGCACTAAATATGTGCATTTATAGTAACCTTTTACCCCCTTTCGCCCGCTTGCAGGAGAGGGGTGGGGGAAAAGGCTGAAGCCATTTAATACAAATCGACTTTACTTGTATTTAAATAAGCGCTTGGGTAGCGGGAGGCGCGATATGATGATCAACACGGCGATAAACATGGGTGCTGGCAGTATCAAGGGCGCCATTAAGAGCACGGATGGCAGCGCCCAGCGGATTGCCAGGGAAACCGTTCATCCTCTTGCCTCAGCGTTAGCAACGGCTCCCGTCGGCGATCGGCAGATACAGACCACACCGTCTGCGCCGCAGCAGAATTTATGGGAGAAACCCGCGCTGGAGCAGCAGGAAGCAGCGCTTTATCGGGCGCAAGGCAACGCGCGGATCGTCAGCGCCAACAATGCAGTCGGCCAGGTAATAGATACTTTCGTCTGAAGACCGATCCAGCATCCAGCTATCAGACGGGATTCTTGCGCGGATCGAAAGCATCCCGCACCGCTTCCCCAACGAAGACCAGCAGACTGAGCATTAGCGCCACCACTACGAACCCGGAAATACCCAGCCAGGGTGCCTGCAGATTGTCCTTGCCCTGGCGCAGCAGATCACCCAGCGAAGCTGAACCAGGCGGCAGGCCCAACCCCAGAAAATCCAGCGCCGTCAGGGCGACAATCGAGCCGGACAGAATGAACGGCAGGAAGGTCAGCGTCGCTACCATCGCGTTAGGCAAGACATGCTTGAACATGATCCGTCTATCGCTCATACCCAGAGCGCGGGCGGCGCGCACATAATCAAAATTCCGGGCGCGCAGAAACTCGGCCCGCACCACCCCGACTAGCGAAGTCCAACTAAACAGCATCAGCACCAGCAGCAGGGTCCAAAAGCCGGGTATCACGACGCTGGAGACGATGATCAGAATGAACAACTGCGGCAACCCGCCCCAGATTTCCAGAAAGCGCTGGAAAAACAGATCCATCCGCCCGCCAAAATAACCTTGCACTGCGCCCGCCGCGACCCCGATGATGGAAGAAGTCAGGGTCAATAGCAAACCAAACAGCACCGAGATGCGAAAGCCATAGATCAACCGGGCCAGCACATCACGCCCCTGATCGTCGGTGCCAAGCCAGTTCTCGGTGGAAGGCGGCGCCGGCGCGGGAACCGGCAAATCATAGTTCACGGTGTCATGATGAAAACGGATAGGTGGCCAGAGCATCCAGCCGTCCTGGTGAATCAACTCGATCAGATAGGGATCGCGATAATTAGCAGTGCTGGGAAAGACGCCGCCAAAATCAGTTTCCGCATAATCTTTGAATATCGGGACATAAAACGTCCCCTGGTAACTGATCAACAACGGTCGGTCATTCGCAATGAATTCCGCTCCCAGACTCAATCCGAACAACAGCAGGAACAGCCACAACGACCACCAGCCGCGTCGATTGGCCTGAAATTGCGCCAGCCGGCGCCGGGTCAGGGGAGTGAGATGGAAGTGCTTAAAAATCACGTTATTACAGAAATTTTAAGGATTAAGCGATAAAGCAGTATAGCATGAGGGTTACCGCCTGAGCAGAAAGCATGGTCTGTCCTGACTCTGCGCAAAGCATTTTGAAGAGCGAATTCGATGATTGGAATTTAGGTGAGGGTATGGCAAAAGACACTACGAAAACAGGTAGAAGCATTATCGGCATTCCCTTGGGCGACATTGCTGGCGTCGGTCCGGAAATTGTCGCCATGGCGCTGGCGCAACCCGCGATTTATGAAACCGCGCGGCCATTGGTGATCGGAGAAATCAGCGCCCTGCGACGAGCGCTCAAAGTCACTGGTCTCAATCATCTGGACATTCGTGTAATCACTGAACCTGCCGAGGGCCGCTATCAACCGGGCGGCATCGATCTGATCGATCTGGCCAATATTGACGCCAAATGGGTGCCATTCGGTCGAGCGCAGGCGGAAGCCGGTCGCGCAGCCTATCAGTTCATCGAGAAAGCGGTGACTTTTTGCCAAACCGGACAAGTGGATGCGTTGGCTACTCCTCCGATCAACAAGGAAGCTCTGAAAGCCGCCGGCATCCAGGATATCGGCCATACCGAATTGCTGGGCCGTCTGACTGGGGTTGCCGATCCGCTGACGCTATTCCAGGTGCTTGACCTGAAAGTCTTCTTCCTGAGCCGGCATGTTTCCCTCGCTGAAGCCATCAAACTGATCACTCGTAAACGGGTTCTGGATTATCTGCAGCGCTGCACCGACGCCTTGAAGGCGCTGGGCCTGTCCCGGACCCGACTGGCGGTGGCTGGACTCAATCCCCACTGTGGAGAACATGGTCTGTTTGGCCATGAGGAAATGCAGGTTCTGGAGCCCACCATTACTGAAGCTCGCGCCCTGGGTCTTGATGTCGCCGGTCCCATCGCCGCCGATTCCGTGTTTCATCTCGCCCGCCAGGGCGCATTCGACGCGGTGCTGTCCCTCTATCACGATCAGGGCCATATTGCGACCAAAATGGTGGATTTTTATCGCACTATTGCGATCACCATTGGCCTGCCCTTTATCCGTACTTCGGTGGATCACGGCACCGCTTTCGACCTGGCTGGCTCTGGCCAGGCTAACCCATTAAGTATGGTGGAAGCAATTCGATTGGCGGGAGTCTATGCGCTGGACTATCGGCATCGATCGATAGCTGAGGCCAGCATTGCGACGCATCAGAAAGATGCCAGCAGCCACTCAATCCTGACCGGCGAGTCGCTCCCGAAGTAGCGCCAGCAGCGCCTCGCGGGAGCGGGATAGCGATCCCGCGGAGACTTTCACACCCAGCGCTTCGGCGACTTCCAACAGCAACGGGGGACGCAATCGCGCCTGGCGCAACACATCCCGATCACTCAACACCGTGGCGGTCTCTCCCTGGCGCAGTACGACGCCGTCATAGAAAACGGCAACGTGATCCGCCCACGTGTAAGCAAGCTCCACATCATGCGTCGAGAAGACCAGAGTAGCGCCGGACTCATGCAACTGTTGCAAAGCGCCCAGCAGATGGGTCACGCCATGAGAATCAAGGCCAGCGGTCGGTTCGTCCAGCACCAGAATCTCCGGACGCATCGCCAACACCCCCGCGATCGCCACCCGTTTCTTTTGGCCGAAGCTGAGGGTGTGCGTCGCCCGATCGGCCAGATGCGCGATGCGCAGCGCCTGCAACGCTTCTTGCACCCGCTCGCCCGCTTCGTTGTTGGATAATCCCAGATTCAGCGGTCCAAATGACACATCCTGGCGGACTGTCGCGGCAAATAACTGATCGTCCGGCTCTTGCAGGATCAATCCCACCTGACGCCGCCAGTCGTTGAGCGCTCGGTGACTGTAGCCGACGGGTTGGCCCTCCAGGCGGATTTCTCCCCGGGTCGGTTTGCACAGACCATTGAGGTGCAATAGGAGGGTGGTTTTACCGGATCCATTCGCGCCCAGAATCGCCAGCTTTCGGCCTCGCTCAATACGCAGATCGAGACCGCGCAACGCGGCCACGCCGCCTGGGTAAACATACTCCAACCCATGAACCGCCAGTAAAGGCTCCTTCATGACAGACTGCGCGCCAGCCCACTGCTGACCAGACCAATCAGGCTGATTCCCGCGATCCCCACCGCCAGCCGCCACCGTGATAATTCCCATGGTGGCGACAACACGCACAGTTCGCCGGTATAGCCACGAGCCATCAGACCAATCTCCAGGCGGCGCGCCTGGTCCAGCGCCCGCTGGAACAAATTGCCTCCTAACAAACCCAAGGAGCGCACCGACCGATCCAGGCGCGAATAACCCAGTCGCCCCGCTTGGGCCTGGCGACCGGTTAAAGCCCGTTCGGCAAATACGAAGATCAGTCGGTACATCAACAGGATCAGCTCAATCATTCCAGCGGGGACGCCCACGCGCCGCAACAGGAGCACCTCATCGGTCAGCGGCGTGGTCAAAATCAGAAAAGCCAGGCAGCTCATCGCCGCCAGCGCACGGATGACCGTCGTCAACGCCAACTGCAATCCTTCGAGTGAAAGCGTCAGGTCAATACCAGCAGTGAAATCCATTGAGATCGCTAGAAACGGGATGCCCGCCAACAAAAAGGTCGCGGGCGCAGCCAAAACGCTTAGCAGGGTTTTCCAGGGAATTCCAGCGCCATACACAGTTATCAACGTCGCGCTCGCCAACACGAGCGGCGCGGTGGTCAAAGGCGGCAACACCAAGGTTAACGTCAACAAACCGAGCGCTGGTAACCCCTTTTCCATGGGATGCCAGTCCCGCCAGCGATTGGTCCAGGCATGATGGTCAATCGCCCGCATCAGAGCGTTTCCGCTGACCTTGACGCTGACCGCGTTTGAAGCCCAGATAGTAACCTAATACGCCAGCACCCAGGGCCGCCTGTAGCGCGAACAGCCCACTGGCGACTTCGGGAGGCGGCTCCCAGATAAAATCGAACCAGGGTTGATAATCCGGGCTCAGCGTAGCGACCGCCGCCATCGCCTGTCCATCTGTTCCAGCGAATTCCGCCCCTTCACGGCGACTGCCAACAAGAACTGAGGCTAAGATGAAAGCCACCGCCAGCGCCAATAGCCAGCTGTTTCGCGCTTTCACAGGCGGACCTCCGAAACCAGGGTTTTCGGCAGGAAACGCAGGTTCCGCAATTCGTCGCTACTGTATTCACGAAGAAAATTGACAATTACTACGGTCAGTAACCCCTCGACCACCGCCAAGGGTAACTGGGTCGGTGCGAACACACCGGCAAATTTGAGGAACGATCCCGCAACGCCACTGATTGGATCGGAAAAGGCCAAGGCGAGTTGTCCCGCCGTCGTCAGATAAGTTGCCCAGTCGCCCAACATCGCCGCCAAAAATACACTGAAAGCTAGCGGCGCCTGTAAGCCCTGCGCGGCGCGCAGCACGACGTAGGCGACCCAGGGACCGACAATCGCCATCGAGAATACATTGGCCCCCAGCGTCGTGATTCCGCCATGCGCGAGCAACATGGCCTGAAACGCCAGCACGATGGTTCCCAGCAACGCCATCACCGAGGGGCCGAACAAAATTGCGCCCAATCCGGTACCCGTAGCATGGGAACAACTGCCGGTAACCGACGGCAGTTTGAGCGCCGAAATAACAAAGGCAAAAGCGCCCGACGCCGCTAATAACAATTTGATCTCGGGCTTTTCGCGCATCAGTCGATTGACGCGATAGACGCTGACAGCGACGAACGGCAAGGAAACCGCTGTCCAGGCTGCGGCGTGCAAAGGGGGTAAAAAACCTTCGGTAATATGCATAAATGATCTTCCCCAGGTTTGCGAGCGGCAGGTTCAGGGAAGTCGCCTTGAAGATTCGGTAACCGCGATAGATTTGCGGCCATTCAGGCAGGAGACCGTCCACAACCCCGGAACACCCCGCCCGGAAATACGTGTAACAGCATCATCGGCAGGTCTCCTGGCTCACAGGTCCTCGTCGCTCGCCCAGCCTTCCCAGCCGGATCGGCTAGTGGCGCACGGGGGGCGTGACTCGCTGTTCACAGTTGCGGGGGCAGCTCTGGTTTAGGCAGCCACAAGGCTACCGCACCAGATTCCCTTTTCATCCTCTTTGGGGTCAATGGCCCCTGGGAACCGATGTTGTAATAAAATGATGTTAAGCCCGGTTGGCGATGACGTCAACGCAAGGTGATCAAACAACCCCTCTATCGTGCTAACCCGCAATGCTTTCCGCTCAACAGGATGTACGGTCGCCGCTCGTTTTGCAGTTATTAAGCTAGGCGTTCCTTGAATTTTTCGTTACGCTTTCCCACGGTTCAACGTTGAAATTCAATTCAATAGCATGATTAAAGGTCGATTTTTTGAAAAGCGCTTCACACTTAACTGATAAATCGTCATTTTTTAGCAACTTTTGTATGAATCCGGAACCGTAATCCTCCATGAATGAGAAACGCCTGCTGATTGTTGATGATGAACCTGCATTCGGTGAATTTGTCCGCCAAGTCGCCCTGTCCCTGGATTACCAGGTGATGGTGACAATGGATGGCAAAACTTTCCAGGAGTGCTATGCCGATTTCCAGCCGACGACGATCATGCTCGATATGGTCATGCCGGATATGGATGGCAATGAACTGTTGCTCTGGCTATTACAGCAGGGTTACGCTTCCGATCTCATCATTACCACCGGCTATAATCCGGATTACGCCAGTGATGCTAAAACACTGGCCGAATTCAATGGATTACGCACTGTAACTACACTGGTTAAACCATTCAGCCTCGCCCGGTTGCGTGCTGTGCTGGGCTACCGGGAACCATGATGACCTCGCATCCCCTATTCCGGGTTGCCTCCTGTTCCTTGTTCCATTCCCTCGTAATTTCCAGCGTCCCTGGAAAAGGCCATCCATGAATTCGCTGCCCCGGAACGCTGAATGCCCTACGAAAAAGCGTCCCTTAAACCGGCAACTGTTGCTTTCCCATCTGTCAGTGGCGCTGGTCGGCATCAGCATGTTATTGGCCGCACTGGTCTCGACCTACGAATTACGCAATCGGGTCGTCCTGCTGGCCCATGAAGGCGCGCCGATGGTCCAGGCCTCGCTGCGGGTGCTGGCCGGTGTGCAATACTCGCTGGCCAGTCTCCGCGGCTGGGTCAGCCTGGGGGACTCCCATTTTCTCGAAGACTGGCGCACTGCCTGGGAACAGGACATCCTGCCGGCCATCGCCATGATCAAGCAATGCCGGCGCATGTTCGAGCAAACCTGCACTCTGGAGCGGTTACCTGAACTGCAGACGCTCTTGACCGAGTTACAAGAGTCCCAAGAGTGGGTAAAAGACATGGCCCATACGCCTAACAATGAACCGGCGCGGCTTATTTATCAGGTTGAAATTACATCAAATGTTACAAAAATGAAAATGTTGCTGACTGCATTACAACACGAGGAAGACGCGCAAGACGATGCGCCGGGACGCAAGGCGTTACTCGTGCGAATTATGAAAATCCAGAGTGCGGTCTTCAACACTCAGCTTTTGTTAAGAGAAATCCTGGGCATCAACGGTCTGCAATACGCCGAAGCGCTCCCAGCGCGGTTGGATGCCGTGCAGTCCCAGATTGCGGAGATGACTGAACATCCGCTATTGACCCCCCATGAAAGACAAACGCTTACGCTTTTTCAACAGGACTGGCGATCTTTTACTACGCTCGCCATAAAAATGACCGAGCGCCGTCAAGCAGCGGACTGGAACCTGGCCCTGCATCGTATGGCGGTGGAAACCGATCCACTGGCGGACCGGGTCACCACCCTAGTCGCGGCGATGGCAGCCGATTCCGAAACCCGTTTGGAGCAAGAGGTCCATGCTGCGCGGCTTACCAGTGTCGTGACGATCTCGATCCTGGTCATGACCGCGCTGACGATGCTGGCCGTAGCGTATCGTATGTCCCGGAAACGCGCCCGTTCCCTGGCGCGTCCCATTGCAGCGCTGGCGGAGGCAACCCGCCGCTTGGAAGAAGGCTTTCCAACCGAGGATCTACCGGTGCGCCGTAATGACGAACTCGGCGAACTGACGCGCACCTTCAACCACATGCGCGCATCGATGCAACAAACACAGATGGAGCTGCGTGAAGCGAATGCGCTTCTCGAAAAACGGGTGCTGGAACGAACCACTCAGCTAGCGCTCACCAATGCCTCTCTGACCCAAGAGATCGAATTCCGCAACCAGACGGAAAAAGCGCTGCGCGAAAGCGAGGCGCGGGTGCGCGCTATGACCCGCGCCATCCCTGATCTGGTATTCGTTGTCGATGCCGAAGGCCGCTACCGTGAAGTACTGGCGGCTGGACGGGAATGGGATGCCCACCGCATCACCCCGGCACGGGGTCGTTTCCCGTCCGAAACGAGTTTCCGAAGACTGCAAAAGCGCCAGGAAACTTCAAACAGTCAGAGCGATCACCTCGCATCGGGCATCATTCCCGTACGCGGTAAATTGCTGAGTGAAGTCCATAGCCCGGAGATGGCGGAATTTTTTATCGGCATCATTCACCGAGCGCTGGAGACCCGGCAAATTCAGGTCGCCGAATACGAGTTATCCACCACCTCAGGGCTGCGCTGGTTTGAATCGCGCACGGCCCCGCTCGATATCCCGCTCGTTGATCAGCAAACTGCGATTGTGAGCAACGATCAGATGAGTCTGTTCGGTTCGTCCCAGTCTTCGTCCGCCGAGAAATTAGCCGTCATTGTTGTTGCTCGCGACATTACCAAGCGCAAGCAGTCGGAAAATCAGCTCCGGCAGGCCCAGAAGATGCAGGCCATTGGCCAATTGACTGGAGGAATTGCTCATGATTTTAATAACTTGCTGGCCGTGATCATGGGTAATCTGGAGTTACTGCATGAGCAATTGATGGTTCACCCCCGCTTGTATGAACTGGCGCTGCAAGCCTTGCGGGCCGTGGACCGGGGCGCGGCGCTGACTCGCCGCTTACTGGTCTTCGCCCGCCGCCAGCCGTTGCAGGCGCAATCGACCGACCTGAACAAGCTGGTGCTGGGCATGATTGAACTCATCCGCCGCACCCTGGGCGCCACGATCCAGATCGAAACTGCGCTGGCGCCGGATTTGGAACAAACTTATATCGATCCCGATCAGTTTGAAAGCGCCCTGCTCAATCTGGTGATCAACGCTCGCGACGCCATGCCTCAGGCGGGGCGGCTGGTGTTGGAAACCGCCAATGCGGTTCTCGACGAGGACTACGCCGCAACGCACCAGGATGTGCGGCCTGGCGCGTATGTCGTGCTGGCGGTCAGCGATTCGGGCACCGGCATGGCGCCCGAAGTGCTGGAGCGGGCTTTTGAACCGTTTTTCACCACTAAGGAGACCAGCAAGGGCAGCGGCCTGGGTCTAAGTATGGTCTATGGCCTGGTCAAGCAGTCCGGCGGCCATGTCACAATTTACAGCGAGCTTGGCCGTGGAACCACGGTGCGCTTGTACCTGCCGCGGATTCACGCCGAAGCTCCGGCCGTGTTTGAACCGGCGGATGCCGACGTCTCGTTCGAGGGTCACGGCGAAACCATTCTGGTTGTCGAGGATGATGTCGATGTCCGGTTGTTCGCCATCAGGGCGCTGCACAGCCTGGGCTACGAAACCTGTCAGGCGGACAATGCCAAAACGGCGCTGGAAATTCTCAACCTGAATCCGCGCATCGCGCTGCTGTTTACCGACATCGTGCTCCCGGGCGATATGGATGGCGTACATCTGGCCACCGAAGCAACTCGCCGCCGGCCTGAGCTGCCGGTGCTTTTCACCTCCGGCTATACTGAACGCATGCTGGTTAGCGGCGGCGGACTGGCGGAAGGGGTGGAAATATTAGCCAAACCCTATCGTAAAGCCGAATTAGGCGGCAAGCTGCGCACATTGCTCAATCGACGCGCCAAATCCTGATAAAATAGAAAGTAAAATACCAATTGCCTCATGGAAATGCTTCCCGCCGAACTGCTGAAACAGAAGCGCATCCGCCGGTGGCCGCCCGCTGGTTTATCAGCGATAGTGATGGGACTAGCGACGCTATGTATCGTCCTGACCTTCCTTTTCGAATTACGCTCCGGGGCTATTATCCTAGCCGATATCCTGGCCTGGGGCCTGTCACTGACCGTTCTGAGCCTGCTGGTCGCCGCTTATCTGATTTCCTGGCATCGCGCCCGGGCGCTGGAAGCGGTTAACGCCACTCTGTTGCGGGAAATTGAGGTGCGCCGTCAGGCGGAGACCGCCCAGCGCG
>ERZ795053.1910-NODE-1910-length-25784-cov-32.521435_pt1 | contig 25784 bp, 30 predicted proteins | sample MGYA00375137_ERZ795053 | MGnify/ENA primary metagenome ERZ795053 (study PRJEB30182, sample SAMN05720284) | activated sludge metagenome | isolation source: Anaerobic digester | place: Hong Kong | collected 2014-12-17 ...
CCGAGAATTATATCAAAAATATCAATATCTTGAAAATGAAAGCGAAAGTCCTAATTTTATAAAATTTTCTCAATCTATCAGAAATCATCTCATCTAATGGTTCATTCCCCACCTCGAACGCCGCCTCCTGCTCCCCCGGCCTCAGCCAGAACTGCACGAACACTTTGCCCTTGGCCGCCATCAAATCCAGCCACTGTTATCCAGGTCGCACACCTCGCCGGGCGGCAGATTATGGATGCTTGCGCAAAGCGGCGTACCGGGTTGCCAGTTCTTTTGCGCGTGTTAGCTTTTCTTGACCCTCGCGGTTACTGTGAACCATCGCGGTCAGCCGGTCGGTAGTGGCGCTCTCCGGGTCGAGATCGTCGATGGTCGGGCGGGGCGGATCGGGGTAGGGTTTATCGGTCATTGCAGGAAGCCGAGGGTTGACCTTAAGGAAATCCGCTTCTACGATAAATTGTGAAAGCGCAAATACAGAAATAAGATGATTCTGGCGTTTCTGAACCAGAAGGGCGGCGTGGGTAAAACCACCCTGGCCGTTCACGTCGCGGCGGCGCTGGCCCGCAGCGGCGCGCGGGTGCTGCTGATCGACGCCGACCCACAAGGGAGCGCCCTCGATTGGGCGGCGTGCCGGACGGCGGACCCACTGTTTCCGGTCATCGGCTTGCCCAAGCCGAAACTGCACAAGGAAATCCCGGCCCACGTCCCCCATTACGAGCACATCCTGATCGACGGCCCGCCGCGCGTGAACGAATTGGCCCGGTCGGCGATCATGGCGGCGGATTGGGTGGTCATCCCCGTCCAGCCCTCTCCCTACGACGTGTGGGCGGCCAAAGACATCGTGGACTTGATCCGCGAGGCCACCACCTACCGGGAAGCCCTCAAAAGCGTATTTGTGATTAATCGTAGAATCGTAAATACGGCTATCGGCCGGGACGTGGCCGAAGCCCTCGCGGGCTACGACATCCCGGTGCTGAACACGCATGTCGGGCAGCGGGTCGCGTTCGCCGAGAGCGCGGCCAGCGGTAGCACGGTGCTGGAAGACGACCCCGGCAGTCTGGCAAGCCGGGAAATCATGGCCCTCGCTGATGAACTACTGGGGCGGAAGACGATGAACGAGGCGGCAGTATGAGCAAGAAAGTATCGTTTGGAACCCGGCCGGGCGCGGTACGAGCGGATGATGCCGCCAAAGCCGACGACTGGGTGAACCGCCGCGACGCGGAAGCCATGAAGCGGCTGACCATCGACGTGCCGGCCAGCCTGCACGCCCGCATCAAAAGCCAGTGCGCCCTGCGGGGCGCGAAGATGGCGGACGAGGTTCGGGAGTTGCTGGAAAAGCATTTTCAGTAAATACGATTATGATGAAAATCGTATTTGATATCGATCGTATCCGATCATGACGCAATCCATTCCCAAGGGCGGCAACGCAGTTTTGGCCCAGGCCGATCCCGCCGCCCGCACGGTCTTCATCGGCCTGAACTGGGACGCGTCGCCCGTGGCCATCGACGCCAGCGTGTTCTTGCTCAACGCGTCCGGCGTAGTCCGCGACGACCGCGATTTCGTGTTCTATAACCAGGAAACCGACGCCAGCGGCGCCGTGTACCGGGTTTCCTCCGCCGAATTGGACCCCACCCACGACCGGGACGGCTTTGTCGTCGTTCTGCCGACCCTGGCCGAAGACGTGCAACGATTGGTGTTTTGCCTGACGCTGGAGGTCGCCAGCGCCCACGACGTCGCTTTTGGCGCGGTGCCTTGGGTGCGGGCGCACGTCGTCAACCGCGACAGCGGGCAGGAACTTTTCCACTACCGCAGCGATGAGTTGGGTACGGAAACCGCGCTGATCCTGGCCGAACTTTACCGTCATCGCGACGGCTGGAAGTTCCGGGCAGTCGGGCAAGGCTTCGCTGGTGGGTTGCCGGCGCTGGCCGCGCATTTTGGGATCTTGGTCGCCGACGAGGATTCGCCTAGCGCAAACGTGGTCACCACCGATGAAGCAGCGTTCACAACCCTCGCGCTCACGCTGGACAAGGACGCGGCAGAGCCGGCGGCAACTGGTGGGTCGAGACGCCGCCGGCGCACCCTGCAAGACCTGCTCGCCACTCAGGTCGAAGACCTTAAAACCCGCTACCGCGTCGTTCAGCCGCTATTGAAGCGGGCCATGCAGGACAGCCCCAACGAGAGCCAGAGCCGGCTGCTGCTCGACCGCATCCTGCAAGACGTGCTCGGCTACGCCCTGAACGAGATCAAGGTTGAACAGAAGATCCAGGGACGAGCAGCGGACTACGTGCTGGCGACGGGTGGGACCGACGTGCTGGTGATCGAAGCCAAGCGGTTGGGTGCCCCGCTGCGCGACAAGCAAATTTTTCAGGCTACCTCTTACGCGGCCTATGCCGGCATCCGTTGGGCACTGCTGACCAACATCGTCAACTGGCAGCTCTACCGGGTCGCGACCGAGGACAAGGTGGAAGCCGATTTGGTGTTCGCCATCGATTTGCAGAACGGTTTGGACGACGAGAGCGCCTACCAGCTGATGCTGCTCTCGAAGGCTGGCATCGCTCGTTGCGAGCTGCTGGAAAAGCTCTGGCGCAAGAAGGTGGCGCTCAGTGCGGAAAGCTTGATCGCGGCGATTCTCAACGAGGAGGTGTTGAACAAAATCCGCGTCGTGCTGCTGCGGGAACGCGGCTATCCGGTAACCAACCAGGAAATCCAAGACGCCATCGAGCGCGAAATTTTGCGGTAAGCGAACAATCGCGGTGTTCGTCGCAAATACGACTTTCAGCAAAATCGTATTTGATCGAAAAATGAAATGTGGAACATGGCCCCCATCCACCTCGAACGGCGCGAGCCGGCCCGCAACCGCTGCCGGTTGCGGGTCTTGTTCCTGGAGCTATGAACGACGGTGAGGTGTTTGCCGTTGTCCATCATTTCGTCTACCGTCGGCCTTGGTGAGGTATTAACAAAGCAAAGACTTGCGATTGGAGAGGATAGCGACACGGGACTTTTCGCCACAGTCGGTCTAGAAAGCGCTGGTACCCCACTCTGACCGCTCGCCCGTTTTTTATATTTTTTAAGGTACTTATTTTGCTTGTTATTAAATTAATTTCTCAAACGAAATAAGTGAAAGCCAAAATGGATAAAGAAATTTTGGAATTTGTTGGGAAGATGGCCGGTATAGGTGGTATTTCTTTAGGTATTTTTTTAATTTTATTTAGAGAGATAATCAGAAGAAATATCTTTTCTAGTCTTACGAAAGAACAATCTTATAAAATTATTAAGATGTCTCTAATTTTAATCTGGACAATTGCGATTTTTGGTGTTTCTGTATGGCTATATATCGAGTATATAAAGTTGCCTCTTAATCAACAGAAAAGCGAAAAAAATGATGAATTTATTAAAATAGTAAATGGCTATTTTGATGCGTTGAATGACAAATCGAGAGGACCGCAAATAGCTTATGATTTTTATAGTGATACCTATAGAAAAAACCATAGCTTTATAGAGTTTAAAACAGCGTATGATAGATTTGCTATGGGCATAGTAAACCGCATTCAAGTATTAAATAAATCTGAAAGAGAGGTATCTGTAGAAGTTGAGGTAAGAGCAGTTGCTAATATTAAAAACGTAAAGCCTCAGGTTTGGAATGTTTCTATGAAACTAATAAAAGAAGAAAACGAATGGAAGATAGATAATCGCATTCTATAGTGAAGAGTAAGCATTAGACATTTCGTGCTGAAGTGTCTAATGCTATTGTACTTCATTCATTGCAATCTGAAATTTTACTTCAGCTTCCTTAAAGCTTTTCAACTGGATTCTAATATTCAAAATAATATTTTCCTCTGTACGATCATTATCTAACACAATCCCACCAAAAAATATGTAAACATTGTGAGAAAATGCAATCATACTTTGAAATTTTTGGCTGACATTCTTACATTCATACGGAGAAATCCCAACATGAGTTCCTTCAGAATATAAGGCTGTTGCTTGTTCGTAATCTCTACGAAGAACATTGGATAATTTTTCGAAATTATATTCTTTTTTATCATATTTACTAAGTGATAACTCAGCAACATATAGTAGTTTACGTATTCTATCAACAATACTTAACGTTGTTTGAACAAACGTTTCTTTGTCAATTGTATTTTTTTCATTAAATACAGACCATGTTAAGTAACTGTCATTCCATTTAACTCTTATTTTTTCAGATATTTCTTCTCCACCTATTGATATTGGTTTAGCTTCAGGAGGAATGCTTTCTGAAAACCACTCGGTTTGACAAATCATATTATGATTTCTTTCATCTTCTACAGAAGGATAAATATGCAACCATACAACATGTGCTGGCTTATTACGCCAATGGTTTCGAGTAAGGTCATTTCGATGGTATTCGCAATTAACTGTTTCTATAGTTAATTTTTTTATGAGGGAAATAATTTCTGATTGAGTATGTTCTTTATTTAAAATTACGCGTAATAAATATCTTTTTGCTAACCTACGACTTAAATCATTAATTTGACTGATCGTATAACTTTTATGGGTTGGTAACTTATCCACTAAACGTCTCAAATCTACATCCATTCCAGGGTTTATCTTCTGTGTTTCTGGGACTATAATCTTCCACCCTTTTCCCGTTCGAATTATATTTTCAGTTTTTATAGCCTGCCAGTAAGAAATATGAGTTTCATCATTGTGTAAAATGATTAATACTGGTAAAGAATGTTCCATCCAGTATTTTAGATGCTTATCATCCCCCCTAAATACATATCCGTGTTGCGTGGATTCTTTAAACCAAGAAGGCCCTGTTTTTATCTGTAAAGCTATTAACTTCCCTGTTACTAAACCCCCTGCTACAATTTCGATTTGTGCATCTATCCCGTAATCATCTGTTTGCTGTTCCCTAAATATATATCCGACTCTTACGAACTGCTCTCCAACAGCTTGAACCCCAATTCGCTCTATTTGAGAGTTGTGATGCATTCTCATTATGGCACTCTAATTTTTAAGTATTTATCGGATTATTATATAGTTTCTAAAATATTCTGGTTTTTCCACCACACCTATACTGGACAAAATACCTTCTGTTATCTGCTGTTGAACAGCCGACCCCAAGCGCGACGCAGCCTTGCAGCCCATCACGAGCCCCTAATATTGGACAAAATGATAAGGAGCGGCGACAGCCTTTTCACAGCCTTAATTTTGTCCCTGATTTATGGCACAACCAAGCGGTTGATTTATCGGGGGCGCGAAGCTGTGTCAAAACTCTTGGTAACTGACCTATGCAAAAATCAAGGTTATTTTTCTGGCGGGGCTATTGTGGTTTTCGGCCTCCATGCAGCAGCCCGCTTCTGCACTTCCGCGATTTGGTCAGGGGTGATGCCCTGCCCGATTGAATCAAGAGTCGCTTTAGCGTTCTCGTGGCCTTGGGCAGCAGCCAGCGAAATCCATAGATAAGCTTCAACATCATTCTTTGGTACGCCTTGACCTTCGTGGTACATCCAGCCAAGGAGGGTTTGCGTATCGGCATCCCCCTGCTCGGCGGCCTTGCGAAACCATGTCGCTGCCTCGGGACCATCCTTCGGTACGCCTTGGCCTTCGTGATACATCCCGCCAAGATTGTTTTGCGCCCAGGCATCCCCCTGCTCGGCAGCCATGCGCGTCCATTTCACCGCCTCGGCATCATCCTTCGGTACGCCTTGGCCTTCGTGATACATCCAGCCCAGGTTAGCCCGCGCCCCGGCATGCCCCTGCTCGGCGGCTTTACGCATCCACTTCACCGCCTCGGCATCATCTTTTGGCACGCCTTGGCCTTTGTGGTACATATTGCCCAGGTTAAATTGGGCATGGGCAAACTCTTGCTCAACAGCTTTACGCATCCACTTCACCGCCTCGGCATCATCTTTTGGCACGCCTTGGCCTTTGTGGTACATCCAGCCAAGATTACTTTGTGCTCCAGCATTCCCCTGCTCGGCGGCCTTGCGAAACCATGCCACGGCCTCGGGATCATCCTTCGGTACGCCTTGGCCTTTGTAATACATCCCGCCCAGATTGGCTTGTGCCAAGACATTCCCTTGCTCGGCGGCCTTGCGAAACCATGCCACGGCCTCGGCAGAATCCTGCGGCACACATTGACCAACGAGATACATCAGGCCAAGGTTATTTTGCGCATCGGCATCCCCTTGCTCGGCGGCCTTGCGCGTCCACTTCACCGCCTCGACGGCATCCTGCGGCACATCTTGACCAGAGAAATACATCAATCCAAGGAGGGCTTGCGCATCGGCATTCCCCTGCTCGGCGGCCTTGCGCCACCATTTCACCGCTTCGTCGGCGTCCTGTGGCACGTCTTGGCCGATGTAATACATCCCGCCAAGATTAAATTGCGCCTTGGCATCTCCCTGCTCTGCTTTAGTGCGGATTTCAACAACCGAGGGATGCTCCTCGGAGCACGCCCATAGAGACAAAGCCAGCCATGCAGTGATGACTAGGAAAGGAAGACGGGATTTCATGAGCGGGATTTCCTTGAATTTGCGGCAAACTTTATTCATGTAACTTTATAAAGTTACATGAATAAAGCAAATGAGCGGGCACCGCGCCGGGTTGGCCGCCGCCCGCGCCCTGCTGGCGGATGCTTCTATTTCGGTCAGCGACGTGGCGCAGCGGCTCAACGTGGCGGTTTCAACGTTCTACCGGCATTTGCCCGCCGCGCGGGCGATCATCAAAGAGGGGTAACGCCCTGTGTCAAAACTCTTGAGTTCTGACAGATGCGTGCGGCTATCAGTTGGTCACTGTTTGTCGTTGATCTCACTTTCCACGAGAGAGTAACTGGTGCTACGCCCTCCGGCAGCGTCCTTTTTCAGGATATGTCGCTTGATCAGGTCTTCAATATCACGACCGGCTGTATCTTGTGAGCATTTGGTAATTTTTGCCCATTTGGATGACGTTAGCTTGCCCTCAAAACCTTCCATGAGCCGATTGAGAATATTGCGCTGACGGACGTTAAACTCTTCTCCTGAATGATGTTCCCAGAAACGGGCTTTTCTAAGAACATCTTTCAAAATGATCTCTGCCCCATCAAAAGCGCGTTCCATACAACTGAGAAACCATTCAAGATGATCTGTAATATCAAGATCGCCTTTTTGTGTCTCTTCCAGATAGTCGTAGTATTTGCCGCGTTCTTTGCTGATTTGCGCTGACATGCTGTAAAAACGCTGCGCGCTTTTTTCTGCTCGCGCTAGCATCATATCGATGATAGCTCGGCCTATGCGTCCATTGCCGTCCTCGAACGGGTGAATGGTCACAAACCAAAGATGGGCAATAGCCGCCCTCAAAACAGGGTCGACCATGCTTTCAACGGCTTTGTCTTCGATCCATTCGAGAAAGGCCGCCATTTCTTTATCAAGCCGGTTCGCCTCCGGCGCTTCAAAATGTGTGCGCTCGTGCCCTATAGCGCCGGAAACAACGCGCATAGCGCCGGATTCTTCCGTGCGCCACCTGCCAACGGCAATCTTGTGCAACCCGCTATAGCCTGTTGGGAACAAGGCTGCATGCCAGCCAAACAGCCTCTCAGCCGTCAGCGGTTTTCTGTAGTCCCGCGTGGCGTCAAGTATCATATCCACGACGCCTTCAACGTCTCTGTCTGCCGGTTTCAAGGCACCGACATCGATACCGAGACGGCGTGCAAGAGAAGACCGCACCTGTTCGCGATCCAGGATTTCACCTTCGATCTCGCTTGACTTGACAACCTCTTCAGTCAACGTCCTCAGAATGGCCTCTTCGCGCAATTTGATGCCCAGCATCTCAAGAGCGCCCAGCATTCGGCCTTGCCTGTAACGAACAGCCGTAACCTTCACTGCAAGGCGTTTTTCATCCCATTGAAAGTGAGGCCAATCAGGTAATTCGTGAATGTACGCTGTCATAATCTCCGCATCCTATGCGTAGATTATGGCTTCTTTTCTCCGCAAAAAAGCCAAAAGCTTGAACGTGTCGAAAATCTTGATTATCGGCACAGCGTCTCACACGGCACGCCATCTTTGTCCCCGTCCAGCAAACCGACGCCGCACCGGGTTAGGACATTGCTTACAAGTTAGGGACTTTGAGAAGCTGTCAAGCCCCTTTGTTGGATTGGGATTTGACTGATGGAGACTCTGACGACAGACCCTGTAGGGGCGGCAGCGAAGCCGGGGGAATCGCCATCGACGGCCCCGAAGTCGGAGGAGGCGAAGCCCCAGAAACGGAGTTCGGTCCGTCATACCCGTGCCATCCAGCGCGACCGTACCCAACGCCCGCTTGGGGCGCTACCGGCCGAAGCGGTAGTCACACGCCTGACCGAGATCGTCCAGCCGGCGACCTTGGCTCAAAAGTGAGTTATTTTCACGGCTTGGGGTTGCGCGCCCGCCTGTTGACCTTGCCGGTGATGGTGGCCTGGGTCCTGAGCCTGTTGTGGCGGCAGATCGGCAGTATCAACGAGCGGGTGCGGGTCGTTCGCACCGAGGCGGTGTGGTGGGTGCGGCCGTTGCGCGACCTGACCCAGCAAGCCCTGGCCCAACGCCCGCGGACCTTGCCGGCGGTGCTGTTCGGTCGGGTGTTGACCGCGATCTTGCCGGTCTTGCAGAGCCGCTGGCAAGCCCGGCAGCGCCCCCTGCCGCCGGCGGTGGCCTGGGCCCAGGTCCACTTTACGGCGGTCCTGATTGCGGATGGGTCGACCTTGGACGTCCTGCTGCGGAAGGTCGGCTTGCTGCAGGACGCGGTGAAGGCCCCGTTGGCGGGGCGGATGCTGGCCGTGCTGGATTTGGCCTCGCGCCTGCCCCGGCGGGTCTGGTACGACGCCGACTCCCACGGCCACGATGCCCGATTTTGGGATCGGCGGGTGGCGGCCATTCCGACCGGCGCGCGGGTCGTCTTCGACTTGGGCTTCACCGATTTTGTCCGGTGGGCGACCCTGACCGCCCGCCGGGTGACCTGGTTGACCCGGGCGAAACAGAATCTGAAGTACGAAGTGGTCCAGGTCCTGGTGCAGACCTCGGCGGTGCGGGACCGGATCGTCTGGATCGGCGAGGGCACGGCGCGCCAGCAGGTCCGCTTGATCGAGGTCCAAGCCCACGGCACGCTCTACCGCTATCTGACCAACGTCTTGGACTTCGCCCGCCTGCCGACCGTCCATGCAGTGGCCCTGTATCGCCAGCGCTGGCGGGTGGAAGAGGCCTTCGCTATCGTCAAGCGGTTGTTGGGATTGGCCTATTTCTACTGCGGCGCCGAAAACGCCGTCGAAATGCAAGTGTGGGCCACCTGGCTGTTGTACGCCGTGTTGATCGACTTGACCGACGCCGTCGCCGCAGCGCTGGCGCGGCCGCTCGCGGAGGTCTCCGTGGCCATGGTCTACCGCAGTCTGTATTTCGTGACGAACGCGGTCGCGCAAGACCCTGCCACCAACTCGGTCCGGTATTTGGCCGACCGCGCCCGCGAGTTGGGCATCCTCAAACGACCCCGCAAAAAAATGCCTCGTGAACGTCCTCCAACAACGTCCAAACCCCTCCAGTTTACCCCTTGACAATCAACTAAATGGCTTAACTTGTAAGCAATGACATTAGGGGTTTGCGATCAGGGTAGCTGTAATGGGGTAATCTTCATGCAGTGCCAGTATAAGAAAACAGCGAGTTTTCATAAGTCGTGGATAGTTCAGCATAATAAGCGCTCTGAAACGCTCATAATAATTAGCGTGCGAACTATTACACAAGTGATAGAATCGCATAAAAATATTTTTTCATTTCTGTATCCCAAAAAGCATAAAGATGTAATTAATGTGTGAGCTATTGCGATAATAAACCATTTAGCTTACGTCCTACATATGATTCTCCTTGATCCTAAAGATGCAGCCAATAAACAGAAATTCTCAATATCGAGCCGTTGCCATCCGATACTACGTTCCACTCGCTTGCGATGCCGTACAGCAGGTCGAAACCAAGCCATTTTTATCTAACAAACCGCCTTTATACCTCAAGACCAAGCGGTTCCTGGTGAGCCAAGCGCCACAGTTACCATTGCCAAGCTGCACAGCCCCTCGTTGTTTGTGTCACTACGTGCACTACAAAGATCGTCGAGAAGAGGATCGTCGATCCTCGGCTAATTTTATTTGCTCCGGGTCCTTTGTAGGCCAAGAGCGCCGGTCAGGGACCAATCGACGAATGGACCATCCTGGCTATTAGACGCAGGTATGGGCCCAGACTAGAGCAACGACGATCGCAATACCCACACGCGACGGTTAATGGGTTGGTGCTGGCTGGGCGCGGGTGGCATTGGGTTGTCAGTGCACGACGACCTGCTGCCCAGTTTCAAGCATCGCTAGCAACCGGGCTTTTTCTTTCTGGGGAGTCCGCTTCGCTCCTCGGCCTTGCGTAGCTGCTCGCGATCGGCTCAACCGGCTCATTTCCCTTCAGCGGCTCAAAATACCCGTAGTAGCTCGGCAAGATCGCCCGCCACGCTCAACCGGCTCGCTCGTTAGGCAAACAGCTGGCCAAACTTCAAAGCTCTCCGAACGGTTGCCCTACCCGCACTGACCGCCTAGGTTGCTCCTACAGTGGTGAACGGAACCTATTATCTGCTCTAAGTTCGTTTAAATTGTATTTTTTTATATACACACATATAATATATGTACACTATGATAACGAGACGTAGTCGATTGCATGTATGCTGCAACGCAGCATACAATTTATTAAATTGAATGAACCTTGCTGAAAACAACCGGCTTAAAAATATAATAAATTCAATTATATAATAAAACTCGTGCGCAATCGACAAGTCTACAATGAAATCGTCGTTCAAGAAATTTTCCAGCCGAGGTAATTATGTCTAAATTTATTGAATGGACTAATGATCTAAGCGTTGGGGTCGACGAGCTAGATGCTCAACATCAATCTTTAATTGAAATTATTAATGAATTACATGAAGCCATTCATAATAGAAAAGGATCAACAATTTCCAGGGAAGTTCTCACCAAATTGAAAGAGTATACTAGGGTGCATTTTGCAGTTGAAGAAAGCTTAATGAGAATTTTTAAGTACCCTAGATATAAGGAGCATGTCAAGGAACATGCAATTCTAATCGATCAACTCATTGAACTAGAAGATAAATTAGATCATAATAAAACATCTATTAGCTTTGAATTATTACATTTCCTAAAAAACTGGCTATCAAAGCATATCATTAATTCGGATTCTGACTATGGGCCATTTTTTACAGAGAAGGGAATCGTCAGCGAAAAGAAGAAAACCGGCATCGTCAGCACTGTCAAGGAATTATTTGGACACTTAAAATTTTAGCTAATCATTATTTTCATTTTACAAAATAGGGAATTTATCCACGGGGATCCACGACCGCAGTCTGCGGCGTCATTCAAAATCAATCGATGTAATACGCTGTAATCAGCGTTTTTTGATACTCACCACCCGCTGCAAATCCTTAGTGAGCAGAAACACATGCAGCGGATCGGTGGGCGAGGCGATGAAGCCGAATCGCTCGTAAAAGGCGCGGGCGGTCTCGTCCTTGGCGTGCGCGGCCAGCGCTCGGATGCCGACCATCTCGGCCACCTGCAACGTCCGCCGCATCGCGTCCTTGAGCAGGCCCGCCCCGACGCTCCGGCCTTGCCAAGCCACGCTCACCGCCAGCCGCGCCAGCAGCATCAGCGGCACGGGATGCCGGGCCAAGCCTTTGGTCAGCCGCTCCGGCGCGTCCATATAGGCCACCTCGCCCACGGTCAAGGTGTAAAACCCTACAATCTCCCCATCGGCCAGCCCCAGATAGGTCTGCGAGGCGTTGGCCTGCTGGCTGGCGAGTGCAAACCGGGCCAGAAAGCGATTGAGGGCAAGTTGCCCGCAATCGAAGGATTCCACCGGATGCCGCCGCGCTAGCTTCTCGATGGCAAAGGCGGTCATGGAGCCTTGCCACCCTCGAACAGGCTGGGTTCGGCAAACAGCCGCTCCAAGCGCGGCAGCGGACGCGGCGGGGCGTCGAGCGCCGCCAGGAAGGCTTCCCAACGCTCGGCATCCAACCCGAAGAAGCGCCGGTCCGCCAAGGTTTCCTCCGCGCGGCTCAAAGCGCTGTCTAGCACAAACTCGCTGACCGAGCGGCGTTCGGCAGCGGCGGCGGCGTGCAACAACTGCTTGGCAGCCGGGGTCAGCCGCAAATCCAGTTTCTCGGAACGGGTGGTGTTCAACATCAGCGTTCTCCAACCAAATAAAAAGTAGTATCGCAAACTGTCATGTCATTGTCATGACATTTTCGCTCGGCTCACTTTTTGTTGATCGGGATCAAAAAACTACCATCAATTTCTACAATTTGATCGATCAAAAGCTAAATTTGACGGATGCAACTTCCAAAATTGAAGGTACTGATCGAAGCGGGTGCGATACGGAAGGCGGAAGCGCTGCCGGACGGAGACGGCTGGGCGGTGTGGATCGTTTACGCCAGCCGGGGCGGCGAACGACGCGAAGCGCTGGAACGCCAGCGTGGCGGGGCGCGGGTCTTCGCCACGCTGGAGGCGGTGGCTCGCTGTCTGGCCGGCGCGGGGCTGAGTGCGTTTCGGGTGAGCGTCGCCGGCTGGCCTAGCGCGGCGGCGGAGCCGCCATGAAGCGCGGCCTGAGTCTAGCGTTACTGTGGCCGGCGCTGGCGGTGGCGTGGGAGGAAGAACCGGCGCTGTCGTTCATCGTCGCCCACAGCCCGCTGCTGCAAGCGCAACGCGCCGTGGTCTCGGCCTACCGGCCGCCGAGCCTTGGCCAAAAGATGCTGGAACACACCTCGGTCTTCGTGCGGGCCGCATCGGGGACTTCGAGCACCGTTTCGGAAACCGGCGACACCACCACGACCACCCCCGTCACGGTCGGCATCCAGCTCAACATCCCGTTATCTTCGCCCAGAGAGCAGCGCGAATACGCGCAACAGGCGTTGGCCGAAGCCACCCGCATCGACGACGTGCGCGGCCGAGCGCTGACCGATCTTGCGAAATTGCGCGAACTGGAAGCGGAGCGGGCAGCGATCCGCGAGCGGCTGAACTTCCATCGCTCCAAGGCCGACTGGGTGCAAGACCGGATCAAGAAAGGCTACGAAGGCGATATCGAAAAGCTCTGGGCGACCGCCCAGCAGCAAAACGCGGAAGCGGCCAGCCTCAAGCGGCTGGATTGGCTCCTCGACGCCCAGCGCCGCCAAATCGCCCACCACGCGGGCGAACACTGGAAACCGCTGTTCGATTACCTGAGCGCTAAACTCAAGGCATTACCGGAGGGCTAAGCCATGCGCGACATCACCGGCCTGATCGGTCGTGACGCACTGGTCGAAAAAGCCGCTCAGGAGGTTCGGAAGGGCCGCCACGTCATCTTGACGGGCAAGGTTGGGGTCGGCAAGTCGGCGGTCCTGGCGGCCGTTTTAGAGCGCCTGGAGCGGCGTCAGAGTGAACGCGCTCCGGTCGATGTCGAGACGGACGACCCGCCGAGCGAACCCAACACCGAACCGAACACGGAACCGAACACCGGCCGACCCAGCCAGCGGCAGCGGCGAACGCGGACGGTCATTCACATTGCCGACCACCAGCCGAAAGCCCAGTTTATTTGCATCGCCCGTAAGTTGCTGGAAGTCGGCTTGCTCGATCCGCTGGCGTTGGAGCTACCGGAGCAGTATCAAGACCTGCCGCCGGAGCAAATCCCGTGGGCGAAGATTCGCCGCCCGGTTTCGCGCCTGAGTATGCGCGACCTCACAGCGGCGATCATTCCAGCGCTACATGATCATCACGGCCAGGTGCTCATCGCGGTCGATGACCTGACCAGCGTCACGCCGACACTCGTGGCGTTTTGGCTGGCGGTGTTCGATGCGGCGCAAGTCATCGGCTGCGCCAGCGCCAAGAAAGCGAATCTCAACAAGCTGTGGTGGAAGATGACCGAGATCGAGATTCCGCCGCTGCCGCCGGAGGCGACGCGGCAGATTGTCGAAACCTACATCACCCGCCAAGGGATGCTGATCGAAGCGCCGGGCCTGTTCGTCGGCCACATCGTCAAGCAGTCCGGCGGCAATCCGCAGGCCATCGCCGATATGCTGGAGGATTCGAGCAAGGAGCGGCTAGTGGATAAGCGCAAGATTCGCGAAATGCGCCACGCGGCGGGGGTACGGTACTTCGACTTTACCCCGGTGATGATCGTGGCGCTGGCGTCCATTGTCGGGGCGCGCTATCTGGCCATCGGCACCGGCGATACCGAGCTGTATATCTTCGCCGGCATGGTCGCCGCCGTGGTCATCAGCTTGCGGGTGTTTCTGTTCAAGGGGGCGGGGAAGGCGAATTAGCGCGGCGCATTGCCTTCTCAAGGCAATTGAGATACAAATAATCTCAATTGAGAGACTAAGAGGCAGCGTAATGACGGCGACCACGATGGTTCACATCCGGGTGGACGAAACCCTCAAAACCCAAGCGACGGATACCTTGGCCGCGATGGGGCTTTCCCTGTCGGACGCGGTGCGGGTGTTTCTGACGCGGGTGGTGGCGGAACAAGGTTTGCCCTTCGCGCTGAAAGCGCCCAACGCCGAGACGCGCGCCGCGCTGGCGGAGGCCGAGGCGATCATCCGCACCCGCAATGCGCGCTTTGGCAGCGCCGAGGCGCTGTTCGATGCCCTCGACCAAGAAACCGGCCCGCGCTAAACGGGCCGCGCTGCCCCGGCGGGTCGATTACACCAAGGCGTTTCTCAAGGACTGGGAGCGGCTGAGCCGCTCCGGCCGGTACGATCTGGGGCGGTTGAAGGAGGCCATGCTGCTGCTGATCGCCGCCGACGCCCCGCTCGGCCCGGAATGGCTCGACCATCCCTTGCAAGGCGAGTGGAGGGGCAGCCGGGAATGCCACATCGGCGGGGATTTCCTGCTGATCTACCGCTTGGCCGACGCGCCTGCCAGCGAGCTGCTGGTCTTCGTTCGCGCCGGTACCCACGCCGACCTGTTCGAGTGAACCCGCGTGACCTCCGGCACGCACGTCGCCTTTGCCTCGGTGCTGTATCTGGGCGGTGCAACCCTGTTTGGCTACAAGCCGGATGGGATCGGCTGGTTACTCGTGGCGGTGGCATCGCTGGGGCCGGACGTGGATTTGCCGACCTCGAAAATCGGCCGGCTGTTGTTCTGGCTCTCCGTGCCGCTGGAACGGCGCTTCGGCCATCGCACCGTGACCCATTCCGCCGTGGGCCTGCTGGTCGTGGCGCTGATTGCCTCGCCCTTGTGGTGGGTTCGGCCGCTGTACTTCGGGTGCGTGCTGGGCGGCACCTGGTCGCACGTCTGGATCGATATGCTGAATGAATAGCCAAAACTGAGTGTCCCACGGTCGTTTCCGAACATTTCTGCGGGTTTCGCCTCTGATGTACGATTGCGGTCTGTTGCATAGAAAATGCGCACAACGATATGTGAAGCATGTGAAGCACTACGTACTCTTTCTAGAGGGTTGTCCACACTCGGCGGCGTTGGTCTTACCACCGACAGATCTTTCGATACCGCCACCGCAGCAACCTCTCTCTCAGCCTCTCTCTTAATATTTCTCCAAACCTTCCAAGCCCCTTTTGTCGCAGTCCCTACAGAAGTCCTTCTTATCTCAGCCTCTATCTCAGCCTTAGAGGTCATGGCTTCGGCTTCCCGCTGCACCTCCAGCAGAGTTTTTTCTACCACAGCCTGCTGTGCTAATAAACCGCTATGATCAGGTACAATTCTTAAACCCCTTTTAATAATACGTAAGCTTTTTTTCAATAAACCCCTTTTTGCATACTGCTCGGCCAATTTTTGATATCGATCACATATTTTCACAACACCTTGTTTAGCCTCATCATTATTTGGATCTATTTTTAAAACTCTTTGATAGGTTTCATAAGCATTATTTCCAATAGGTAAAGTTAACTGCATACGATTTAATTGTTTTTTCGCTAAAATTAATAATTTTTTTATTTCCTGTTGCTGACGTTTTTCTTGATTATTGTTAGCTAATCTCACATTGGATGTTCCCTGCGCGAGCAACATCCTATCAAGGAGTTTAATTTGCCATGCTTGCGTATATCCTAAAAGAGGGCACAGGAGAATAAAAAGCAAGAAAAATCTATTAATAAGCCACATTAGCTAAATCCTTCAGGGATGATATCGTTGATTTTTTCCTTCTGGATACATATCGCGCAGCTTGCTATGTTCTTTAATACCTCGCAATAAGTTGCGGAGTCAGTTATTAGCTAATACAGTAACTTTTTCTAGCATTAGAGCCTATCCGAAAATATCAATTCAGAGAGAGCCGATTAAGCGGAGCCCTCTTCAGGGATAGGGGCATACAATTTTTTGAGCAGGATACGGATCGAAGCGACGCAAATCATAGCGACACTGGATGCCACTCTTTTTTCATAGACGCGCACCAATCGACGGAACGGCTCAGCCAAGCCAAGGTTCTTTCCACCACCCACCGGCGGGGCAAGACTTTAAAGGCTTTCGTGGTTCTTTGAACGATCTCCAGCTCACAAGAAAAGGTTGCTTTCACCCATTGAACTAACTCGCCCTGATAGGCTTGATCGGCCCAAATGCGGCGCAGCGTGGGCACGATTTTAAACAGCTTCTTCAATAGGGGGTAGGCCCCCTGACTGTCATGGATATTGGCGGCATGAACCGCGACAGCCAGAATACAACCCGTTGTATCGGTTACAATATGATATTTCCTGCCTTTGACTTTCTTCCAACCGTCAAAGCCCGATTCCTCGGCGGACTCCGCCGTGCCCTTGACGCTTTGACTGTCGATGATCCCTGCGCTCGGTTCTTCGGTTCGACCATTTTTTTCGCACCCCGCAGCGGACTTCCGCATTCACGCGCTCGAAGAAACCCGTGGCCATCCATTTCATATAATGGTAGTTCACCGTGGTCGGCGGTGGAAAATCGTGCGGCAAATAAGCCCATTGACAACCTGTTTTATTAATATTAGGAGTTACGCAGTTGGGAGCAATGGAGTAAAAGGGCGGAATGAACCGACCGAAAGTGACTGAAGAGGATTACATCAATTTTCTGATTGCGACGCCGAAGGTGTGCAGCGCGACGGAAGCGGCGCGCGTCCAACCGGACGGAGCCAAAGCCCCGGCGCATGATGCGTTTACCCGGTTGTTGCACCGACTGGAGCCGGACGCTGCGACGCTGTGGCAAGAGGCGGCTACCCAAATAGAGCGGCGTGGGGGCGTGCTGGTGGTGGACGACTCGACGCTGGACAAGCCCTATGCGGAGAAGATGGGGTTGTAAGCCCAAACCCCAGAAAATTCCGTCAGTCCAATTTCAGCCCGGCCACGATCGCCTCCAGGTCGAGGATTTGGCCGGTGCCTCGGAACATGTAGTGGCCGTTCAGATGGATATGGCGCCAGGCGGCCGGCGACACCTTCTTCAGCAACACCAAGACCTTGGGATTCAAGCCGGCTTGGTACTTTTCCAGCAGCCGAGACAGGATGGCGGAGTTGTAATAGATGATGGCATTGGCGACCGGCCGCCCATACTGGTTGCTGATCTCGATGTCGAGGTCGGTGCGGCCGGTCAGCTCCTTCTTGCCGCCGACCTGGGCAATCGCTGAGCGTAGGTGATGGTAGGACTCGATCCGGTTCTGGGAATGGTGGACGTTCCGTTGTAGCTGCGGGTCGCGCAGGTAGCGAAGGGTATAAATGCTGCGGATCAGCTTGTCGAACTCGAAGAGCGCCCGGCGGGTGGGGTTCGGCGCGGTGTAGGTGCAGAGCTTCCGAATCAGGGTGCCCTGGGTCATCTCCTTCAGGGCCAGGGTGGCGACGATCTGGTCGAGGTGGTTTTTTTCATCGACGATGACCTGCGTATCGATGACCCCGACCGGACGAATCAGCGCTTTGTCGTACCGGGCCGGGTCGCCGACGCAGTAGAGCTGTTTGAACTGGGCCTTCAGGTCGGTGAAGCGCGGCTCAAAGCGGCGCCCGAACCAATGCAGGACGGCGAAGTTGGCCTTGTTGACGCTGTGCATGTCGCCGGTGATCGCCGTCGGCACAATCTCCGAGGTATTGCGGTACCAGAGATCGAACACATGGTGGGCCTCGAACTCGTGAGCCCCGATGAGCCAGCCCTGCAGAGGCACGTGATTGCACAGCAGGGTGTAGGCGACGACGCCCTTGCCGCGGCCAAAATACTTACGGGAATGGCGGGCCTTGAGGGTGGGTCGTTCCACCCCGAATTTCTGGCCATCGACGCTGCCGTAGAGCGCCTCCAGGTCGAAGGAATAATGCGGGAAGATGGGCAGGCCGGCGATGGCGTTGCTGATCCGGTCGTTGGCGCCTTGCAGGGTCGCCGTTCGCAGATACTGCTGCGCCGTGGCTTCCAGGATGTGGTAGGGAATATCGCTGGTCTCTGCCAGGGCGCGGTTGCCGTGATTCATCGCCTGGGCCAGGATCACCGCCATCAAACTATCCGGATCGGCCACCTGCTTGGTGTAGCGGGGCTGCAACGGGGTCATGGCCGCCAGGAGATGACAGCGATCGTTCACGAACCGAAAGACATCGGCGATATCGCAACACGCGACCTGATCGAACAACGGCGCCTGTGAGGCGGTCTTGGAGTCGGCCTTGGGGCGGCGCCAGGTCAGGGTCTGGCTGGCGCTGTCGTACTCCAGATGCTTTAGCTTCCCGTGCCGCAATTCGCGGTCGAACGACCGCCACTGCCCGTCCAGTTCCGTCTCCAAGGCCTTAAGCTGGGCTTCGATGGGTTGCCGCAACCAGGGAATCTCCAAGCCGCGAAGTGCTTCGGCCTGCGCGTCCAGGGACACCAGTTCGTCGGTGAGGCGGCGATATTGCAGGCTGTCGTCCAGGTAGATTTCGCCCGACTTCAGGCGTTTCCGGATCTGCCGGTAGATCCAAAACTCATAGCGGTCGGCCCGGACCCGCTTCGCTTGGCCGTCATCACCGAACTCCAGCAGGTAGGGTCGCAGGCGGTGGGGCACGGTCTTATCCAGACATTCGGCGATGGGGCGTTGCGAAAGCCGCTGGGCCTTATCGAACACGCCGCTCATCCACGTCAGGGCGGACAGCCAGGGGCTATCCGGCACGGTGCTGGCGAAGTCGAGCGCCAGGAACAGCGGCCGGAAATGCCGGCGGGTCCGCCCGGCCAGTTCCTCCACCAGTTGCCAGCGCCAAGCCAGCTTGTTGGCTGGCCTTTGGCTCAGCTGCTGGGCGGCGGCCTGTAGGGTTTCCTTGGGCAGGATGGCGAAGGCTCGCTGGCGGACTTCGCCAAACGGCGTGGTGTCGTCCACGCTGTCATCGACATACAGCAGCAGCAACCGCCCGACCTGCCGGTTGGCCTGCTGCCGCCGGTCCTGCTCCAGGACATAGCGCTGCTTGGCCTCGACCTGGGTTTGATCCTCCAGTTGCTTCATGTGATAGCCGAGGGCGTCAACCAGGTTGTCGGTCAGCTGGCGGTAGCGCTGGAAGGCATAGCACAGGAGATAGAGATAGGCTTGCTCCGGCCGCAGCCGGCGCAGGTCATAGATGGTGTAGAAATGGGCCAGGCTGGCGTAGTGGTTCACGTTCTGCTGGGAGATCGCCAGCTCGGGCAGCAGCGTTTTGGCCAGCCGGTCAATCGGCGCCAGGGTGGCCCGTTTCTCCCGTTCCAGGGCCATCTGCCGGTAGCCAAAATGCTTGGCGTCCTGCTTGAGGGCGGCTAGACCCGACAAGGTATCGTCGCGGACCAGCAACTGTTTGAGTAGGTCCCGGGCCAGCTCGTCCATCCGCTCGGCCAGCACGTGGCTCAGACGTTGGCGTTCCGCCAACAGCGCCTCGCTGACCAGCGTCTGCAAGGTCGTATAGCCGGGCCGGACGATTTTGTGCTCGTTGAGAAAGGTGAGAAGCTCGGCGACGATGAAACCGGGCGTGACGTCGCGGCGAACTATCGGGGTGATCTGTTGCGTGAGCGTCGGAAGGAACTCCGCCGACCAAAGCCGATAACCGAACTGCGCCGCGATGAGGGCACGCTGCGTGTAATGTTCGTGCTTGGTGATGATCCGCAGCTCGAAGGCCTGGCCGTTGAAATAGCGCGTCAGGATGAAGGTGCAATCTTCCCGCACCTCGTCCCAGGAGAATCGGAAGAAGGCGTGCTTGGCCTTGAAATAGCCGATCTGCAAGGCGCAGTAGACTTGGGCGCCGAGGCTGGGGCGACGGTTGGCCAGGGCCTGTTCCGCTTCGTCCAGCGACAAATAGTCCAGCCGCTGCCCGTCATCGAAATCCGGCAAGCCGTAGAGGGCGAACTGCTCAGCCTCGGACAGGACGGTCAGGAGCTTGTTTTTCGTCGACATCAGGGTAGCGCGCTTCAGCCTGGAGAATACTTTCCCTACAAGGGTTCTTTTCGGGAAAGTAGCGGCTCCCGAGGCGAGCTAAAATGAGGTCTCCAGGCCTGCGGTGGGGCCGGTGTCAATCATTGTTTTCGGGAAAGTGTGGTTACGATGAAGCCACCCCTCAAACAGCCCAACGCCCAGCGGCGTAGCCGGGAGTACCTGACGTCGGCCGAGATCGACCGGTTGATGGCCGCCGCCAAACAACTGGGGCGTCATGGCCACCGGGACGCCACCATGATCCTGCTGGCCTATCGGCATGGGCTGCGCGTGTCAGAATTGGTAGCCCTGCGGCGTGAGCAAGTGGACCTACATCAGGGATTACTGCATGTGCGCCGGCGCAAGTACGGCTTGCCGAGCACCCAGCCCCTACGCGGTCCCGAACTCCGGGCATTGCGCCAGCTCTGGCGGGATTACCCCGAGACCCCTTATGTGTTCGTCACCGAACGCCAGGCACCCATGACTGATTCCACCTTCCGGAAACTGGTGGCCCGCGCGGGCGAGGCGGCCCGACTGGGCCTGCCCATCCATCCCCACATGCTGCGGCACGCCACCGGCTTCAAGCTGGCGAACGACGGCCAGGACACCCGCGCTATCCAGCATTACCTGGGGCACAAGAATATCCAGCATACTACCCAGTACACGCAACTGGCGGCGGATCGCTTCAATAGCTTCTGGGATGATTAAGGCGGCGGGAATCACCACCCCAGGGGAATCAAAGCAGGGCCGCAGTGGGACTGACAGAATTTTCTGGGCTTTGGGCTTACAACCCCATATAGCAAGCCTATACAGATTGTGGTATTTTTAAATACCAATCTATCTTGCTAAAACTGAAAATATGTTTGTTGATAAAATTGCAAAAGCAGTTTTTGACTTGCTGGAATGTTTCGTTTTGATAAAAGTGCTTTCGCAGGTGATTTTTTCCTCTCAGCCAAACATCTTCCACCGGGTTTTGTTCTGGTGCATTCGGTGCGAACAACAGGCAGGTGATCTTCCAATCCTTCTCTTCTAGCCCTCGGTTCACCTCGTCTAAATACTCTCTGACTTCTCCGCAATTGTGATAGCTGGCACCATCCCAAATGATCATCAGCTTCTTTTCCGGATTGAGCTCCTGCAATCGCTTCATGAACGAAACCGTATTTTCTCCATCCCCACTCTCGCGGGGCATCAGGACAAAATCGCGATCACGTATATTCAGCGCCCCGTAATAAGTCTGCCTTTCCTTGATGTTTCGAATCGGGATTTCCGCCCTTTCACCGCGTCGACTCCAGACATATCCCGTACTATCGCCCCACAACAAGTGGCATTCGTCCTCGGCAAAAACAACAAGTTGGCCGTCAACTATCTCATCTTGACGGCCTTCCAGTTTTTTTTGATCTCCTCCCGCTTCGACAACACTTGGCCCTCGTCCCGTTTCGGGTTGGTCGCCTGCGTCCGATGCCAACTGAGCCCGGCTTCTTTCAAAATATCGTAATAAGACTGCTTGGATTGATAGACCACGCCGTAGCGACGTTCGATCAAATCTCTCAATTCTTCCACGCTGTAATGCGGTTTGTCTTTCAAATGAAACAAGATTTGGTTTCGCTGGGATTCGGTCAAAAACCCGGTGCTCCCTTTGTAATGCAACCGCAGCCCATCGGTGCCCTCGTTTTCGAAAATCGTTTTCCATTTGCTCACGAACGAGTCGGACACATCGAGCACATCGCAAATGTCTTGGGTTTTGAAACCGAGAATGATCATTTTGACCGCTATCGCTCTCTTGATTTCTCGGCCTTCCGGAACATCGATGATCTCTTCGAGTTTTAACATGGCCTAACCATCAATAAAAACGAATTTGTTTGCTATCATTATAGTTTGTTTTCCACAAATGAAAACGGAAAGCTATATTGGTTTCGTTGCCTTGCGAATCCCGCAAACAGATAGCCGCCTGTTGCGGTTGATTCCGTTCGCCAATGCTGAGCATTGAACTGTCTAATCCGTCAATTTGAAAAATCTTGCGCATTGCTTTATCTCCAATTTGAGTTTTCGCGCTTTTCCAAAAGCGGCGAATGAATAAGTTTTTCCGGTTTCTCCATTTAACGCGCCCGAGCCTACCGGGAAAGAACGCGCTAATTCATTTTAGTCAATTTCCTAGTAACAAATTGTTACAAAATAATAGATTGAAGTCAAGTTTTTTTATGAATTTTCAGCATTTTATTCCCGAAGACGCTGCTAAAACAGCGACTGCTGACGAAAAGAAACAGCCGCAGACCGAGGCGCTGGCGACCACGACCGCCCACCGAGCGGCAGAACGGGAAGCGGGAGGCCGGGAAGCGCAGGCGGAGCCGACAACACAAGCGGCCCAGACACCCGCAACGTGAGCGCTGACAGCGGCGCGACGCGAGCGGCAGGCAGCAGCACCAGCCGACCGGAGCGCCCAGCGCGGACGGGTGGCAGCCCGAACGAGCGGGCGCGACGGCAAACCAGCGCCGCCAGCGCAGGCGAGCTGCACCGCACCGCCAGCGCGCGGCGACAGCCGCGCACCAGCCAGCGCCAGCGACAACCCGCGACGCTGGCAACCAGCAGCGGCAGCGGCGGCAGAGCCGCCGCGCCAGAAAAAAGGCCAGCCACTAACCGCGCACCCAAGCCGGAGCGGGCAGCGACGCGGCAGCAGCCAGCCGCAGCGACGGCGGGACGGCCACCGGCACCGAGACGCCGAACACCGGACCCGCCGCGCCGGCGAACCGCCGCACCGCCAGCGGAAAACCGACCCAGCCCGACCAAGCCGAGGCGAACGCGGAGGCCCGCGCCGACCGCCGCACCTGCCAGCGACAAGCGCCAGCGACCAGGGCAAACCCAACGAGCGAGCGCCACCAGGGCGCCGACAGCGGCGAAACCAGCGAGCCACGCGACAGAACGAGAGACCGAGACGAAACAACCGAGAACGAAGCCACGACACACCCCCACAAAAGCAAGCCAGCGACCAGCGGGAGCCGCCCACCCGCCGCCGCAGGGAGCGGCGGAAGGCCCGCAGGGAGCGGGCCACAGGGACGGGAGGGAACCCAACCCCCCCAAGCGGAAGGGCCAAGGGGGCGAGCGCACAGGGCTGGAAGCGAGGGCTGGCGCACAGGGCGCGAAGCGGGGAGCGCAGCGACCGAACCCTTGCGCCAGCCCGCAGCGGACGGCACAAGCGCAAAAGCCCTAAGGCCCGACGCGGGGAAATACGTGAGCGAAGCGAACACGAAGGCAGGGACGCCGCGAAGGCGCGAAGCGTGGGGGAACGGGGGCGGAAAGCCCCCGATCTGTTCAGCGTTCGCGCCGGGAGCGCAGCGCTACGCAAGGATGCGCACCGGTTCCCGTAGCTTGCATTTATCGCTACTAGAACCTAACATTAAGTAACAAAAAGTTACTAGAAGGACTGAGATAATGAGCGATATTGGTCATGCGATTGTTGTACGCCGGACGATTCTTAAGGTAAATCAAGCGGAACTTGCTCGCCGTATTGGCGTGGCACGTAGCTACATCAGTTTGCTTGAAAATGGAGAGCGTCCGCTGAGCGATGAGCTACTACAGAGAATCTCCGCCGCCCTCGGCTGCAAGCCGGAAGACTTCACGAAATGGCAGCAAGCGGCCTAGATGTAGCGGTCGGCTTCGAGTGGACGCCGTTTGCGCGCGGTTTCGTTTTCTGGGAATACCCCGGCAAGGAGCATCTACCCCCGCCAGACGAAGCGAGCCGGCACGAATGGCTGGAGGGATTTCTACAGGCTCACGCGGATTATCCCGATGAACCTCTCGACCCGGACAACCTGGACAGCGGGGAGACGGCGTAGGAATCGACTGGATCAAGGGGAACCTCTCGAAAGGACCTCTTCCAGTTCGGCGACAAAGGCCGTCATGGAAACGCCCATAGCCCGGCAAAAGGCTCGCAGTTCGAGCGCGTCGATTCGCCGTTCGCCCCGTTCGCATTTGGAAATAAACGATTGGGTGGTGTCCAACCTTTCCGCCAGTTGCTCCTGCGTCAAGCCCTGCTTTTCTCTGAATTGCCTCAATAATTCCAAAAACTTGGCATATTCCGTTGAATGTATAGTTTTCGGTTTACTCATGACGCCGCGCCTAAAAACGCGGATTCTTTTACAGTTATCACTGGGATAGCCCAAAATCGAATAGTCCAAAATAAGCTATTCCAAAATAGCCTATCAGGCACCATAATTGATTTTTATGAGGGTTTTATGACGACGCAGAATTAGAACTAATTGATTGAAATAGAAATGAAAAAGCCCGCTGAAGCTGTGGCGGCGGATGCGGGCTTTTTCGTGGTCCATCAGGAGGTGACATCCATGCAATCCAGTGACAAAGCTTACCCGGATTCGTTCCCCATTGCCAGCGGCGCCCCCAATCCCGTCGCCGGCTCCATCGCCCATCTGCTTCATCTTCTCGACCGGCCCATCGCTTTCCATCGCTGCTTTGTGACCCTCGCTGGGTCGATCACGGCCGCGCTCATGCTCAGCCAAGCCTTGTACTGGCAGAAGCGCACCAAGGATCACGACGGTTGGTGGTACAAAACCCGCGACGAGTGGACAGCCGAGACCGGGATGAAGCGCAAGGAGCAAGAAGGGGCTCGGCGGAAGCTCAGAAAACTGGGGTTGCTGCACGAGCAACGGCGTGGCGTCCCGGCCCAGCTTTGGTATCGCGTCGATGAAATTCGGTTGCTGGAAATGTTGGCCCAGCCCACAGCCGAAGCGGCGTTGGAACCAGTCCCAGACGGCCTAAAACAGCCCGTCCAGTTGGTACAAAATGGGCCATCTGGAAAGACCAAAACGTACCAACAGGCTGGTACAAAAGGTACCAGCAAGAAGGCTCTTTTTGGTCCAACATTTAAAGAACAGAGACTACACAGAGACTACACAGAGACTACTACCACCACCCCAAACTCCTCCGCCTCCACGGAACACGCGGCGGAACCCGAAGCGGCCGAGCGTGGTGGTCGTGGTGTTCAAGACCAAAATCCGAAATCCCAGGGCAGCGACCAAGAACTCGTCACGCTGGCAACGACCGAGCAAAACCCGGTTAGCCAAGAAGAGATTCCAGCGGTAGCGACCACGGAAGAGAGCAGCGAGACCACTAGCGAAAATCAAAATCCGGTCGCCAGTACGGAGGAAGTCGAAGCGCGGCAGCCAGAACTCTCTTATCCGGCGAAACTGACCGAGCGGGAGCGGGAAGACATCACCGCCCAAATTGGCACATTGCCGCCAAAGACGGCACAGCAGATGCTCGATGTGGTAGAGGCGAAAATCAGCGCCGGTCAGATCAGGACCAACCCCGCCGCTGTGCTGCGGGGTATCGTGCGCAAATACCGGGCCGATCCGTCCACGTTCGATCCATCGCCCGGATTCGGGAATGCCGAGGTTCGCCACCGCCGCGCCGAGTTCGAAGCGCGGCAGCGAGCGGAAGCGG
>ERZ795053.1912-NODE-1912-length-25763-cov-7.607671_pt1 | contig 25763 bp, 23 predicted proteins | sample MGYA00375137_ERZ795053 | MGnify/ENA primary metagenome ERZ795053 (study PRJEB30182, sample SAMN05720284) | activated sludge metagenome | isolation source: Anaerobic digester | place: Hong Kong | collected 2014-12-17 ...
AATCGAATTGTTATCTACATACCAATTCAGTCACTTCCACCGCCGCCGGGGCGTCTTTCGGGGGCGGCGGCACGGCATCGCATGTGGGGATATACGGGCGAACAATCCCATACGATGTATCCGGTTCATCATTTTTTTCATGTTCCGCTCTGTCTTTTTCTGGAGGTAGACAAAAATATCCTTGATAAAGACCAAAGATTCTCCAATGAATCGGGAATCTTCCGACGAAGCTGTCGATCTCTTCAACAGGGGATATTTCTGTTCCCAGGCGGTACTATGCACTTATTGCGAACAGTTCGACCTTGATAAGGATACGGCCTGCCGGATCGCAACACCTTTCGCGGCAGGAATAGGATGGACCGGGAACATGTGCGGGGCCGTCGCGGGTGCCCTCATGGTCATCGGGCTCAAATTCGGAAATACGGATCCGGACGATATGGATGCGAAAAAGAAGGTATTTGCAGCCACGCAGGAGTTCATCGTCGAATTCGTGGACCGGCATGGAACGATTAACTGCACCGAACTGCCTGGATACGACCTATCCGATCCGGAACAGCGCTTCGAGGCACGAAGCAAGGATGTGACAAAGGAAAAATGCCCGGTATTCGTGAGGGATGCAGCTGATATTCTGGAGCTGATACTCTACATGTGATGTTTTTTCCTGATAGCAATTTTATCGGTTTTTTGTTCTGATAGACTGCGTTGCTTTTATTTATCGCGACTATCTGGAATGAGAAATTAAGATCCTGATACGCTTCAATTCCTTTCCTGGAGGAATCTCCTCGGACAGTTATTCCGGTTATGCTGTTTCTCATTCAGCCCATCATATGACATGGCTCTGGTTCAGCAGCTGCACCTCGATGATCGACCCCTCCGGAAGGCGATCGTATCCTTCAGCTATGGATGCGACTGCGTTTGTTTCAGCGATGCTGGAGAGGCGACTGGTCTTCTTCTCGGGAGTAAAGGTCGGAGATCCGTCATCGAAGGTGAGTGTGCCGAAGAAGAAATCGGTCCATTCGCGATCGCCTCCCTCGAGTGCGGAAGCAAGCCTCGCCCTCATCCCTGGCAACCCGGGACTCGGGTGGCCGGACAACGCAAGAAGCCCGGGCAGCGCGATCTGAAGGAAGGCTATGATATTGGAAGGGGGTCCGCCAGGCAGGACGAATAAGGGTTTTGCATTGAGTAATCCGAACCCGACCGCCTTTCCGGGCCCGATGCGGATCCGGTGGAACACCTTCTCCCATCCGAGTTCTCCGAGCGCGTGTGCCACCAGGTCGCGATCTCCGGTCCATGCCCCTCCGCTTGTGAGGATAGCGTCGGTGTGGGCAGAGATTTCCTGCAACGTACTCTGCATGGCGGCGGGATCATCCCTGACGATTGCGAGGGTCGGTTTCATCCGGTATCTCCTGCACCAGCCGGCGAGGGTGACGATATTGCTTGAGTACAGCTTGCCGTCGGGCAGGGGCTCCCCCGGTGCAAGAATCTCATCGCCTGTTCCAAGGATACCCACCAGGGGGTTTTGAAAGACCGGAACCCTGCAATGTCCTGACATGGCGAGAAGCCCGGCGGTTATGGGCGATATCTGCTGGCCCTTCTTCAGGATGCATGTGCCGGCCAGCACGTCTGTTCCACGGCGGAGGATGTTCCGGGGGTCTGAAGCGTTCTCCACACGTATTCCTTCGACGTCCTTCTCCACAAACTCGTCGGATACGACGGCATTTGCGCCGGCCGGTATACGGGCCCCGGTCAATACTCTCACGGCCGTGCCCCGCATGAGGGAAATGTCCTGTTCGCATCCAGCGGCCATTACTCCCAGTACACGCAACCGAACGGGATCATCGCATGTTGCACCGGCCACGTCGCCGGATATGACCGCATACCCGTCTTTCCGGGAGGTATCAACAGAAGGAGAATCCACCAGGGCGAAGAGATCCGATGCGGCAATACGGTCGATGCTGTCAACCAGTGAAACATATTCAGGGGGAAGCGGTCTGATATGTGCAAGCGTCAGTCTCAATGCTTCTCCCAGGCCAAGACTCATCTCTTTCATGGTGCTTTCCTCTTCACCCACGCTCTGGCAACATGCATATGCTGGGTGTCCTTTCAACATAATAACAATGTGCGGTTCTTCCATGTCACAGGGACATAATCTTCTTCCATAAAGTCTCTTCTTTCATTTCTGGTTAAAATAAGGATGATCATGGAGATCGCAAGCATCCAGTGTAACTGCAACAATCATCTCCGCGATACACTCAGTCTCTCTCCCGGCTGGCCGGAAAATATGAAATCCAACTGGTACATGCGTTCGGCTGGCCGGGAGCGGTGGCTTTAATGAATCCCGCACGGGATGGCGGGGATGCGAGGTTCACGGATTGTTCCATAGGCGCCTACCACGTCCAGAAGCATGTGCATAAAAGAGGGTCTTATCAAAAAAATGTCGAGAGATAGAGGAGATGTATTCTCCTTTCTTCATCCCCTCTCGTATTTCAGCGCTCCTTCCACGGGACAGACTTCAATGCACCGTCCGCACATGTAGCATTCCATCTTCCGGTCGCCTTCCTTTGATTCATCGGTCGGACAGACCTTCTCGCACTTCCCGCAGTGGATGCACAGGTCGGTCCGGCGGAACCTGAACAGGCTCCAGCCGGCAACAAACGAGAGAAGGAACCCATACGGGCAGATGAACCGGCAGAACGGACGGTACATGAAGACCGAGAATACGACGATTGCAAGGAAGATAAAAAATGAAGCCGATCCGACGGCCAGGTAGAAGAAATCTTTCAGGCCGATGAATTTGAGGAGGTTTATCGAGAATGCGAGTGCGGCTGCTATCAATATGACAAAGGCACCCAGCCTGACTGCCATCGTGGTGTTTTTCCACCGTCTCCCCACCTTTTTGGCGGGCACCAGGTATGCAAGCTCCTGGAGCGTCCCGGCAGGGCAGATATGACCGCAGAATATTCTCCCAAAGAGCAGGGTAAAACCGAGGATGAATAAGAGGCCGAATGCTGCGGCCTGAAGCGGTCCGCCAAGGCCCTTCGTGTCCCGGAGAACCAGGTTCATGAACTGCCAGGGGGCAACCGGTGAGAATATGAGGAACCCGAGTGCGGTAGAGATGATCAGGAATATTACTGCCCCCCTCCGCGTGATCCGTCTCGAATACCAGAGATATACAAGCAGGAAGAATACGATGATGGCATATCCAAATCCGATAGCTTTCGGGATGAATTCGAAGACCATGATGTATGCTCTATCCGCCTGGTAATAAATCAAGATGGTGGTTTTTTGCGGTAGGCGTCTGGTGGAGATTTCGACAGACAGGGATTGATAGATCTCTTAATTGGAACGCGAGCCCTTTCCATCGCAGTTTCCTGCCGGTTCCTCCCGTCCAATTCAATCGCTATTAAATACGATGATCTGATAACAACTAGCATAGAGACGAGGATTGCGCCATGGAACGGAGCATGATGAGGGAATACATTGTTCTGATACTGATCGCGACCGGTTCGGTGATCACCTGGCTTGTAAATTTCACCTATCCCCATGTATATTTGAAGAACCTGTTACTGACCCTCATTGCTCTCTTTGTGGTATACTTTCTATTCGAGATTTTCATCCCGAAATTGTTCTCTTCCCGCATATCTGACCAGAAAACGCGGTATACCCTGAGTAAACTCTTTTACATCCTCTCCATTGTCATTTTTATGGCGGTCACCATCAGTATCTGGGTGGAAGACCCGACTTCCCTCCTGGTCACGTACAGTATAATCGGTGCAGGAATCGCATTTGCTCTCCAGGACGTCTTCAAGAATTTTGTAGGGGGGATGTATATCATGGCGACCAGTCTTATGAGGGTCGGGGATCGCATCGAGATAGATGGTAATTTTGGGGATGTGATGGATGTCGGCATCATGAGCACCACATTGATGGAGATCAAGGGATGGGTGCAGGGCGACCAGGCGAGTGGAAGAATGATCTCCATTCCAAACGGATTCATTCTCTCCAAGGTGGCCATAAATTATACCCGGGATCACTCGTTCATCTGGGACGAACTCTTCATCCCGATTACGTACGAAAGCGACTGGCGGACGGCAACCACCGTTGTCAGGGAGATCCTCTATAAAGAGACCGAAGCACTCACCAATAAAGCGCAGGACGATATAGAGAGGCTCGGCGAACGGTTTTATCTCCCAAAAAGAGAGACCGAGCCTGCTGTGTATGTCACCCTGACTGATAACTGGGTAACGCTCGATGCCCGATACGTGACCGATACCCGAAACAGGAGAATACTGAAAGACAGGCTCTCCAGGCTCATACTGGAGGCATTCGAATCTGCAGATAATATCCACGTAGCATCTGAGACGGCCACCATAACGGTCTTCCCGGGGAAATGAGGGAAAATATCTGGTATTTTTCCTCGCTCCTGGAATACCATTCCTACCGTTCTTTCCTGTTCAATGTTCGGGCCAGAACAGGAATAAAGAAAACCGGGTAAGATAGAATATCAAAAATATCCATGTGAGAGAGAGAACACCAAGTCTCATTACAAATCAGGGAAAATTATAGGAGTAATGACTGCGTCACAGGTGAAAGATCCCAACACAACACACCGGGGAAGGCCCCGGATTCCACGCCAGATCGATCAGACGGTCACGAATAGATGTTATTCGCCTGATTGCTTTCCTGATGAAGCAGGGATGGTCATCCGCCTGCTGCCCGAGGAGGTTGAACTGCTCAAGCTCATCGACGTGGAGGGCCTTATGCAGGAGGAAGCTGCCTCGGTCCTTGGAGTGTCGAGGCGAACCGTCTGGCGCGATATACATGCAGCCAGGAAAAAAGTCGCTGACGCGATCATAACCGGGAAATCCATAGAAATCGCAGGGTGCAGGAGAGCCGGCAAAGGGCTGTGCCCCAGGGACTGCCCCAGGTTCCGGAAAAAACAGGAGATCTAATCACTCATTTTTGGTAATTAGCATAATTTTATATAATTTTGCTCTTATGAGTAATTATGGCGTCTGGTACAGGCTATGCCCCCTTTACTGAAAGTGATTTAATCAGACAGAGGACCCGGATGCCCCAGATCACATCGTATGTACCGGATTCAGATGCAATGAAACGCAGACACCACAGGGGCCGCTATACCACACCATGGCCCGGGCCCCATGTGGATGCACTGCACGTCCCATTATCACGAATGTTTCGGGATTCTATGCATTAACAAATATTTTTGGAATTGGATACCATGACACATCCGTTTATCACAGTGAAAAACCTCTCAAAGGAGTTTGATGGCGTAAAAGTGCTTGATAATATCTCATTCGAAATTCCGGAAGGAGATATTATGGGGATAATCGGGAGGAGCGGCTCGGGCAAGACAGTTCTCATGCACCTCATGAGAGGTGTTGATGAATCCCCGACCACCGGATCGATACTTTACCATCTTTCAGAATGCCCAAAATGTGGATACATTTCCAGGAGAAGTGCTGCCGGCAACCCCTGCCCGGCATGTAATTCAAAGCTGGAACCTCAGGATATCGATTTCTGGGCGCCGGAGAATGAAGAGAGAAAGAGCCGTATCATGCGGCACACCGCGATCATGTTCCAGAGGACTTTTGCCCTGTATGGTGACGACAGGGTCATCGAAAACGTCCTCCACGCCCTCGATGATATTGAGTATCCCCAGGAAAAAGCCATCAACCGGGCAGCAGAACTGATAGACCAGGTCAGGCTCTCGCACCGAATGATGCACATAGCCCGTGACCTCTCTGGCGGAGAGAAACAGCGGGTAGTTCTTGCACGACAACTTGCGAAAGAGCCGTTCGTTCTCTTTGCCGATGAACCGACCGGGACGCTCGATCCCGAAACCGCCCTTGTCGTCCACCGCATGTTAAAGGCAGCCGCCGAGAACAACAGCATGGGCATCGTGGTCACATCACACTTCTCGAACGTGATAGAAGATATGGCTGACAAGGCGCTGCTTCTGGAAGAGGGAAGAATTGAGAAGATAGGCTCTCCCCGGGATGTGGTGAACCATTTCCTGAAGGATTACGAGAACGGACTTGAAAAGAGCGAGTGTGAACCCGGTGAGAACCTCATTGTCGCGCGGGACGTTGCAAAGAGATACATGTCGCCCGACAGGGGCCTGATCAGGGCTGTAAACGGTGTCTCGTTCGATGTGAAGACCGGTGAGATCTTCGGTATCATCGGAAAGAGCGGTGCCGGCAAGACGACACTCTCCCGGATCATGGCAGGGATTATAGAGCCGACCGATGGAGAGATGAATGTGAGGATCGGTGAGGAATGGGTCGACATGACCAAGCCGGGAATCAACCAGAGGGGTCGGGCCAAGTGCTACATCGGACTTCTCCACCAGGAATACGACCTCTATCCCCACCGGAATGTCCTGGATAATCTCACCGACGCAATCGGCCTGGAATTTCCAAAAGAACTTGCCATGCACAAGGCGATGATCACCCTGAAGATGGCAGGATTCAACGGAGAAAAATGTAACAAGGTCCTCTCGCAATACCCCTCCGAGCTCTCTGAAGGTGAACGCCACAGGGTGGCTCTTGCACAGGTGCTCATCCGTGAACCCAGGATGGTCATCCTCGACGAGCCGACCGGGACGATGGATCCCATCACAAAGAAGGATGTCCGGCAGTCAATCCTGAATGCACGCGAAGAGATGGAGGAGACATTCATCCTTGTCTCCCATGACATGGATTTTGTGAGAGATATCTGTGACCGCGTTGCCCTGATGAAGGGCGGAAAGATCGTATCAATCGGGACCCCGAAGGAGGCTCTTGCAGCCATCGAGACCCGTGAAAAAGCAGCATAGAATAGAGTTCCCCTTTTCTTTCTCCCTAAAATCCGTTTCATCTAAAAGGCAAGATCTGAATGGTATTCTGATCCAAAGCCGAAAACAACAGCCGAACCGGCAATTGGGTGTATCCCCGGGGAACGGCCACAGGACTGATACAAAAAAGAGTGTCCGCGTGTTTCAGGAGTGTGGGAACTGGAGAGTGCACAGGGAGAAAGGGAGAGACCACAAAGCCTGTTTCCACGGAACTGATCCAGAATATCAGGCTAAATATCCGGATCGCGCTGCTCATGAAAGCATCGCCGGATTCGCATACATATGAATCAGCATCTCCAGGACGCCCCACAAAGAGTTGCTCTGCATACACCTTCCGGAACGAAATCTTCGTCCCTTGAGACCACCGCGAATGCGAAAGTCAATTGTGAGCCAGGGCATACACCTTCCGAAACGAGATCTTCGTTCCCGGCTACCATACGTCTTCCCGGATAGACGGCGGAGACTCTCTCGAATGACAGAAAAAATTGTATTAGAGGAGTTCTTTTTCCTGCACCTTCTTCCAGAAACCAGACAGAACTTTCCTGACATTATCCTGCAGTTCTGCATGGCCACCATCTCTCCTGTTTTCATACAGGGATCTGTTCAATTCGATCTGGATCCATGGGATGCCCTTGTGCCAGTAATGGGCATTTGAGATGAAACCACCGCGGAATGGGGTATTCAATGCCACATTCCCCTTATCAGGATAGAGTACTTTGAATTCATCGGAAAGAACCCGTATTACCTCCCCGGGGCAGGTTGCAAGAGCACCTTTCCTTTGATTACCGAGACTGTCACCATTGTTTCCAAGGCAGACGAGGGGCCTTTCCCGGCCGGAACCATGCCCCTCTCCGGGAGCGGAGGGGAGCATACTGTGGCAGTCGAAAGCCATAACAATGCTGCCACCATCAAGGAGGCGGTCAAGCATCGCATGGTAGGGAAAATAGTATCTCAACAACAGCCTGTGGATCAGGGTGATTTCAGGGAATTGCCCGTCTTTGTAGACCGGTACCCCGGTTGACGTCCTCGTCTTCACCACCCCGTCCCACCGCTTCGGTGGAAGGTGGTACGGCGGCCGGTTCAGATCCACGATCATGCGCGATATGGGTGTATCAATGTAGGCGCAGGCACAATCTGAAAGACCAAATATGTCCCGGGTACCGGGATCACTGAAATAGGATATCGCGTCCTGGTCCAGGGCGACTGCATCGCTGACTTCTTCCGGAACATCTACTCCACCGTGGGGAACTGAAACGAGGAATGGGTACATATGCGACATTGTATGCGGATCTCCGTAACCTGGCCGGACCCGGGACGGGATGGTATTTTCCACCTGGATTGTTCTCCTTTTCCGATGAGGGGGCTCTCTCTTCTCCCACCTGTGCGGTCGATTCTCCTGTGAAGAGATGTCTGCCTGATCTTCCTTATCCTTTATCATAGCGGGTGGCGAACAGTTCTACCAGTGGATTCGCTCACCCATGCATTCTCTGCACTATTTCTTGCACACCCCCTGGGAAGCCAGCTTGCTGGATTTTGCATAATCGGCACCGTCCTTCCGGACCTGGATATCTTTCTCCATCCCCTGTCCCGGAGAGAGCCCCGCATGTATATCTTCTCTCATGGCGGGATTACCCATAGTATCCCGGGGGCGTTCCTGCTCTCGATCACTGGATTCCTGGTGATCGCCCTCATGCAGACCGCAGGGTTTGTTTCGCTTCCTCTGGAACCGGAATTCTGGATCCTGGGCCTTGCAGTGATTGCAGGGGGATCGCTCCTGCATACCGGGCTCGATTATCTCGCATACCCGGGAATACCCCTCTTTTATCCCTTCTCGGACAGGAAGTTCACACTCGGGGTATTCCCGGGTCCAAGCCTCTTTCTGACGGGAGTGAGCAGCATCTTCCTGTTGTTTCTCATTACCGGAGTTTCAGGAATAGCAGGGATTTTTTCATGGGGCACGGTATTTGCAGCGTATGTCGCGTTGAATCTCGTAAAATGGGGAATTGCGAGGTATAAATTCAGGAATGAGAAGGTTATTCCAACATTCAACCCGCTGCACTGGATCCTGGTCCGTGAAAAGGGCGATACATATGTTGTCTGCCGCTATTCCGTCTTGAGGGGGATATACGAAAGCATGGAGTATGAAAAATTACGGGGTATGGGAGAGGAGGAGCTGGAACGCTTTGCAGATGATCCGGAGATGAGGAGGATCAACTATTTCTCCTATTTCACTGTTGCCGAAAAAAATGCAGATAGCATCCGGGTTTCTGATCCCCTGAGGATCTCCGGGATTATTCAGTATCCGCCGCATTTCAGCGAGTTGTCACTCAAATTAACTGCAATGCGGGACTAAATAATTTTCATGCATGGTTATTGCAGACGAAAGACAGATTTTTCGTAGATCCCCTGAGAGATTGTGAGATCCAGTATCGAATACACTGCCGACGGCTCTATAACCGGTCAAGAGATCTACCCCAAGGGAGTCCGTTTGATTCACAGCAGGAATCAAGTATGAGGCAGGCAAATGCAATCCAGGCATATGCCGGATGAAGACTTTGTCAGTCGGCTGAAGGGGCATGCACCCCGATCAGGTGTCTCCCCGGAGGAGGCGAGGGAACAATTCTCCAGCTTCCACTGTCAATACCAGGAACGGGATCTTCCCCGAATGGATAAAGTCAACATCAGAGATGACCTCTCCGGATTTTTTATATGGGATCAACAGCGAAGCGACAGAGGCATCCTGCTATTCTTCCATGGTGGCGGATTTACTGTCGGATCAACACGCGCGATCACCTGGGACTCATGGCTGCTCTTGGCCGCGCCGCAGGAACCACCGTATTCTCAGTCGATTACCGCCTCGCACCCGAACACCATTTCCCTGCAGCTCTCCTTGATTCGGTTGCCGGGTACCGGTTCCTTGTAGATGAGGGGTATGACGCGGGGCAGATAATTCCGGCCGGAATCTCTGCGGGTGGAACACTTGCGCTCGGATTGACCCTGTATGCCAGGGATGAGGGGCTGCCGCTTTCTGGGGGGGTCATAGCAATGTCGCCGGCCGTTGACATGCTGTTTCCTGGAGATTCCGTGGCACGGAACCGCGATTTTGACTGGATACCGCCCGAACGCCTCCATGCCATCAGGGATACATATCTTGCAGGCTCTAACCCCTGCAATCCCCTGGCCTCTCCCATGTATGCCGATCTCTCCGGGTTCCCACCCCTTCTTGTCCAGGCCGACACGCACGAAGTCCTGTTCGATGATATAATCCGTCTCGTGGAGAAGGCAGCCATCGATGGAGTGCCGGTAACCTTTGAAAAATACCCGGGGATGTTCCATTGCTGGCAGATGTTTGGAAGAGAGGTTTCCCAGGCAGGGAAGGCAATCAGGTCTGCAGCCCGGTTTGTGAAGCGAACAGTCGACCGAGAGGATAGATGAAAGTAATGCATTTTACGTTTATTTTTTGAAAATGTCAATTATTTTCATTGTTTCGTTTGTCTGAATATAAATGTTTAAGATGGATTCATTCCCTATGTACCTCTCATGAACGATGTTGGAAAATTAACTTTATTAGCTATCCTTGCAATAGCGGCACTTCTCATCGGCGGGTGCACGGATCAGCAGGTCCAGACAGCCACACAACCGGAGACTGAGGCACAGGAGACCCTTCTCGTCTATTGCGGAGCAGGGCTTCGTGAACCGATGGACGAGATCGCTGGTATGTTTAAGGAGAAGGAAGGAATAGGAATCGAGTATACGTACGGCGGTTCAGCCCAGCTCTTAAGCCAGATCGAACTCTACCAGAAGGGTGACGCCTATATGCCCGGCGCGAAGTCCTATATCGATTCGGCCATCGAGAAGGGGTTTGTAGACAAGACCGAGAAGGTCGTGTATCATGTCCTTGCTATGGTCGTCCCGGAAGGAAACCCGGCCGGTATCACCTCTCTCGAAGACCTTGCAAAACCGGGTGTGCGGGTTGGAATCGGTGAGCCGGCAGGACCGGCGGTTGGATCCGCGACAAAACAGCTGCTGACAGCGAATGGTCTCTGGGAGGTAGTGGATGCAAATGTCTGCGAGAACGGTGTGAAGTCCGGAACAGTCAATGAATTGCTCGTATACACCGCAATGAACCAGGTGGACGTAGCAATAATATGGACTGACCTGTATAACCCCGATAACATGGACCTTATCGAGATCCCCATCGATATAGGCTTTGTCAAGGTTATCCCGATCGGTACCCTCACGTTCACGGAGAATAAAGAGAACGCAGAGAAATTCATGAACTTTGTCGCTTCTGACGAAGGAAAGGCAATCTTTGAGAAGCACGGCTTCACCACGTATCCCTCCGCGAAGTACGGCGATTGATGAAAATTCATTTTCCCATTTTTCACGAGGACTGAATCGTATGCACAGGCACTGCAGATACCGACAATGTAGCCGTTACCTTTCCAACCAGGACACTCAACAGTTCTGTCGCCGACAATCCACTGGAACCCGGGAGAGAATCTCCTGTAAGAGAACCGGAGATACATGAAATATGAAGAAACTCCGCTTTTCACCACTCAAGTGCGTTACCATAGGCGTAAGCCTCCTGCTTGCGCTGGCAATCATCATACTGTTGCTCCTTATCGTATCAAGGCCGAACCCGGCAACACTTCTCGCCTCTATTGTTTCACCCGAGATTCAATTTGCAATCTTTCTGAGCGTGATGACTTCCCTCGTTTCGACTGCACTCTGCATTCTCATCGGCGTGCCATCGGCATATGCCCTTGCCAGGTATGATTTCTGGGGAAAAGACCTTGTAAATACCACGCTTGATATGCCGCTTGCCCTCCCGCCCCTGGTGGCCGGGCTCGGGCTTCTCCTCTTCTTCGGGACCACCTTTATCGGGGAAGGACTGGCGTCGATAGGCCTGGTCTTCGTATTCACTCCTCTCGGGATTATCGCCGCCCAGTTCTTCGTGAATATACCTTTCATGCTGCGGGTGATGAGATCGACCTTTGAGGGGATCAGCCCGAGATACGAACACGTTGCAAAGACACTCGGATGCACTGATAGCCAGGCTCTCTGGAAAGTGACCATTCCAATGTCCAAGAACGGACTTCTTGCAGGATCGGTCATCACCTGGGCGAAGGGAATCGGCGAGTTCGGTGCCGCACTCCTCCTTGCCGGGGCGATCTTCATGAAGACCGAGACGCTGCCAATCGCCCTGTTCCTGAACATGTCATGCGGACAGCTGGACAAGGCAATCTCGGCCGCGACACTCCTGATCATCATCTCGGTCTGTTCCCTGTACATCTTTGAGCGTTTCGGAGGAAGTGCGAAATTCTAGGTGGATGCGATGCTGAAAATTCTGAATTTAACAAAGGACCTCGGCCAGTTCGTCGCACGGGACATCACGCTCGAGATCGAGAAAGGTGAATACATGGTCATCATCGGCCCGACAGGTGCCGGAAAGACCATCCTCCTCGAGACAATTGCAGGCATCTATTCCCCGGACGAGGGCAGTATTTTCATAGGCGGCAAAGATGTAACAGATCTTCCGCCGAGGGAGCGGCACGTATGCATGGTCTACCAGGACTACATGCTCTTCCCCCACTTAAACATCAGGGAGAATATCGCGTTCGGGCTGAAGTCCCGGGGATGCTCAAAGGATGAGACCGATAAAAAAGTCGAAGAGATCGCAGAATTCCTGACAATATCCCACCTTCTCGATCGGAAACCCGATACCCTGAGCGGGGGTGAACAGCAGCGGACTGCCATCGCACGGGCGCTTGTCATGGACCCGGTGGTGCTCCTGCTCGACGAGCCACTGAGTGCGCTGGACGGCCGAACACGAGACAAGCTGAGAAAGGAACTCAAGCACCTGCATGCCCATTACCGGATAACGGTCATTCACGTGACGCATAACTTCGAGGAGGTCTTTTCGCTGGCCGACAGGGTCGCAGTCATGAACGATGGGCGCATCGCCCAGATTGGAAAGCCTGAAGAAGTCTTCCGAAGACCCAATTCGGAGTTCATTGCCGACTTCGTGGGTGTAGAAAACCTCTTTTCCGGCATCTGCACGGATCTGGATGGGGCAAGCGCAATCGATGTCGATGGGCACCGCATCATATCAAACACGTGCGGGATAGGGGGCAGGGTCTATGCCTCCATCAGGCCTGAAGATATCCTGGTCTCCACAGAGCCCTTCGAGTCGAGCGCCCGGAACAGGTTCCACGGAAAGATTGTTGATATTGCAGATAACGGGACTTTTGCCCGGATATCGGTCGATGCGGGGATCCCCTTCATTGTCATCCTGACAAGACTGGGGTTTGAAGAGATGGCCCTGAAGGAAGGGGACATGGTATACCTGACGTTCAAGGCATCATCGGTACACGTATTTGGTTGACGATAGCCCGAATGGTTGCGTATCATGGTGACTTGGAAAACGGGTATCCCCACAATTTTTCATCACCAGGCTGAATAGATGCCTAATCGAATGCAATGACAAAATAACCTTTTTTTGTCTCCTCCCTGTTTCGTGTGGGGAGACTGAATCAGAGTTTTTCATCTCCATAAAGATCCAGTCACTTCAACCGCCGCCGGGGCGCCCTCACAGAACTCATACCCGATTGCTCAAATTTTGATCGTGAATCTGGAAGTGACCGCAGGCCCCCGGGTCGAGGGCGGAGGCCTCGCGGTATTTTTTCGGGCGGCGGCATGGCATCGCATATGGGGGGAATGCCCCCACAAAATGTATCAGGTTCATCAATCCTGCCCACACCAGGGAGAAAAGAGCCTTTTTTCCTGCTGATCTTCACGGTTTTTCGGGATTCTTTTCGTTCCAGGATCCCATTCTCGCAAGGGATCATCCATGGCAAATATACTCTCCTGCATTCGAATCAGCAGAAACCACATGTTTGAAATATATTCAGATAGATGATAATATGAAGCCAAAGAGGTGTTTTCTCTTGAAATTTCCAACGATTCTCTCTGTGTGCCTGTTAATAGCAGTGTCCCTGCTGGTTGCGAATACCGCTGCTGACGATATTGGTGGGGGGACGGGATACTTCCAGATCAGCTCGAGCCCGTCCGGCGCCACCGTGTCTTTCGATGATTCGTATGCAGGGACCACACCGGTCACCATACCGGTCTCCTCCACCGGAACTCCTGATCACACGATACGGGTGGAAAAGAGCGGCTACGAGCCCTGGGAGGAGACGCATTACGGCAATCCCTTCGAAGGCGAGACCATCCACATCAATGCCAACCTTGTATACATTGAACCCACCACTCCGATCGGCGGGGGGAAGGGGTATTACTCGATAACATCCTCACCGTCAGGAGCAACCGTCTACTTTGATGGTACATACAAGGGCACCACCCCGGTTACTGTGACCGTCCCCTCAACCGGCACTCCCGGGCACACCGTAAGTATCTCCCTCTCAGGGTACCAGACCTGGTCGAACAGCTATTCGGGGAACCCGGCCGAAGGCGAGACCATCTATGTCTCGGCCTACCTGCAGCCCGTGCAGTCCTATGGGAGTATCTACGTGGACTCGTCGCCTTCCCAGGCAACCGCGACACTTGACGGAGCAAACTCCCAGACAACCCCCTGCACATTCCACGATGTCTATCCGGGTTCGCATACCGTCCGGGTGACAAAGTCCGGGTACCAGACCTGGAGCAGTAGCGTCAGCGTATCGGCAGGGAGGACAACAGCGGTGTCTGCCAGCCTCTCCCAGGTCTCTCCGGGAACTGGTTCGATCTATGCGATATCCACCCCCCAGGGAGCGGCTGTCTACGTCGACGGGAGATATTACGGCACAGCCCCCCAGATCGCAGGCAGCCTCTCGATCGGGTATCACCAGGTTCGGCTCTCGCTTTCAGGGTTCCAGGACTGGACAGGGAGTATCTATGTCGAGGACGGGAAGACTACGACCGTGAGCCAGACCCTGTCGGTCTCACCAACGTCCTCCCCGACGTCGGCGCCCGGAACCGGTTCGATCTCCATCAGTTCGCAGCCGGCCGGAGCCGAGGTCTACATCGATAACATCTACTACGGGATAACCCCGGTCACCGTCCCGTCGGTTGCGGCAGGATCACGGGTGGTGAAACTCCAGATGGCCGGGTATACTCCCTGGCAGGCGACCGTGCAGGTGAACTCCGGGCAGGTGACGCCGGTTGAAGCAACGCTGCAACCACAGCCGACCACTGCCCCGACACAGGCGGGTCTTGGCATACCAGTTGTTCTTCTATCCCTTGCCTTCCTTGCATTTGCATCGATCAAAAGGAGATAGAAGAGACCACAGTCTCCCTGACACGGTTGAGGGGAGGCGTCATCCCCTCTTTTTTCGGAAAAACGAAACCGGGTGTTCCGGAGATCGATCCCGGGTTTGCACACGGTTACCTCTCCCATGGTATGTCAGCGTCAAGCCAAAAGAACCCCAGGATCTACGTACCCTGTGGTCCTTGACCTTCGATCTTCCATCTCGATCAGGGCTCAAGTTCCTTGATCCTCAATGAATCATCCGAATATGACAGCTTCAGCCGCCTCATGCACGTGGGACACTGGTAGAATTCGTTGGCGTCACTGCTTTTTGTGAGCAGCATCGGTATTCCGTCATGCCCGTTTGCGCAGTATGGGACCTGTCTCTCGACCATGTGTACCACTACCGGAAAGGTACCATAAGAACGTATGCCATCAAAGATCCCTTGCCCGGGTCGGGGTAAAAGTATCAGCATTCTTGCCGTAAACCAGGTGTCGTCGCCTGCAAACTGGCGATTTCCGCTGAAAATGTCAGCAGACGGAAGCCGCCGGCGAAGCATGGACTGGGCAATTACTAACCCAGGAGATTAATATTTTTTTAAAATATTATCCCTTCATCTCTAAAATAAAAAAAGGTAATTGTAAAGAAACACTCTCTTCATTGGCAGAGTATTTTCAGCAATGTAAAGTGTTTGTGGGGGAACACAAATGTGCAGGGTCTTTACCCCAAAACGATACGCCCCGGCCGGGATTTGAACCCGGGTCAAAAGCTCCGCAGGCTTCTAGGATATCCTCTACCCTACCGGGACAGAAGCGACAATACCATCGGATTGTCTTCTTATAAAAACGACGTGGAATCATATAAGAGTATTGAAAACCCCTCTTAAACACCCGGTTTTCCGCTTGGTTTTCCTCACTGGTTACTCCATCTCAGGCGTCCCGCATCAGCAACACTCACGGGTGTGAAGATGAGACCCATTCAATACGTTGAACGATCCGTTCAATACATGAAACGGCCGGTCAGCCCAACAAAACACCTGTTTTCTCAGGTATTAGCCGTTATCCACTCGGAGAGAGGCGTTATCAGCCCTTTCTCCCCTTCAGCTTCCATGCTTGATAAACGATGAGCATGATTGCACCAAAATTGACGATGATGGCGATCTGGCTAGATGTTATCGCGGAAAGGCCGGTTGCATGACATCGACGCCGAAACATATCTTATCCGGGAGCATCAGGGTGCCATGCTTATCGGGAATTTCACCCCGGAGTCGAGGAGATACGATTTCCCGGCCAATGCGGCTGTCATCACGCCAGCGACCCTGACACTCGCTAAGGTGTGAGAGGAGCCCGATGCTGCGGGTACCTGGAGCACATTACGCTGCTTCAGGCTGCCCAGAGGGACTATACATTGTTGTGCCAGTGGAGTGATCGGGCCGAATGCAGGGACCGGATCCGGAAAGAAATAACTATATGAGGGGCGCCCATAGAGAATGATGTGCCACGGATAGGTGGTCAAAAACTGCGGTTTGCATGACGAGTGCACCCAAAGATACCTGTATCGAAGTCATCAAGGCCATTACTCCGATAGTGGTTGTTATCCTCATATTCAAGATTGCTCTGCTCCCTGTCAATGTTTCGGACCTTGCCGGGTTTCTTGTCGGAACACTCATGGTCGCAATCGGATTCGTCTTCTTCCTGACCGGCGTACACGTGGGCCTTCTCCCCATGGGCCAGGCGATCGGCTCGGAAATTCCAAAGAGCCGTTCACTGATCTTGATTATCTGTATTGCGTTCATTTTTGGGTTTTTCGCAACCGTCGCCGAACCTGACGTCCAGGTGCTGTCAAACATGATCGACATTGCTTCCAGCGGCGAGATCGGGCGCAGCCTCCTGCTCGGCGTCATAGGGACAGGGGTCGGGTTCTTTGTCGCAATGGCAATGATACGGATAATCACCGGCATATCCATCGCCTACCTTCTTGCGGCAGGATACGGAGTCGTACTCTTCCTCTCGCTTATCACACCGCAGAACTTCCTCGCGATATCATTTGATGCAGGAGGTGTAACGACCGGTCCGCTCACCGTCCCGTTCATCCTGGCGCTCGGTATCGGCGTCAGTTCGGTCCTTGGAGGGCGATCGCAGCTCGCAGACGGGTTTGGGCTCATCGGGCTCGCCTCAATCGGTCCGATCATAGGGATAATGCTGATGGGGGTGCTTCTCACATGACCGGGACCGGTGTGCTCGGGGGGCTGGACTCACTCATGATCGACGTGGCGCTCGCCCTGGTTCCGCTGCTCATCTTCTTCCTCGCGTTCCAGTTCCTGTACCTGAAGCTGCCCCGGAGCTATGTCGCAAATCTCCTGAAGGGTGTGATCTTCACCTATGTGGGAATGGTACTCTTTCTCCAGGGTGTGCACGTCGCGTTCCTCCCTGCAGGGCAGGAGATCGGGGCATTTCTTGCAAGCCTTGAGCCCCGCTGGATCCTCATCCCGTTCGGGTTCCTCGTCGGGTTTCTCGCAACATATGCCGAACCGGCGGTCCGGATCCTCTGCCGCCAGGTCGAAGAGTCTTCATCCGGGTTCATCCGTGAATCCTTTCTCCTCGTTGTCCTCTCCGGAGGAGTTGCCGGATTCGTCGCCTTTGGAATGGCCCGGCTCGTATATGATATCCCGTTCCTGCACGTGATGATCATCGGGTATGTATGCGCCATCTGTCTGCTTCCCATTGCGGACAGGGATTTTATTGCCATTGCCTTCGACTCAGGAGGTGTTGCGACCGGGCCAATGGCGGTGACCTTCCTGATGGCCCTCTCCATGGGCGCCTCGGAGGTCATCGAGGGCAAAGATCCGGTCATCGATGGCTTTGGGCTGATTGCATTCATTGCACTGGCGCCGATCATCGCGATACTGCTCCTGGGTGTCGTATTCCGAATAAAGGGGGTGTATACACATGATATGTGAAGAGTGTAAAGAACTTATTGTAACCATTGTAAGCAAGGGCTGGGCTGACGAAGTGGTCAGGGTATCCCGGGAAGCAGGTGCCGAGGGAGGCACAATCCTGTACGGACGCGGAACAGGAATCCACGAACAGCAACGCCTTTTGGGGATTCCCATAGAGCCTGAAAAAGAGATCGTCTTCACGATGGTCGACCCCGAAATGTCTGACACCATACTCGAAGCTATCAACGCTGGTGTCGGGCTGGATGTACCAGGGAGGGGGATTGCATTCGTCATCCCCCTGCAACGGGTAGCGGGCCGTCCGCACAAAACATGTCAAGTGGAGGAGGACAGGACCTGAAAGGGATCCAAAATAAAACAAACCTGATACACACAGGCCGATCCCGTTCTTGTCCCGCTGATCCCGGGACCACGTCTTCAGGGAAACTGCAAAAATTGCCAGCAGGAGACGATAATGAGACCTGGATTGAAAAAAGCCTGACCTTTTGCCGGAAGATACCACCATCAACGCGGAAACAGGGCTTTTATTCTTCGCGTGACACACCGGGATCGAAACCGAAAAACAGACCCTCCGGGAAGAACACGCATTTGAGAAGCTCTAATAATTCCATATCCGCATATACCTGTATGAAATTCCCTGGTGTGCTCATCTGTATCGGCCTCCTCGTCTTCGCTGCTGCCGCGGCCCCCCTGCAGGATGATACCGTGACAATCGGAGTCCAGGATACGACGCAGGTCTCCGGGAGTCCCGTGCCGCCTGCAGACGGCCCCTCGGACCCCGTCGAGGTGGAGGCATTCCTCGATCAGGTCATGCCGGCAGCCCTTGCCCAATACAACGTTCCCGGGGCGACCGTCGCAGTCGTGAAGGACGGCAGGCTTGTCGTCGCTAAAGGATACGGATATGACGATCTCGCGAACCGGACGCCCATTATGGCGGATACAACACTCTTCCGCATCGGATCGACCTCGAAACTCTTCACCTGGACGGCCGTGATGCAGCTCGTGGAGGAGGGAGAGATCGACCTCGATGCCGACGTCAACACGTACCTGGCGAACATCACCATCCCTGACACCTATCCCGGGCAACCGGTGACCATGCGCCATCTCATGACCCACACGGCAGGGTTCGAGGACTCTGCCCTTCGCATGACATGGATCGACCACACTGATATCATCTCGTTCCGCCAGTATTGTGCCGAGAACATCCCTGCCCGGGTCCGTCCACCAGGAAAAGCCACGTCGTACTCCAACTACGGCACCACTCTCGCGGCAGTCGTGGTCGAGGACGTATCAGGAACTCCCTTTGAGCAGTACCTGCAGGTGAACATCCTCTCCCCGCTCGGGATGTACAACACCAGCATCCGGGAGAACCTCCCGCCGGACCTGGCCTCGCGGCTCGCACAGGGATACACCTTCGGCAACAACGAAAACCACCCGACCGGGGACATGATCCTCACCATCGGCCCTGCAGGGGGCATCAGTTCCACCGCCCCCGACATGGCGAACTTCATGATCGCCCACCTGCAGAAGGGGACCTTCGGCGACACGGCGATCCTCGCCCCTGAAACCGCAGAACTCATGCACGCCAGGGCGTTCGCAAACGATCCCCGCGTTGCGGGGATGTGCCTCGGTTTCTACGAGCAGTACTACAACGGCCGGCGTGCGATCGCCCACGGGGGCGACACGGACACGTTCCATTCCCTTCTCCTCCTCCTGCCGGAGGAACAGGCCGGGTTCTTCGTCTCCGGTAACAGTGTCGGGGCGAAAGGGCTTCGAAATGCACTCTTCATGGCGTTCATGGACCACTATTACCCGGTCGGCGCACAGGACTCCCCTTCACCTGAGCCATCCGGCTCTGCCACGCATGAGAAGTATACCGGAACCTACATGATGAACCGGCACAACTACGCCGGGTTCGAGAGATACTTCTCGCTTCCGGCTTCCATCGATGTCGCTTCTTCACCCGACGGGACGCTCACCGTCACGACCAGCACAGGCCCCGCTCGTTACATCGAGGTAGAGCCCGGGGTCTTCTCCCGGGCGGACGCCAGCCGTCCGGTCGCAGGGGATATCATCTTCCACACCACTGCAGACGGTTCGGTCGATTTCTATGCACACGTGAACGAACCGCCGCTGGTCTATGACCGTATCCCGTGGTACTCGACCACCGGCTTTGGTGAAGGGCTGAAGTACGCGGCAGGGATCATCCTCGCGACGGTGCTGCTCTGGCCGCTGCTCGCCCTGTTCCGGCGCACACACGCCGTCCCCGAACCGCCGGCACAGAAGCCCGCCGGCATCGCACGGTGGATCGCCGGGGCGGCGGCACTCCTCCTCCTCGCGTTCGCCTTCCTCCTGGTGCCATGGATCACGAACGATGTGGCCATCCTGACCCAATACATGGAGACCCAGGATATCCCTGCGGTTCTCACCGCTGTCCTGGCGGTTCCGGTCATCGCCCTGGCTCTCACCGTGGCGACCATCGCCGCTGCCGCACTTGCCTGGCGGGAGAGATACTGGACGTTCCCGCACCGCCTGCACTATACCGCCGTCGCCGTCGCGCTGGTTGCGCTGCTCTGGTGGGTGAACACGAACAACCTCTGGGCCTGGTGCCTCTGAATCGAAAACCCAATTTTTTTCCGGAGGAGGAGCATATCCGAAAAATGGGTGAAGGGCCGGGGATACCCTTCGAGATGGCTGTTTCCCGAAATTTCTGGTATGCCCGGGTTCCGGGACGATTCTGATGGAGAGATGGGGACCATATTGACCCACTGATCAAAACAGATGCGTGAAGCATAACTTCATCGAATAGACCGATGCAGGGTCCGCCGTGTCGTCAAAGAAGCACTGTATGGCCGTTTTTCTGGAATACCTTTATAAACCCGTTGATAAATAATTAATCTGGTGTACTTCAATGGGATTTAAGGATGAAGCACTTGACAAGATTGGCGCACTGTTGACCGCTGCCTTCGGGCTGGTCGCAGCGCTTGCATGGAACGGAGCAATCCAGGAGATCTTCAAGCAGATCTTTGGGGAAGCCAGCACAATTGCCGCCCAGTTGATTTATGCGATCGTCGTAACCCTCATAGCGGTGATCGTGACGATCTACATCGCACGGGCAATCTCGCACGCAAAAGGCGAGGAAAAGAAGGATTAAAAGATCCAACATTTTTTATCTCCTGTTTTTCCGGAAGAGAAAGAGTGGTGGGAAGGATTCGGTACCGCCCGGCAGGATCGATCCTGTTCCAGTTATATGAGATCGGCGCCATACCCCTGCTTTAGCCTATGATCATTCTTCGGTGCCGTACCTGCAGGGGAACAGGGGAGATCCCAAACACACAGTACAAAATCTGCCAGTCGCTCAAGTCCCATGACACGAAGAAATACTTCCACATCATGACAGGTGACTCACAGGGAGACGACGAGTTGATGGAACAGGACGCCTGCAACAACGTCCCGGAGACCGTCACCTGCCCGGTCTGCGAAGGTGCAGGCACGATCGCGTTCGACGAGGAGGAGTGGGATCTCCAGATAGTGGCGGAAGGGGAAGAGAGCTAGGCCAGAATAGAGAAACGGCCCTCTTTTTCAATGGATATCACTTCGGGATTTTCATGATTCATGTCCAAAAACCTGAAAGGAGTACCTGGTGTGCTCTTTTGAAAAGGGCTTTGCTAATCTCATTTTATACGAACATGTCTCGATGAAAACCGAAAAATCAAATCCAGGCGTGTCAGCCAGGATACTCTCTCCGGTATCTCGGTGGAAACCACTCTGCAGATGTGCGATCCCTCGTTTGATAGGCAGATCAGGATCACCTCGTGTGCGATCCCTCGTTTGATAGGCAGATCAGTCAGCCAGTGTTTTTGTCAACCCAAGAAGAGAGCCGAACCGATCTCATTATCACCGTTGCCTTCTCAGCTGAGCTGATTCAAAATCCCTTATAGATATGGAGATTCGATGACCCGAAAGACTGTGTACCTCGGACTTTGCTGCATTCTCGTTCTTTTCATGATCCACCCATGCTGTGCCATTCAGAGGCCTGAAGAAGACACATCCTGGGTTCTGATCATCACCGGAGACGGGACCATCTCCCTTTCCAGGGAAGAATTTTCCCGGGCAGAGGAGACATGCGGCGTCTCGTACACCGACGGTGAGGGGAATACCTATCGCGGCCTGCCGCTCACCTACCTCGTCGGCCTCGTAGATGACGGGGCAGACCGATCCTTCAATACCAGCCGGGCATCGGCAGGATATTCAATCACCGTGAGGGCGACCGACTGGCACGATCGCCTCTTCTCCAGCAGGGATGTGAGCACGGACGGGTTCCTGGTTGCACGTACCCGCAACGGAGCACCGCTCCCGGTCCGGCAGGGGGACATCAAGATTGCCCCGCTTCTTCTCACCGGGCCGGATGTACCCGCACACATGGAGATCGGAAACATCATGGACATCACCCTGTCGGGGCCGGAGATCACCGGAACTCCATCCGGATCATCCTGCGCTGTCACCATCCTGCGCCGCGAGAGCACTGGCGGGCGCATCCTGAATGCCACAACGGTCACCTGCTCCTGGATGGAGGAACACCTCCCGGTGTACGGAGACACGGAGACGCCCTACCGGTACCAGGGGCCGACGTTTGATACCGGTGATCTCTGGAATCCCACAGAAGACAGGAATCCCGCTAAGGTCGAGGAGGTCGTGCAGGGAACATCGATCCGGGATCTCCTCGGACTTGTCGGCGGAATGCAGGAGGGAGACGAACTCCGCATGACTGCGACGGATGGGTATGTCGTTGAACTGATGTATGACAATATCTATTCTGCAGACCCTGCGCAGGGACAGGCCATCCTTGCCTGGTGGACAGAAAAGGAGGGCTATGTCCCGGCATATACAGGTGGTCCGGCCCTCTTCTTCCTGGCAGATGACCATACCTTCGGCAACCAGGACATGAGAGAATGCATCGACGAGGGATACTGGCGGTTTTACTGGTGCCAGGGGACTGAGTATCCCTCTGCGGCGGGCCTTGCCATCAGGAACGTCGAAACCCTGGAGATATATCCCCGCCAACTCACTGAATGGGAGCTCGTCCTGGAAGGTCATCTCTCATCGGCAATCGGCAGGAAAGAGTTTGAACAGGGAGTCTCGTGCGGTGAGCGGGCTCACGGCCATGTCGTCTCCTATACAGATACGGACGGGCATGTCTGGACGGGAATGCCCCTCTACATGCTTGCCGGCTGGGTAGATGACGATTGCCAGCATGACGAGAACCTTGTCAACAACCGGGCATACAACACGACCCTCGCACGGGACAATGCTTACACTCTTGTAGTAAGGGGAGATTCCGGCGAGGAAGCGGCGTTTTCTGCCCGCGAGATCATGAAGAGCCACGGGTATGTCATGGCACATGCGGTTGACGGGGGCACGTTTTCCCCCGGTGACGGAAACTGGCCCCTGACCCTTGTCGGAAAGGACGTATCTCCCGACAGGAGCGTGCACGGGATCACACAGATCATGCTCGTCTTTGCGGAGCCTCATGCAGCCGTCCAGGGCGATCCTGCACCTGCATCCACGTCTTTCGAGCTGTGGGCGGTTGTTGCGATCGCGGCAGGGATCCTCCTCGTGAGAAAAAAATGATTCCGGGCATTTGATGAGGAGACCAGCGTTGCAGAACGGGTTTTTTCCCTGCACGCCCCTGGTCACAGGTTCCGGAGACGGTTCCCGAACCCGGGGAGGAAATCCTTCTTCCGTGACATCACGCCGTCCAAGATGACTGGCTGGTCGTCGTAATCAAGAGCCGTGAGAACCGAATTGTCTGCAGAGGCAAAGAGTGCGCTCCGGTTCTCGATCACGTTCGTGAAGAGGCAGAGATAGATGTCGACGCCGTTCTCCTTCCGGAGGAGGTCGAGGTTCTTCCGGATCTCCGCTGCCCTCCCGAGGGCGTACTCGCCAGAGGCGGTCATGACCTGTGCGATGATCAGGTCCTTTCCAAAGAGGGTGTAGGGCTTGGTGTCGCGGGTCATCAGTTCATGGAGCGGGACCGAATCGAGTTCCATCCCCTGCTGGATGAGCGTGGTCCCGTACTCGACCGGGTCGAGCCCTGTGACGCCTGCGAGGTACTCCACCGCCTCGATGTCCCGTGGAGTCGTGGTTGACATCTTGAGCACCAGCGTGTCTGATAGGATGCCCGAGAGCAGCATCCCGGCGGCGGCAGGTGACGGGGTAACGCCGGCATCCCGGAACTTGCCGGTGATGATCGTGGACGTCGACCCGACCGGCTCGTTCAGGAACTTCACCGGCTTCAACGTCGTGATCGCGCCGAGCCGGTGGTGGTCGATCACCTCCAGTATCTCGGCGGTCTCGATCCCGTCGACGGCCTGGGCGTACTCGTTGTGGTCGAGCAGGATCACCTGTTTTTGTATCTCCTCGAGAAACGTGTTCCGCGAGATCATCCCCAGCAGCCGGTCGTCGCCGTCCACGATGCAGGCCGTCCGGTACCGGGAGTCGGTGACAACCTTCTTGGCATACGCAAGCGAGTCCTCGGGACGGAGCACCGGGACGTCGGAGGCCACCACCTCGCCAGCAGGGAGCGAGAGGTGGACCATCCGGCCGACAGAGAACGCGTCCAGCGGGCTTGCGAGGATCGCGACTCCCTTCTCCTTCGCCGCTTCGAGCGCCCGGTCGCCGACAGGCGCCCCTTCGGCGACGATGAGGGCGGCGATCCCTGCCGAGATGAGGGCGAGCTGGACCGGCTCGTTGTCACCAACGACCGCGACGTCGTCTCCGGTGAGCCGGGAAAGCGCCATGTGCAGGGCGTCGATGACGATCGCCACGCGGCCGTGGAGTGTCTCGGCGCCGGTGTTGCATACCCGGGCGTCGAGGATGCGGGCCAGGGTCGTGAGCGGTATCGGGCCGATGGAGAGTGTCTCGCGCCGGTTCGGTGTCACGTAGGCCTTTGCAAGCCCGTATTCACTGACGATCCCGAGAAGGCGGCCGGAACCATCAGTAACAGGGATGTTCCTGACATCCTGTTCGTCCATCATGGCGGCCACGTCGATGGTGGGCATGTCGGCAGGCGCCTTCTGGGTATAAAAGAAGGGGATATCGCCGACGTTTGGCTCCACGCTCTCCACGAAGACCGGGGTGTCCATGCCGAAACGCGAGAGTGCGTAGGCCGATTCGGCATTGACCTCGCCGCAGCAGGCAGCGATATACCGCCCAGGCTCCCGGGAATTGAGCAGCTCCGCGTACCCGATGACACTGCCGATGCTGTCGGTATCCGGCTGCTTATGCCCGATTACATATATCTCCTGCACAATCTCACCCCACCTGAAACGAATCCGTTCCAGGACAATCGTAGTATATAAGGAGAAGAGGACAGAAAAAGGTCCCTCTCCGGCACCACGTTGGCGTGACGGATTTTGCTGACGAGATCACAGGGAGAGAGGGTACGGATGATGGTTACGATGCGTGGATAGAGCGGAACAAACAGGGAGAGAGTCGTTCCGGGACAGGAGGAATGGGGGGGCCGGTCTCGTACAATCCATGGACAGATACTCATGAGTGGTCGTAAGCAGAGAGGAACAATCGGGAAGTTTTTCATTTCTCCCATTGTGGCGAGATAGCGGAGCAATTCAATGAAGCATTGTCTCATACAATCCATGGACAGATACTCATGAGTGGTCGTAAGCAGAGAGGAACAATCGGG
>ERZ795053.1913-NODE-1913-length-25758-cov-7.741976_pt1 | contig 25758 bp, 24 predicted proteins | sample MGYA00375137_ERZ795053 | MGnify/ENA primary metagenome ERZ795053 (study PRJEB30182, sample SAMN05720284) | activated sludge metagenome | isolation source: Anaerobic digester | place: Hong Kong | collected 2014-12-17 ...
GCCAAGTCCAAGCCGAAATACAGCATGGCCCTGCATTCCTTCACACGCTCTCAGTTCCGCCCGTAGAAGTGGTGACTGCCGAGGGTCGCCGTGCGCTGCACCTGGTCGGCCATCCAGGACGGCTTTTCGCGGACCGTGCGGTGGAACCAGAGGGCACCCCTGGTCGGGTCGGCCGGTCGGTCGGGGCTGGCCATCAGCTCGGTGACGTCCCGGGCGAGCGCCCACATGTCGGCCTCTTTCGGCTGGTCCGACTTGCCGTCGCAGAGCCAGCCCCATTTGCACCGGCTGTCGGCGCCTTCCGTGATGACGCCCTCGACGCTGTCCGGGTATTCGGGGTCGGCGGCGCGGTTGAGCACGACCCAGCCCACGGCGATCATGCCGTCGCGACCCTCCGAGCGGGCCTCGTGATAGAGGTTGAGGGCGAAGAGCTCGCTCTCGTCGCTGTCGATCACCGGCTCCGGCAAGCCCTGATCGGCCGCTGCCGCGACCGGGCCGATGGCCAAGAACCCCAGGGCGACCAGTGGGACGACGGCGAGCGCGGCGAATGCGCGATGCATCTGGTTCCTTCATCGACCGGGCCGGCCAGGCGGCCGACCAACTCCGATGCGACCGGAGCAGACCCGACCGCGAGTTCAGGCTAACCACCATATCTATGGTCAATCGCGCGCTCGAATGCAACCGATAGTGGTCAAGGCCATTCCGGCGGTCATGGGAGCCGGCCCATTCCCGGGGCGGGCGGCCCGCCGGATGGGGGCGGGCGGCATGTCACCCGTCAGCCACAGGATCGGCGAAAACGTCGCAGGTTCTTTGCTGCAGTGCACAATAAACCAACTATACGAGTGACGCGAGCGGGCGGTTCGCGCTAACCCATGCGGCATTCCCGGGGAGGTTGAGCGGAGGTATGAGCAACCCCCTGTAACAATCTGCAACGCAACGTGATTCGTGGGTGAACAACCGTTGCTCTACCGTCCACCATCGAAACAGACCGGTCATCGATGCCAGGGCAGTGGCGGAACCGGTCGAAAGCTGGGCCCGTTTTGATCGGCCATGGGGATCGTCAGGTCGCCACGGTCGGGCGGGTGGACCCGGCGAAACACGCTGCCGGGTGTCGGCGCAGTCATTGCTGCAGTCGGCACAGGACCAGCCTAGTCGGAGTTGAGTGATGAACGACGTAACGCCCACCGCGAATGAGCGACTGCCCTTCCGGGCGGGCGATTTCGTCACGCTCGCCGAGGGGCTGGATTACGCGGCTCGCGGCGAGACCGGCGTCAACTTCTTTTCGACCCGCGGCTCGCTCGAGACGGCGCTGCCCTATTCCGAGCTGCGGGAGCGGGCGATCGCCCTCGCCCGGCGGCTGGTCGGCACGGGCCTCCGGCGCGGCGACCGGATCGGCATCATCGCCGAGACCTCGCCCGACTTCCTCGCCGTCTTCTTCGCCTGCCAGTATGCCGGGTTCGTGCCGGTGCCGCTGCCGCTCAGCATCAATTTCGGCGGCCGCGAGGCCTATGTCGAGCGGCTGCGCGGCATGCTCGCCGCTGCCGGGGCGCGCGCCGCCGTGGCCGGTCCCGAGCTCGTCCAGGTGCTGGCCGCCGCCACCGAGGCGACCATCGTCCGCTTCACCGCGACCGCCGACGAGCTCATGGCGCTGCCGGTCTCGGACCAGCCCCTGGAGGCGCTCGGCGCAGATGACGCCTGCTACATCCAGTACAGCTCGGGCAGCACCAGCTTCCCGCGCGGCGTGCTGGTCACGCAGCGGGCGCTGGCCGCCAATGCCCGGTCGATCGCCACGGACGGCCTGGCGCTCGGGCCGACCGACCGCTGCACCTCCTGGCTGCCGCTCTATCACGACATGGGCCTCGTCGGCTGCTGCCTGACGCCGGTCATGTGCCAGATCTCCGTCGACTATCTGGCCACCACTGCCTTTGCCCGGCGGCCCCTGGTCTGGCTGCAGCTGCTGGCCAAACATGGCGGGACGATCTCGTTCGCGCCGACCTTCGGCTACGAGCTCTGCGCCCGGCGGGCCGCCAATGGCGCCGCGCGCGACCTCGACCTCAGCCGCTGGCGGGTTGCCGGCATCGGTGGCGAGATGATCCGCTCGCGGGCGCTCACCGCCTTCGCCGATACTTTCGGCGCTTGTGGCTTCGACGCCCGGGCCTTCGTGCCGAGCTACGGCATGGCCGAGGCGACGCTGGCCGTCACCTTCAACCCGCTCGGTCGTGGCGTGCGGATCGATCGGGTGGCGCGCGGCGAGACGCTCGAGCGCCAGCGCCTGGCGCTGCCGGCTGGCGAGGCCGTGCCGCCGTCGGAGAGCCGCAGCTTCGTCGTCTGCGGCGCCCCGATGCCGGGCTATGCCATCGAGATCCGCGACGACTCGGGCCGGGTGCTGCCCGAGCGGCATGTCGGGCGCATCTGCATCCAGGGCCCGAGCCTGATGGAGGGCTATTTCCGCAATCCCGAGGCGACCGCCGCCGTGCTCAGGGGCGATGGCTGGCTCGACACCGGCGACATGGGCTATCTCGTCGGCGGCGAGCTCGTCGTCTCCGGTCGGACCAAGGACCTGATCATCGTCGGCGGCCGCAACATCTGGCCGCAGGACATCGAATGGGCGGTCGAGAAGCTCGACGCCGTTCGGGCCGGCGATGTCGCCGCCTTCGCGGTGACCGACAGCCTCGATCGCGAGCGGGTCGTGGTGGTGGTCGAGTGCCGGCAGACGCGGCCGGCCGAGCAGGCCGAGCTGCGCCACGAGGTCGCCGCCGTGGTCAACAGGCTCGCCGGGATCGAGTGCGAGGTCGTACTCGCGGCACCGCGGTCGCTGACCTTCACCACCTCGGGCAAGCTGAGCCGGGCCGCCGCGCGCGACCACTACCAGCGCGGCGTGCTGCGCGACCTCGACGCCGCGGCCGCCGATGACGCCTTCGACGGTGCCGTCGAGCCCGGCCAGCCGGCGGTGACGGCGCTCGCCGAGGCGAGCTGACGACGGCTGCAGGCCCCGGCGCCGCAGCCCCGGCCGGTCGGGCCCCCGGGACGGCCGCACCACCTCGATTGGCGACAGCAGAGGGAGCGATGACGCGCACCGTGGCGCTCACCGGTGCCACCGGCTTCGTCGGCCGGCATCTCGTGGCCCGGCTGGGCCAGGCCGGTGTCGGCGTGCGCGCCCTGTCGCGCCGTGGGCCGATCGAGGGTGCGGTGACCGTCGCCGGCGACCTCGCCGACCGGGCGGCCCTGGACGAGCTGGTCCGGGGTGCCTGGCGGGTCCTCCATCTGGCGGGCGTGATCAAGACTCCGCGACCGGCCGAGTTCACCGCCGTCAATGTCGAGGGTACCCGGCACGTCGCGGAGGCCACGGCGCAGGCCGGGCTGAAGCTCACCCTCGTCTCGTCGCTGGCCGCCCGCCATCCGGAGGTCTCGGCCTATGCGGCGAGCAAGCGCGCGGCCGAGGAGACGGCCCGGGCCGTCATGCCGGAGGGCGATCTCACGATTGTCCGCCCGCCAGCCGTCTGGGGGCCGGGCGACCGGGCGACGCTGGTCGTCTTTCGCCAGCTCCTTGCCGGCTGGCTGGTCGTGCCGGCACCGAAAGGCGCGCGGTTCTCGCTGCTGCATGTCGCGGATCTGGTCGGGCTGCTGGTCGACCACGTGCTGGATCGGCTGGCGCTGCCGCCCCTCGCCGAGCCCGATGACGGCACGCCCGGCGGCTATGGGTGGGACGAGCTCGCCCGGACCGCCGAGCGGCTGACCGGCCGCCGGGTCCGCCTGCTGCGGCCGCCCACGGGCCTCCTCGCCGGGCCGGCGCGGCTCGCCGATCTCATCGCCCGGGCGACCGGCGCCGACCTGCCGCTCTCGGCCGACAAGCTCGGCGAGCTGGCGCATGCCGACTGGGTCGCCGCCGGCCCGGCATTGCCCTGGAGGGCATCGCGCATCACATTCGACCAGGGTTTCGCCGCGACGGTCGACTGGTACCGTGCGGCCGGCTGGCTGCCGGCCACGGCGACCCGAACGGCAGATGGAAGCAAGGCATGACCGAGAACGTCCTGAACGAGATCATGGCGCTGATGCAGCGCTACAACCCGGACGGCAAGCCGCTCGACGCCGGGACCGAGCTCGGCGCCGATCTGAACATCGATTCGGTGGCGGCCATGGACCTGATCATGGAAATCGAGGACAAGTTCGACATCGACATCCCGATGAACCAGGTGGCCGAGCTCAGGACCATCGGCGATCTCGTGGCGCTGGCCGAGGGTCAGCTGCCCAAAGGCTGAGTCGACAGGCTCCAAACCAGCTCCAAGGGTGCCCGAGCACATGGACATCTTCGACAAGTATGCCGGCATCGAGCAGCGCCACCGGGCCCTGCTCTCGATCGGCGGCGATCCCTTCGCCGTCCGGGTCGACCGCATCATCTCGGCGACCGAGGCCATGATCGGCGGCCGCCGCACCATCCTCGTCGGCACCAACAACTATCTGGGCCTCACCTTCGATCCGGCCTGCATCGAAGCCGGCCGCGAGGTGCTGGCGACCGATGGGACCGGCACCACGGGCTCCAGGGTCGCGAACGGCACCTATGGCCGCCACACCGATCTCGAGGCCGCCTTCGCCCGTTTCTTCGATCGCCAGAAGGCCATCGTCTTCACCACGGGCTACCAGGCCAATCTCGCCACCATCTGCGGCCTCGCCGGGCCCGACGACGTGATCCTGGCCGACGCCGACAGCCACGCCAGCATCTGGGACGGCTGCAAGCTCTCGCCCGCCGAAACCGTGGTCTTCCGCCACAACGACCCGGACCATCTCGACAAGCGGCTGACCCGGCTCGCCGACAAGGGCCAGTGCAAGCTGGTGGTCGTCGAGGGCCTCTACTCGATGCTCGGCGACACCGCGCCGATCAAGGAGTTCGTCGAGGTCAAGAAGAAACACGGCGCCTTCCTCCTGGTCGACGAGGCTCATTCCTTCGGCGTCTTCGGCGACAAGGGGCGCGGCGTCGCCGAGGCGCAGGGGGTGGAGGCGGATGTCGACTTCGTCGTCGGCACGTTCTCCAAGAGCCTCGGCGGCAGCGGCGGCTTCGCCGTCTCCGACCACCCGAAGTTCGATCTCCTGCGGCTCGCCAGCCGGCCCTACATGTTCACCGCCTCGCCGAGCCCGGCCACCATGGCCACGGTTTCGGAGGCGCTGCGCCAGATCGAGGCCAGGCCGGAGCTGCGCACGCGCATTTGGGCCAATGCCGAGCAGCTGCATACGGGGCTGAGGGACCTGGGCTTCACGCTCCTCGCCCCGCTCAGCCCGGTGATCGCCATCCGCATGCCGGACGAGGCCACGGCGGTCATGGCCTGGAACCGCCTCATCGAGGCCGGCGTCTACGTCAACCTGGCGCTGCCAGGCGGCACGCCCGGCGGCGTCTGCCTGCTCCGCTGCAGCGTCTCCGCCGCCCACGAGCCCGCCCAGATCGCCACGGTGCTCGGCTGCTTCGCGGAGCTGGCGAGCGAGCTGGACCGGCTGAAGGGGCAGAACGCGGCGTAGGGGGAGCGGTGTCCGTCGGGCACCGCATCTCGAGGGCGGGCGGGTGACAGGGGGCTCGTGCACCGGTTTTCGCGGCCGGCTTGCTGCGCTCGCCACGCGGGTGTTATCCAGAGCGACGAACGTTCGACATGCCCGCACACGCGCCGCCACCCGCTATTGTCACCTTTCAATGCCCATGTCGGGTGAGGTGCGCGTGACGAACACCAAGAAGCGCGTTGGAGAGGCCACATGACACGCGTGGCCATTCGCCCTGAACTTTTGCGATGGGCGCGGGAGCGAGCGGGCATTCATGACGTCGGTGACCTTATCAGTCGTTTCCCGAAACTTGGCGATTGGGAAACCGGTGAAGCGCAACCCACGCTCAAGCAACTGGAGGCGTTCGCGCAGACGCTTCATGTGCCCATTGGTTATCTGTTCCTGTCGGAACCACCCGTAGAGCGGTTGCCGATCCCGGATTTCCGTACCCATGGCGGGCGCGGAGTGCGGAGCACCAGCCCGGATTTGCTCGACATGCTTTACGCCTGCCAGGAACGGCAGGGCTGGTATCGTGACTTTGCTCTGACGGTCCGTATGTCCGAGGCAGCCTTCGTCGGCAGCGCAGACCTCGGTGAAAGGCCACAAGACGTGGCGGCGCGTATGGCTGAGACGCTCGGCTTCGATGTGGCCGCGAGGGCCGCCTGCCGTACCTGGGAAGAGGCATTGCGGCTTTTCATTGCCCAGGCGGATGCTGCCGGCGTGCTGGTGATGGTGAGCGGTGTTGTGCTTTCCAACAACCGCCGCATCCTTGACCCAGAGGAGTTCCGTGGCTTCGCTTTGGCCGACAAGCGCGCGCCACTGGTATTCATTAACGGAGCGGACACGAAATCTGGCCAGATGTTCACGCTGGCGCACGAGCTGGCGCATCTTTGGCTAGGGTCCTCCGCGATCTCGGATGCCAGCGCCGCACCGCTCTACGGCTACCGCCGCGAGGAGGTCTGGTGCAATGCGGTCGCTGCCGAGCTTCTCGTGCCCCTTGCGGTGCTTCGCCCCGCGATCGAGCGGGACGAGCCCCTCGATCGAGCGATGCAGCGGCTGGCGCGGCAGTTCAAGGTCAGCACGCTTGTCATCCTGCGTCGGCTGCTGGACGCGGGCGCGCTCGACCGGCCGGCCTTCGACCGCGCCTGGGCAGAAGAACGCACACGCCTGCGTGAACTTGCCCGATCCGCCGGCGGCGGTGGCGACTTCTACCGGACGACGCTTTCGCGCGTCAGCCGCCGCTTTGCGCGTGCGCTCGTCGAGAGTACGCTGGAAGGACAGACGCTGTACCGCGACGCCTTCCGGATGCTGGGCGTCAAGAAGACGGAGACGTTCAACAATCTCGGCCGCGAAGTGGGGGTCTTGGGATGACCCGCCACCTGCTCGACACGAACATCTTCATTCAGGCGAAGAACCTCCATTACGGCTTCGATTTCTGCCCGGCGTTCTGGGAATGGCTGATCGAACGGAACGTCGCCGGTTGCGTCGCTAGCATCGACAAGGTTGGCGATGAACTGCAGGCGGGCGGCGACGATCTTTCCGACTGGGCCACTGCACGCGGGCGCGCTTTCTTCTTGCCGCCTGATGACCCCGTCCTGCCTGCCCTTGGCCGAGTGAGCGCCTGGGCGACCAGCCGGAACTACGAGGCGGCGGCGATCGCAACTTTTTTTCAGGTGGCGGATTACTGGCTGGTTGCTCACGCTCTGGCACACGACTTTGTTGTCGTAACCCACGAGGTACCGTCGGACTCGACCCGCAAGATCAAGATCCCCAACGCCTGCATCGGGTTGGGCCTTACGTGCATCAGCCCCTATGAGATGCTCCGTCGCGAACGCGCCCGGTTCGTTCTGGGGCCAGCGCCGCGGGTAGCATGAGCTCAGATTGATCGACCGGTCTTAGAACCTTCTGCACGCTGGAAGCGCGCGTTTATACTCCAGCAGGCTTCGCAACGTTGAAGTGGAAAAACAAACAAGGAGGTAAGGTGCCCTGCGTGGCCCTGCTCCGCTGCAGCGTCTCCGCCGCCCACGAGCCCGCCCAGATCGCCACGGTGCTCGGCTGCTTCGCCGAGCTGGCGAGCGAGCTGGACCGGCTGAGCAAGCAGGACGCGGCGTAGTCATCGAACCCTACCGCACCGCCTTGCTGCGCCAGAGGCGCCAGAGGATGGGGGGGGCGGCGAGGATGGGGTGGCGGCGTTGCCAGTCGGTCAGCGGGACGGGCTGGCCGGAGTGGCGCTCGATCTTCCAGGCGAGGTAGTCCGCACCGCCGCTGAAGGTGAAGGCGGCCTTCATGAGGCGGAGGATGGAGAGCGCCTTGCCGACCCGCCTCGTGCGCGCCCAGGAGCGGTGGCGGGGCCTGACGTTCTCGCCGATCAGCGCGCGGGTGAGCCGGTCGTAGCGGGCGGCGAAGCTCTGGTAGATCTCGGCGGCGCGGTCGGGCTTCTCGGCCCGAAGCTCGGTGCGGTAGGTCTCGAGGAAGACCACGGTCCAGAGCGCTTCCGAGGCCGCGCGGTCGCGGGTCAGGGCGCGGGCGGCGGCGAAGGTGGTGCGCACGGCCTCGGCCAGGATGTTCGTGACCCGCCGCCGCGTCGCGTCGTTGCGGCACCAGACGAGGCCGGTCGGCTGGGCGAAGCGGGCCCAGAAATAGGGGTTGTCGGTCTCGGGCGAGACTTTCGCCTCGAGCTGGTCGAGGGTGACGATGGCGTACTTGGCGCGCACGGTTTCGCCGGCGTGCTCGATCTCGAGATAGAAGACGTTGGGCGGGACCAGCCTGTTGGCGCGGGCGGCGAGGCGGCCCTGGCCTGTCCTGGCGTAGTCGTCGGCGAGCAGATAGAGGTCGACGAGGCGGTCCATGACCACGCCATCCCGAAAGCAGCTGCCGTAGAAGAGCACGGCGGCGATGCCCGGCGCATGGCGCTCGCAGGCCGCCCTGGCGATGGCCTGCACCGCCTCCGGTGCCGGGGTCGCGAGCTCCGCCCGGAGCACCGCCTCGAGATCGCCTCTTGCGGCCGCCATCGTCAGACCCGCGCGAAGCGGATGGTTTCGTCGGCGGTCACGGTGACCGGCCGGCCGGGCGCCGGCGTGAAGAACTCGCCGTCGATGGTGAAGGGGCCGTCGAGCCAGAGCTCGAGCCGCCGGCCGCCGCCGCTGCGGTAGGAGTCGCTCGGCAACCGCCGGTCGGCGCCGCCATAGAGCAGCCGCCAGGCGTGCCGCACGAGGCCCCTGGGCGGATGGGCGAACCGGGTGTGGCGGAGCGGCAGGTCGCCAGCACCCCAATAGGGTCTGGAGCGGAGCACCAGGCGGTCGAGCGTGGTGGCGATCAGGATGGCGAGCACCTCGTCCCGGCGGGCCGTGCCATCGATGGCGAGCCCGATCCGGTGGGCGCGCAGGCCCAGCGCCTGAAAGCCGCGAAAGAGGCAGAGGCCGAGCAGGCCGAGGATCGTCGCCGCGTGCGACCACTCGCCCTTGATGCCGCGGCTGTGCAGGCGGCCGGTGACGAACAGGATGATGTCGATGATGCCGGCGGCACCCATGAACATGCCGCGCGGAGCGGGGACCCCGTCGGCGAAATCGGCCTTGAGGATGTGGCGGGTGACGAGCGAATCGGCGAGCCGGCCCGCCCGGCAGGCGGCGACCAGCCGTTCCAGCGTGGCCGCGTCGTGGCCGGCGAGGCCGCAATCGGTGGCGGTCATGTTGGCCATGCCGCGCGGCAGGATGGCGAGCGCCGGCAGCTCGGCGAACGGGTGGTGCGCCAAGAGCTCGGTCAAGATACCCTGCACCGTGCCGTCGCCGCCGCTGACGACGACGAGGTCGCAGCCGGCAGCGGCGAAGCTCTGCAGCGGCGGGCCGAAGCCCAGGGCGGGCTCGAACCGGCGGTGCAGGATCTCCGGCGTGCGCTCGGCCAGGGCCTCGATCGCCGCCATGCCCACGCGGTTGCGGGTGCTGCCCGGATTGCTCAGGAGGCCGATGCGCATCAGGCGGCCCGGCGGCGCAGCAGCAGCTCGTCCCTGAGCGGCAGGCCGACGACGAGGGCGAGCAGCAGGAGCATCGGCCCGGCGGTGGCGGCGAGCGGCGGGAGGAATCCGGCCTCGGCCAGCGCCAGCGCCAGGCCGTTCAGGATGACGAAGACGAAGCCGCCGCCGATGCCCTTCATGAAGAGGGTGGAAATGGCGCCCTGGCGGGTGGAGCGGCGCGCCAGCGCAAAGGTCAGCATGACCAGGAGCGTGGGCAGGGTGGCGCCGAAGAGGCGGTGGAAGAGGGCGCTCTCGTGGCCCTGTGTCGCCACCACCCCGTAGCCGTCGTTCCTGATGATGTCGACGAGGTCGAGGAGGCCGATCTCCTGTGGCGGGCGGGCGACCACCCTCAGGCGATCGAGGTCGATCTCGTTCTCCCAGACGAGCTCCGGCTCGGTGGTGAAGCCGGCGCCGACCGTCGCCCGCTGCACGTCGAGCAGCCGCCAGGCGCCGGGCAGGAGCTCGGCCCTGGCTGCGGTGAGCCGCTCGACCAGGTTGCCCACCGAGTCGCGCTCGAGGATGATGACGTTGCTGGCGCTGGTGGCGCCCGGCTCGAGCCGCGGCAGGCGGACGAAGTCGCCCCGGTGCTGCATCCAGATGTCGTTGCCGACGAAGCCGTCGAGCGTGCTCTTGAACGAGCCGACCTCCCAGGCCCGAAGCTCCTGGATCGTCGGCGGCACGAGGAGCTCGTCATTGGCGAGCTCGAGCGCGCAGATGGCGAGCCCGATCGGCAGGAGGCGCCGGACGATGCCGAGCGGCGAGACGCCCGACGCCCAGAGGACGATGAACTCGCTGTTGCGCAGGAGCTCGGCGGCGGCGAAGAGGGCGCCGAGCAATGCCGCGAACGGCAGGACCTCGGCGACCAGGCTCGGCAGGCGCAGGGCGAAATAGCGGCCGAAGGCGAGGGCGACGTTGCCTTCGGTGCGGATGATGTCGTCCGAGGCGTCGAGGAGGTCGAAGACCAGCGCGAAGAGGCTGATGGCGATCACCGCCGCCGTCACGCGGAGCAGCACCATCCGGTTCAGGTAGGCGGTGAGCACGCTCATGCGGCGCGCCATGGCAGGCGGCGGAGAAAGGTGCCGACCAGGCCGTCGATCGTGGCACCGAGGAGCGAGCTGCGGCCGGGATCGGGGACGCGCCGCGCGGTGCGGACGAAGTAGCCGACCGAGAGCGTCACGAAGCAGAGGAACGGCAGCCACAGGGAGAGCCAGTGGGAGAGCTTGGCGTCGTCGGCGAGCGCCTCGCCGGTGTTGACGAGCTGGTTGTAGCCGACCAGCAGCACGATGCCGACGAGCAGGCCGTAGGAGCGCTTGGCGCGGCGCGGCGACAGCGCCATGGGGAGGGCGAAGAACGGCAGGACGAGGATCGTGAGGTTGCGCACCAGGCGGGCCGATAGCTCGGCCTCGATCTCCCAGGGGTCGATCTCCTCGGGCAGCGTTTCGGCCGGGGCCCAGAGCAGGTCGAAGAGCTCGGGGATCGTCAGCTCGCGCTCGTTCTCGCCGCGCGGCCGGAAGGGCTCCGGCTCGGTGCCCGAGAGATCGCTGGTGAAGCTGCCGAAGCGAAGCGTGAGAGGTGGTGGTGGATTGCCGCTGGCTTCGGTCTGGTCCATTGGTCGCGGCACGAACTGCTGCACACCGTTCTGCAGATGCAGGACCAGCGGCACGAGGGCGCCCCGGCTCTCGATCTCGCCTGCGGCGGCGGTGACGGTGACCGAGCCCGCCTCGTTCGCCTCCGAATAGAGGAAGATGCCCGCGAACCGCTCGCCTTCCGCCTCCAGCGCCTCGACCCGGTAGGTGTTCCGGCCGAGGGTGATGAACTGCTGCGGCCTGAGCAGCGTCTGGAACGACGCGTTGGTCACGGCAAAGGCGGCGGCCCGGTAGGCGTAGCGGCTGAAGGGCTGGAGGTGGCTGACCAGGATGAAATGCAGGACCATCACGCCGGTGGCGAGGAGGACGAGCGGCCGAGCGATCCGGGCGAGGCCGATGCCGGCCGCGCGCATGGCGTCGAGCTCGCCTTCGCGCGACAGCCGGCCAATGGCCAGCATGATGCCGAGGAAGAAGGCGGCAGGCAGGGCGACCACCATGTAGTGCGGCACGAGGTAGCTCAGCATCTCGAAGACGATGGCGAGCGAGCCGCGCCAGCCGATGACGAGGTCGACGACGCGCAGCGCCCGCTCGGCGAGCAGGGCGAGGAGCGTGATCAGGATGGCGGCCAGCATCGGCCGCAGCACCTGACCGAGCACATAGCGGTCGAGCGTGCCGAGCATCGGTTGGGTCAGTGGCTGCGTATCGGGAAGCTTTCAGTAGCCGAGCCACGGCCTTTCGGCCAGTCGGCCGGTGCCAGCTCGAGGCCACTGCCGGTGCATTCGACCCGGGCAGTCTGCGCCACGGCGATGGCGCCGGTCCCGGGCTCGCAGTGGCGCAATTGGACGGTGAAGCGCGGCGCGTTGCCCGAGAGATCGATGGCGTGGCGGAGATAGCCGCCGGTGCGCAGCGGTCCGTGCGCCAGCGAGGCCGAGGGGCCGACGAACACCGGCACCGGGGCGTCCTTGCCGGGCATGCCGCCGAAGAGGAAGAAATGCTCGTGGCCGGAGAGCACCAGCTCGGCTCCCCGCCGGGCGATGACTTTCCTGAGCCCCGCTTCGTCGCGCAGCGCCCGGCGGCGGCGGATCATCGAGCCGAGCGGCGGGTGGTGCAGCAGGAGGATGCGGCAGACGCCTTCCCGGCCGAGCCCTTCGAGGACACCGTCCAGCGCCTCGAGCTGGGCGGGTCCCACCGTGCCGGTGGCCTGGCCGACCGGGCTCGGCACGGCGCTCGACAGGCCGATGAGCGCCAGCCGGTCATGGAGCCGGCGCACGAACGGGAAACGGCCGGAGCTGTCCGGCTCGTCGCCGCGCATCCAGGCGTGCCAGCGCGACCAGCTCCGCTGGAGGTGCCGGCCGGCATAGGCGTCGTGGTTTCCCGGGACCAGGCTCACCCATTCGGCCGGGCCGAGCGACTCGAGCCAGCGCGCCGCCAGCTCGAACTCGCTCGGCAGGGCGATGTTGACGAGGTCGCCGGTGATCGCGACATGGTCGGGCGGGTCGGCCTGGAGGTCGTCGACCAGGCAGTCCAGCACGCCGCGCGTGTGCAGCCGGTGGCGGCGGTGATGCCAGGAGAGGAAGCCGAGCGCCCGCTTGCCCATGAGCTCGCCGAGCCGCGCCTGCGGCAGCGGGCCGAGATGGACATCGGTGAAATGGGCGAGATCGAGGACGGTCATGCCGGGCGGGCTTTCAGCAGCCGTTCGACGAGGACGAGGTCGGCCGGCTTGTCGATGTCGATCGCGGCCTCGCCGTGGGGGAGCACCAGGGCCGCGACCCGACAGCCGACGACGGCCGACGCCCGGCGCAGCGCTTCGGCCAAAGTGAAGCGGCGCAAGAGATAGCCCAGCAGCAGGCCGGGGCCGAAGGTGCCGGCGATCCGCCACGGCCGCTTGCGCTCGCTTTCGGCCCGCCGCCAGAAGGCGATGGCGGCGAGGGCCTGCTCGTTTCGCAGGTGGAAGAGGTTGGCGCCGGAATAGGCGCCATCGCGAAAGCGCCAGTAGGTCCGGCATGTTTCCGGCACCACGGCCTCGATGTGGCGGCGCTCGACCACGCCGACGACGAGGTCGGCCTCGATGGCGGCGGCACCGGCGAGGAAGGCCTCGATGATCGCTGGCGTCAGCAGGGCATGGTCGGCGGTGGTGACCAGGACCGGCGGCGGCAGGTGCTCGAGGGCGGCGAGCACAGAGAGGCTGGGCGAGGCGGCGGTCGGGACGGCCTCCGTGTCCCGGCCGGCCAGGGTCGCGGGATCCGGGATCGAGACGGCGATCCGGCCGATCGACGGGGCAGCCCGAAGGGCTTCCAGAACCCGCTCCAGCATCGGCTTTCCGGCCACCGGCAGGAGGGCCTTGAGCGCGATGCCGGCGGCGGCCGCCATCGGATCGCCCTCGGGGCGCTGGCCAGCCAGCACCAGGGCCGCCATGCCGGCCGCCATCTCAGAGCGCCTTCTCGTAGACGCGATAGCGCTTGTAGGCTGTGGCCCCCACGGCATCGATGATGCGCTGGATGGCGGTATTGTCCTCGAGCACCCAGGAGAGCTCGCCCTCGCGCACGCCCTGGCTCGTATGATAGCGGTTGACGGCGTCGATCACGCCGAGCGCCGCGGCGGTGCCCTTGAGCGTGCCGTGCCACTTCCGGCGCAGGCCCATGAGCGGCATGCGCGCGGATGTCACGCCGCTCACCTTCAGCCGCCAGAGCAGCTTCGACCAGCCGAACGGCAGCAGCCGGCCGTCGAGATCGGCGATCGCCTCGTTGAGGTTGGGCAGGGTCACGGTCATGGCGGCCGGCTCGCCGTCGAGCTCGGCGATGGCGAAGCAGCCGGCGGTGACCAGCGGGCGGATGGCTTTGGCGAGATATTGCGATTCGGCGTCGCCGAAGGGGATGAAGCCCCAATTCCCGGCCCAGGCATCGTTGAAGATGTCGCAGATCAGGCGGATCTCGTCGACATAGCGGCGCATGTCGAGCGGGCGGACGACGAGCCCGCCGGTTTTCGCGGTGCGCTCGATCAGCCGCCGCGCGGTCGGCGGCAGCGGCTGCGTGTTGTCGTAGCGGTAGGCGATCAGGTCCTTGGCCTTGGCGAGGCCCTGCTCGGCCAGCCGGGCGTCGTAGTAGGGCCGGCCGTGCGGCATCATCATCGAGGGCGGCGTCGTGAACCCTTCGACCAGCGTGCCGGTCTCGTCGTTGATCGAGAGGCTGAACGGCCCCTGCATCCGCTCCATCTGCCGGAGCCCGAGCCAGGTCTCGGCGGTCTCTATGAGCAGGCCGAACGCTTCCTCGTCGTCGATCGCCTCGAGAAAGCCGAAATGCCCGGTGGCGTCATGGTGCCGCTCGAGATGGGCGCGGTTGACCTGGGCCGAGATGCGGCCTGCCGGCCTGCCGTCGAGATGGACGATCCAGTAGGCGGCCTCGATGCCGTCGAGGAACGGGTTCTTCCTCGGGTTGAGGTGGTCGAGCCGCTCCAGGGTCAGCGGCTGCACCCAGTTGGGGTCGTCGCGGTAGACGTGGCGGGTGACGTCGAAGAAGGCCTTCAGATCGGCGCGATCGTGAACCGTCTGAATGGCGACCGTGGCATGGCGGGAGGACAAGCGCTGCAGCCCGTCGCGGCCACCGCCTCAGGCGGCGCGGCGGCGGCGGCGGATGGCGTAGGTCTCGTCGTCCAGCGACAGCTCGGCGACCCAGGGCCACTGCCGACGCGCCTCGCCGGTGTAGCCCAGGTTGTGCACCGTAGCACTGCGCGGCATGTCCTTGGGTTGGGCGTAGAACGTGCCGAAGACGTGGTCCCAGAGATTGCTGGTGATGCCGAAATTGCCCTGCTCGTTGTGGAAATGGTGGGCGAGATGGCGCTTCTTCAGGTCGCGCAGCCAGGCCTTGCGCGGCGTGAACGGCAGATGCTGGACGCAGTGCACGAACTCGTAGGCGCAGAAGACGATGCAGGCCGTGGCGAAGGCGGAAAGAGCGCCGGCCGGGCCGGCCACCAGCCAGCCGACGGGCAGGGCGATGAGCGCGATGGTCGGCAGGGTCGTGTAGAGGGCGCCGAACAGCACCGCCAGATCATGCGGATTCTGGTGGTGGTCGTAGTGGATCCGCTTCCAGACCCTGGCCGTCGACTTGTGCTTGAAGAGCCCGGTCGAATGCAGGAGGAAGCGGTGGACCAGGTACTCGACGAGCGGATAGATGGCGGCAGTCACGACGGCGGCGACCAAAGGCTGCCACAGGCTGTCCATGACGGCGAAGGCGAGCGCCCAAGCGACGAGCGCGATCACGATATAGGCCTGGATCGCGTAGTAGGTGAAGAAGGCGCGGACCAGGTCGCCCAGGCTCATCTTGTCGAGAAAATAGACCTTGTCGCTCCAGGGACCCCAGGACGTCAGCATGCCAGTCTACCGTAATTTGGATGTGATTTCCGGCTCATTCCCGAGTTAATGCCAGCTCGCCCGAGGGGCAAGGGTGGTGCCGCGCTTTGCCACGGCAGGGTGGCGCCGAGATGACACCGGCCGGTCGGATTTTCATTCCGCCAGTTCAACCCGGCTGCGGTGCCCTGGTCAGCATGCGACGGATGCGCTCGATCACGCGCTCGAGGTCGTCGATCGGCCTGGGTGCGGCCATCGGCGTCGGGTCGTCGGCGCGGACCAGGAGGCCGCGGGCGATCAGGGCGCGGTGCAGGCGGGCGGGATCGCGCGGCAGGCTGAGCCAGCCCTTGGCGATCAGCCGGTCGACCAGCCGGCCCAGCACGTGCTGCTGGTGCGGCGTGCCGCGATAGGAGGTGCCGCCGCCGATCAGCAGGGTGAGCGCCGTCTTGATCGGCTTGCTGCCCGGCAGGCCGTCATACCAGTAGGGCAGCTCGACCAGGGTCACGGGCTTCCCGGTGAGGCAGGCGGCGGTGAGCGTGAAGGGATCGTCGCCGGTGACCAGGAGGCGGTCGGCCTTGGCCATGACCTCGGCGAGTGGCTTCTCGGGGTCGATCACCTCGACCTCTCCCGCGGCGGCGAGCACGGCGTCGCGGGCTTCGTCCGGCGTGTCCGGCTCGAAGCGCAGCGCCTTCGGGCCGGGGCCGGCGTCGCGGAGTGCCTGGCCGATGCGGGCCGCCGCTGCCGCGGTCAGCCGGAAGGGCTTCTGGCCCCGGCCGATGAGCGCCGTGGTGCCGCCGCTGCTGCCGGCCGCCTCGCCCGTTGGCGGCAGCAGGGGTGCGGTGATCTGCAGCACGTTGTCGCGGACCGGCAGGCGAAGCTGCGGCGTGGCGATGACGAGGTCGAAGAGCTCGAAGGCGGCGCCGGGCATGCCGAGCTGGACGATGCGCGTCGCACCCTGGCTCTCCCCCTTGATCCGCCGGGCGACGGAAGCGGCCTTCGCCCCGGCGGCGATCACCAGATCGGGCCAAGGGGCGGTGAAGGCGATGGCGGGCCGGTCGAGCTTCTGCTCGATCGCCGCACCGCCGAGGGCCGCAGCCAGCCGGCGCACCTGCGCATCATGCGCCGGCACACCGTCGATGAGCGCCCAGATGGTCGCCTGCTCGGGATGGGCCACCGCCCGGACCGGGAAATGCCGCACAGTGCCGGGGATGGGTGCCGCCTTGTCGGCGACGGTGAGCTGCCAGCTCACGCCCGGATGGCGGGCGGCGATCTCGTCGACGCGCTGGCGCCACCAGACGGCGCTGCCGAGCCCCTCGGGTGCATTGGCGATGGCGTCGAGATGCACGACCTTGCGCGCCGCACCGAAGAGCCGGCCGAGGAGCCAGGGCAGGTCGGCCGGCGGCACGCGGCCCAGCAGGTCGCTCGCGACCACGGCGTCGTGCGCTTTTTCCGGCCACGGCGTCGCCTGCCCGAGGCGCAGCACGGTCGTCCGCCGGCCCTGGGTCAGGGGTGCCGGCGTATCGGCGTCGGGCCCGAGCCGGACGTCCAGCACGTCCTGGACGTCGAGCGCGGCGAAGAGGGCAACGGCCTCGTCACCCGGCGCCGGGGCGGGCTCGCCCGAGGGCAGGTTGCGGCCGATCGCGGCGGCGAAATCCGGGCTCGGCGTTTCGTTTGTGAAGGCCTCGTAGTCTTCGGCGTCGGCCGCCCGCTCGAGGTCGTACCAGACATAGGCCAACGGATTGGGGTGGTAGGAGAAGGCTTCGGGAAAGGGGTGCCAGGGCTGCTGGTGCAGGGCCGTGTAGTGCAGGCACTTCGTCAGGCCCTCGACATATTCCTGGTCGCGGGCGTTCCAGTGGCCGTCGAGCTGGCCCCAGAGCCCGGGCGTCGCGGAGGGCTTGTCGATCAGCGCGTGCTTGCCGAGCCGGGCTGCCGTCTCGCGGTTCCAGAGCGGCAGCATTCGCTCGCAGTCGATCAGCATGACCGACGTGTCCTTGGCCGAGATGGCGAGATAGCCGTGGTCGCCCATGTCGAGGTCGAAGAGCAGGGCGGGGTCGGCGAGGTAGATCTGGTCGACGTCGTTGTAGATCGCCTTGCCGGTGCCGCCGGCGAAGGCGGGGATGGCGTAGCGGTAGTTGGTGAAGCCCGTCCGCCATTTCGCGCGATCGAAGCCGGTGACGTTCTTCATCAGGTGGATCTCGTAGACCCGGCCGGGGTCGCGGACCTGCTCGATCGAGTAGAAGAAGATCCGCTCGGCCCGGTATTGCGCCTCCTCGGTGCCGAGGAAGATGCGCACCGGCGGCAGGTCGCTGGGCGTGGCCCCCGGCCGGACGCCGAGGACGACCGGCGTCGGGTCGGCGCGGAAGAACGGCCAGGCGTCGAGGCGGTCGGTGAGGGTGGGAAGCTCGGGCATGCGGGCCTTTTTCGGTTGCGGCTCGGCGATCAGGTAGGCTGCGGGTCAGGCCCCGTCAATTCGAGCCGATGTCACGGCAGGTGGCCCCGCCTGAAGCTGCAGCCATTCGCGCGTCAGCGACAGCCCGAGCGCCAGCAGCATGGGCCCGAGGAAGATGCCGAGGATGCCGAAGGTCACGACGCCGCCGATGACGCCGAAGAAGACGAGCAGGAACGGCATCTGGCTGCCACGGCTGATCAGGTAGGGCTTCAGGAAGTTGTCGACCCCGCCGATGATCAGCGCACCGTAGACGCCCATGATGATGCCGGCGACGATCTGCCCGGTCATCAGCTGCCAGATGGCGACCGGGATCCAGACCAGCGACGAGCCGGCGACCGGGAAGAGGCCGAGGATGAAGACGCAGGTCGCGAGCAGGAAGGGCTGCGGCACGGCTAGCAGCCAGAAGCCGAAGAGCGCCAGCATCGCCTGGATCAATGCGGTGCCGATCACGCCGTAGACGACGCTGCGGATAGTGCCGGCGGCGACCGCGATCAGGTGCTTCGCCCGGTCGCCGACGACGCTGCCGATCGAGCGGTGCAGCAGCTCGGCCGCCATGGCCCCGTCGCGGTAGATGAAGAAGGCGACGAGCACGCTGACCGCCAGCTCGATCAGGCCCTGGCCGAGGCCGAGCCCGCCCCTGATCGCGGCGTCGCGCAAGGGGGCGAAATAGGGCAGGGCCGAGGCCAGGAGGTCGCCCGTGTTGGAGATCAGGCCGCGCCAGAGGTCGGCGAGGAAATTGCCGACCAGCGGCAGGCCGACGAGCCAGGCGGGCGGCTCGGCGAAGGCACCTGTGCCGTCCGGGTGAATGCTCAGGCGTAGCTGGCTGATGGCGTCCTCGGCGGTGTTGGCGAGGGCGCTCACCAGGAGCGCCATCGGCACGATCAGCGCTGCCGCCAGCGCCAGCGTCATGAGGAACGAGGCCGGCAGGTTGTGGCCGCCGAGCATCGCCTTCAGCCGCTGGTGCAGGGGCCAGGTCGAGAAGACCAGGATGATCGCCCAGAGCAGCGACGAGAAAAAGGGTCTCAGCACCAGGACGCAGCCGAAGCCCAGGAGGACCAGGAGGACCCAGCCCGCGACCTCGTTGAGCCGGGCGCCGACGCCGAAGAACCGCCGGGGCTGCGTGGCCAAGGTCGTCAGTCCTTCCCGCCTTCACCGCCGGTTTTACCGGCTACCTCGAAGCCGCGCAGCCGCTCGTAGACCTTGACCACGGCGCTGTCGTCCTCGCGGCCGTAGCCGGCGCCGGCGGCGGCGAGGAACTGCTGGTGGGCGGCGGCCGCGATCGGCAGCGGGAAGCGCTGTCCCCTCGCCGTATCGAGCACGATGCCGAGATCCTTGACGAAGATCTCGACCGCGGAATGCGGGGTGAAGTCCCGGGCCAGGATGTGCGGCACGCGATTGCTGAACATCCAGGAATTGCCGGCGCTGTTGGAGATCACCTCGAAGAGCGTCTGTGGGTCGGCGCCGCAGGCGGCACCCAGCGCCATGGCCTCGCCGGCGGCGGCGAGATGCACGCCGGCGAGATGCTGGTTGATCATCTTCACGGTCGAGCCGATGCCGGGCTCGCTCCCCAGCCGATAGACGGTCTTCGCCATCGCGTCGAGGGCCGGGGCCGCCGCGGCGAAGGCCGCCTCGCTGCCCGACGCCATGACGGTGAGCGTGCCGGCAACGGCGCCGACCTGGCCGCCGCTGATCGGCGCGTCGAGAAGGTCGAGGCCCATCTCGGCGAGCCGCTCGCCCAGGGACTTCGTGAAGGGTGGCGGGACGGTGCTGTGCAGCACCACGACCCCGCCTTCACCGAGCACGGCGGCACCACCATCCTTGCCGAAGAGCGCTGTCTCGGCCTGGTCGGCGGTGGCGACGACGAGGATCAGGAGCGAGACCTGGTCGGCGGCGGCGCGCGGGCTCGCGACCGGCTTGCCGCCGGCCGCGGCCAGCTCCTCGAGCGGCTTCTTCGCGACGTCGAAGCCGTAGACGGTGTGGCCCTTGGCGAGCAGCTGCTTCGCCATCGGCAGGCCCATGGAGCCGAGCCCGACGAAGCCGATACTGATGGTCATCCCGGTTGTCCCAAGCGGCGGTGGCGCTCGACCGGCAGGCGTTGCCGGACGAGCTGGAGATAGGCGGGGTCGAGCTCGGCCGTGGCATGGCCCGGCCGATCGGAGACCCTGGCCACGACATGCCCCCAGGGGTCGGCGACGAGCGCGTGGCCGTAGCTGTGGCGGAGGCCCGATCCGGCGGGGAAGCTGCCGACCTGGGCGGCGGCGGCGACATAGCACTGCGTCTCGATGGCGCGCGCCCGGAGCAGCACCTCCCAGTGGTCCTTGCCGGTCGGCAGGGTGAAGGCGGAGGGGACGAGGATGAGCTCGGCCCCGGCCCGACGAAGGGCGAGAAAGAGCTCGGCGAAGCGGAGATCGTAGCAGATGGTGAGCCCGACCCTGACCCCGTCGAGGTCGACCGTCACCACCCGGTCGCCCGGCACGGTGTAGTCGCTCTCGCGATAGACCTCGCCGGACGGGGTCTCGACGTCGAAGAGGTGGATCTTGCGGTAGCGGGCGACCTCCTCGCCGGTGCGGTCGATGACCACTGTCGTGTTGGCGAGGCGGCCCTCGCCCAGATCCTCGAAGAAGCTGCCGCCGTGGACGTTGACGCGGTGCTCGCGGGCGAGGTCCCGCAGCATGGTCCAGGCGGCGCCACCAGGGATCGCCTCGGCGGCCGCGCGCCGGCCCGCATTGCCACCGCCCATGATCGTGAAGGTCTCCGGCAGGCTCACCAGATCCGGCCGGTCACGCTCGATGGCTCTTTCGATCAGCGCCTTCGCGGCCTTGAGGTTCGCCGCCTTGTCCGGCCCCGAGTTCATCTGGATCACGGCGACGCGCATGATGGTCAGGCCCCGGCGACGGCGAAGCGATGCACCATACGGTGCCGGTAGGTCTCGTTCGGCCGCAGGATCGAGCTCGGGAACTCCGGCTTGTTCGGGGCGTCGGGGAAGCACTCGGTCTCGAGGCAGAGACCGGCCCTGGGACCGATATGCGCCCCGTCCGAGGCGGTGATGTCCATCTTGAAGCCGGTGTAGAGCTGCACGCCCGGCTGGTCGGCATCGAGCGTCATCCTGACCCGGCCGTCGCTGGCGACGAGATCGGCGACGGGGCGCAGGCCGCTTCCGTTCACCACGAAGCAATGGTCGTAGTCGGCGGTGCCCTTGGCGTCGATCCGTCGGGCTTCGCGGAAGTCGAACCCGGTTCCGGCCAACGGCCGGATCTCGCCGGTCGGGATCTGGCCCTCGCCGGTCGGCAGGTAGCCGTCGGCGGCGAGCCGCAGCTCGTGCGCCTCGATCGAGCCTTTGCCGTCGAGGTTCCAGTAGGTGTGGTGCACCATGTTGATCGGCGTCGGTGCTGTGGTCGTGGCGGTCATCTCGATGTCGAGGCTGTCGTCGGTCAGCTGGTAGAGGCAGCGCGCCTCGACCGTGCCCGGATAGCCCGCCTCGCCCGCCGGCCCCGTCAGCTCCAGGGTGACCGACCGGCCGTCACCGCCCGGCGTCATGCGCCAGAGCCGCCGGCCCCAGCCCTTCGAGCCGCCATGCAGGTGGTGGACGCCGCCCATGTTGGCTTCGAGATCGTGGCGCACGCCGTCGAGGGTGAAGGTGGCATGGCCGATGCGATTGCCGAAGCGGCCGACCGTGGCGCCGAAATAAGGCGACTTCGCCGGGTAGTCGGGGAAGCCGTCGAAGCCCAGCACCAACGGACGCGGCCGGCCGTCGACGTCGATTGTGAGGGACTGCAGCACGCCACCCCAGCTCAGGATCGCCGCGCGCAGGCCCTTGCCGTTGTCGAGCACGACCCGGCCGACCGGCTCACCCTCGAACTCGCCCCATTTCTCGACCGCCATGACCAGTCCCCCTGCCCCTTGCCGCAGCCTCTATAGCCCATGCCGAGCGGCAGGTCAGTCGCCGAGAAGGCTGAGCCGGCCGAGCCCGGGGAGCGTGATCTCCAGGTCGAGCGGGTTGATGCCGAGGACGATGCCCGAGAAGTTGAGCTCCAGCCCCTCGGCCCGGGCGACCATCAGGCCGAAAACCCCGCCGAGCGAGAGCTGGAAGCCGGTGTGGCTCGGGGCCGGGGCAAGGATGCGGGGGCCGAGATAGTCCTTGCCGATGGCGCGGGGCGGCAGGTCCAGCCCGAGACCCGGCACCTCGCGGGCGATCCAGGCGATGAAGGTGTTGGAGTTCGGGCCTGGCCACATGCGGTAGGTGTGACGATAGGGATAGTCGGTCACCGCCTGCTCGATCTCGGGAATGAGCGCTGCCGCAGCCGCACCACGGTGGTCGAGCAGGAGGCGCGGCCGGTTGCCGGCCCAGTTGCCGTCCGGCACGCCCCGGTGGTTGACCCGGATTGCCTCGCCGCCGCGCCGCAGATCCCAGGCGACCACGTCGTAACGGGTGTAGCCGGTCGCGTTCTCCGGCTTCATCGCGATCCAGCAATGATCCGCCACGGCCCCCTTGAGGCCCAGGGAGGCGGCGCAATAGACCTGCACGACCGCTTCGGTCGCGGTGACCGGGTCGGGTGCCATGCCGGTGCTGTCCCAGCGCCCGCCGCCCCAGTGGGCCACGGCACCCTGGCGCCAGGCGGAGACGCCGACCGGCAGGATGACGAGGGCCAGAACGAGCAGGAGCGGCGGGCGCCAGCGCAACGGGCGAGCTTTCTTCGGATGGGTGCGTGGTTTATGTAGCGCTTGCAGGGCTCACGGGCGAGGCTTGGAGGCGAAGCATGACGAAACGCGCACCCCCGGGCAGCCATATGGTCGTTATGGCCGGTCTCGTCGGCGCCCTCTTGCCGGCCACCCTCGCGGCCGCGGAGATGGTCGAGCGTGGCCGGATCATCGCCGAGACCTTCTGCGCCCAATGCCACGCCACTGGCGCCACCGGCGCGAGCCCGCTCCCCGGGGCGCCGCCCTTTCGCACCTTCAAGGAGCGCTGGCCGGTCGAGGTGCTGGCGGAGGCCCTGGCCGAGGGCCTGACCACGGGCCATCCAGAGATGCCCACGGTCACCATGACTCCGGGCGAGATCGATGCGTTCCTGGGCTATCTCGACAGCTTCTGATCGGCCAGCGGCTGCGGCGATTCACGGCGGAGGATTTGAATGTCCAGGTCGATGAGCGAGAAGCTGGGGCTGATCGTCGAAGACTCGCTGAGCGAAATCTACGTCTTCAACGCCGACACGTACGAGTTCGTGCTTGTGAACCGCGGCGCGCGGGAGAACCTGGGCTACACGATGGATGAGCTGCGCGAGCTCACACCCTGGGACTTGAAGCCGGAGTTCACGCGCGAGGCCTTCGTGCGGATGGTGGAGCCGCTGCACGCCGGGGCCGAGCGATTTCTGACGTTCGAGACCCGGCACGAGCGAAAGGATGGCTCCGTCTACGACGTGGCAGTGAAGCTGCAATTGATCCGCGGTGACGACGATGTTTTTTATGCGGCTATAGAAGATGTCACCGAGCGAAAGAAAGTAACGGAGGAGCTTCGCCAAACGAACCGGCGGCTGGATGCGATCCTGAACAACACCAAGATGGCGGTCTTCATGATGGACGACCGCCAGCACTGCGTTTTCATGAACAAGGCCGCGGAGGAGCTGACGGGCTACACTCTCGAGGAGACGCTTGGCCGGCCGCTGCACGACGTCATTCACCATAGCTATCCGGACGGTCGCCCTTTCCCGCTCGCGGAGTGCGCCATCGACAGCGCTTTCCCGCAAGGCAACCAGATGGAAGGCGAGGAGGTCTTCGTCCACAAGGACGGCAGCTTCTATCCCGTCGCCTTCACGGCCTCGCCCATTCGCGACGATGCGGGGCAGCCCGTAGGCACGGTCATAGAGGTGCGCGGCATCGCCGAGGACTTGCGGACCCGCGAGGCGATGCGTGCCTTCAACGAGACGCTGCAGCAGCGCGTCGCCGAGGCGGTCGCCGAGCAGCGCAAGGCGGAGCTGCAGCTCGCCCAGGCCCAGAAGATGGAAGCCGTGGGCAAGCTCACGGGCGGCGTCGCGCACGATTTCAACAACCTCTTGCAGGTCATCGGCGGCAGCCTCCAACTGCTGACGCGCGATGTGGCGGGCAACGAACGCGCCGAGGGTCTCGTGCGAAACGCGCTCGTCGGCGTCACGCGGGGCGCCAATTTGGCGTCGCAATTGCTGTCGTTCGGTCGCCGTCAGCCCCTCGAGCCGCGGCCGATCAATCTTGGCCGCGTCCTTCGCAACCTCGACGACATGCTGCGGCGCGCGCTCGGCGAGGAAATCGAGATCGAGACCGTGGTGGCCGGCGGCATCTGGAACTGCCTGGCAGATGCCACCCAGGTGGAGAACGCCATTCTCAATCTGGCGATCAACTCGCGCGACGCCATGGGCGGCCGCGGCAAGCTGACGCTCGAGGCGGGCAATGCCTCGCTCGACGACGCCTATGCCGCCGAGCACGCGGAAGTGACGGCCGGCCAATATGTCATGCTCGCCGTCACCGATACCGGCAGCGGCATCCCTGCCGACGTCCTGGAGCGCGTGTTCGACCCGTTCTTCACGACCAAGCCGGAAGGCGAGGGCAGCGGGCTCGGTCTCAGCGGGGTCTACGGCTTCGCCAAGCAATCGGGCGGCCACGTCAAGATCTACAGCGAGGAAGGTCAAGGCACGACGGTGAGGCTCTATCTGCCGCGGACACGCCGGCCGGAGGACAGCGTGCCCGAGGGCGTTGCTGAGGAGGTCACCGGCGGCGTCGAGACCATCCTCGTCGTCGAGGACGACGAGGCCGTGCGGGCGACGGCGGCGGAGATGCTCAAGGAGCTCGGCTATCGGGTGTTGAAGGCCAAGGACGCCGACAGCGCGCTGGCCATCGTCGAAAGCGGCATGGCGATCGACCTCCTATTCACGGATGTGGTGATGCCGGGGAAGCTGCGGAGCACGGAGCTGGCGGATCACTTCCGCCGGCGCTCGCCGGGCGGTGCCGTGCTGTACACGTCGGGCTACACGCAGAATGCCATCGTTCACGCCGGACGGTTGGACGACGAGGTCGAGCTGCTGATCAAGCCCTACGGTCGCGAAGCGCTGGCCCGCAAGGTGAGGCAGGTGCTCGACGCGTCGTCGGCCACGGCGCAGCCGCCCGCCGGGACCGAGGTCGAGCCCCGCAGCCGGCGCAGCGTGCTCGTCGTCGAGGACGAGGTGCTCATCCGTATCAACACCGTCGACATGCTGACGGAGTTGAATTTTCTCGTCGCCGAGGCGGCAACGGCTCGGGAAGCAAGGACCTTGCTGGGCCGGAAGTCCTTCGACCTGCTGCTCACGGACGTCGCCCTTCCCGATGGCTCGGGGCTCGAGCTGGCGCGCGAGGCCGTGGCGCGGCACAAGGAGCTTCGCGTGGTGCTGGCGACCGGGCAGGTGATGGAAGCGATGGAGGACCTGCCGGGCGCCTCGTGGCTGCCCAAGCCATACGACGAGCGGGCCCTGGCCGTCGCCGTCGGCACCTGGCCAGCCCGGAGCGACGGGGGCGGCTCCTAGCCCAGCTCCTCCTGCGGCTGCTGGTTGCCGCGCCTGGGGGTGGCAGCACCCACCGGTGCCGCCCAGCGGACGGCGTTCAGGATCAGCATCTGGATCTGGGCGTTGTGGTAGGTGGGATAGGTCTCGTGGCCGGGGCGGAGATAGGCGATGCGGCCCTGGCCGCGCCGCCAGGTGCAGCCCGAGCGGAAGACCTCGCCGCCCCGGAACCAGCTCACGAGGAAGAGCTCGTCGGGCGGCGGGATGTCGAAATGCTCGCCGTACATCTCCTCGTGCTCGATGACGATCTGCTCGGGCAGGCCGGCCACGATGGGGTGGGTGGGGTCGACCAC
>ERZ795053.1915-NODE-1915-length-25750-cov-10.051995_pt1 | contig 25750 bp, 18 predicted proteins | sample MGYA00375137_ERZ795053 | MGnify/ENA primary metagenome ERZ795053 (study PRJEB30182, sample SAMN05720284) | activated sludge metagenome | isolation source: Anaerobic digester | place: Hong Kong | collected 2014-12-17 ...
GTTTTAGTAATTCGCTTGGTTCCTTCAACTTGATTTCCATCAATGGTAAAATTGTTAAAGGTTACTTCCCTTACGAATTCCGGATCCTTATAATTACCAGTTGTATGAATAATAAGAGTGCCGTTTTTTACCCTTTCGTAACGAGAGTTGGGGTTTACATAATTCCCGTAAATTATGGTATCGATTCGAACATTACCCTCCCAGCTTGTTTTCCTTGTTCGGGTTCCTTCTCCGGTTAAACTTAGGGTAGTATAGTAACTATCCTTGCTGGCATCGGATATCATGGTGAGTTCGTCAACTTCAGCCATAACATCATCGTAATAGCTGTCGGCATCGGCATCGGCGGTTGCATAGCTAACTATTGGATCGGTATCGTCGTCCTTCTGACACGATGTGAAACTTAATGTTGTAAGGAACATTAATCCTGCTGTAAAGAAAATACTTGTACGTTTCATAACTTTCAATTTTAAATTAAACATATAGTTCGTTTTAAACCTTTCTACTTACTGTAAATTATTATCACCTCGTTACTTTTCTCCCAATCGAGGTTCATGGGTATGCACACAAGCGACAGGGCTGCGTTCAAATCCGTGCGGTTAAAATACCCGGTATATTTTCGTGTTGAATCTCCTTCAAAAAAGATATCAACGTTAAACTGACGCTCGATTTCCTCGAAAACCTTTGATAACGAGGCTTTATCGAAGTAAAATTCTCCCTTGGTCCAGGGAATAGATTGATCCTTTACCGAAACTTCTTCTACCTTTTTCATGTTGAATCCTTTTGTTTGAGCCTGCATCCCTTTGGTTATAATTACCTGATTGTTAGTTTTTATTGCCTTAACACTAACCTTTCCTTCAACGCAGGTAACCGTTGTATTGCCATTTCGCGAATACACGTTGAATACGGTTCCCAGTACCGAAGTTATTGCCGAAGAAGTTTTCACATCGAAACGATTACCCTTGGTAACTTTGAATTTAGCTTCGCCGGACAGTTCCACTTTTCTGGCAAACAACCAAGTACGCTTGTTATAATGTAACTGACTTTCAGCATTTATTTCAACATAACTACTATCGGGTAAGTAAACTTCGGCATGTTGCCCACGAGGAACCTTAACGGTAACATTACCTGCTACAAAAAGCCAAATCGGAGTAGCAAGCACAAGCAAAACGGCAACAGTTGCCGCAACTTTCAGGATAATTCTAAAATTAACCTGCTTAACCTTTCTTTCCTCATTTTCAATTTTGTCAAAGATCGCCTCCCAAGCCAACTCCTTGGTCTTCCCCCTGGGAACCCGGTAACTCGAAAAGAGTCTAGTCAACTCTTTGTCTCTACTTTCTTCCATTCCATATGCCTTGCTACCAGTCCTCATTTGTAACTTATTTCTACATTAATTACAATTAATAACCGCGATACCCTACCTAAAAATGAAAAATATTTACAGGCAGTTTACATTTTAATATCCCTTCCATTTTCCTAACTACTTAGGCAAGTTGAAAAACAACATTAAAAAACCTTAAACAATCGTTTCACTACATATTATTCTATATTTTTGAGTAAATGTTTTGTTATGTTTAAATCGACTTTTTTTAATACCGAAGAAATTGAACTGTTTTGTAAGGCAACTGCCGACGAGAACCCTATTCACACTTCCAATTTTATGCACAGTATAGGGAAACAGGTGGTTGTTCCGGGAATGTTTTTATTTTCGAAAATTATAAACATGCTTTTCGAACAAACGACTATCTGTTTTAACGCCTTTAAAGTATTATTCGGCAATATAGTAGAAGCCAATGAAGAAGTAGAATTAGGCTTTGAGGCATGCCCAAATAATTCATCCATTCAATACTTATCGGCAATAAACGAACACGACTCTTTTGCAATAAAAAACGAACGCTCATCGGCCTTTGTTGCTAACAATGTTTCGAAACCTGTTCTTAATGAAGGCGTTATTCGAAAAATAAAATTCGCTGGTAAACAAAAGGAAATTTTTAGCCGCTTAATCGGATGTACAAAAAATGCCCTTAACGACTTTTTATTTGCCATTGCATATGCCAGTCCGGTTTTGCTAAAATCCATACACGAACCATTAACCGATATTGAAAGGGAAATAAATAACCTGATTGATAAAACGGCAAATCCAAACGCAGCATCGCCATTTTACCAGTCGCTAGAGATTTTACGTTCCGATCAAAGCATTACGCTTCCCAACGAGGGTGAAATTGATTATAATATTCAGTTTGAACGAGAAAAATACAATCGAACTTACGTAGCCAACGTTGACTGTGAATTCGATTCGAAAACGCTATTTCAATCCAAGTACCGATTAATAGCCATTCCCGAAAAGTTAATGCTCCGAATGGTAAAAGACCTTAAAATTTAATATTACAAAAAAACGTTGGGGTAAATGCTAACCCGTAAACATCGGTATAGGTAATTACAGGATTCCCTTGCATGTAATCCTGTACCGGAGTATCGGATATAGAATACGGTCTCGAAATAATATTACTTCTGTTGTATATATTGAAGAACCTTGCACCAACCTGCAACTCTGCGCCTAGAAATTTATGTGAGTAAGAAATGCCTGCATCTAACCTATGGTAAGGCGGTAACTGCGAAGAGTTTTTTTCATAATCTGGCGAAAGTTGAACCGATGATGTAAGCAGTAACTCGTCCCAAGGTTTAGGGCTGCCATAAATCCAACTTGCCGAGAATCGCCACCGTTTGTAATTCTGAATTATACTAAGTTTTAGCTCGTGTATATGATCGTCAATGGAGTTATACTCGTCACCGCCATTCAAATTATCGGACTGGTTTATGGCTTTACTCAACGAGTAGGCTACCATAAACTCACCGCTATTCCAAACTCTTCTGGCTAACAAATCGGCGCCAAATGCTTTCGAGTTAACAGAGTAAATTTGCGAGACCTGTTTAATTTGAACAACATTTTGCCGTTTAATACTAGTTTGAACCACCGAAATTCCATCGGTTGCCTTTGCATATAATTCGGCATCGAACTGCCATGCCTTGGTAGAAGAAACATAGCTGTAGCCACCAATAACATGCTTCGATTTTACAACAGGAAACCTATCGCCGTCGGATGCTACCCAGTAATTCTTATAACTACTCCCTGCAACAATAATTTTATTGACAAACTGGTCGTACAATCCGGTAGCAAATTTAATGTTTGAATGCTCGGAAAGAGAATAAACAAACTGAACTCGAGGTTCAAAGTAAACTTTCCGGGTTAAGTTATGATAAGTTAATCGTGCTCCAAACAGCAACGATTTTACCTTCTTAAACGAGATTGAATTTTGTAGCCAGCCAGTATAGGTCTCGGAATTAAAGTTTCGAACTCTCAACGTATCGATAACGGCATAATCATCAACATAGTGCATGTAATGCTCATTGGCATTAATATCAACTAAGTTGAAATTAAAACCGCCTTCCAACTTATTTAAAGTTCCAATTTTCAGTTGTCCTTTCAGGTTTACAGTAACATCCTTTAGCCGATTGTTTATGTCATAACTTTTCAAGATAGTATCGCGCAAGTTGGAACTTCTTCGTCCTCTAACAGAACTATCGCTGTTAAAATATTTCATGTTATAATCCGAAAACCCAACGGTAAGATTATGGTAAAACTTTGTACCCCATTGCTTTGCCCATCGAACGCCAACTCCGGTATTTCCCCACTTCGAATCTTCCATAACAAAAGGCAACTTGTCGTTTTGTACTAAATTTAACTTATCGCCACTACCATAACTACTTACTGACACAACATCGAAAGTTGTTGGTTTATAGGTAACTTTTGCATTATAGTCGTAATAGTAATAGGAAGGCTCGGAAGCGTCTATATTCAAAGTATTGGAACTTAAATCGGAACTAACTAAATCGGAACGGGTACTTTCAAGCAAATTCAAGTATAAGTTAGAATGATAAATATCGGTGTACGACCTCCGTGCTGCAACAACATAGCTGGCTTTCGATCCAATTGGACCTTCAACCTCTACATTGGCCGATAATTCGTCGATACCAGCATCGACAACAAACCTATTCTCATTACCCGTTTTTCCTGTTATTTCGATAACCGATGATGCCCGGCTACCCCAACTGGCATCGAATCCCCCGCGTAAAACACGAATATCCTTAATTGCCTTACTGTTAAAACTGGTTATTGTCCCATAAAAATGGTCGATATGGTAAATTGTAAAGCCGTCGTAAGTTATCAAGTTTTTATCGGCTGGTAAATGTCGTACATCCAATCCGGAAAGAGATTCTGTTGTCCCGTCGATTCCCGGAAGAAGTTTTAACGGAGCAATTGCATCGTTTCCCGATATGGATGGCGATTGCCCTACATTGTGAATATTGAAAACTAACTCGCCAGGCCTGTCGCCCAACGAAACCATATCGGTGACAATCTTGCTTACTTGAACGTTTTTGGTTTGAAATTTTTTCTGATCGAGATTAATAATAATTGGGGTTGAACTTTCAAAATTAACTCGCGCAACCTTCATTTCTATTGGTTCGAAGCCAACAGAACTAACCCGTATAGTTACCGAATCGGTATCGTTAGCCTCCGGCAGAGTAAAAAAACCATCGGTATTAGTTACTGCGCCTTTATTGGATGAACCAACCGAAATAGATACATACGGCAATGCTTCCCCCGAAACTTTATCGCGAACAATTCCCACCGCTTTCTTGGCAATTACCTTTGACTTTTCTTCATTATTTTTCCTATGAACGACATATACCCCGTTAATAAACAAAAAGTCGAGATTCGTTTTTCGCAGAATTTTCTTAACGGCATCGTTCGGCTTGCTATTTACCAACTTAACATTTACGGTAATACCCGAAACAATATCGTTATCGAACGCTACTTTTACGCTATACTTATTGGTAAGCAACGAAAGAACATCGATTAAAGGCGTGTTCACAAAATTTTCGTTTACCGATTTCTGAGCAAAGCCAGCCATCGAAAAACACAAAAGCAGAAGTAAAATGATATGACTGCGAAAATTCACCTTCATATTTAATCTTTTTAACAACTTCTGCATTATAACAATTTTAATGCTAAAAACCCTACTGCTTTTCGAAAATGGTAACGATAGTTGAATCTGGATTTATCGTGTAGGAAAGATTCATGGGAAGTGTAACCAACGTAAGAGCTATGTTTAAATCGCTTCGGCTAAATACCCCAGTATAATAACGTGTATCCGGATTGAAGTTTTCAACCTTTATTGAAATATTAAACTGCCTCTCTATCTCTGTAAATACATCCGACAACTTCGAATTTTCAAATGCAATATCGCCTGTTACCCATGCCGGTCGCACAGAATTTAATGAGGGTAACTTCTTTTTAACTACCTTTTCCCCTTCTTCCTGCAACGTCTCCCCTTTAAACAAAATCACGTTCTTATTGTAATCAGTTTTTACGCTCACCTTGCCCACGTAGCACTCCACCCTAAAAAGACTGTCGCGCGAATACACGTTAAACTCCGTACCCAACACGGTAACCTCCCGCTTAAGAGAATCAAACACGGTAAACTTGCTCCCTTTTTTTACTTCAAAAAAGGCTTCGCCATTTAATGTTGCCTTTCGTCCCGCAATTTTATAGTATTTAGGAAATTCCAACCTCGAATTTTCATTCATCATTACCCGCGAACTATCGGGCAACTTAACCTCCAACGTTTGGGCTATACCCGTTACAAATTCAACTCTGGCAGTAAACATATAAAACCACGATACCGCAACTAATACAGCAACCGTGGCTGCTGCCACCCATACTCTCTTATCGGTGAAAAGGCTAACAACCTTTGGCTTATCGTCTTGCTCCTCTATAGACTTCATTAACATCTCCCATGCATCATCCTTCGACCGATTTGAAAATGGTACATGCAGCCCTTTTAGTTCGAATAGTCTATCGAAATCTTCGGGAACGCGGTTAATATTTTTTTGCTTCTCCGTCATATCTTATAACCAAACTTTGTGCGCAAAACGGCTAACGCCGCAGATATGCGCTTTTCTATAGCCTTAACACTCAAGTTGAGCCGCTCGGCAATTTCGTTGTACGAAAGGCCTTCTATCCTATTCATAAGGAAAACCTCACGCTGTCCATCTGGAATAGCGGCTAACGCTTCCTGCAACTGAGCGTTAAGTTCATCCATACGGATTTTAGAATCGGCATGTTCGGGGAGTTCTTCGTTAGACTTCGATGCCTGAAAACCGTAAACAACCTTTTGATGCTTGAAGTGATTCTTAACCATGTTATAGGCAATGGTGTAAAGCAACGACTTTACCTTTTCGTCCTTTACTTCGTTACGCATGTCCCAAAGTTTCAGAAACACCTCCTGAACTATATCGTCGGCCAAATCAACATCGCCAGTTTTATAGTATGCAAACGACCTGATACCATCGTAGTAGGAATCGAAAATACCTCTAAACCAAGATATTTCCTGCGGTGTATATTTTCCTGAAGGTAAGGTCATAGTAGTATCATATCATTTGTAAAAGTAAAAAAATCGATTCAAAAAGTACGAAATTTTAAAATTAAAGCGGGACTCTGTTCAAACCCCGCTTTTCTACTTTTACATATTTAATTACAATTTCCGTTTTACCTCAACTTCCTGGAACCCTTCAACTATATCGCCAACTTTAATATCGTTGAAGTTGTTGATATTTAATCCGCATTCAAAGCCGCCCAATACCTCTTTTATGTCGTCCTTAAAGCGTTTAAGAGAACCAAGATCTCCGGTGTATATTACAATACCATCACGAATAAGTCTAACCTTATTGTTACGAACAATTTTACCCTCGCGAACAATACATCCTGCTACAGTACCAACCTTTGTTATCTTGAAAGTATCGAGAACTTCTGCCGTTCCGGTGATTTCCTCCTTAATTTCGGGGGCAAGCATACCTTCCATGGCATCCTTAATCTCGTTTATTGCGTCGTAAATAATTGAGTAAAGACGAATGTCGATTTCCTCCTTCTCGGCTAACCTACGTGCCCCTGCCGACGGACGAACCTGGAACCCAATAACAACGGCGTTAGATGCTGCTGCCAAAAGTATATCCGATTCGGAAATTTGTCCTACAGCCTTATGGATAACGTTTACTTCAATTTGAGGCGTTGACAGTTTAATTAACGAATCCGAGATTGCCTCAATTGATCCGTCAACATCACCTTTAACAACAATATTTAACTCCTTAAAACTACCAATTGCAATACGACGGCCAATTTCGTCGAGAGTAATGTGTTTCTTGGTCTTTAATCCTTGCATACGAACCAACTGCTCACGCTTATTGGCTATTTCGCGAGCTTCACGGTCAGTGTCTAATACATTGAAGTTATCTCCGGCCTGAGGAGCCCCGTTCAACCCAATTACCTGAACAGGCGTTGACGGACCTGCTTCCTGAATTCTTGCACCACGCTCGTTAAACATGGCTTTAACGTGTCCAAAGTGTATTCCAGCCAACATTATATCGCCCTGACGCAATGTTCCGTTTTGAACCAAAACGGTTGCCACGTAACCGCGCCCCTTATCGAGCGACGATTCTACTACAGCTCCCACCGCTTTTCTATCCGGATTTGCCTTCAAATCGAGCAACTCAGCTTCGAGCAAAACTTTATCGAGTAACTTTTCAATGTTAATACCCTTCTTTGCCGATACTTCCTGACATTGGTACTTTCCACCCCAATCTTCAACAAGATAGTTCATATTAGCTAACTCGCTCTTAATCTTTTCAGGATCGGCTCCGGGCTTATCAATTTTATTTATCGCAAATACAATAGGAACACCGGCTGCACTGGCATGGTTAATAGCCTCTATTGTTTGGGGCATAACCGCATCGTCGGCCGAAACAACAATAATAGCAACATCGGTAAGTTTTGCTCCACGTGCACGCATGGCTGTAAATGCTTCGTGTCCAGGAGTATCTAAGAACGTTATTCTACGTCCATCGTCCAACGCCACGCTATACGCGCCAATGTGCTGGGTAATACCTCCAGCTTCGCCTGCAATAACGTTAGAATGTCTAATATAGTCGAGTAACGAAGTTTTTCCATGGTCAACGTGCCCCATTACCGTAACTATAGGAGGACGCGGCTTAAGGTCTTCGGGGCTATCGATATCCTCTTCGTCAAGTGCTTCCTGTAAATCGGCGCTAACAAACTCAACCTTAAAGCCAAACTCATCGGCAACCAAAGCCATTGTTTCCGCATCTAAACGTTGGTTTATGGAAACTATCAACCCCAAATTCATGCAAACTTCAATAACATCGGTTACCGGAACGTTCATCATAACGGCAAGTTCATTTGCCGATACAAATTCGGTTACCTTAAGAATGCTCTTTTCCTTTTCGAGCTTTTCGAGCTCTTCCTGCTGTTTTGCACTATACTGTTCCCGTTTCTCCTTACGATATTTCGAACCCTTGGTTTTACCCTTTGAAGTAAGACGTGCAAGCGTTTCCTTTATTTGTCTTTGAACTTCTTCCTCGTCAACCTCCTGCTTTACCGGACGTTTTTTCTTATTCTTTTTGTTAGCCTGATCTGCTCCTTTTTTGTTTTGCTTTTGAAATTGACCATGCGGTCTGTTGTTATTATCCGATGCTGGCTTTTCCCCTTCGTTTACAGAAACTTTAGCAGAATCCTTCTTTATGCGTTTACGCTTTTTCTTCTTACCCGATTTTTCCATATCGGTTGACGATGCAACCGGTTTTTTCTTTTCAAAAACGCTAAGATCTATTTTACCTTTAATTGTAGGACCTGTTAACTTTTCAACCTTAGGTTGATAGAACACTTCCGCTTCCTTTTCGACAGGTTTTGCCTCAACTGTATTTTTAACTTCCTTTTCGGCAACTTGTTTCGGAGGAAACTTATCCTTCCTTATTTCCTTTTTCCCCTGTTCTTGAGGTTGATGCTTTTCGGGTTTTTGCCTATGATCTTTCCCTTTTTTGAATTCTTTTTTGGGATTTTCCTTATTCCCTTTTTTTACCGTTTCCAAATCGATTTTTCCGACAACTTTAGGTTGATCTACTTTTACTTCTGTTTTTATTTCTTCTTTTGCTTTTTTAGATTCCGAAATAGGCTTTGCTTCTACAACGGGAGTTGTTTTCTTTTCCTCCACTGTACTCTTCTTTTCAGCCTCCTCTGGTTCCTTTTTTTCTTTCTTCTTGGGTTCCAAATCTATTTTACCCTTAACTGTTAAGTTAATTTTAGGCTTAGGTAAGTCCACCTCCTCTGGTTTAGACGAATCTAGCGTTGTTGTCTTAATAATCACTTCATCGTCGGAACTTTCGGGTTCTTCGTTTACTTCCTCGTCCTTTTCAATATCGTCGATAGATATGGACTCTTTCTTCTCACGAAGATTTGTAAGATTAACCTTTTGAGATTCCTTTTTCAGGTTAATCTCCGAACCAAATTCGTCCTGTAAAATGTTAACAATTTCTTCATCGACCTTAGCGTTTGGATTAGCCTCTAGGTGGTATCCCTTTTTGTTCAGGAATTCAACCAAGGTTCCAACCCCAACGTTAAACTCTCGTGCTAACTTACTTATTCTTATTGATTTGTCGTTTGTCATACAGATGACTTCCCGTTGTTTGTTAAATTTTCAGTACAAAACTAACTGAATAGTTATATTATTCAAATTCAGATTTAAGTATTCTGACAATTTCCTTAACCGTTTCCACCTCTAAATCGGTACGTTTTACCAACTCGTCGAAAGGAATTTCAAGTACACTTTTAGCAGTATCGCAACCTACACCTTTGAGAATATCAATAATCCAAGGTTCAATTTCATCGGTGAATTCGTCAAGTTTAACATCCTCCTCATCTTCATAATCCGATTCACGGTAAACATCGATTTCGTATCCGGTAAGTTGACCTGCAAGTTTAATATTATATCCTCCTTTACCAATAGCCAACGATACTTCGCTTGGTTTAAGGTAAACCTCGGCATGTTGCGTTTCTTCGTCAATTTTGATAGACGATATTTTAGCGGGGCTAAGCGCACGCTGAATAAACAGCTGCGTGTTGTTTGTGTAGTTTATAACATCGATACTCTCGTTTCGGAGTTCGCGAACAATTCCGTGAATTCGGCTTCCCTTCATTCCAACACAAGCTCCAACCGGATCAACTCGTTCGTCGTATGATTCAACGGCAACCTTTGCACGTTCTCCAGGGATTCGAACAATTTTTTTAATGGTAATAAGCCCATCGAAAATTTCAGGAACTTCAAGTTCGAAAAGGCGTTCCAAGAAAGCATTTGCAGTACGCGAAAGAATAATTTGAGGCGAGTTGTTTCTCATCTCCACTTTATACACAACAGCACGTAAGGTATCTCCCTTGTGGTAAAAATCCGAGGGAATTTGTTCGGTTTTGGGAAGTAGCAATTCGTTTCCTTCGTCGTCCAAAACTAAAATTTCCCTTTTCCAAATTTGATAAACTTCTCCTGTGAAAAGTTCTCCTATTCTATCCTTGTACTTATTGTACAGGTTGTTCTTCTCCAACTCCAAAATTCTTGATGTAAGGTTCTGACGAAGCGCCAATATTGCTCTACGACCAAACTCGGAAAGTTTTACCTCCAAAGTTACCTCTTCCCCTACTTCATAGTCCTTATCAATTTTGCGTGCATCGGTAAGCGAAATTTGCCGATTAGGATCTTCAACCCCACCGTTATTCACAACTTCAAGGTTTTTCCATATTTCAAAATCGCCCTTATCGATGTTAATAATTATATCGAAGTTATCGTCGGATCCGTAAAGTTTTATCAGCAAATTCCTGAAAACATCCTCAAGAACACTCATCATTGTCGGTCTATCGATGTTTTTCAGTTCCTTAAATTCGGAAAAAGTTTCAATTAAATTTAGATTTTCCATTTTTCACTCAGAATTATACTCTTACACTCATTTAATTTCACTTAATATCTATTTAAAACTCACCAAAACCTTTGTTGATTTAACCTCGTTGTAAGGAATTACCCGTTTTTCCACAACCTTAACCTTCCGCTTTCCGCCTTCGGGTAACTTAAGTACCGTATATTCTACTTCAAAATCGGTTTCAGTTACAACTTTTAATTCGCCGCTAACCTTTTCGCCACTATTAAGCATCACCTCTACCTCTCGACCAATATTCTTTTTGTACTGCCTAACCAACTTTAACGGCTGTCCAACTCCGGCAGATGTAACTACCAATTCGAAAATAACCCCTTCCTCGTCCAACTCCGCCTCAACCTCACGGCTAATTGCCACACAAGCGTCTATGCCAACTCCATTATCGCCGTCAAGCACTACAGTTATAGAATTCGACGGAGTAATGGTAACATCAACAATAAACAACCCCTCGTTTAACTTGGGAGAAATTATCTGCTCTATTTTCTCTTTTGCAATCATTACATGCCTTATTGGTAACAAAACAGGGGACTCTGTCCCCTGAAAAGCGCTTCTAAAACCTGCGCAAATATAGTTAATAAAAAGATGTTTTCAAAAATATTTACCTGAAAACCTGTATTTTGATAAAAATACTTCGCAACAACGTAACGTTTCACAAACTACTCCAACCCTATTTCTGTTGCATTTATCGTAAAAAATGTAGTAATTAGCAATAAAAAATTATGCGAATTGCCGTAAATACAAGGCTGCTACTTAAAAACAAACTTGAAGGCATTGGCTGGTTTACTTATGAAACCTTGAAGCGGGTTACACGCAACCATCCTCACGACACCTTTTACTTCCTTTTCGACAGACCTTTCGATAACGAATTTATTTTTTCGGAAAACATAATTCCCGTGGTTATAAGTCCTCAGGCTCGGCATCCTTTTCTATGGTATTTATGGTTTGAACACTCCGTAAACCATTTTTTAAAAAATACAAAAGTTGATGCGTTTCTTTCGCCCGACGGGTATATATCGTTAAAAACAAACATTCCACAAATAAGCGTTATTCACGATATTAACTTTTTTCATTTTCCAAAAGGGCTGCCTATGCTAACATCAGGGTACTTTAACCACTTTTTCCCGAAGTTCGCCTCTAAAGCAAACAGAATTATTACTGTTAGCAACGCTTCCAAAAACGACATTGCCAACTGCTACAACGTTAGTGCCAGTAAAATTGACGTTATATACAACGGCGCTAATCATAATTTTAAACCGTTACCTATTGCCGAAATAAAATCCGTCAGGAATAGTATTACCAATGGAGCCCCTTATTTTCTTTTTGTTGGAGCACTTAATCCTCGTAAAAATGTAGGAAGACTTATAGATGCCTTCGATATATTTAAACAACAACACGCTACCAATGCTAAACTGGTAATTATCGGAGAAAAAATGTTTAAAACTTCCTCTATAAACAAGTCATATAAAAATTGTACGTACAAGTCCGACATAGTATTTGCCGGGCGGAAAAATCTGGATGACCTTGTAAAAATAACAGCATCGGCACATGGCGTAATTTACCCTTCACTTTTCGAAGGTTTCGGGATACCTGTACTTGAGGCTATGCAGTGTAATATTCCTCTTGCCGTATCCAATACAACATCGTTGCCCGAAGTGGCCGGAAAAGCCGCCATTTACTTTAACCCCAATAGCGTGCAGGAAATCACCGAAGCCATGGAACAAATTTGGTTTAACGAATCATTAAGAAAAGAACTTGTAGCCGAAGGTAAAACTCAACAAGAGAAGTTCAGCTGGGATTTGTCCGCAGAAAAACTATACGATAGCATACTGAAAACCTTAAACAGATAAAAACACGTAATTACTCTTTGATTTTTGTTTTATGTTAAAGCAATTTCATACAAAAGGATTGATAGAGGCCGGATGCGATGAGGCCGGAAGAGGCTGCTTAGCCGGACCCGTATGCGCAGCAGCAGTGGTTTTGCCTCCGGATTTCTACGATTCACGTATTAACGACTCTAAAAAACTTTCTCGTAAGCAACGCGACATTTTACGTGAAGTAGTTGAACACAATGCTATAGATTATGCCGTCGCCATGGTTGACAATGCCGAAATAGATAAAATAAACATCCTAAACGCAGCAATTCTGGCTATGCATAAGGCTGTTACCTCTCTTACCAAAGTAAAACCGCAACATTTACTCATCGATGGAAACCGATTTAAGCCTTTCGATGAGATTCCTCATACCTGTATAGTAGGTGGCGATGGAATTTTTTTACCAATTGCAGCTGCATCTATCTTGGCAAAAACATACCGCGACGAGTTTATGGAAAAACTCCATAACGATTACCCCATGTATCTATGGAACAAAAACATGGGGTATCCGACAAAAGCACACCGCAAAGCCATTGAACTTTATGGTGTTTCGCCATTTCACAGGTTAACATTTAAACTACTGCCCGATTAATTTTGTTCTTTCATCATTAAACCATAACGCATGTAATTAAATCATACCATCATAAATAATTAAAAGCAACAAAATGAAAAGAAAACTATTAATGATTATTGCTGGATTTTTATTGGTATTCAGCAGCGCTTTAAAAGCGGACGAAGGAATGTGGTTGCTTCCACTTCTTAAGCAGTTAAATATTGATGTAATGCATCAGAAAGGGTTAAAACTTTCAGCAGAGGACATCTACAGCGTTAACCATTCGAGCCTTAAAGATGCAGTTATTATATTCGGAAGAGGATGCACCGGTGAAATTGTTTCCGAACAAGGACTTATTCTAACCAATCACCACTGTGGATACGGTGCAATTCAGCAACACAGTACTCCTGAACACGACTATTTAGCCGATGGTTTTTGGGCAAAAAGTTTCGAAGAAGAAATTCCTACTCCCGGTCTTACGGCAACATTTCTTATTCGCATGGAAGATGTTACCGATCAAATTAATGCCGCTATAACTAACGACATGACCGATGAACAACGCAACAAAGCCATTGCAGAAGAGAGTAAAAAAATTGAAAAAGATGCTACCGAGGGAACCGATTATCGTGGACAAGTGCAAAGTTTCTTTGGAGGAAATCAATACTTCCTACTAGTTTACGAAGTATATAACGATGTACGTTTGGTTGGTGCACCTCCATCATCCATTGGAAAATTCGGTGCCGACACCGACAACTGGATGTGGCCTCGTCACACTGGCGATTTCTCCGTTTTCCGTGTTTATGCCAGCAAGGACAACAAACCTGCCGAATACTCTCCTGAAAATGTTCCTTTAAAGCCAAAACATTTTCTACCTGTTTCCATTAAAGGAGTAAAACCTGGCGATTTCACTATGATTATGGGTTACCCTGGAAGTACCGAACGCTACATGACCTCTACCGAAGTTGATGAAATGATGAATATTACCAATAAAAACAGAATATACATTCGTGGTATCCGTCAGGAAATTATGCTAAAGGATATGCAAGCCGATAAAGCCGTAAATATTAAGTATGCATCGAAATACGCCGGTTCTGCCAACTACTGGAAAAATTCCATTGGCATGAACAAAGCGTTGAAAAGACTTAAGGTTTATGACTACAAAAAAGTTAACGAAGAAGAATTTTCCAAATGGGTAAACGCATCGCCGGAAAGAGTAAGCAAATACGGCGAAGCTCTATCGCTTATTAATGAAGGAATTAACGGCCGAAAAGATTACTACAACGTAATTCAGTACATCGGCGAAAGTTTATTCAGAGGAACCGAAATTGTTAACATCGCGTTGATGGGCACACGCTTGGAGGATCCTTTGAAGTCGAAAAACAGTGAAGAGATTGCCAAAACATCACAAATGATGAAAACTAGAGCTGTCTCGTTCTATAAGGATTACAACGCTCCTACCGATCAAAAAATAGCCAAGGCTATGTTCCGAATATTTGCCGAAAATGTCGATCCAAAATATCAACCTGATGTTTTCAATACTATTCAATCAAAGTATAAAGGCAATTTCGATAAGTATATCGACGATATGTTCAAAAAATCGATGTTTGCCGATTCTTCCAAGTTGTTTGCATTCTTGGCTAAACCATCGTTAAAAACGCTTGAAAAAGATCCTGCGTTTGTAGCAGCAAATTCCATTTACAAGAAATATCAGGAACTCTACCAGGCAATGACACCCTCTGAAGAAAAATTAGAAAAAGGGCAACGTTTGTATATCGCAGGAATATTAGAAATGAATCAAGGAAAACCAATGTATCCGGATGCAAACTTTACCATGCGATTAACATACGGAGAGGTTAAGGATTACTTCCCCATGGACGCAGTGCATTACGATTACTACACAACCCTTGACGGTGTTATGGAAAAAGAAGATCCTAATAACTGGGAATTTGTAGTTCCTCAAAAACTTAAAGATCTCTACAATAGTCACGATTTTGGACAATATGGCGAAAACGGGAAAATGCACGTAGCCTTTATTACAACTAATGATATTACTGGTGGAAATTCAGGAAGTCCCGTCATGAACGGTAATGGTGAATTAATCGGACTTGCTTTCGACGGAAACTGGGAAGCCATGAGTGGCGATATCGTTTTTGAGAAAAATTTACAGCGTACTATTTGTGTGGACGTTCGCTATGTGCTATTCATTATTGACAAGTATGCCGGCGACACCCGCTTAATTGACGAAATGAAAATCATGAACGAATAATTAATTGTAAGACTTTTCACTAAAAGGCTGTCCTAAATGACAGCCTTTTTTCTTATAAACACCAACTTTCTGTTTAAATAAAAAAAAGAGTTATTCGTCAATTTTTCATGGTTGTTTATCCTTTTTAGTGTGAACTTTAGACTTTAATTAGAATTTTTTCAAAAAAACATTGTCCTCAATTGTTATAGTTTTTATACATTTAGAAAAAAATTGTGAGTACACCTGTGGAAAAAAAAGAAATGCTCATTAGCCATTACGGCCCATTGTCGTACGAAGAGATTGGTTTCCTGCTTAATAAGATGACCGCCATGCTAGAGCGGTTGGGTTATAGCATCACTACCAAAAAGAAAGTTTACGCAGCCATGGTAGAAAGTTTGGAAAATGTTTATAAGCATCAGGATACAATAGAAGAAAACACCAATTATCTTCCCAAATTCACGCTTACTCTTGAAGATAACTTTATTCACCTTAGTGCATCGAACTCCGTATTAATAAATAAAATTGCTCAACTTCAGGATCGCTTAGATAAAGTAAATGCCTTGGATAAACAAGGGTTAAAAGATTTTTACCGAGATATAATTTTAAGCGGAAATGTTTCGCAAAAGGGTGGCGCAGGGCTTGGAATTGTAAATATTGCAAAGGTTACCGAAAATAAACTCGATTACACCTTTGAAAAAATTAACGATAAATACTCTTATTTTTCATTACATGTTAAGGTCGCAGTAAATCCTCAATAAATTAACTACTATGGAACCATTATATATAGAACCTAGCGAGTTTACTCCAAGGATTTTCTTCGATCCTGCAAGTTCGGTATTCGAAATATCCGGATTTTCGCGGCCGGAAAATGTAGTTGGTTTTTATAAACCACTAATAAAATGGCTCGAGGATTTTGAAGACCAAGTTTTAAGTAAAAATACCGAATTCACTAAAAGCAACTTAGTTGTTAACCTTAAACTTACCTACTTCAACTCTGCTTCTTCAAAATTTTTACTTGATATTCTTATGATTTTTATGAAGTTCCATTCCAAAGGTAACAACGTAGAAATAAACTGGTTTTACGACGAAGACGATGACGAAATATTTGAATCGGGTGAAGAAATTTCGGAAATGATTAGTTTCCCATTTAATTTTATTCCAATTACTCCGGGTAATTAAATAATTATGGATGCATTAAAAATTGAACAAACCAATACTTCTCCATTTATCAATTTAAATCCAGAATTGGGAATTTATGTTTTTGCAGGATACTCTCGTCCCGAAAATGTTAGAGAATTTTACATTCCCATTATAGATTGGCTAATTAACTTTAAAAACGAACTTATTCAGAAAAAGAAAAACGGGACAGCTCAACCTCCGGTAAGTTTCGATTTTCAGTTTGTTTACTTTAACTCCGCCTCTGCTAAATTTCTTTACGATGTCATAATTGTTTTGAATGAGATTCAAAAAGAGAAAATTGACTTAACTATTCGCTGGCATTACGACGAAGATGACGATGAACTCCGGGAGGCCGGAGAAGAACTTTCCGAATTGGCGCAAGTTCCTTTTAAATTTATACAATCCTAACCATTTTTAATTTTTGTATAATGTTTAGCAGTTTAAGAGTTAAGTTTACTATCGCTAACTCAGATCCTTCCATATATAGAATTATTGAGTTACAGCCTGAAGTTTCCCTTCAAATATTACACGAAATTGTACAAGCTGCATTCGAATGGACAAATTCCCATGTTCATTACTTTAAAGATGCCTCAGGTAAAATATTAAAGAACGAAGAGGATATATCAGCTACTCAAATTTTACAAAAAGGAAAGCCGTTACACTACATTTACGATTTTGCCAATTCATGGACAATTATCATAGAATTAATTGATGCCGTAAATGAAAATACAATATTGGACGTAACCGCTCGATGCATCGAAGGCCAACTGAATTCCCCTCCCGAAGATGCCGGAGGAATTACAGCCTACTCCGATGCGCTTGAATTGCTAACCAAGCATCGTGAAAAAAAGCGCCCATTCCCTTTAATTGCCGAATGGCTTGGTGAAGATTACGATTCCGCTGCCTTTAACATTAAAAATGTGAACAACCTTCTCTCTCACATTGTCATTGGATAATTCAGCAATGGACAATAACAATTTTAGAGGCGATCCTAAAGTATATGAGGTATTAAAAGAGTTAAACATACCATTCGAATATCACGAACACCCACCTGCTCCTACCGTAGAACAAGCGGCAAAATACTGGGAGGGTATAGACTCCACCCACTGTAAAAATTTGTTTTTCAGGAATCATAAAGGAGATAAACACTATCTGGTTGTTTTGGAATACACCAAGACATTGAACATTAAACACCTAGAACAAGTTCTCAGGCAAGGTAAGTTAACCTTTGCATCTCCTGCCCGATTAAAAAAGTACCTTAACCTTACTCCTGGTTCGGTTTCCCCTTTTGGTCTTATTAATGACATCGATAATCTTGTCCACCTTTTTCTTGATGCCGATTTACAGCAAAGCCATCACCTTAGCTTTCATCCAAATATTAATACGGCTTCGCTGATAATTCCAACGGAACATTTTTTCAGATATCTTAACTGGGTTGGCAATTCTTACGAATTCATCAAAATATAATGAAAAATGCCCGAAATATCGGGCATTCTTTATAAACTAACATGTTATTTTATCCGCACTTCGAATGGCCACAATTACTGCACGTTAAACATCCTTCCTGATAAACCAACGATTCTGCACCACATTCCGGACATTTCTTTCCTGCCTTTGCCTTTGTACCATTAGGAATATACCTTTTTAATGCACGCTCAACCCCTGCTTTCCATGTATTGATAGTTTCGCTATCAAGACGAAGCGATGAAACAAGATTCACTACATCAGGAATGGGCATCCCGTTGCGAAGAACCCCGGAAATAAGCTTTGCATAGTTCCAAAATTCTTTGTTAAACATATGCGAAAGTCCCCCAAGCGTGTTTGTATAGCCATACTTATCGACATATTGAAAGTCGTACCGACTTCCATGTTCATCTTTAATTTTCAAAATACGTCCTTTAGTAACCGATTTTGGAATTGGCAGCACATCATCTTCGGTCATACCTGTAAATATCTCGTAAGGACGATTCTCGTACAATCCTACAAAAGCAACCCAATCTTCTTTACTATTCTTAAAACGAATTACGTCGCATTCCAAAACTGGCGGACGCTTGCCCGGAAAACTTTCTTGATTAACAACGGTTGTTTCCTTTTTATTTGAGACAAGAACACCTTCCCGTGAGCCTTCACGGTAAACGGTACAACCTTTACAACCACTTTCCCACGCTGTTTGATATACCTTAGAGACTATTTCCTCAGTAACATCCTCCGGAAGGTTTACGGTAACGCTAATAGAATGGTCCACCCACTTTTGAATCATTCCCTGCATCCGAACCTTGTTAACCCAATCCACATCATTTGAAGCAGCACCATAATACGGTGATTTCTTTACAAGTTCATGAATTTCTTCATCGCTATACTCTTTAACCTCTTCCGTTTTATATCCGTTAACTTCTAACCATGTAAGAAACTTATGGTGAAAAACATTGAACTCTTCCCACGAATCTCCAACATTATCGACAAAAGATACTTTAACGTTTTTATCGTTTGGATTAACCTTTCTACGCCTTTTATAGTATGGCATAAATACAGGCTCAATGCCTGATGTTGTTTGCGTCATAAGGCTAGTAGTTCCGGTTGGAGCAATAGTTAATAACGCAATGTTACGACGCCCGTGTTCAACCATATCGTTATAAAGGTCTAAATCTTCGCCCTTTATTCTATTTATAAAAGGGTTATTCTTTTCGCGTTGTGCATTGTAAATAGGAAAAGCACCGCGCTCTTTTGCCAACTCCACCGACGAACGGTAAGCCTCTACTGCTAAGGTTTTATGAACCTCAACTGCAAAATCAACAGCATTTTCGGAGCCATACTTCAAATTAAGTGCAGCCAACATATCCCCTTCGGCGGTAATACCAATACCGGTTCTTCGACCTTCTATTGTTTTCCGTCTAATTTTTTGCCACAAGTTGCTTTCAACCGCCTTAACTTCTTCCTCCTCGGGATCTCCATTAACCTTATTTAAAATGGCATCAATCTTTTCCAACTCTAAATCGATAATGTCATCCATTATTCTCTGAGCAAAATGCGCATGGCGTTTAAATAAATCGAAGTTAAACTTTGCTTCGGCGGTAAACGGATTCTCAACATAGCTGTACAGATTCAACGCTAGCAACCGACAACTATCGTACGGGCAAAGCGGGATTTCACCACATGGATTTGTCGAAACCGTTTTATAACCTAAATCGGCATAAGAATCGGGAACAGATTCACGAATCACCGTATCCCAGAAAAGAACACCAGGCTCGGCAGATTTCCAAGCATTATGAATAATTTTCTTCCAAAGTTCAGCAGCATTTATTTCCTGACGATACTTTGGCTCTTTAGAGTCTATTGGATACTGTTGGATGTAAGGCTTACCATCAATAGCAGCCCGCATAAACTCATCGTCGATTTTAACGGAAACATTCGCACCGGTAATTTTTCCCGCTTCCATTTTAGCATCGATAAACTTTTCAGAATCCGGATGTTTTACGGAAATACTTAACATTAAAGCCCCCCTACGACCGTCTTGTGCAACTTCGCGGGTAGAATTAGAATAACGCTCCATAAAAGGAACTACTCCTGTTGATGTTAAAGCACTATTCTTTACAGGGCTTCCCTTAGGACGAATGTGCGACAAATCATGTCCAACGCCACCTCTACGCTTCATAAGTTGAACCTGCTCCTCGTCAATCTTCATTATTCCACCATACGAATCGGCAACACCTTGGTTTCCAATAACAAAACAGTTTGATAGCGATGCTACTTGAAAAACATTTCCAATTCCGGTCATTGGACCACCTTGCGGAACAATGTATCGAAAGTTCTCAAGAAGCCCGAAAATTTCATCCTCCTTCATGGGATTGGGATAGTGCTGCTCAATCCTTACAAGTTCCTTTGCAATTCGGCGATGCATATCGTTTGGAGTTAATTCGAATATGTCGCCATACGAATCCTTAAGAGCATACTTGCTAACCCAAACCTTTGCGGCCATTTCATCTCCATTAAAATACTTTACACTTGCTTCGTAAGCATCATCGAAAGTGTAAGTTTTTGCCTTTTTCTTAACCTGCTGATCCATCAAGGGGCTTTTATTTTCCATTATAATCCAATTTTAAATTCTAAAGCCGACAACTTTTCGCCTCAGTTTATTGAAACTGAGTTAAGTAAAAATATTTCGTTTCCGAAAAATTGTTCTTACGAAGTTAGAAAACCTAGCCCACCGATACCAAACTAAATTGTTTGTAAATATCAACAATCGGTTCTAGTTATGAACAAGATAAAAGTTTGAACATACGCGACTTACACAGGCATTCTGATATACAGCAAGTTGTTGTAAGGCGTTGATATTTATTAAAAAACGCTTTTCGAAAAGTTTTGTACAAAAAAATTTGTACTAACAGAAAACAAAAAATCGCTCCAATCCCAAATAAGCACATCTAAAACATATAAATTTATTTCCCATATAACCTCATATGAATAACAAAAGCCGCTCTAAACCGAGCGGCTTTATATCCAAAACAAATTGAAATTTTTACTCTCTATTCCAATTAACATCTTCTGACGTTAATTCCCCCTCTGTAACGGCTTGATCTTCCATTGTTGTATCACGTTCAAACATTGGATCAGGTCCTGCTTTTGTACATTTAAATATACCTGTGTACGTATTCTTACTCAGATCATTTTCATAAGTTGCAAAAGTTACCCAATAATAAACAGGTATATCGTTAACTTCTGTAACTGCATCAGGATATTTTAACTGCAACAGAATAACTAAACCCTCCTGAAGACGAGACCATGTTAAGGCAATTTGCTCTTCCTCCGTACCAGTGTCAAAACCAGGAATATTGTACGTTGTCTTATTACTTAATCTCAAGTCAAAATTCAAATAATGGGCACTTGCTCCGTAATAAAACTCATCATTTGCATAATTACTACTGCCATAAGTCCTACTTAAATTACTATAAACATAATTTACAAGCAGCATATAGTCTTCATAAGATGGATCCAAATGGATAGTCGGATCAAAAATCCACCCTAAATTAGGTTTATAAATAAATTGAGCAGTTGTTGTACTTATAAAATTATACGAAGAAACCCACTCTCCTGAGGTGTATGTCAACTTATCGGCAATAGTTAAAGTTTTTAAACTCGTTCCAGTATAATACTTATAAAGAACAATAGCACTTACGCCTTCTCCCGCAGTTGGATAAAGATTATTTAAATATTTAGGAATATAATCCTGAGGAAGCACCGACGATGAAAAATTATCGTAATCTCCTGGATCTCCCATTGCATCATAATCCTTGCTGGTTAAATAGTGAACATTATCCATTTTTGCCCAACTGGTTCCATCGTATTGGTAATAGTCAGTTATTATATATGGCTGCTCGCCAACAACTTCGTATCCCTGAGTTAACGCAGTAACAACAAAATCATCTATTTGCATTGTTGTAGTGATGGATCCATCTCCCCCCGAATACTTGAAAGCGATATAAATTACGCCTCCACAATAAGAATTCAAACTAATATCACCAGATGCAGTAAAGTCACTTGCATAGCCACTTACATTTCCCGTTGATAAAGTTGGATTAAGATTCGTCCAAGTATATGAATTTGGATCACCGGTTCCCGGATAATCGGTTGAAATTAACACTTCCAAAGGATCTCCATTGTTATATCCATCCTTACTCTTAAAATTTAACTTTACTGCAGAGTATTCCGTTAAATCGATAGCTGGCGTTAACAACCAAGCAATATTACTCGGTTCTCCCGTATTATGGGCACTAAACGAAGCGTATGTGTTTCCTCCAAAAGACCGTCCTTCCCAAGTTGCAGTTCCTGCCTCAATATATTGTGTCCAATTATTAATATCTATTGTTTCGTATGCCGTAGCCGTTTCAAAATCTTCGGCAAAAACTACAGCATTATTAACGACGTTGATTAAAGGCTTAACATCTGAATATTTATAAATTACCTTATGTATATCATCCTTTTGTGGATTAGGAACAGAATCGGCTAATATTGCAGGAATATAAAACTCCGGATTAAAATCGGGGTATAAATACCCAGTAATTCCTGTTAACGAATCAACCCTTGCATAATCACTTTGAACAAAAGAGTATGAGCTAGCATTAGCATAAGCAGTCAAATTTTCGGGCATTTTTGCAAAATAGTTATAAGTTATGCTGGCTTTCGAACCTACATTATATGCAGGAAACAAGTCCGGCAATAATTTAGCAATGTACTTACTTCCGGGAAAGCTATCGTTGAACGCCGAAAAAGATGAAATATACCCTGTCCACGTTGAAATTGAATCATCGGCTTTTGCATAAGCTGCAGCATTGCTATAATCTGTAGCAACCAGCGTGTATGCTATATCTCCATGGTATGGCTCTTTGCTATCATCCAATTTATTATAGGTGTCTTCCATAGGATCACATGCCCACAAAAGCCCAATAAACGATAAAAAATAAAGTATTTTTTTCATGTTTTAATAGTTTTTAAGTTTAGAAATTGATGCGCAACCCTGTTGACCATGTACGTCCAAATCCATAAAATACATACGACGTATATTCGTCATGATCCGAGCCATCTGTAGCATCTGCAATATATTCGGTATCTAACAAATTCATAACGTTGCCATAAATGGTTGCCGTTAAATTTCCTATCTTAAACTTATAGTTGAAATTGGCATTTAACAAATAATAATCAGGCATCATCCAAGCATCAACTTTATCTTCAATTTTTGTTCTTGCCGTTGGATCAAAATATGCATAGTTTTTACTATACCAGTTAAAATCGAATCCAACCTTAAGTTTTGGTAGCACTTCGTAATCACAATTTAGTGCTGCCGTAACCTGAGCAGAGTTCCCAACATGTACATCTGCAATATAAGCATTATAAGTACCCACAACAGATTGATCTTCATTGTAAAGGGTAAAATGAACATCGTCAGTCCAACGATAATCACCAACAGAAGCCATTGCTTTAATTGAAAGTTTATTGGTCGGTTTATAAAGTCCCTCGAACTCCACACCTTGATGCAAAGCGTTTATACCCAATATGTTAGCTGTTTGCCCATTCAGTGATTTAACCAATCCCTTATCTAACCAATAAGTTCTAAATACATTCAATTTAATGTTTACTATATTAGTAACATATCCATAGCCAACTTCTGCTGTTGCTATAGTTTCATATTTAACATCATCGTTAAATTCATTTGTGTTATTTAAAAAAGCATTGGCAAATATTGGCGCTTTCTTAATATAACCGCCATTGATAAACACATTGTTTGTTTCATCAATCTTATAATTAAAACCACCTTTAACATTCCATGGAAGAAACTTGTACCACGATGATTTTTGATTTCCCGAAGTGTACTGGAAAAAATCTACTCTCCTATAGTTATTACTAGCCGCAGCCAACGAAAGAAATCCAGAATACTCATCTTTAATATACTCTGCCTGACCGTAAAGGCCTAACCAAAGTACCTGTCCTCTGTAATTATAATTTACATAATCGCCTACATGTAACGGAGTTGAAGATGAACGATTGATATTTTTATTATCAAGATAATATTCTCCTCCTAGTAAATCGTCAATTTTATATGCATGAACTCCACTATAATAACGACCGTCAAAACCAGCAGTAATTTTAAAATCTGAAACCTCCGTTGTGTAAGTCGAAAGCATTCCATACCATTGATGGTCATTAACAGCATTTGCTACTATACATGTAGAACCACTCGTTGCTGCTGCATTTTGAGAAACAACCCAATCGAAATCGAAGTATCCTTCCGGAGTTAATGCAGAAGTAGCATAAGGTTCTCCACTTGGATATTGCAAACTTAACCAACTAGAATTGGAACCATATATTCTTCTACCACCTCCTGTTGCAATAGACGCATACACTTGAGTAGAAAGTAACGATTTGTCATCAATTTTCCAGTAATGGTTTAAAGAAACCTGAGGTTTATGATAATAATTGTAAGCATAACCTATATTATATCTTTCTCCATTCCTATAACCAAAATCAGAGTTCCATTTTGCTTCATTTATGTTGTCTCTAAATTCTTGAATAGTATGTTGATTGCTTCTTTGATTATGCCACTGAGGAGCTCCAAATGCATTAAACACTATACGATGTTTATCATTAATTTGCTTGGAAATATTAACAAAATATGAATATCCGTCAAAATTAGTGGATTGTATATATCCATCGCCATAAGTATGCCCACCCGAAAGAGTAACAGCCCAGCCATTCTTTAGTAATCCCGTTGAAACAGTAAAAGTTTGTTTTCGGTAGCCATCGTTTCCAATACCAGTATAAACAGCACCACCTTGCTGTGCATCTGTAGATTTTGTAACAATATTGATAGTTCCTCCAACTGAAGATAATGCTAATTTAGAAGCACCCAAACCACGTTGAACCTGTTGGCTTTCTGTAACATCAGACAAGCCAGCCCAATTACTCCAGTAAACTTTACCGTTTTCCATTCCATTAACAGGAATTCCATTAATAAGAACCCCTACATTATCAGAATCGAATCCTCTAACATAAACACGAGCATCACCAAAACCTCCACCGCTTTTTGTAGCATATATGGATGGTGTCGATTTCAAAATTTCAGGAAATTCTTGATTCCCTAATTTCTCTGTAATCACTTGAGGCGATATTGTTGATACCGCAACGGGTGTTGTTCTATCACGTACAAACGATGTTGTAACATAAACTTCGTCAATACCAATAGAACTTGTTTGAAGGGCTATATTGCCAAGGTCTTTTTCTCCATTTTGAGGTACAGCAACATCTATCTTCTGATCAATGTAACCCATAAATGAAACTAATAATGTTGCCTTCTCTGTTGGAACCTTTAACGAAAAAGTACCATCAACTCCAGTTGAAACACCAACTGTAGTATTCTCAATTACGACAGTAGCACCTATTAATTTTTCTCCACTGTTCGCATCAATCACAACCCCCTTTACAACTCCTTGTGAAAAGGACATGCTGACTGTAAAGGCCAGCGCT
>ERZ795053.1917-NODE-1917-length-25738-cov-8.616127_pt1 | contig 25738 bp, 25 predicted proteins | sample MGYA00375137_ERZ795053 | MGnify/ENA primary metagenome ERZ795053 (study PRJEB30182, sample SAMN05720284) | activated sludge metagenome | isolation source: Anaerobic digester | place: Hong Kong | collected 2014-12-17 ...
CGATCGCGGATTTGCCCGCGATCTCGATCTTGCGCGGCTTCAGCGCCTCCGGCACTTCGCGCACGAGGTCGATGTGCAGCAGGCCGTTCTCGGTCACCGCATTCTCCGCCCGCACATGGTCGGCGAGTTGGAAGCGCCGCTCGAAGGCGCGCGTGGCGATGCCGCGATGCAGGAAATTGGCCTTGTCCTCGGATTCGGCCTTGCGCCCGGTCACGACCAGCTGGCCGTCGCGGGCCTCGATGGAAAGTTCGGCTTCCGAGAACCCGGCCACCGCGATGGTGATGCGATAGGCATCCTCGCCGGTCTTCTCGATGTTGTAGGGCGGATAGGCGTTCGAGCCCACATCGGAGGCCATGACCTGGTCGAGCACGGAAGCCAGACGGTCGAAGCCGACGGTCGAACGATAGAGGGGGGTGAGGTCGAAATGACGCATGATGCATCCTCCTTCAGAAGCGATACAGGGTTCGGGCCTTCCCTCGGGACAGGCCCTTTGCAGTGGAGCCGGCCCGCTCCGCGGCACCGGATGGCGATTATCTGGGAAGGCCCGCCGGGGCTTTCAAGGCTCCGAAGCAGGTGCGGCGCCTGCGGAATCCGGCACCGCCCCGCCGAGTCCCGCCTCGAGCGCCGCAAGCTCGGGCTCGGCCAGCACCGCCAGCGTGACCTCGCCGCCCGAATTCGTCGCCCCGATCGAGGAGACCACCGCCCAGAGCTCCCGGCCCGCCTTGCCGGGCACCAGCACCGGCGCGCCCGAGGCGCCCAGATTGACCTCGCAATCGAGCGCGGCCACCTCGCGGATGCGCGCGACGATGCGGCATCCGTCCTGGATCGAGGCCGCCTGCGCCCGGTCGCGGGCATAGGAGACGATCTCGATCACCGCCCCGCCTTCGGGCATCGGTCCTGGACGGAAGGCGGGCGCCTGCTCCGCCGGGATCGCGGCATCGAGCTCCAGGAGCGCGATGTCCCGCCGCAGGTTCTCGAAGCTCGGCTCGCCGTCATAGACGTAGTCCGGCGGGACCGCCGCCCGCGCCACGCCGCGCAGCGCCGCATGCGCGTCGCGGCGCAGCCCGGCGACGAAGCGCAGATCGGCAAGCGGCACCGGCCGGCGCGTGAGGGGATGATAGAGGCAATGCGCGGCCGTCACCGCGTGCCGGTCCGAGACGAGCGCCGCGGTGCAGAACCGCCGGCCCGCCACGTTTAGCCGGCCGACGCCGCGGAAATCCGCCGCCTCCACTTCCCCGAGCATCCGCCGCACCCGCCCGTCTTCGGCCGGCGCCGCGAGCGGCGGCGCCGTCAGGCAGAGCGCGAAAAGCAGGATGCGCCTCACCGCCCGCCCAGCGCCCGCGGCTTCGGCCCGCCGGTCGCCCAATCGAGCAACTCGACGGTATGGACCACCGGCACCGAAGTGCCCGAGCCGATCTGCATCATGCAGCCGATATTGCCGGCGGCGATCACCTCCGGGCCGCGATCGAGCAGCGTCGCGAGCTTGCGCGCCTTGAGCGCAGCGGAGATCTCGGGCTGCATCAGGTTGTAGGTCCCGGCCGAGCCGCAGCAGAGATGCGCGTCCCGCGGCTCGACCACCTCGAAGCCCGCTGCCTTCAAGAGCGCCTTGGGCGCAGAGCGGATCTGCTGGCCGTGCTGGAGCGAGCAGGCGGCGTGATAGGCGACGCGCAGCGGCGGCGCCTCCGCACCGGCGAGCCCGAGATCCTCCATCACCTCGCTCACGTCCCGCGCCAGCCCCGCCACCTGCGCCGCCTCCGCCGCCAGGGGGTCGTTGCGGAACATGTGGCCGTAGTCCTTGACCGTGGTGCCGCAGCCAGAGGTGTTGATCACGATGGCATCGAGCCCTGCGCCCTCTACCTCTCGCGTCCATGCCCGGATGTTTTTCGCTGCCGAGGCATGGCTTTCCGCGGCCTTCCCCATGTGATGGGTGAGCGCGCCGCAGCAGCCCGCGCCCTCGGCGATCACCACCTCGCAGCCATGCCGTGTCAGGAGCCGGATCGTCGCCTCGTTGATGTCGGTGTTGAGCGCGCGCTGGGCGCAGCCGGTCATCAGCGCCACCCGTCGCCGCCGCTCACCCTCTGCCGGGAAGACCTGCGGATCGTCCATGCGGCTGACTGGCGGGATCGACTTCGGCGCCATCTCCAGCATGGCCCTCAGCCGCGGATCGGGCAGGAGCCCCGCGAAAGGCCGCCCGATCCTGGCCCCGAGCAGCGCCAGCCGGAACCGCCGCGGATAGGGCAGGATGCGCGCCAGCGTCCAGCGGAGCAGTTGCTCGAAGCGCGGGCGCCGGTAGGTCTTCTCGATATGGTCCCGCGCATGATCGACCAGATGCATGTAATGCACCCCCGAGGGGCAGGTCGTCATGCAGGCGAGGCAGCTGAGGCACCGGTCGATGTGCCGGACGGTCTTCTCGTCCGCGGGCCGTCCCGCCTCCAGCATGTCCTTGATGAGGTAGATGCGCCCGCGCGGGCTGTCGAGTTCGTCTCCGAGCACCTGGTAGGTGGGACAGGTCGCGGTGCAGAAGCCGCAATGCACGCAGGCCCGCAGGATCTCGTTCGACCGCGCGATGCCGGGGTCGCGCAGCTGCTCGGGGGTGAAGTTCGTCTGCATCGCGCCTCCCCGCTCAGGCCGGAACCGGATCGTGCGGCGCCATCAGGCCCGGATTGAGCACGCCCTTCGGATCGAAGCGCGCACGCAACCCCGCCGCGATCGCCGCCACCGGCGGCGGCTCGGGATGGAAGACGCCCCAGCGGGCGCGGGCCTCGGCGCCGGCGCGCACCAGCGTCGCATGGCCCGGCACGCCGCCGAGCGCAGCCCGCAGGTCGAAATCCTCCGGCGCCAGCGCCCAGATCAGGCCGCCGCCCCAGTCGAGCATCACCTCCGCCGGCCCCAGCCGCGCCGCGACCCGCGCGCCGTCGGTCGGCTTGGCCGAGATCCGCCAGACCGCGCCGTCGCTCCCGCCGAGCCGCGCCGCGTCGCGGATCGCCGGCCAGTCGCCCGGCCCCTCCACCACCCGCGCCATCCCGAAGCGCCGGAGCGCACGCGCCAGTTCCCCGGACCGGTAGGCGACCGAGCCGGCGAGCCCCTCGAGCCGCAGCAGCGTGGCCGAGGCTTCTCCCGCGCCCGCGGGCAGATGCGCCGCCGCCGAGACCTGGAAAGGCGTGCCGAGCGCTGCGGTCATCGCCCCGACCGCCTCCTCGGCCGAAAGCCCGTCGAACACCACGCTCGCGGTGGCCGCTGGCCCGGGAAGCAGCTTGAACGCCACCTCCGTGATCACCCCGAGCGTGCCGTGGCTCCCGGCCAGCAGTTTGACGAGGTCGAGCCCGGTCACGTTCTTCATCACCCGCCCGCCGTTCTTGACCACCGCCCCGGTCCCGTCGACGAAGCGGATGCCGATCATGCTGTCGCGGCAGGCACCGGCCTGGATTCGCCGCGGCCCGGAGGCGTTGGTCGCCACCACCCCGCCGATGGTCGGCGTGCCGGTCCGCCCGGTCAGCGCCCGCGCATCCCAGGGCTCGAAGGGCAGGACCTGTCCTTCCGACGCCAGCGCCGCCTCGACCTCGGCGAGCGGCGTGCCGGCCCGCACCACCAGCGTCAGCGCGCCAGGCTCGTAGAGGCTGATGCCGCTCAGGCCCACGGTGGAGAGCCGAGCCGCCCCCTCCGCAGCGAGCCCTGCGCGCGTGCCGCCGCCGCGGATAGCAAAGCCCCCGCCCTGCGCCCCGGCCTCGCGGATCAGCCCGGCGAGCTCCGCCTCGGTCTCCGGCTGGAATTCGGTCATGGTCGCGGCCATCGCCTCCTTGCGCGATCATGTCCGCAAACCCCGAAGCAAGGCAAGCCATCGCAGTGGCGGCCTGGGCGCACTATCCTTACCAGGAAGAGGCAATCGTCGGGAGACAGTCTTGGGCCGCATCTTCTGGACCGGGATGGGCAGCGCGTTCCTCGCGCTCGGCGCCATCGGCGTCCTGCTGCCGCTGGTGCCGACGACGCCCTTCGTGCTGCTGGCGGCCTTCGCTTTCGCCCGCGGCTCGCCGCGCCTGCGCCACTGGCTCGAGAGCCATCCGCGCTTCGGCCCGCCGATCCAGGACTGGGAGCGCTACGGCGCCATCGCCCCGCGCGCCAAGCGGCTGGCCACGGCACTCATGGCCCTGACCCTCGCGCTCAGCCTCCTCGCCGGCCTGCCGCTCCGCCTGCTCGCCATCCAGGCCGCCTGCCTCGCCGGTGCCGCAACCTTCGTGCTCACCCGCCCCGACGGTCCACGGGACTGAACCGCCGTCCCGCCCCCTTTGACTTACCGATGCAGCCTTTGCCCGCGCGGAGGCGCCGTAGCAGTCCGGCCGCGAATCCAGCGGCGACGGCCGCTCAGATCGACCCTGCCAACGGAACCTTGCCGCCCTCCCATCGTCGTGTGATTGCTTCGCTGCGCTACCGCAACGGCCACGCACCGGCCGCCGGGGCACGGTCGGGAGTGGGACCAACCGCCCGGCACCCCGCCCGGATCACGCCGCCCGGCGGGCCTTCGAGCTTTCCAGCGGGAAGACTTTGGCCGGGTTCAGGAGCCAGTCGGGGTCGAAGACGTCCTTGACCCGCAGCTGCGCCTCGATGTCCTCCGGCGCGTATTGAACCGCCATCAGGTCGCGCTTCTCGACGCCGACCCCGTGCTCGCCGGTCAGGCACCCCCCGACCTCGACGCAGAGCGTCAGGATATCGGCGCCCAGCGCCTCGGCCTTCTCGAGCTCCCCCGGCGCATTGGCATTGTAGAGGATCAGCGGGTGCATGTTGCCGTCCCCGGCATGGAAGACATTGGCCACGCCGAGCCCGTAGCCCGCGGTCATCTCGCCGATACGCCGCAGCACCTCCGGCAGGGCGCTGACCGGGATGGTGCCGTCGAGGCAGATATAGTCGTTGATCTGGCCCATGGCGCCGAAGGCCGCCTTCCGCCCCTTCCAGATCAGCGCGCTTTCCGCCGCCGAGCGGCTCTCGCGCAGCTCCAGCGGATCGTGGCTTCGCGCGATCTCGGTGATCTTGGCCAGCTGCTCGGCGATCTCGGCCTCCGATCCCTCCACCTCGACGATCAGGAGCGCCTCCACGTCCGGATAGCCGGCATGGGCGAAATCCTCGCAGGCACGGATGCAGGGCCGGTCCATGAACTCGATCGCCACCGGCAGCACGCCGGCCTTGATGATGTCGCGCACGCAGGCGCCGGCTACTTCGTTGGAGCCGAAGCCCATCAGCACCGGGCGCGCGCCCTCGGGCTTCCTCAGGATGCGCAGCACCGCCTCGGTCACCACGCCGAGCTGCCCCTCGGAGCCGCAGATCACCCCGAGCAGGTCGTAGCCCGCCGCGTCGAGATGCGCGCCGCCGAGTTCCACCACAGTGCCGTCCATCAGCACCATGGTCACGCCGAGCAGGTTGTTGGTGGTCACGCCGTATTTCAGGCAATGCGCGCCGCCGGAATTCATCCCGATATTGCCGGCGATGGCGCAGGCGAGCTGGCTCGAAGGGTCGGGCGCGTAGAAGAAATCCTCATCCTCCACCGCCCCGGTCACGCTGAGGTTGGTCCGCCCGGTCTGCAGGCGGATGAAGCGGTTCTCGTAATCGGTCTCCAGCACCGCCGTCAGCCGCGCCACGCCGAGGACCACGCAGTCGGCGGTCGGCAGCGCCCCGCCCGCGAGGCTGGTCCCCGATCCGCGCGGCACCACCGGCACGTGCTCGCCATGGCAGAGCCGCAGCACCGCGGCGACCTCCTCGGTGGAGGCCGGCAGCACCACCGCCAGCGGCGGACAGCGATAGGCGGTCAGCGCGTCGCATTCGTAGACCTTGACCTCGGCGGGATCGGAGATCACCGCGTCCTCCGGCAGGATCGATTTCAGCTTCGCGACGATCGCCTCCTTGCGCGCGAGGATCGCCGGATCGGGATCGGGCATCTGCATCGGCTTCTCCCGTCAAGGGCCGAGGGACGGCAAGCGCCGGATGCTACCACGGCCGGTCGGGGCGAAAAAGGCCGCGCCCCAAGCGCCCAATCGGTCCCGCAACAAGACGAGGGCAGCGCCCGCCGGGCGAGACGGTGACTCTGGGCCCGACTTAAACCCGGGCGGACCGAGCCGCGTCTTCGAATGCCCTTCTCCTGCCTAGCGCCCCTCGATGCGCCAGGCGCCGAAGGCCAGTGCCACGGCGAGGATCAGCATGAGCCATGCCGGCGCCAGCGCCACCTGCCGGATGTCGCGAAGCTGATAGGCCTCGCGGTCGGCGAGCCCGATCCAGCCGCGTCCCGCGGCGACCCGGCCCTCGCGCACGCGGCGGATGTCCGGCACGCCGTCCTCCAGCCGCAGGATCCCGCCGCGCGTCGCCGCCGCCAGCGGCGCGAGCGCCGCTCCGTCCGACACCGGGTTCTCGAATTCCCGCGGCGCCGAGGGCCCGACCACCGCCACCGCCGCGAGATCGCCGTTCTCCAGCCGCCAGACGCCATGCTCGGCCGCGGCGATCCGGCCTTCCCAACGCCCCGGCGCCACCTCCTTCATCGCCACCTCCTCGCTCGCGCCCGAGGGGCTGGTGGCGGTCACCGGCGGGATCTCGGCCTCGAGCGTGCGGCGCGTCACCGCCACGTCGCCGCCGTCGCCGGTGCCGAGCAGCACGTTCTCCTCCAGCTCCGGCTCCTTCATCAGCCAATGGGCCAGACGGCGCAGCAGCTCGAGCTGCGGTCCGCCGCCCTCGTAACCGCGGCTCCAGAGCCAGGCCTCGTCGGAGGCCAGCACCGCGACCCGCCCCTCCCCCTGGCGGTCGAGCACCAGGAGCGGCCGGTCGTCCGGGCCGGTCATGACCACCTCGCCCTCCGGGGCGTCGAGCTCGACGATGCGGAACCAGCGGCCCCAGCCCGGCGTGCCGTCCGCGGCCGGCGGGCGCGGGGCATGGGATTCGAGGTCGGCGGTGACCGGATGGCGATGGCCCAGCTCCGGGATCCGCGGCGCGAAGCCCCGCTCCACCACCCGGGCGGTGGGCTGGACCGGCAGCACCCCGCGCAGCGGCGAGCGGTAGAGGCTCTCGGCGCCGGCGAAATCCTCGCCCGCGGCGACCAGGAGCGCGCCGCCGTCGCGCACGTAGCGGGCGATGTTCTCGAAATAATCGTTCGGCAGGATGCCGCGGCGCTTGTAGCGGTCGAAGATGATCAGGTCGAACTCGTCGACCTTCTCCATGAAGAGCTCCTGGGTGGGGAAGGCGATCAGCGAGAGCTCGAAGACCGGGACGAAATCCTGCTTCTCCGGCGGGCGCAGGATGGTGAAATGCACCAGGTCGACGGCGCTGTCGGATTTCAGCAGGTTCCGCCAGGTGCGCTCGCCGGGATAGGGTTCGCCCGAGACGAGCAGCACCCGCAGCCGGTCGCGCACGCCGTTGATCGAGACCACGGCAGCATTGTTGCGCTCGGTCAGTTCACCCGTCACCTGCGGCGTGGCGAATTCCAGCACGTTGACCCCGCCGCGCCCGAGCGTGACCGGCAGCGTGACCGATTCGCCCACCGGCACGTCGAAGCGCAGCGGCGTGGTGCCGTCGAGCGCGATGGTCAGCGGCGCGAACCCGCCATTCTCCGGCGCCGTGCCGATGTCCTCCACGCGCAGGGTCACGCTGACCGGCTCGTCGATGATCGCGAAGGCCGGCGCCGTCTCGATCACGATGCGGCGGTCCCAGTCCGCGGCGCTGCCGCTGAGCAGCACATGGACCGGGCCGGGGAATTCCGCCAGCGCATCGGCGTCGTGCACCTGACCGTCGGTCACCAGGATCGCCCCGGCGATCCGGTCGGGCGGGATTTCCGCCGCCGCCTCGGCCAGCGCGCCGAGGAGCCGGGTCCCGTCCTCTCCCCGGTCGCGCACCCGGATCTCGCGCAGCTCCAGCCCGCCGGTCTCGCGGAGCCGGTCGAGCCGTGCCCCGAGGCCGTCGATCGCCGCCGTCACCTGGTCGGGCCGGAGCCCGATCCGGTTCGAGGCGCTCTCGTCGATCACCACGAGCGCGATGTCGGCAACCGGCAGCCGGTCCTCCTGGCGCCAGGACGGCTGCGCCAGCGCCACCAGCAGCACCAGCGCCGCCAGCGCGCGCAGCCACCAGCCGCCCAGCCCCCGCCACAGCGCCAGAACCAGCGCCACGAGGCTCAGCCCGGCCAAGGCGGCGATCAGGCCTAGCGGCAGCTGCGGGTCGAAGGCAATCATCGACATCTGCTACTGGCCCAGCCGGTCGAGCAGCGCGGGCACGTGAACCTGGTCGGATTTGTAGTTGCCCGTCATCACGTGCATGATCAGGTTCACCCCGAAGCGGATAGCCATCTCGCGCTGGCGCTCGCCGGCGATGCCGCGGCCCACGGGATACATCGGCTGGCCGTTCTCCTGCATCGCCCAGGCCGAGGCCCAGTCGTTGCCGCCGATCACCACGGGCGTGACCCCGTCGTTGAGGTTGCGGAACGGCATGCCCTCGACCTCCTCGGCTGCCGGCGCGGCCTCCACCCAGACCGTCGAGGCGTCCCAGCGGCCGGGAAAGTCCTGCAGCAGGTAAAAGGTCCGCGTCAGGACGTGGTCGAGCGGCACCGGTTCCAAGGGCGGCACGTCGAGCCGGCTCGCGATGCGCTGCAGCGCGCGCCCGTTCGGGGTCGTCCCGCCCAGGCTGCCGCCGAGATCGGCATCCCGCGTGTCGAATAGGATCATGCCGCCGAAGCGCAGGAAATCGTTGAGTCGCGCGGCCGCGGCATCGGAAGGCGCGGCCTGCCCCTCGGTGACCGGCCAGTAGAGGAAAGGATAGAGCGCGATCTCGTCGCGCTCCAGATCGACCCCCACGGGCTCGGCGGGCTCGACCGCCGTGCGGTCGAAGAGCGCCCGGCTCAGGCCCCTCAGCCCGGCCTCGCTCACCGCATCGACGCGGGAGTTCCCCGTCTTCACATAGGCGAGCACCGTGCGGTTCGCGGCATAGAGTGCGGCGGCCTCCGAGCTCGTATCCTGCGCCCGAGCCGCCGTCCCGGCCGCGCCCGCGAGCCCCGCGGCGAGCAGGACCAGCGCCGCGCCCCGCGCCACCGCCCGCGCGCCGCCGCTCCCGAGCCGGCCCGAGATGCGCAGCGTCGCCAGCACGTCCGCGGCGAGCAGCACCAGCGCCAGCGCCAGCAGCCAGGGGCCGAGCCGGCGCTCCGCGGGGCGGTCGAGCGCCTCCTGCACCAGCGCATCGGGCAGGCCGGCCATCGGCGCGAGCCGGTCGTCCCGGCGCATCACGTTGAGCGCCACTCGCCGCTCGCCGCTGCCGTAGATCCCCGGCGGCATCTCCGCCGAGGGCCTATCCTCCGCCAGCGCCGCGCCCTCGATCCCCGAGACGAGGCTCGGCGTCTCCAGCTCGCCGAACCCGTTCATCACCTGGAGCGGGGTCCAGATCCCGCCCTCCACCGCCTCGGGCGCCGGCCCGAGGCCGCCGGCGCTCTGGGCCAGCCGCTCGAGCATCTGCACGAAGAGCCCCGAGAGCGGCAGGTTCGACCAGTCGGCATTGGCGGTGACATGGAAGAGCACGAGCCGCCCGTCGCCGATCGCCCGGCCGGTCACGAGCGGCGTTCCGTCCTCGAGGCTCGCCATCACCCGCTCCGGCAGATCCGGATCGGGCTGCGCCACCACCTGCGCCGAGATGTCCACGTCCTCGGGCACCGGCAGCCCCGCGAAGGGGCCGCCCTCGGGAAACGGGCGCAGCTTGCGCGGCGCGCCCCAGGACATCGCCCCGCCCACCGACCGCCCCCCGGCGCGCAGCCGCACCGGAAGCAGCGGGTCGGGTTCCAGCTGCCCCGCGCCCGAAGCCGCCAGCCGCGGCCCGGCGAAGCGCACCAGAAGGCCGCCGGCCTCGATCCAGGGCATCAGCAGCGCGCGCTCGGCCTCGCCGATCGCCCCGACATCCGCGAGGATCAGCATGTCGGGCGCGGTGTTGAGCATCTCGCCCAAGGGCGCCTCGACGACCTCGGCGAAGGGCTCCAGCGCCTTGCGCAGGTAATGCAGCGGGTCGACCAGATCCTGCCCCTCGCCGCCGGCCCGCCCCGAGACGAGACCAACCTTGCGCCGGCGCACCGCATCATCGGCGAGCACCACCCCGCCCGCCGAGGCGCCCTCGGCGAGCTGCAGCCGCATCACCCGGTTGCGCAGCTCGATCGGCATCGCGACCGGCACGTCGACGCTGTCTGCACCCGCGCCAAACTCGGCCGTCGCCGAGCCCAGGACCCGTTCGATGCCGTTCGGATCCGGCCCGATCGCGAGGATGCCGACCGGCACCGCCCCGGCGACCCCGGCCCGCAGGGCGCGGACCCGTAGCGCGCCCTCCTCGAGCCAGGGCGGGGTCAGCGCGAGCGCGCTGCGCCCGGCGCGCGCCAGCGTCACCGGCCCGCGCGCGAGCAGCGCCTCGGCGAGCGCGCCTTCGCCACCGTCCCCGATGCCGTCGCCGAGCCAGAGCGTCTCGAAATCACCCGCCTGCGCACCCGCGATCCAGGCTGCCCAGGCGCCGCGGTCCGGCGCCCAGGGCTGCGGCGCGAATCCGGCGAGCCGCCCCTGCCATTCCGAGGCCGCGCGCCAAGGGATCCCGCCCTCCGCCGGCGGCGCCGCAGCCAGCGAGAGAACCGCCGCCGTCCGGCCCTCGCGGCTCGCATCCTCCAGGGCCGCCGCGACCCGGTCCATGCGCGCGTTCCAGCCCGGCGCATCGGCCCAACCGCCGTCGAGCAGCACCAGGAGCGGCCCGCCCCGGCCCTCGGCGCGCGGGTTCAGCACCGGCCCCGCGAAAGCGATGATCGCCGCCGCCAGCGCCAGCATGCGCAGGGCGAGCAGCCACCAGGGCGTGCGCTCGGGCATGCGTTCCGGATCGTCGAGGCCGAGCAACAGCCGCACGCCCGGGAAGGCCCGCCGCGCCGGCGCCGGCGGCACCGCGCGCAGGAGCCACCATAGGATCGGCAGCGCCGCCAGTCCCAGGAGCAGCCATGGCGCGAGGAAGGCAACCGGCCCGATGCTCATGCCCGCCTCATGCGCGCTCGCCCACGGCCATGTAGAGCCAGAGCAGTGCGGCGCGCGGGCTCTGGCTGGTGCGATGGAAGAGGCAGCGCCAGCCGAGCCGGCGCGCCAGGTCCTGCAGGTAGGCGCGCCGTTCCGCCAGCCGCCGGACATAAGCCTCGCGCAGCGCCCGTGCCCGCTGGGTCTCGAATTCGGTTCCTCCGCCCATGCTCTGGAAGATCACCCGCCCGTCGAAGGGAAAGACCTCCTCGCTTTCGTCGAGCACCTGGACGAAGACGCCCTGAACGCCACGGTCGGCGGCCTGGGCCAGCGCCGGGGTCAACGCCTCGGGATCCCCGAGGAAATCGGAGAGAAAGACCGCCCGCGCGCCCTTGGGCATCCGGTCGGGCGGCGGCGCGCCATATTCCGGGCGCTCGTCGGCCGGCTCGGCGCCGAGCTCCATGGCGAGCCGATTGAGCTGCGCCCGCCCGCTGCGGGGCTGCGCGGCGGCGCTGCCCATCAGCGCCACCCGCTCGCCGGCCTTGATCAGCAGGACCGAGAGCGCCAGCGCCAGAAGCGCCGCCCGCTCGCGCTTGGAGCGCGCGCCCGGATCGGACCGGTAGTCCATCGACTGCGCGCCATCGACCCAGAAACAGACGGTCTGCGCCGCCTCCCATTCCATCTCGCGGATGAACTGCAGGTCCGACTTGCCCGACCGCCGCCAGTCGACCATCGACCGCGCGTCGCCCGGCACCGCCTGCCGGTACTGCCAGAAGTTCTCGCCATGTCCCGCCCGCCGCCGGCCGTGCACGCCCATGGCGACATTGCCGGCGAGGAACTCCGCCTCCGCCAGAAGCGGCGGCAGCGCACCGGCGATCTTCTCGGCGTCGCGCCGCAGCCCGACCGCGCCCTGGGGCTTCTCCCTGCCGCGGCGGCGGGGTTCGATCATGCCGCCGCCTCGGCGCCGGTCGCCTCGCCGACCAGCCGGGCGATCAGGGCGTCGAGCGTCTGGCCCTCGGCCCGTGCGGCGAAGCCGAGCGCCATGCGGTGGATCAGCACCGGATGGGCGAGTGCCGCCACGTCCTCGACCCCCGGCACCAGTCGTCCCTGGATCAGCGCCCGCGCCCGGATCGCCAGCATCAGCGCCTGGGCGGCACGCGGCCCCGGCCCCCAGCTCACCGCGTCGCGCACGGCGGGATGGGTATCCTCGGTGCCCGGCCGCGCCGCGCGCACAAGATCGAGGATGCGCTCGACCACCGCCTCGCCGACCGGCAGCCGCCGGATCAGCCGCTGCGCCGCGATCAGGCTCGCCGCATCGAAGACCGGCTCGGCGGAGGCCTCCTCGACGCCGGTGGTCGCGAGGATGATCTCGCGCTCCGAAGCCCGGTCGGGATAGCCCACGTCGATCTGCAACAGGAACCGGTCGAGCTGCGCCTCCGGCAGCGGATAGGTGCCCTCCTGCTCGATCGGGTTCTGGGTGGCCAGAACGTGGAAGGGCGCGGGCAGCGCCCGGCGCTGGCCGGCGACCGAGACCTCGCGCTCCTGCATCGCCTGCAGGAGCGCCGATTGCGTCCGCGGGCTCGCGCGGTTGATCTCGTCGGCCATCAGCAGCTGGCAGAAGATCGGCCCGTCGATGAAGCGGAAGGCCCGCGTGCCGTCGGCACCCGTCTCCAGCACCTCGGCCCCGAGGATGTCCGCCGGCATCAGGTCGGGCGTGAACTGGATGCGATGCGCCACGAGGCCCAGCACCGTGCCGAGCGTCTCGACCAGCCGGGTCTTGGCCAGGCCCGGCGCGCCCACCAAGAGCCCGTGGCCGCCGCAGAGGATCGCGATCAGCGTCTGCTCGACCACCTGCTCCTGGCCGACGATGCGCCGCGCGATCATCTCGCGCGCCGCCACCAGCCGCGCGCCGGTCGCCTCGATCTCGGCCATCATCTCGCCGCTCTCCGCCATGTCCCGCCTGCCTTTCCGCGCGCGTTGCCCGTCCTCCCTACAGGATCTAGCATGTCGCGAGGCGACAGTAACGCGGCTTGGCGTGCCGGCAATGGGCAACGGAGTTCACAATCCGGACAGTTTGCGCGCAGGCGGCAGGCTCGCCCGCCAAGGATCGGCTCAGGCGCGGTGAGCGCCGCCCGGCGCCCGGCGGGCCGCCCCGGGACGGAGATCGGATCGAAAATCGGGCCGTTGCTCGTTTTCGCTCAGGCCTCGCGGCAAGAATTGCCTTGGCGCGCGAATTATGCGCTTCCGCCGGCGGATTGCTGGCCGGGGAGATTGACACTAGGCTGCCGGCCAGACGCCACGCGACTGGAGGCCCGGGCCCATGGCCACCGCAGACCCGCCGCAGCCTGCGAACAGGCCCACGACGGACACCCTCGCTGCCGCAGCCAGAAGTGCTGCGCGCAAGGGGCCGGCGCCGGTCCATCTCTGGAACCCGCCCTTCTGCGGCGATCTCGACATGCGCATCGCCCGCGACGGCACCTGGTTCTACCTCGGCACGCCGATCGGCCGCAAACCGCTAGTCCGGCTCTTCGCGTCGATCCTCAAGCGCGAAGGCGACCGGTTCTATCTCGTGACTCCGGTGGAGAAGGTCGGCATCAAAGTCGAGGACGCGCCCTTCGTCGCGATCGACTTCGAGGCCGCGGGCACGGGCCCCGAGACATCCATCCGCTTCACAACCAATGTCGACGAGGAAGTGACCGCCGGCGAAGGCCACCCGATCCGGGTTGCCCGCGACCCCGGGACTGGCGAGCCGGCGCCCTATGTCCATGTCCGCTCCGGGCTCGAGGCGCTGATCGACCGCAAGAGCTTCTACCGCCTCGTGGAGATCGGGCAGACGCAGACCATCGACGGCGTGGCGCAGTTCGGGGTCTGGTCGGGCGGCACCTTCTTCCCCTTCATTCCGGCCGCAGAGCTCCGAGCGGAGACCGCCGGATCGTGACGATGGCCGGGAGGCGCCGCCGCAGGGCCCGAGGATGGCCCCTCGCCCGGCCGCCGGCCGGGCGGGCGCTGCTCGCCCTCTGCCTGTTCGCGGGTATCCCGGAACCGGCGCCGGCGGGCGAGGCCGTCTTCAACCTCGGCTACAACGGCATCCTCGACAGCGAGGAAGAGGCCGGAGTAGCTCTCGGCCTCGGCGTTCATTCCCGGCCCTTCTGGACGATCCGGCGCCTCGCCTTCGGCTTCGGCGGCGCCCTGACGATCGATGCCGACGGCGACGCCTGGGCCGGGCTCGGGTTCGATGCCTATTACCCCTTCGGCGCGGACTTCCGGCTCGACCTCGGGGTCATGGCCGGGGCCTATTCCTTCGGGGATGGCCACGACCTCGGCTCCGAGCTCGAGTTCCGCTCCCGGATCGGCGTCAGCCGACCGATCGCCGAGGGACCCTGGCGGGCCGGTTTCTCCGTCGAGCACATGTCCAATGCCGGCATCGGCGACACCAATCCCGGCGTCGAGACCTTCTTCCTGACCCTCGGCCGGACCTTCTGACGCGACTTCCGGGCGGCGCGCGTGGCGCGGCCTCCTCCAGAGACAAGTCCCCGGTCCGTGGCGTCGGTGGGGCGGCCGGGCCGTTGCGACTGCCCGGGAACGGCACGGCGCCCCGGATCCCGAGCGGGGCGAAAATCCTCCCGTCCCTCGGCCATCCTGGCGCGTGAAGGCAAATGCGGCGCGGTTTCTTCTGCTAGGCGCTAGCCGGGACGACGCAGGCCCTTCGCGGGGAACGGCAGTGCCCTCCGGCCCCGGCGGGATTCCGCGACAGAGCCTGCGCAACCGCAACCGACCCTGTGGAGACAAAGGAAGACATGGATACCTCGGAGCAGAAATCGCCGGCCGCCCCGCAACCCCGCCCCTCGCGCCGGGACCTGCTCGCCGTCGGCGCGGGACTCGCCGCCTTGGCCGCCATGCCGGCGAGGGCCCAGGAGAGCGACGGCGAGCCGGAGTTCCTCTTCGTGCAGACCGCCACCGGCATGGCCTTCGATTCCGACCGGAACCGCCTGACCCTGCGCGGGGTCAGCCCGGTCACGCTCTTCTTCTCCGACCGCCCCGAACGCATCGTCGGCAACATGAAGACCGAGCGCTTCGTGCCCTTCTGGAGCGAGGGCCCCGACAGCTTCGCCTCGAACCCGCCGAACGCCGACCTTTCGGTTGTGGGGAAGGACAGCCTGATCGAGGCGGTGGTGGAACTGCGCGACCCGGTGATCGAGAACGGCGACCTGCATTATGCCGTCAAGGTCCTCGGCGGCCACATGCCGGAGCTCGGCGACAACGCCTCGCTCTTCATCGACATCATCGGCCGCCCGCTGACGCCGGTCTCCTTCGCCGGCGCCGGCCGCCGCGCCTATCGCCGCGCCGTCCTCTACTGACGGAACGCAGGAGGAGGACATCGTGGTCGTCATTCGACCAATAGCGTCCGGCCGGCCCCGCGCCGTTCATGCCCGGCGCGGGCACTTGTCCCAGTCGTCACCGCCGAAATGCTCCAGCATGATGTCGGTGAGCACCCGGATCTTGTGCGGCACCGGCTCGGCCGGCGGCGGCCGCAGCACGTAGAGCCCGAGGGCCGGGATCTCGTAATCGTCGAGCAGGGTGACGATCTCGCCGCGCCGGACCGCCGGACCGGCGAGAAAGCTCGGCATCGCCGCGATCCCCAGCCCGGCCACCACGCCGGCGAGCTCCGCCGCCCCGCTGTCGGCGGTGAAGCGGCCGCGCGGATGGAAGGTCGTCGTCCGCCCGTCGCGCCGGAACTGCCAGACCGCCTCGCCATGCGGGATCACCTCATGCTCGGCGAGCGCGGCCGGGCTTCGCGGGGTCCCCCGCCGCGCCAGATAGGCAGGGCTCGCCACGAGGACCGCGCGGATCGGCGAGATACGCCGGGCGATCAGGCTCGAATCCGCGAGCGTGCCGAGGCGGATCGCCGCATCGAACCCCTCGCCCACCACGTCCACCCGCCGGTCGCTGTAGGAGGCGTTGATCTCCAGCCGCGGATTGCGCAGTGCCAGCTCCGCGAGAACCGGTGCGAGATGCGTGGTCCCGAACGAGAGCGGCGTCGCCAGCCGCAGGCGGCCGGTCGCCTCACCCTGCCGGCTGAGCGCGTCCCGGCCGGAATCGAATTCGGCGATCATCCGCTCGGCATAGGGCCGGAAATCGGCCCCCGCCTCGGTCAACGACATGCCCCTCGTGGTCCGCGCCAGCAGCGGCGCCCCCAGCTCCGCCTCGAGCCGCGCCAGCCGCCGGCTGATCATCGACTTGGACATGCCCAGCCGCGTCCCGGCGCGGCTCAGGCCGCCGCTGGCGACCACTTCGGCGAAGGCGCGGATATCCTCGAGGTTCGGCATGGGAATCGTTCCGGATTCTGCAAAAGTATTACCCGGACTCTGCATCTGGCGTCGCGTTCCTGGCAACCGCATATTCGCCCTGTCACGCAACGAGATCACACGAAGGATACCCGCCATGAACAACATTCTCGTCATCGACAGCGCCGTCAGCGGCGACTCCTCGGTCTCGAAGGCGCTGGTGCGCGACGCCGTCGCCGCCCTCGCCGAGCAGGCGCCCGCCAGCATCGTCCATCGCGACCTCGGCCGCGACCCGGTGCCGCATCTCACCGAGGAGACTCTCGCCGGGGTGCGCGGCACGCCCGGAACCGAGGCCGAACTGGCCACGCGCGCCCTCTCCGACGAACTCGTCGCAGAGCTTCGTGCCGCCGATGTCGTGGTGATCGGCGCGCCGATGTACAATTTCAGCATCGCCACCGGCCTGCGGTCCTGGTTCGACCATGTGCTGCGCGCGGGCGAGACCTTCCGCTACACCGAGGCCGGGCCGCAGGGCCTGCTCGAGGGCAAGCATGTCATCGTGGTCGAGAGCCGCGGCGGCCTCTACAGCGAGGGCCCGGCCCAGGCGGTCGATTTCCAGGAACCCTATCTGCGGCACCTGCTCGGCTTCATCGGCCTGCGCGACGTCACCTTCGTGCGCGCCGAGCGCATCGGCTTCGGCCCCGAGGCCCGCGCCGAGGCGATCGCCGCCGCCACCGCGGCCCTGCGCGACGCTGCGGCGCCGGCGCTGGCCCGCGCCGCCTGATCGCGCTGCCCCGGCGGCCGGCCCGAGCCGCCGCCGGGGTCCGATGCTTCAATCCATCGGCGATTTGTAGAATGCCGCCGCGCCTCCGGCCTTCCCCATGACCGCCATCGCCTCGCCGGCGGTCATGAGCTTTGTCGTCGCCGCCGCCGAAACCGTGCCGGAAGCGCCGACCACCATGGCGGCCGTCGCCATGGCCGCATCGTCCGGCGCCTCGATCAGGCAGACGACATCGTATTTCCCGAAGGCGAAGAACAGGTGGTGCAGCTTGCCACCAATGCCTTCGATCAGCTTCGACGCCGCGGCCGCGCGATCCGTCGGATTGGCGATCATCGCCTTCACGGCTTCGGTCGAATAGGCCACTTGATAGAGATAGAACGGCATGGCGTTTCCCCGTTTTCCCCCGGGCTCTCGCCTGTCCGTCATTCTGTCCCCGTTCCGGACCGGCGGGCCGGTTGTCTGCCGCCCTTGCGGCGGCGATGCAGCCGGGACCGGGCTGCGCCCGCCATTTTAGCACGCCCGCGCCCGGCCGCGGCGGGAAACGCAGCCTCTTAAACATTCCATTATTGATATGTGACGCACCCCGCCCTATGTTGAAGGCGATCCCGAACCGCAGGAGCGCCGATGCAACCCGACGTGCAAGCCTTCTTCGACGAGGCCACCTTCACGGTCTCCTTCGTCGTCACCGACCCCGAGAGCCGGAAATGCGCCGTCGTCGACAGCGTGCTCGACTTCGACTATTCCTCCGGCCGGACCGACACGAAATCCGCCGACGCAATCGTCGCCTTCGTGAAGGAGCAGAGCCTCGAGGCGGTCTGGCTGCTCGAGACTCATGTCCATGCCGACCATCTCTCCGCCGCGCCCTATCTCCAGGAGCGCCTCGGCGGCAAGATCGGCATCGGCGAGAAGATCACCGTTGTCCAGGACACCTTCGGCAAGGTCTTCAACGAGGGCACCCGGTTCCAGCGCGACGGCTCGCAGTTCGACCGGCTCTTCAAGGAAGGCGATCGTTTCGAGATCGGCGCGCTTCAGGGCCGCGTCCTGCACACGCCCGGCCACACGCCGGCCTGCCTCACCTACGTGATCGGCGATGCCGCCTTCGTGGGCGACACGCTCTTCATGCCCGATTTCGGCACGGCGCGAGCGGATTTCCCCGGCGGCTCGGCCGAGGCGCTCTATGCCTCGATCCAGAAGATCCTCGCCCTGCCCGACGAGACCCGCATCTTCGTTGGCCACGATTACAAGGCGCCGGGCCGCGACACCTTCGCCTGGGAGACCACGGTCGCGGAGCAGAAGGCGCTCAACGTCCATGTGGGCGGCGGCGCCACGGCCGAGGATTTCGTCAGGATGCGCGAGGCCCGCGACGCCACCCTCGACATGCCGAAGCTGATCATCCCCTCTATCCAGGTGAACATGCGCGCCGGCCAGATGCCGGAGCCGGACGACTCCGGCAAGCGCTTCCTCAAGGTGCCGGTCAACGAGCTCTGATGCCGGCGGCCGCTGTCGTCTGCTCCCGTCCCAACCCGGGGGCCGGGTGTCCCCAGCCCGATCGACCCGTGGCGATCGGGCCGCGCCGGCCCTGCCCGGGGCCGGCGCGCGTCGCACGCCGTCCAGGGCCGTCCCGCCCCGATCCTCATACGACGCTGAGGCCGCACCTCCCTCGCCCTGCGGCTCGTGCCTCCGGGCGACCGGACCGGACGACGCGCCACCGGCGCCTCGCCTTGTCGGTCCGGGGGCATGCGGCGCGGGCCGCGCGGGGCGCGGCCTTTTCCCCACCCCGAGATTAGTCCTCGGCGTCGCTCCGGTCGGCAGAGACCAGCTCGCGATCCCGCCCCGATGGCTGCCGGCCTCAATGCGCCATGAGCACCGCGGTCGGCGGGGATTTCATCATGCTGGTCGTGGTGCCGCCGAAGATCCGCTGGCGCAGCCGCGAATGCCCGAAGCCGCCCATCACGATCAGCTCGGCGTCGAGATCCATCGCCGCCCGGCGCAGCACCTCGGCCTCGTCGCGGCCCTCGCGCGGCAGGCGGTGCACGTTGGTCGAGATGCCGTGCCGCCCCAGATAGGCGCTCAGATCGGCGCCCGGCTCGGGCCCGTGCCCCTCGAAGGAGGGCACCGGATCGATCAGCACCACGTCCACCCGCTCTGCCGCGCACATCAGCTCGATGGCGTCGCGCACCGCCTTGGAGGCCTCGACGCTGGCGTCCCAGGCGACCATCACCCGGCGCGGGTCGGGAAAATGCACCGCGCCCTCGGGCAGGAGCAGCACCGGGCGGCCCGATTCGAACAGCGCCCCGTTCAGCACCCAGTTCTGCATGGCCTCGCCGTCTCCGCCCACCGGCGGGATCAGCGTGAGATCGGCGTAGCGCGCGAAGCGGGCCGCGAGCGTCGCCACCGTGCCGCGGTCGATGTACTGGGATTCGACCATCGCCGAGACGCCCGCCTCGCCGAGCCGAGCCTCGACCTCCCGGGCGCGCTCCTCCGCGACGCTCTGGCCCTCGCGGATCTCGCCGGCCCAGATGTCGTTGGAGACGACCCCGTAGGGCGAGGCCGGCGGCGGCGGCGCCACCCCCAGCACCAGCACCGCGAGATGGGCGTCGAGCACTCTGCAGATGCCGGCGGCGCGGTCGATCTCGGCATCGCCCTGGCTCGTCCCGACCGCCAGAAACACGGTCTTGAAGGGCATGGATCCTCTCCTCGTCTAGGTTTGTCTCAAGCTTAGGCTTGCGCTGCGCCACCGGGCCTTGCGATAGATCAAGTGTCCGCCGGCCGTGCATGCTATCGTGCCGCGCGACCCCAGACCAGCACGGGAGGAAGCCATGGCCCTGGAACAGTTTCGTGTGCAGATCGCGATGCTGATGGACGAGATCGCCAAGGCGCCCGAGGATCGCCACGAACTGCAGGAGAGCCTGCGCGAGAAGCTCGCCGAGATGCAGGCCATGGGCCTTCCGCTGCCCCACGACCTCGTCGATCTGGAGGAATATCTCGAGGAGGATCTCGAAGGCGCCGCCCGCCGCCGCCGGCGCGGCAAGGCCGACCCCGCGGCGGAGGAATAGCTACCCTCGCCCGGCGCCACCGCTGCCGCCGCCGCGTCCCACGACCGCGGCGATCCCGTTCGCGAGCAGGAGCAGCACCACCGCCGCCACCACGATCGAGGGCCCCGCCGGCGAATCGAGCCGGAACGAGGCCGCGAGCCCGCCCGCCGAGGCGGCGGCACCGATGCCGGCCGCGACCAGGGCCATCGCCTCGGGCGTGGGCGCGAAGGCCCGCGCCGCCGCCGCCGGCACGATCAGCATCGCGGTGATGAGCAGCGCGCCGACGACCTTCAGCGCCACCGCCACCAGGAGCGCGAGCGCCACCGTCAGCAACAGCCGCTCGCGCGCCGCCACGATGCCGGCGGCCGCCGCGAGATCGGCGTTGAGCGTGGCGAGCAGCAGGCCGCGCCAGCGCCAGATGAGCAGCGCGAGGATCAGCGCCCCCCCGGCCCAGATCACCAGGAGGTCGCTCCGGCTCACCGCCAGGATGTCACCGAAGAGATAGCCCATCAGGTCGACGCGCACCCCGGGGATCAGGCTCAGGGCCACCAGCCCCGCCGCCAGCGCCCCATGCGCGGCGACCCCGAGCATGGTGTCCATGGCATAGGTCCGCCCGGTCGCCAGCGAGACGGTCAGGGCCATGGCGAGCGCCGCCAGAGCCACCCCCGCCACCACCGGCAATTCGGTCGCGAGCGCCAGGGTCACGCCGATCAGGGCGGCATGGGCCGTCGCATCGCCGAAATAGGCCATGCGCCGCCAGACGACGAAGCAGCCGAGCGGCCCGGCCACCAGCGCGACGCCGATCCCGGCCAGCACCGCGCGCAGGAGGAAATCGTCGAGCGGGCTCACGCCTCGGCATCCGCGGGATGGTGGTGATGGCCGGGCGCGCCCTCGGCATGGGCATGATCGTGCTCGTGACGATAGAGCGCCAGCGCCCCCTCGGTGCCGAAGCCGAAGAGCGCGCGGTATTCCGGCGCCGCCGAGACCACGGTCGGTGTGCCCTCGCAGCAGACATGGCCGTTGAGGCAGATCACCCGGTCCGAGGCGCTCATCACCACATGCAGGTCGTGGCTGACCATCAGCACCCCGCAGCCCATCTCGGCGCGCAATTCCTCGATCAGCCGGTAGAACCGCGCGACGCCGGGCTGGTCGAGCCCCTGCGCGGCCTCGTCGAGCACGAGGAGCTGCGGCCGGTGCAGGAGCGCATGCGCCAGAAGCGCCCGCTGCAGCTGCCCGCCGGAGAGGTCGATCATCTGCCGTCCCCCCAGCCCCGCGATTCCGACGCGTTGCAGGGCATGCTCCCGCTCCTCCCGGCCGCCGCCCGCCAGGCCGAGGAAGCGCGCCACGGTCAGCGGCATGGTGTGATCGATCGCCAGCCGCTGCGGCACGTAGCCGATGCGCAGGCCAGGCGCGCGCCGGACCTCGCCCGTGCTCGCCCGCTCCGCGCCGATCAGCAGGCGCAGCAGCGTGCTCTTGCCCGATCCGTTCGGCCCGACGATGGTCACGATCTCGCCGGCCTCGACGGCGATGTCGACCCCGCGCAGCACGGGATGGCCGCCGAGCGTGACCCCGAGCTCCTTGGCCGAGACCAGCGGCGCGCTCACGCCGCCTCCGCCTCGCGGCAGCGCGCGCAGAGCCCCTCGCCCTCGATCACCATCCGCTCCACGGAAAATCCCTGCCCGGCCGCCGAGGCCGCCAGCCCGGCGCCGAGCTGCGGCAGGACCGCCTCCGCCACGCCCCGGCAGCCGCGACAGATCAGGAAGACCGCCACGTGCTCCGAACCACCATGGGTACAGGCGACGAAGGCCGAAAGCCGCTCGATGCGATGGACGAAGCCGTTCCGGACCAGGAAATCCAGGGCACGATAGGCCACCGGCGGCTGGCTCCCCAACCCGGCCTCCCGCAGCCGGTCGAGCAGCTCGTAGGCGGTCATGGCGCGATGCGCCTCGAGCAGCGCCTCGAGCACGCAGGCCCGCGCCGGCGTCATCCGCAGCCGCCGCGCCGCGCAGGCAGCCTCGACGGCCGCCAGCGCCTGCGCCCGGCAGGCCTGGTGATCATGCGGGCCGAAGGCCTCCGCCTCGATGTCGCTTGACCGGGTCATATGTTACTTTATAACAGATCGTGCCGCGTGAAGTCGGCATCCTAGTCGGGCCCGTGTCGGGCCACAAGTGCCGCAATTGGAGGGAGCATTCATGGCAACAAGGGCAGTTGCTGCCGTTCTGGGGCTCGCCGCGATCCCGGGAGCAGCCGCGGCGACGCCGCCGGTCGTCGCGACCGATATCGCGCCGGTCCAGTCGATCGTCGCCCGGGTCATGGCGGGGGTCGGGACACCGGGCCTCGTGGTACCACCCGGCGCCTCGCCGCACGGCTACGCGCTCCGCCCGTCCGAGGCGGAGCTCCTGCAGGAGGCCGGGCTGGTGGTCTGGGTCGGACCGGCGCTCGACCCCTGGCTCGCGGGGCCGATCGACACGCTGGCGCCCGAAGCCGCCCGCGTCACGCTCCAGGACGCGCCCGGCATCCGCCTCCTGCCGATTCGCACTGGAGGCCCCTTCGAGCCGCACGAGCATGACCACGCCGCCGAAGCCGCGGACGCCGGCCATGACCACGACGCAGAGGACGCCGAGCACGATCACGACCACGAACACGGCGGCCCCGACGGCCATCTCTGGCTCGACCCCGAGAATGCAGTCGCCGCCGCCCGCGCCGTCGCCGCGGCCCTCGCCCCGCTCGACCCCGAGAACGCCGCCGCCTATGCCGGCAATGCCGAGGCCTTCGCGACCGAGATGGCGGAATTATCGAGCGAGATCGAGGATCGCCTCGCCCCGGTCCGCGGGCAGCATTTCATCGTCTTCCACGACGCCTACCAGTATTTCGAGGACCGGTTCGACACGCCCGCGGCCGGCAGCGTCTCGCTCCAGGAGGGCGTGGCCCCCGGCGCCGCCCGCGTCGCCGAGATCCACGACCGGGTACGCGACGCGCAGATCACCTGCGCCTTCACCGAACCGCAATTCGAGCCGAAGCTGCTCGGCACCGTCATCGAGGGCGCCGGCGTGCGCACCGGCGTGCTCGACCCGATCGGCGCGGCGCTGCCGCCGGGGCCGAACCTCTACCCGGCGCTGATGCTCGGCCTCGCCGACAGCCTCGCGGAATGTCTCGGCGGCTGATGCCGGACCGGTGATGCCGGCCCCCTGCCCCCCGCCCGCGATCTGCGCTAGCATCCCTGCGAGCGAGCCAACGGACGACAGGGGAACTGCATGTGGCAACGCTGCCCCGCCCGCCGAAGCCCGGGGCGTGCCCGCCGGCAGCATCCTGCCCGGCGGACGCCGCCGGGCGACGCCCGTCTTGGGGCGGGAGGATCGCAGGCGGACGGATGAGTTCCAGATGCGACAGCCCCGCAATAGACGGCCGCGACCCTTGCGCCCCCGTCTGACCCTGTCGATCCTCGCGTGCCTGCTGGCGCCGGCGGCCGTCGAGGCCCATCCCCACATCTTCATCGATGGCGGGGTGGATTTCCGTTTCGACGAACGGGGCCGCCTCGCCACGCTGGAGGTGACCTGGATCTACGACGCGATGACCTCGCTCCTGATGCTGGAGGATCTCGGCATCGACGCCGCCGAGCCGCTCGGGGCCAATGATCGCGAGCGGCTCGCCGCCTATCAGACCACCTGGGAGGCGGGCTTCGACGGCGACAGCTATCTCTGGGACGGCGAGCGCCGGATCGGCCTCTCGGGCCCGCTCGAGCCCGGCGCCGAGATCCGGGACGGGCTGGTCGTCATCACCTTCAGCCGGGAGGTCGAGACGCCCTTCCGCCCCGGCCCCGGCACCGTGACCGAGATCTACGACCCGAGCTATTTCACCGCCTATGCGGTCACCGACATACCGCGGCTCGAAGGCCCGGTGGACGGCTGCCGCGCGGAGGTCGTGCCCTTCCGCCCGACCGCCTCGCTCCAGCCGCTGCTCGACCGGCTCGGCGCCGTCCCGATCGACGAGACCCCGGACGAGGCGCTCGGCCGGCTCTTCGCCGACAAGGTGCGCCTGGCATGCGACTGACCGCGGCGGTCCTGCTCGCGGCGGCGGGGGCGGCCGCGCTCGCTCTGTGGCTGAGCGGCGGCCACCACCTGCTCTTCTGGTGGGCGGCGCGCTGGCAGCACGCGCTCCAGGACGCGCTCGCCCTTCGCATCCAGGACATCCGCGCCGGCCGCTCCGCCGCCTTCTGGTCGCTGCTCGGCCTCTGCGCCGGCTACGGCTTCCTGCATGCGGTCGGGCCGGGACACGGCAAGCTCCTGATCTCCGGCGCCGCCATCGGCTCCCGCGCCACGGCCTTCCGTATGGGACTCGTCGCCGTCGCCGGCAGCCTCGCCCAGGCGGCGGTGGCGATCGGGCTCGTCTACGGCGCCATGGCGCTCCTCGAACTCACCGCCCGCAGCACCGCCGAAGCCGCCGACCGCTGGATCACCCCGGTCGGCAATCTCGCGGTGGCGCTGGTCGGTGCCCTGCTGCTGGCGCGCGGGCTGCGCGCCCTCGGCCCGGCCCGCGCCGGTCGGGGTGCGGCGGCGCAGGGCCATGCGGCGCATCATTGCGGCCACCACCACGGGCCGACCGCGGCCGAGGCGGCCGCCGCCGACAGCCCTGGCACGATGCTGGCGCTCATCGCCGCGATGGCGATCCGCCCCTGCACCGGCGCGCTCTTCGTGCTGGTGCTCGCCTGGCGGATGGACCTCGCCGGCGCCGGCGCCGCCGCGGTCGTCGCCATGGGCCTCGGCACCGCTGTCTTCACCCTGATCGTGGCCACCCTCGCCGTCGCCGGCCGGGACGCGGCCTTCCTCGCCGCCGGCGACGGCCGCGCCGCCCGCCTGCTCGGCCCCGGGCTCCAGATCGCCGTCGGTGGCCTCATCTTCGGCATCGGCGGCACGCTGGCCCTGGCGGCGCTGCCGCTATGACGACGGCCGAAAATCCAATCCCAACCCGTTGATACAATGTCGCATTCCGGTCGGCGGCGGCCCGTCCCCGAAGACATGGCCGAGATGCCCGCCGCAGCGCCGGCAATGCACCTCGGTGCGCGGCAGGACGAGCCGGAAATCCTGCCTGGTGCCGACATTGCCCGGCACCGCCGCCCAGAAGCTCGGCCAGCCGGTGCCACTGTCGAACTTCGTCGCCGCGTCATAGACCGGCAAGGCGCAGCCGGCGCAGAGATAGAGCCCGGCGCGCTTCTCGCCGTTGAACGGGCTGGAATAGGGCCGCTCGGTATGCTCCTCGCGCAGCACGGCGAATTGCTCTGGCGTCAAGCGCGCCCGCCATTCCGCCTCGCTCAGGCTGACCTCGAAAGCCTCCGACGCCACCGCCGTGCCGCCGCGGGCCGCGAGCGCCGCCACACCGGCGAGAAACCTCCTGCGTCCGATCATCGCGCCCTCCCCGCATCGCCGCCACGCGCTGCACCACCCCGGACGGCGCTGGTCTTCCCTTCGGTCAGGGCCCCGCATTCGTTTCGCACCCGCGCTGCGCCCATTTTCATGATGGGCGCCGGTCTCGCGCCGGCAAGGAAGGGGAATCTCATCTGGCAACACGACCCCGTTCGCCCGAACTCTGGCCGTGCCCAATGTCACCATCCGGCCCGGCGGGCACCGCCGGGCAGCGCCCGCCCCGCCCTGTCTGGAGATTCCGTGG
>ERZ795053.1918-NODE-1918-length-25731-cov-6.652672_pt1 | contig 25731 bp, 21 predicted proteins | sample MGYA00375137_ERZ795053 | MGnify/ENA primary metagenome ERZ795053 (study PRJEB30182, sample SAMN05720284) | activated sludge metagenome | isolation source: Anaerobic digester | place: Hong Kong | collected 2014-12-17 ...
TCTCATTTCCGCCTCCCCTTGCTAAAGAACTTGGTCGATGCTCAACGACTTGCACATTGGGATGAAAGGGTATTTCACCTGGGTGGGTATTTTCCAATCTCGCCAAGTGTGTTTTTGAAAACAGGGCTCAATGGGAATCGCGAACGCACCAGTGTTGTACCCGATGAGAGGTCGGTGGCAAAGCTTTTTCGGTGCCCGGTATGTTTTGCAGAAGATTTTGCGCTGCTCTCAACACAACAGCTAGCCTGTGGCCAGTGTCAGTCCGTCTTTGCCAATACAAACGGTGTTTGGGATTTTAAAGAGGTTGTTGGCTAAGGGGCCTTTTGATTGCTAGATGATGTCGATTAGTAAGTCGCTTTGTAATAGGTAAATCGTAAGCGTCGTACTTTTTTTACATGTTTTATATGATTTAATTGGTTGTTAAGTGGTGGTTTTTGTGGCTATAGTATGTAGTCGCTTTGTATGGAATGACAGCACATAACCCAATGTCCCCTATGGACCGCTGCTTGGTGTTTTCTCGTGCATAAGGAGAGAAGATTTGCATATGGCAAAGCAACGTATGTTAGATTTCTCAATGGATTCTGATTTTGAAACAGAATTTGAAGATAGTTATTCAAATAATTACGGTAGTGATTTTGACTCTGAGATGGATGACTCATCTAGCGGTGAGGTGAATTCATTGCATGATACCGAAGAGGTTGAGACCGAACAAGTTGTTCTCAGCCCGGAAGATATTTTGAATCGTCTACTGACTTTAGGGCGTACGCAAGGTCATGTGACCTATGATGACGTTTTGCGTCTTGTGCCTGAAGCTGAGAATAATATGGAGCAGGTGGAGGATATCTTTGCCGCTCTATTTGAGCATGGTATTGAAGTCGGTCAGGTTCGAGAAGAAGAATCGGATGACATGACAGAGATGGATGCCGAGGCTATCGAGGAAGAGAATTTTGATCTCAGTCAAATCGAAATTGATGATTCGATTAGCCTGTATTTGAAAGAAATTGGCCGGGTGCCGCTTCTGACAGCGGAAGAAGAGGTTTCGTTGGCCAAACGCATGGAAAAAGGGCGGGATTCGCGCCGGAAATTAGCTCAGGGAATTGATGACTGGGAAGAGCGCGAACGTCTATTGTGGCAAGTGCGTGATGGCCAGGCAGCTCAGGAACATTTGATCAAGGCGAATAGTCGTCTTGTTGTGAGTGTTGCCAAGAAATATGTGGGCCGTGGTGTACCCTTTTTGGATTTGATCCAGGAAGGTAACATTGGCCTCATCCGTGCCGTTAAAAAGTTTGATTTTCGTCGTGGGTTCAAGTTTAGCACATACGCAACGTGGTGGATTCGGCAAGCGGTAACCCGCGCAATTGCGGATCAAGGGCGCACGATCCGTGTGCCAGTTCACATGTATGAGCAGATTAACCGGTTGACACGAACAAGTCGTCAACTTGTACAGGAGCTTGGCCGCGATCCGACGACCGAGGAAATTGCTGAAGAGCTAGGTGTTTCGCCCCGTAAAGTTGAACATATCATGCGGGTCAGCCAACGACCGCTAAGTTTAGAGATGCCGGTCGGTGAAGAAGAGGACAGTTATCTCGGTGATTTCATTGAGGACGAAGATGCCGATGCTCCTAGCGAAGCTGCTGGTCAGCAGATTTTGCGTGAAGTTATCGATGAAATATTCCAAAGCCTGACGCCTCGTGAGGTTCGGATTCTTCAGTTGCGCTTTGGGTTGGTTGATGGTTACTGCTACACGCTAGAAGAAGTTGGTAAAAAGTTCGGTGTAACTAGAGAGCGTATCAGGCAGATTGAGGCTCAAGCGTTGAGCCGGTTACGTCATCCGAGTCGCAGTCGGAAATTGCGGGACTATTTGTAAATCACATCGATTGTTTCACGTGAAACACCGGCGCTATATTCATTTAGCGCCGGTGTTTTATTTTTGTCGTCTACTGCTTTTCGAGGCCCGCAGATACTTCAACTTAGATTCCATTCAATGTATAATCGTATAGGCTTTGAGTGGTTATCAATAGATTTGGAAATCGCAATGCAATTTTTAAACCGGCTTGTTGCTGCTGCTGTATTTCTCCTCTTGCTGATCTTTGCAATTATCTTTTCAGTTGCGCCATTCGCGGCAATTGATACTTTGCAGGAGTATCTTGCTTACTGCAGGTCTTCTCTTGAACAGTGGCAATCGGCAAGCCCTACAAATTTCATTATCGGCCAAGCAACTTTGGGGATTGCTGCCCTTTTAATTTTCGGCTTACTCAGTTGGTTGACTGTGTTGGGAAGACAAAATCGTGGTGTGATTATTCATACAACTGACGGCAGTCTAGCTGAACTTGACACCAATAGTATTACACGCCGTCTTGAGTGGCATTTGGAGCAGGTTGCTGAGGTAAACAATGTGCTTCCGGCAGTGAAGGCCCGTGGTGGCGCTGTTGATATCCGCTTGGAAATTGAAGTTGATCCCGATGTTGATATCCCCATGAAAACAGATGAGATCGTTTTGCTGACACGAAGTGTGATCGAGGAAACCATTGGCCTGCGATTGGGTAAACTGGATGTGCACCTGCGCTGTGCACCGATGGAACAAGTATACAGTTGATCAATTCATTGTGATCCTGCGCGTAAAGTTTTGGCTCATATCGGTATGCGACTGAAGTTACCATCTTTTTCTGAGAGAATTTCCGATAATTTCAGTCAGTCGCCCATATGAGCGAAAGTTTTAGAGGCACTGCACTATCAGCAAGTTGCTCGCTATGTACGCCAAATTTGATAAACTCAACATGTCGTGCAGCGGTGAAAATGCTAATGTTGTAAGGCTTTACTTACTGGCTCATATAAGTCTGCAAGGTGAAATCGGGTAGCTTCTCGCTGCGAATGGTAGCGATTTTACCTCTTCGCCCGTATGCGCGTTACTTTATTACATATGGAATGGTAGTTGTGACGATGAATCACGCAGATCTGGTCGATAATCTACCTGGTGGGGATATTCATGAAGGCCAAAGTGAATTCCCGCCTGAAAAATCAACCAAAGGTAGTAAAGACTTAGTAGGTACAAGCGATAGCGCGGGCCGTAGCAAGGATAGTGCAACGCTTCTTGTTGAAATAAACGGCAGAAAGTTGCCGTTGGCCGCCGCAATAGAAGTGCTACTGTTTGTTTCTGATGATTCTGTTGAAGTTGCCTCTCTTGCCAAAGCGTTAGACGTAAGTAGCGAAGCTGTGTATGGTGTTCTCCATTCCTTAAATTCTCGGTACGCTCAGCATGAAAGTGGATTACGTGTACAAGAACACAAGGGCCGCTTTCAACTGGTTACTCACTCTCAATTTGCACAGCTGATTGAAGAATATCTTAGTTTGGAACTTACCACAAAGCTTAGTGCACCTGCTTTGGAAGCTCTCGCAATTGTGGCATATCGGCAACCCGTCACACGTGCACAGATTGAAGCCGTGCGTGGTGTGGATAGTTCAGGTATTTTGCGCTCTTTAGTTCAACGTGGGCTGATCGAAGAGTCTGGGAGACTTGAGGGTGTGGGTCGGCCCATACTTTATACGGTTACGGAAGAATTTATGCATCATTTTGGCCTGACCGGGCTGGATGAACTGCCACAGTTGGAAACAACCGAGGCTGATACACTTTGGGCTGCTACCAAGTTGGCTGAACTTGAAGAGTCTTCTGAAAATAACCCATAGCTATTTGTGTTACTTTCGTGCTATCATTTTGCCAGATGCCAGAATCTAGCTCGAATAGCGTCTTTTACCAGGGTAAGGAGTTGCAATGATAGGAAGTGGACGTACCGTTGGATCGGGACTCATGATCGGCAGTGCCGTTCTGTTGCTGGCCTTTTTGGCATGGCTCATAACTGCCTTGAGGGCCAACGAAACTACAGGGGGGGGGCTAGCGATTGGTATTGTTCTCGCTTGCGCTGTCCTTTTTCCAGTTTTTGGCATAGGTGCTTATCTTTTTCGACGTGGCAACGCAGAAAGTACTGACTTTGCTATGCTGCAGCAACAAAAAAAACTCCTCAATATGATTTTAACCCAAGGACAGCTAACGGTTGCTGAAGCAGCGTTGGCACTGAATTTACCCCGGGACACCATTGAGGAGATGATTCGAGACCTTGTCGGCAAGCAACTCTTTAGCGGTGCAATTAATTGGGAAAAAGGGGTATTATATAGTGTAGAGAGCCAATCCCTTACCGCTAGCCGGCAATGCCCCAACTGTGGTGGAGAACTTTCCTTTGCCGGCAAAGGCTTGATTGTTTGCCCCTATTGTGGTAGTGAAATTTTCTTGACGAAGCGTACCGTTGCACAGACCACGTAACAGATTGTAAAAGAGGAGAACCTACTCATGGCCCGTATAATTGATGTCATCGAGGCGCCCAATCAGGGTGCCAATGAGTTAGTCGTGCGTGTTCCGGAGAACGATTCCGGCGACTTTCGCTTTGGCAGTCAAGTGATTGTCCGTGAAAGCCAACGGGCTGTCTTCTATCGTGATGGGAAATCTCTCGATCTCTTTGAGCCGGGAAGACATACAATTACTACCATGAATGTGCCGATTCTGGCAGATTTATTACGTTTGGCAACAAGTGGTAAGAATATCTTTACCGCTGAAGTATATTTTGTCAATATGCGTGAGATCACAGATTTAAAATGGGGCACTCCTCAGCCTATTGCCTTGCGTGATAGCGATCTGGGTTTGGTACGTCTTCGTGCATTTGGTCAATACACAATTCAATTAAGTGAACCCAAGCGCTTCGTTGATCAAATTGTAGGAGTGCAAGGGCTTTACTCGACTAGTCAGATTGAAGATTATCTGCGCTCTGCTGTCATCAGCCGGATGACCGATGTTCTTGCCGAAAATATGACTAGTATTCTCGAACTGCCAAGGCTCTTTGATGAACTGGCAGCGGAAGTTCGACTAAAGATCCAAAGTGATTTTGCTGTAATGGGTATCGCGCTAAAGCAGTTCATGATTGTTTCCATCTCCCCAACAGATGAGACAACGAAAGCCATCGATGAACGTGCCAGCATGGGCGCGATCGGCGACATGGATGCCTATATGAAATTTAAAACGGCACGTGCACTGGGGGATGCTGCACAACAGTCTGGCGGAACAAGTGAAGGTTTAGGCTTGGGCACAGGAATCGGGATGGGAGCAGGTTTAGCCGGCGTGATTGCAAATACCATGTCTACCACAACGCATGGCGCACAGGCTGCCGCTTCCAACAGTACAGCGGAACCAGCTGTGATGACACTGGATGAAGCGGCAACATACCTGCGTGTATCAGTGGCCGATGTTCAAGCTATCATAGATAGCGGTGAGCTAAAGGCAAGAAAAATTGGTACTCAGTATCGAATTAGTAAAGAGGCAATTGAGGCATTTCTCAGTAGCTAATCAGCGAACCTGAAATTCGGTTGTGAGGGCAGCCACCTGGCTAAGAAGGTAATGGGGCATAGTGAATTTCAGAGTATTTATAAAGGCAATGCAACAGTAGACAAGTGAAGGGATCAAGACAAGCGGACTGGTCCAGTCCGCTTGTCTTGATCCCTCTTGCGGTATTTATTCGTTCGGAGAATGAAATTGACACTTACACTTACACTATGGTGATTACTCTTCGTCTAACTTGAGAACGGACATAAAGGCTTCCTGCGGTATTTCTACCTGCCCAACCATCTTCATCCGCTTTTTGCCGGCCTTCTGTTTCTCAAGCAGCTTTCGTTTGCGGGTAATGTCGCCCCCATAACACTTAGAAAGCACATCTTTCCTCATGGCCTGGACATTCGCTCTGCTGATGATTTTATTCCCCACAGCTGCTTGAATAGGAACAGTAAACATTTGACGCGGTATAATGTCTTTCATCTTGCTAACAAGGCGCTGCCCCTTATGGTAGGCCTGATCACGATGCACAATGATGCTGAGCGCATCAACGGGTTGCTGGTTGACCAGAACATCGAGCTTCACCATGTCTGATTCTCGATAATCATCGAGAGTGTAATCCATACTGGCATAACCACGCGTACGAGCTTTGAGATCGTTGTAAAAATCAACAATGATTTCAGAAAGCGGAATCAAACAGGAAATTTCCACGCGTTTGGAGTCCAACCAATTCTGATTGCGCAACTCCCCACGTCGCTTGGTAACCAAATCCATCACTGCGCCAATATGCTCGGCCGGTGTAAATAAACGCAACTCACACCATGGCTCCTCGATGGCCTCAATCACGGTGGGATCGGGCAACTCCGCAGGGCTATCAATTAAGATAACAGAGCCATCAGTTTGTGTGACACGATACTCTACAGAGGGAGCAGTAAAGATGATATCCATATCATATTCACGCTCGAGACGCTCTTGGACAATTTCCATATGGAAAAGTCCCAAAAACCCAAGCCGAAAGCCAAAACCCAAAGCTTGACTCGTCTCTGGTTCATAGGCTAGAGCTGCATCGTTGAGCTGCAACTTTTCCAACGCATCTCGTAAATCGACATAGTCATCGGGATTGGAGGGATAGAGCCCTGCAAAGACCATCGGCTTCATCGGCTGATAGCCTGGCAAGCGTTCCGCTGCTGGGCGTTTGATTTGGGTAATGGTATCGCCCACATCCAAATCTTGGACGCTTTTTAATCCTGTTGCTATATATCCCACCTGCCCCGCATGGAGTTGACTAACCGGCAGCATGGCAGGTGTTAAAACGCCAATCTCAATTGGTTCCATGCTCTTTTCTGTCATCATTGCCAAGAGCGTATCGTCTTGCTTGAGGCTACCATCGATCACCCGCACATAGGCAATAACACCTTTATAGGCATCATATTGGCAGTCAAAAACCAGTGCCCGCAGAGGTGCATGAATATCCCCAGCCGGTGGTGGAACCTCCGTCACAATTCGTTCGAGCACCTGTTCAACATTGATGCCGGCTTTGGCACTGATTCGCGGAATATCTTCTGCCGGATAGGCAAGTAAATCTTCTACTTCCTGTGAGACTTCGTCAGGCATTGCCGCGGGCAAGTCAATTTTATTGATGACAGGAACAATGGTTAGTTCTTCCTCAAGCGCAGTAAATAGATGGGCCATTGTTTGCGCTTGAATACCTTGTGAAGCGTCTACAACAAGGATTGCCCCTTCGCATGCCTGGAGCGCCCGACTAACCTCGTAACTAAAATCCACATGACCAGGAGTATCAATCAGATTGATCTCATACTCCTGCCCATGATGTTTATAGATCATGCGGACCGCACTGGCCTTAATGGTAACCCCTTTTTCGCGTTCCAAATCCATGGAGTCGAGCAGTTGCTCTTTCATCTCACGCTGGGTTACCGTACCGGTCATTTGCAGCAGACGATCCGCCAGCGTACTTTTGCCGTGGTCGATATGGGCGATGATTGAAATATTGCGAATATGGTCTAGGTTCATAGACTCTATTGTACATGAAAGCGGTCATTTTCTTCCAATATGAGATAGCCGCACTAGCATTAGTGTGCTGTCCCGGATCTGGAGAAGATGAAAACTATACGCGGCTTGCAAACCAATCAATTGTGAGCTTCATCCCTTCATCCAATGGCACCTTCGGTTCCCATTGGAGAATCCGTTGCGCCTTGCCAATATTGGGCTTGCGTTGTTTGGGATCGTCTTTCGGCAGGGGTTTAAAGACAATCCCCCCCTGATTGTTTGTATAATGATTAATTTTTTCGGCAAACTCTCGAATTGATGTTTCTGTCGGGTTGCCAATATTTACCGGTTCTACCTCATCACTCAACAGTAACCGATATATTCCATCGACTAGATCACTGACATAACAGAAGCTACGTGTCTGGCTGCCATCGCCATAGACCGTGAGCGCTTCTCCTCGTAGTGCTTGTGCTACAAAGTTGGGAACAACGCGCCCGTCGTTGAGCCGCATTCGAGGGCCGTAGGTATTAAAGATGCGAACAATTCGAGTCTCCACCCCATGGCTGCGATGATAGGCCATTGTCATTGCTTCTGCAAAGCGCTTGGCTTCATCGTAGACGCCGCGTGGGCCGATTGGATTGACATGTCCCCAGTAATCTTCTGTCTGTGGGTGAACCTGTGGGTCACCGTAGACTTCGCTCGTACTTGCCAGAAGGAGACGAGCTCTCTTGGCCAATGCAAGTCCAAGGGCATTATGTGTGCCCAAACTACCCACTTTGAGCGTTTGTATCGGCAACTCAAGATAATCTACTGGACTAGCAGGGCTGGCGAAATGAAGAATTGCATCAAGTTCACCTTTCACATAAATATAATTAGTTACATTATGTTTAATGAACGTAAAATTTTCGTTGCCGGCGAGATGAGCGATATTATCAGTGCTGCCGGTAATGAGATTATCCATGGCAATTACAGCGTGACCTTCGTGTAGTAATTTTTCGCATAGATGACTACCCAGAAAGCCAGCGCCGCCAGTTACAAGTACGCGCATAATTATTTTCCTTTTCTAATATTCCAGTTGAACGGTTCCATTACTTATCCTGTATCGCCGGTTCACACTTACATAGTCACCCAAGATTGGGTATCTTTTTGTTGGGTGTTCTCTCGGTTGTAACCCGTTTTCAGCGTGTATGTCATGTATAAATAAGGATGATGAGTTTTGCGAAACGGCGAGCTTACGTTTGTCGATCCTACCATTTAACTGGTACAAATGGTAAAGTGAAAGCGAAAGATATTCTTTGTGCAAATTGTGGGTGACTTCCACTGATCATAGGTATTTACAAATATGTATCCAGTTTTACCATTCGGTCCATTCACCGTTCCCACCGGACCAGTGATTATTCTAATCGCTACGACAGTTGGTCTTGAGTTAGCTGGTCGTTTGGGCCGGCGCCTTGGCTTGGCAACCGACGATGTATGGAATACCGGGCTTATTGCAATCCTTGCCGGTCTGATTGTAGCGCGTCTCTGGAATGTGTTCCAGTTTTGGCCTGTATATCTTGCCGAACCTTTGTTGATCGTAAGTCTTCGCCCCAGCGGCTTTATTCTGTTACCGGGTCTAATCGCCGCTCTGGTGTTTGGCTACGGATATCTGATCTATCGCGAACTAGAACCGAAATCAGTGGCAGCATCACTGTTGGTTGGCGTGGTCTGTGCTTGGGCGATTATCGAGGCTGGTGGAATGTTGACCGGTCAGCCACTTGGTATTCAGACAACTGTGCCATGGGCACTTTATTACTATGGAGAACCTCGTCATCCTGTCTCGCTGTATTACGGTGTCAGTTTGGCGGCCCTGGTGATCTGTCTCTGGCCTTTTGCCTCTAGAACCAAACCTATACGGCTGATACTCTATCTTCTACTCGGTACTGGTATCGTCTATTTGGTCTTTAGCTCATTCGAGGATAATACGCCAACCTTTACTATGATGCGTCTTAAACAAATTGGTGGATTTGCTGTGGCTCTGCTTGCGACTTTTATGCTAAGCCGAATGACACAGGCCAGAAATTTTCCAAAACCGAAGGATTTGGGTGATATTTCCGATAAATAATAATGTAAGAGTGTAAACCAGCGATGTAAAATGTTAAATTTGAGACTTTTCGACTGTGAATAAATCTACTGCAAACGCCACCCTATGAATCGATTTCCTGGTATAACAGCTGGTATGACAAAAGGTGTATGTTTTCAGGCCAACACGTAGAGCCAAAACGGTTTAGATCCCTGAGCGTTTATTTGCTCACTTTGATGCTACCCTATGAAAGATAAACATCACATTTTAGAACTACCCATAGATGCTACAGAAGAGCAGCTTCGTGCTCAGTACAAGCGGCTGGTTCGGATATACCATCCTGATCGATTCACGAATCCTCATGACAAGGCGTATGTCGAACAAAAACTGAAAGAAATTTCAGAGGCATATCATGCTCTTCTCGCCGAATATCAGAGTGGTGTTCACCGGACACCTTCGACACCCTCGCAAGCTTCCGCCGTTGAGACTCCTGGCCCTATCTTGACCTCTACTCCTCCAAAGCCTGTGACGATTCCCGCCGTTTTAGATTTTGGTGAACTCACAAAAGGAGAACATCGTTCACTCCGGTTTCAGGTGCATAATGATGGTGGCGTTGCGCACAATCTCCAATTGCACTACAGCGATGACCAAAATTGGTTTAAGGTGACAAGTAGCAGACGATTTCACAGCAACCGACCTTTTCCCATGGAATTTGTGGTAGTTGCAGATACAGGACGCTTGCAGGGGGGGAAGACCTACCACGGTTGGATTCAGGTAGAGATCGATGGTGAAGTCACGCAACTTACCGTTGGCGCTAAAGTCAAGACGCGCCGTTTGGTGGATTTCCTATCACCACGCTATGCTCTTGTCTTTTCTCTGTTGGCACTCTTTCTTCTGATTACGCAAAGTCGACTGTTTGAACTCGGCCTTCCGATGTTTTTGCAAAGCTTAAAACCCCTACCCACCGCAGAATTAAGGGTCTATGGACTAGTGGCTGCCTCGACCGCCACGGTACATTCATCAGCGATGAATACAGCTATTTACTCTGGCCAAAGTGCAGCTCTATCAGATAGGGGTACACAGAGCGCTGTTGCTCTTCCTATCGCCCAAGAAAATAGTGCTAGCACACCTACTGCCAGTCCCGTGTCAATCTCATCACTGACTCCTTCTTTCACACGTCCTGTCGCAGAGCAAGCTGTGAGGGGGACTACTGCTATTACGTCGACGGTCACCCCAACACGCTTGACGCCGACTGTGCAGCCGGCGAATACCGATGACGAAGCAGTTGATATTCGTGGACGCACGAAGGCACAAGCATCAGCGACTGCTGAATTTTTGCTGCCGCCAGTGGAATCACTGCTGCATGCTGCTACGCCAGATCTTACCCCAATACAGGATGATCTTACACCGTCAATTGCTGTAACGAGTACTGTCATTTATACGACAAGTACGCCATTACCTGCGTCTGGTGTGGCAACAACGGTTTCTACTCCAAGTATAGCGCCTATTACGAGTACACACCCTAGCTTGAGAGCTACAGGTGCTTACTCTGGGGCAGAACTCTCGATTTCTACTGAGAGAGTCTCTGTTGTATCGGTGATAACAAGAGGTGTCACTACGACAAAAACTTCACCAGTGGTGGTAGCCTCACTACAGCCAACACAAACGATACAGCCTACAGTAACCTCCAACCTTAGGTCGCAGCCAGTCGCAACGAATACTTCTATGCCAACCGCAACACTGCGGCCAACCGTAACAGCAACTCGCACAGCGACATCGCAACCAACTACAACTCCGACGCTACCACCAACGGTGACAGAGACTGCTCTGCCCCCTGCAACAGCAACCCTCACTAAAACGCCACACCCCACCGCAACGGAGACCACTGCGCCGACTGCAACAGCGACTCCCACTAACACACCGCAGCCCACCGCAACGGAGACTGCTCGACCAACCGCAACAGCAACACATACGGCAACGCCGCAATCAACGGCGACAGATACTGCCTTGCCGACCGCGACCATGACTCGTACTGCCACCTCATTGCCGACTGCAACGGCGACTCCCACCGCGGCTGACACCGTTACCCCGCAACCAACGGCGACCGCGACTGCTCTGCCGACCGCGACCATGACTCGTACTGCCACCTCATTGCCGACTGCAACGGCGACTCCCACTAAAACGCCGCGTCCCACCGCGACTGACACCGTTACTCCGCAACCAACAGCAACGGTTACTGCCCTGCCGACCGCGACTGACACCGTTACCTCAAAACCGACGGCGACAGATACTGTCCTACCCACCGCGACCGCGACTCCCACTAACACGCCGCGCCCCACCGCAACCGACACCGCAACCGCACAACCAACGGTGACGGTTACCGCTGTACCGACAATGACCGCAACACGCACGGTAACGCCGTCACCAACCGCAACATCAATACCAACTGTGGTGTCAACAACTACACCATCACAAACGCCAATGCCGGCGGCAACAAAAACATCCACACGCCTGCCAACCGCAACACGCACGGTAACGCCGTCACCAACCATAGTGTCGACACCCTCACCTACTGTCACCATGGTAACAATCCCTGAAAGCGAATCGGGGCTTGCCACCGTTCTCATTCCCAGTAACTACAATGTGAATGCTCGTTCGCAGACTTCAGTCAATTCTGAAGTGCTAGAAATCTTGAAATCCGGTACACAATGGACGGCAGTTGGTCGCACGATCGATAGTGCATGGCTCATGATTCGTTTGCGCGGTGACCAATATGCTTGGGTCTTTACCTCAACGGTATTGACGGATCCTCAGCAAGTGGCACAACTGCCTATTATTTTTTCAACTTCCACCCCACAGTAGATTGTCAACGAAGTTTTGGGAGACTGAATGCCCGCTACGGCGCCCAATGGGTTTGCTTAAATCCCGCGGTATTTTAACCTGCCCCACGATAGCACCCACTTTCCCTCTTCCCACCCGGTCTAATCAAGCGACAGGCTTCGCCGTCTGTTGTCGATTTAAGTCGACAACCGGACGGCGTTGATCGGCATTATGCAATAATAATTTCAAGTAACTTTGGCAAATTCGCAAAGTTTGGTATTATAATGACCATTCCTTCTTATTTAGGTTTGAATGTGCCATAATTGATACACCAATTTGTTACCTTGTCATTTTAACTTCTGCAAGATGATCTTGTGTCAGGCAAATCATATGACAGTAGCCTTCTACGGTCGCAAAATACATAGCTACCTGACCGCTCAAGAAGAGAGATCTATGATTGATATATTCCGTGTATCCCGGATCTTTGCGGAGCGACGGGCGGCACACATCGGAGTTAATCGGATAATATCCGCTATTTTTTTTATCGGAATAGCTCTATGGGTTTTTCACTTGTGTTCCGCAAACATATTGGCCCAAGAGCCAACGCCTATCTCCCCCAATGCTGATTTGCTCCAGGATTTTTCCATAGAAGAAGGCCATAATACACCACTGTACTGGTTTCTCTTGACAACCGCCATGGCTATGTTAGTGCCGGTGGGGTTTGTCCTTGTGAGCATTGCGGGCTTGGAACTCGATTATGCTTGGAACGCTGCGTTAGGCGCGTTGGCGGCTGTAGGACTGGCGTCCTTTGCGTATTGGGCATTGGGGTTTGCACTCCAATTTGGCGGTGTCGGTTTAGTTTATGGGGACCCTGGTTTGCGCCAACTGGTTTGGGAGTGGAGTCCGCTTTCTACAAATTGGGGTATGGGTTGGGGTGTAGCCGGGCTGAGTGGCTGGTTTTTATCGGGGCGAGATCTGTCGCTCTTAACCTATACCCTTTTTCTTGTGCATCTCCCTTGGGTAATCACGGCTGCTACTTTACCTGTACTTGCATTACGGGGGCGAGCCCCAGCAATTGTAACTATGGTGCTGGCACTAGTCATTGGTGGCTTCGTCTATCCAATTGCTGGAAACTGGGTTCAGGGTGGTGGATGGTTAAGTGCGCTTGGGCGTAACCTTAATCTTGGACATGGTCTGGTCGATTTTGGGGGGGCCGGTACAATTCATCTGGTTGGTGCTGGATTTGCTCTGGCCGCATTGGTTGTATGGGTGCCGCGTCGCCAAGTTGTTGCTTTACATCATATGGAACTACCACCGGTACACCTACCCCTGCTTACCGTTATCGGTAGTCTCTTGATCTTCGCCGGCAATTTGGGCTGGATGTGGTCCAACCCTTTACAAGTGAATGGCTTAGGGGAACTAGCGTTGATGCGCGGTAGTGTCAATAGCGTTCTCGTGGCAGCTGGGGGGGTGATCCCACCTTTGTTGTATACCTGGTTTGTCACCGGCCAGAGCGAGCCGATAACCTGTGCACGCGGTTTGGTTGCCGGTGTGGTGGCTAGTCTGGCGATAGGGCCGTTTGTTCAACCGGGCGTTGCCTTTGCACTGGGTTTAGTGGCTGGTACGACCATCCCTTTTTCTATTTTTGTGATAGATGGGTTTTGGCACCTAGATGATGCAACAGGTGCTATTACGGCAAGCGGGCTACCGGCGATCATTGGGTTATTGTTTGTAGGAATCTTTGCCGACGGCGTGGTTGGAAGCGGCTGGCAACTGACGGGGCCGGAGAGTTATTTAGGCGTTGCAAAACAAGGTGTTTCTGGACTCTTTGTCTTGAATGGTTTTCAGATTGATTTTCCCGGACAATTGCAGGCGCAAGCCATTGGGGTGCTGGCACTTAGTTTGTGGGGCTTTCTAACGGGAATGCTATTTTGTATCCCGTTGGGGCTGCTCTTCCATGCTTTAGAGCAGGCTGAACCTGTCGCTACTCACCACGCAATTTCCATTCCCCTGGATGTACCGTTACGGGAAGCTGAAGTGGAAGGAAACCATGGTGGGCGTTTGCAAGAACAGCCTGCACCGACGGTAGTGGACGACCGTTGGACCAATGTAGAACGTGGCGAACGACGGCGTCGCTTGTAGTATAATCCGGCAGAAATCGGTAGAGAGAGCAATCTCCAGTTATTTATAGAGGAGTGCTCCTGATTGCATTCGAAAATTCTCTGTGACCACTCAGCCAGGTAGCTGGTCACAACTGAATTTAAAGTGGAATTTCCAAACAAGGAGTTCGTCACAATCCCCGATTCATTTGCGACTTCGTGGATATTTCTCTGTGCCACGAGGGTCGCTGCTACTGCGCGACCGCATATATAACAACGTGGTTACTAGCCCCAAGATCCCCAATCCACTTGCTGCCGAAAAAACACCACACAACAAGACAATCATTAAGTTTTGTGTGTTTGGCAATATTGCTAACACAACATTCGGATTCTCAACTGCCTTTGCTGTTGGAAAAGGTGTAAACGTAGGGAGTAGGGCGATCATATCTCTCGTGGGGGTGACGGTTAAAATAATATAAGGGGGATTTGATGCCGTGGTTGCGGTTGGGATCTCCTGCGAAGCAGCAGTGACATTCCTAGCCATCGAATTATCCAGTGTCTCAGTCACGATACTGCTGTTTTCACTGCTCTCTGCTTGCGGTGTCGGCGTGGGTAAAGGGCTTTCCACTCCATTTTCTGGCACGATGGGTAATGTTGAGGATGATACCACGGTTGCCGTGATGGGCGCCACACCCACTGTGGCTGTTATCTCTAAAGGAGGTTGCTCTTGCAGGGGGGGCACTGGTGTCGTCGTGATAATGGGTGGTTGCTCAAGAATAGGCGAACCTAATCCCGTATCTGTGACCACAGAAGTGACCGTTGGACTTGTCGTTTCTGTGATGTTAGCCGTTGTGTTTATGTCCGTTATATCGATAACTACAGTAGTTGGGGTTGGTGTTATGTACAGCCCATAGCCACAGCGGTCGATGATTTCTCCTCGCTCCTCATTAAGGGTTACTTCTTTCAGCCGAAAGCAATAGCTGGTTGCAGCGCTAAGATAGTCAGTTAGCATAATTTGGTAGGTTGCGCCACTGTCTGCATTGCCTTGCGCTACCTCTTCACCAATTTTACGATACTGACTTTGGGATTCACCCTCTTCTTTGTATAGCAGATCAAACCCGAGCAGTGTATGCTCGCTGGCCGTACTCCATTCAGCCACAACTTCGCCATTTTCGACCAAGATCTCGAAATAGTTCAATTCAATGGCTGCATATGTTGACTGTGCCAACCGGAAAAATCCGAGTGAAAGCAAGCCTAGATAAAATATAGCTAAGAGTACTGGTTTGTACTTGGAATGGTGACTTATCGGAGCATCCAAGGTACTGTGGCTGTTTCTACTATTTCGACTAGCTTTGGAACTCCAATCGCTTGTTATCCACTTGTGGACCATGGCTATCACAATTCTAATCAAGTGGAGCCACTGCTTAATTAATGGTAACACAAATCGCTTCCCTGCTTGCTATAAATACCCACATCGCGACATGTTCATGTCGCACTCGTTTAGATCTTCTACTGGTTAAGCGACATTTAAGTTGCTACTGTGATACCGCCTATTGCCACATGTGCATCTATATTGAGTCCATTTGAACTCTTTTTGTTCCCATCGGGTCACAACAAATTTGGCTCATATCGGTATGCGACTGAAATTGCTTCCATTTTCAGAGAGTGATCCGTACAATTTCAGTGAGTCGCCCATATGATCGACAAATTTTTGGCGGTATCACACGAATTGGGTAAATCGCGATGGGTTCAGGAGCGGACTGGCAATTTACACCATTTTCGGCATACCGCGAAAGTTTTGCGTTGATACCACGTATATCTAGACGCACTACATTTCTCCGTTTTGGGCGAAAACCCGAACCAGATCTTCAAAACACCTGTAGTGTATCACGCTAATTCCCTTAGTGAAATAAGGTGTTTGGTGTATTGTCCACTCTAGTTGGTACAGGAAGTACGAGGCTCGCATGGGTATGCGGCGGAAGGGGAAGCAGGTGCCTGCGACTCTTTCACTGCGTAACATTTCCGTTCGTCTGTGAAAGTGTGAGTTGAGCTACGATAGGGAGCCAAGTGTAGCTAGCCAACTCACACTTTTCACAGATGAGCCAACACTTCTATTCATCGGACTCATCATCAAGCAGCCCAGTAAGTAGGTGACAAATTTCCTGAATGCACTGCTGATCCAGCGCCGTGTTGTACCACATACGCATCTCGAAAAGTAAACTGTCGGTAAGCTGCCAGTACATATCTTGATCTTCTGCGTCATCACTCTCCGCTAATATTTCGTAGGTGGGATTCTTCTCCAGCCACTCATCTAAATAGCTCTCCGCCGCCTCAGGCTGAGGTCCCCATTGGGTTTGATAATTCCATTCTTCATCAAAAAGTAACAAGAGTGGAAGTGCAACATCATTCTCATCGTCCTCTAGATCCAATTCATCTACCGCGCCCTCTAGCATTGTCAGATTATCCGTATCGCGCACAATGTGTAGCGAGAAACGTGGCGACATTGCCACAATACGCGCAATGATCGGTAAGATAACGATGGTTTCAGGTGCATCATCCGTTACTATTACAACGAAATTCAAAATATCCGAGTAGTCCAGTAAAAAATCCTGTTGCTCCGGCGTCAGACGCACTTCTGCCCGACGCATTTGCATGAGCTGTCTTACCTCTTGTGGTAACTCAGTAAGGTACTCAGGCAATGTCAGATTTGCCGTGATTGCAAATGCTTTTTGTTGAATGGGTAACACTTTTGAGAACTGTTCCGTTGTCATAGGATTATTCTAACACGTAAGATTCATGCGAAAGAAAATGCACCGGGTATTGACGTCATTTTGCGCTAGCACAGTGCGGCGTGAGTAAGGCTAAACGATCTGTGTGAAAGGGCAGACATGCTCTGGCCATATTTACGCCTAGTTTTACTAATGCAACATGAGTGGCCCGCCAAACTATCTTACTTTCCCTGTTACAACAGATAATTGCTTGGTCAGGAATTTGTAACTATAAATTTGAGATGAGGATGGTACACTTCTGCAAGAAGCTTAAATGTGAGTTAAGTTTGTGTGATGCGATAGTAAGAATATGTTCTGAGACCCATTTGTGGTTGGGCTGTATTGGTGACAGTCCAGGTCGATAAAGAACCTCAAACAAAACTCTCACTTGCGAAATAACTTAAGACAGAATTCTGTAATGAACATCCACAAAAAGCCATGATATTCTAAGTGAGAGCTTAAAGCAAGCCGTAAGAAAATTCTGATAGACTGTAAACTAAATAAGTTGCTATGCTGTCAGTATCTTCGGATTATCGCCGAATCTCAGGTTCCACTTTCACCTGAATACTATAAGCCAACTCATCAACAATTGCGGTTAAAACTGGTAGCCTTTTGTTGAGAACACGAGGACTTCCAGACGTAATGGGATTCATTGGCATCGTATTTGCATTTTTTTAAGAATTTTTTGATGAATATGTATTGCTTATGTGAGGGATGTATGGCAAAGGGTACGATAAATAGGATTGCCAGTGAGACTGGGACTACGATGTTGGAATTTGCAGCAGTTTTGTCAATCCTTCTCAGCCTGACCTTCGCGATGGTTGACTTCGGCCGATACGTTTATGCGAACAATATCATTCAGTCGGCTGCGCAGGAAGGCGCTCGCGCCGGTGTGCGTCCCGGTGGTAACATTCAGGAGGCTGTGATGGCCAAAATTCTCACGCTGGATCCGGCCAAAGTTTCTGTCTCTCCACACTATAGTCCCGACAGTGAAATTCGTAGAACAGTGCAAGTTGATGTCACATACGAATTTAGGTTTATCACTCCATTTATCTCAGCGTTTGCCAGTGGACCGATTGAGCTACATGGCACCGCAAGCATGCTGATGTTCCCTGAGGCTCTTTAGTCGGCCTCGGGCTATTCCGAAGATATAACTGCTCCCAACGAAAACAATCTTCAGAAAGACTTTGGTAAATAGCAGGCTACACTCTCAATTGCCTGTTGTTTATATACTGCGCCATTGTGGCGTAACGCATATCTAACTACAGAAAGGGAAGAAAGATGAATGCAATTTGGATGGTGTTGAATAATACGGTTCTTGCTCACTTGGACAGCGAAGAGGGCCAGGGTTTGGCCGAGTATGCCTTGATCATCGTGTTGGTTGCCATTGCCGTGGTTGTGGCGCTGACCTCACTCGGAACGAACATCTCCGGTACCTTCGATCGCATTGTCACAAGCCTCTCCGTCTAAGCGGAGCAGAAGAGACCATAGTCAGCGTGGCGTAGAGACCAGCTGATTGCAGTTAGTAACAATAGAGAGAACAAGAGTAAGTAGTGAAAGGACAAACTGAAATGTATATGATGCTGAAACTCCAGAATTACCTGAACAGCCTGCAGAGCGAAGAGGGCCAGGGTTTGGCCGAGTATGCCTTGATCATCGTGTTGGTTGCCATTGCCGTGGTTGTGGCGCTGACCTCACTCGGAACGAACATCTCCGGTACCTTCGACCGCATTGTCACAAGCCTCTCCGTCTAAGCGGACTGCAAGCGTGATGTGAGGGCCAACGCTGTCGCCGTTGCACATTGCAATTGCTGTGCTCTTGAGGCGATGCATCTGGAAGTAGCTATCGCAATCCTTCAGAGAATCCGGTAGCTAATTCCTGGCCCACATGCGATTTCTGGCAAACAGATGGTTGTGATCACATGATCACGAGTTGTTGCAAATGTACCTTTTTTACCTGTGTTCCCCGGGGTAAAAAAGGTACATTTTTCAATTTGTGCTGTAACTCAACAGCACAAAGCGTATTCCGTAAGTACTGCTGGAGAAATGTTTATGATACAGTTTCTGCGTCGTGAAAAAGGTACCAGTTTGGTTGAACTTGCGTTCCTGTTGCCGATCTTTCTTGTCATGATTCTTGGTACATTTGACTTTGGTAATGGTTTTAATATATATATTGCCATGTCTAATGCCACACGTGAAGGTGCTCTGTGGATTGCGAGCTTCCCCTCCGATCGAGCCGGCATGATTTCACGGATCAACGAAGAAGTGAGCCATGTGGGGTTAGGTCCCGCCGACATCACGATCATTACACTTCCAGACAAGCCTGTGTATCAAGAAGGTGAAACCGTAAAGATTCGCATTGAGCATTCTTATCCCTTGTTATTCGGTGCCATTACCGAACATACGGTGCTCCAATTGAGCACGGAGACGACAACGCAGATTTTGAGTGATTGAGTAGTCTTGCCATAGTTCCATTGTGGCCTCACGTGGCTTCTGTTTGCTAGTCACTTATGTGGAAAGTTGCTCTCGTCCGACAATATACACTCCGACAATGTACACTCCGACAATGTACACAGAGAGCCGTTGGGGTTGCGCGGGAGCATCGTTCTATGTGTGAAGGTTAGCAATTGGCTGCTTCTGGCCAGTGGTGATGTTACGCACCTGCTGTGGTGTCAGTAACGGGGGGCAGTGCCATTGCAAACCGAATAGCCACCGCTAAATAGTAATGAATATTTGGAGGGGGGCGCCCCGGTGGAATCTTGAAATTACCGACTGTTTACGCTCTCTTCGGCGCCTCTCCCCCAAGGCCAATGTAACATGTATGGCTCGATGACCCAACAGATCCTGTTGGGGTTCTTGGGTTCCTATCGAACACCTTTACACAAAGTCAATTTTCGTTCACGCCCGATGAAGAGGCTATGCCAGGCTTTGCTAACTTGTTGTCTAGCCATGGTCCCCACGCTCCAATCGCCCAAATTTGCGGCCTTATCTGTCACACGGCTGCGCCCCCTCAACAACATCCACTAGTCATCGTATCCAATTGGGCGCATCAATCGTTGTCGTCCCCTGTCAATTGGAAGCTAGCAGAAGCCAGATCGCAGGCCATTCTTCCCAGCAGAACACCGCAACGTATGGTGGCTACTTTCTCCTGTACTACACTGGAAAATGGACTTTTTCTCATGCTTTGTAGACAGCTTTTTGTAATGCGCGTAGACAGAAATATATGATAACTTTAACCTTGCGTAAGTAACCTTTCAGGCATGAGATTTTAGAAAAATAAATAACAAATAGATGTTTTGATGAAGAAGATTCAGACCGAATCTTTTTGAGAAGTAGAGTCTTATTAGCATACGGAGAGAGCAATGAAAAACAGTGGATTTATTTGGTGGATTGGTGCATTAGTTTTTGCAGGTATCGCCGGCGTATTAACATTGAGTCTGCTACGGCAAAATGTGGCAAGTAGCGAAGCTAATGTTAATACACGGCCTGTGGTGGTGGCGGTGGTTGATGTTCCTTTCCGTCGTTCGATTGGCGAAGGCGAAGTTGCAATCCGTGACCTGCCCGTTGATTCCATTCCCGAAGGTGCCGCTACGACCCTGGACCAAGTTATCGGGAAGATGTCAACCGTTGACATTTATACGAACGAGCCCTTTCTCGTTCAACAGTTGGTAACTCCCGAAATCGTCACCCAGCAAGTTGCTTTGACTGTGCCGAAAGGCAAAATCGTCACTGCCGTTCCGACGACATCACGTCTTGTTTCGAATCGTCTGGTCCGGCCCGGTGATCACATTGATCTCTTGGCTACCTTTGAAGTCGAAGTCATGCGTGAACAAGGCGGTGGACCACTGCCTACCAGCGTCGGGCTGCTGCAAGACCTGGAAGTTTACGCCATCATTCTTCCTGTTGCCAATATCGATGAGGGCGCCGATGCGGTGAGCGGTCGCAGTGAAGGGGGTGTCTTCCGTACATCCGATGCTGAAGGCCAATCCATTTTGCTCGCCATTGACACACAGGACGCTCTGGCAATTCGCCATATTTTGGATGTAGGCGGCGAGCTTGACTTGGCCGTCCGTGCCCCAGGTGATGATACAGTTGCCAACGTCGTTGCGGTTGATCAATTTTACTTGGCTGATCGCTATAATATTCAGTTGGTGCGTACAGGTGCATCGCAATCCGCTCCGTTTATTCCGTAAGCTACTTCATTGACCAAATAGGACATGTGCAGGCATGGAAACAGATACGGGAACTTTTGTCAGATCTCTTTCCTGTCCGTTGCCCCTGCACATGTCCTGTACAAGATGAATGGATGCCCAGTGGCTTTGAATACGGTTCGTCTAGTCAACTGCATCGATATACCGCCTTTCACTTGTGCTAGATGATTGTGAACCACTGACACGGATAAGTATCTTTACTCATAATTACAGGACGGACTACATGCAACTGGCAATCGTGACTGACTATGAATACCGTGCCCAAGTCGTCGATCAAATATTGATCGAGCGAGGCTGGCAATTGCTGGCGTGCGTGGGGCAATCACAGCCACGTTCCTGGCTGTTACAACACAAAGGTATTGACTTAATTGTTGTTGATCTTGATACAACAGGAGCAATACCCCTACTGCAAGACTTGACAACACATCTACCGGCAGTACCTTTGGTTGTGTTGGCAACACCGCAACGAATTGTTGAGCTACAGGATGCGTTGCTTGCCGGTGCTGTCGATTTTGTTGCATTTCCTCTCGATCAGCGGCAATTTATTAACACGCTTGAACGGGCTCGCCGGGGGGGCACCAGGGCAAAACAAGCCCCAACTGGTCAATCAACTGCAATTGTTCCGGCACACCATGCCGCCCCTCGCCAAAAAGGCAAACTAATCGCAGTCACAAGCCTCAAGGGTGGTGTGGGCCGTAGCACCATAGCGGCAAATCTCGCAATTGGTTTGCGTCAGCGTACGGGGCGCGATGTCATCCTCGTTGAAGCTCATCACTCTTTGGGGCATCTGGCGCTGCTGCTAAATCTCTATCCACGGCACACAATTTCCGCGTTGGATGGCGAACCAAATCTGGATGTCGATTTGGTGCAAGGTCTCTTGCAGCATCATGGTAGTGGTATCCGGCTGCTGTCGGCACCACTCGATCCAAGTGACATGGTGGAACTACCCATTGAGACATGGATGGATGCGTTGAAGATCTTGGGGGAACTGGCCGACTACGTAATCGTTGACACATCGTCACTGGCTGACGCACTGCTCTCTGAGATCCTCTCTGTGGCAGATGACATTGCGCTGATTACCGGTTCTGATATTGCTGGTCTACGTGACGCACGCATTCTTCTGCAAACACTCCGCCACGACAATGTTGTTGAAGGTCGAATTCACCTCGTGCTAAACCGCGCTGGTGTTCAAGGCGGTTTGGATGAACGGGTAGTTCATGACCAGCTAAAAGAAAGTGTGGCTGTCAGCATTCCAGAGGACTCGGCACTGGTGACCTTTGCCTTTAATCGTGGGATCCCTTTTGTACTGAGCCATCCTCGTTCACTGATTGTGCGTCGCTTCCAGACATTGGTTGAGCGGTTATCTGCCGAGGATGGATCTGCAATGCCAAAGGGCGTAGCCGAGCCAAAGAAATCATCCCTCTTTTCTTTTATGAAGTTTTCCTGGGCAAGCTCATGAGCGTAATCGGGCTATTCATTCTAAGTATCGCAGCCGGTTGGCTGATCAACATCGCTGCTGATGTGTTGCCAACAAAACAGACATCAAAGATGACGTGGGCTGCACCTCTTTGGGCCTTGCCCATTGGGCTGCGCTCACAATTGGCTGTTGTACTGCCCCAACGCCCGATGGTGAAAAGCGGGCAGATCGTCAGCCTGCGTCGCTACCGGGTTGTCTTTGCTGCTACTCTTCTACTCGGCCTGTTGGCACTATTCCAAGCCGACTCTTTTGCCACACAACTCGTACTGGCGGTACAAGCCTGGTTCTTTTTGACAGTGGCTGTGATCGATCTAGAGCATCGCCTTGTTCTCAACCGTATGCTGGTTGCTGCGCTGCCCTTTGTCGCATTGGCGAATCTGTTGAACGGAACGCCAAGTCTGATCTCAATGATGCTCGGCGGGGTCGCCGGCTTTGGATTCTTTTTATTACTGGCTGTACTGGCGCCAGGGGCAATGGGGATGGGCGATGTGAAACTAGCCGGCTTCATCGGTTTGGTGACGGGTCTTTCCGGCGTGGTAGCTGCTCTTTTTTTGGGAATTCTCGCCGGTGGCATTGCCGGTCTTGTTGTGTTGATTCGCAATCGTTTTCGGCGTGGCAATACATTGGCCTATGCCCCTTACCTCGTGTTAGGTGCTTGGCTCTTCCTCTTTCGGATTTTTGAAACATTGCACATTTTTCTGGAGCGTCTATGACCATCCTACTAATTCCGCTACTGATCATGGTCGCTGTCTTCTTTATCTTTGCGGCCATTTATCGCTGGATGCGTGAAAGCAGCGATCTGGATCGTCGCTTGTCGGCCTCACTGGGTACCGAAGATATTGAACTAAGGCGGCGTCAGGCAATCTCGCACCAGGTCAATAAAAAGCTCGGCCGTCTCTCAATGGCCGCACGGCTTGAACAAAAACTCAATGCAGCTGACATCAAGATATCTGCTGCTGAATTTTTGATGATTCGTTTTGGGCTCACAGCCGCCCTCTTCCTGCTTGGTTGGGTGATCTCTGGGTACGCCGTCGGCGGTATGCTCTTGTGCATCTTTGGCTGGCTGGTGCCAGGCTATTACTTGAGCTTTTATCAGGCGAAACGCACCCGTGACTTTGCTAATCAGCTTCCTGATATGTTGAATATGCTTGTGGGGTCACTTCGGGCCGGATATGGCTTGTTACACGCTTGCAATGTTGTCAAGGATGAAATGCCCAATCCAATCTCTGCCGAGTTTGATCGGATGATTAAAGAAGTTTCGTTGGGCTTTAGTATCACGGCAGCGCTCCATAATATGGCTGACCGCATGGATGATGAAGATCTCTCTTTGATCGTCACGTCGATTAATGTACAGAATGAGGTTGGCGGTAGCCTTGCCGATGTACTCGCTACCATTGCAGAGACCATTCGCGAACGTATCAAATTAAAGGGACAAATTCGCGTGATGACGGCGCAACAGCGCGCAACCGGCTGGATGTTGACTGCCCTACCGTTTGGTACCGGCACCTTGATCATGATGATCAATCCCGAGTATATGATGGAAATGTTCAAACCCGGTTGGCCAATCTTTATCCCCATCGGAGCCACTGTGATGGTGATTATCGGGAACATCACAATGCAAATGGTTATGAAAATTGATTACTGATCATCAATTGGCTGTATGAGTCTTATTTGAGTATGAGTCTTGTTTGAGAGAGAGAACTCCAATGAATACCACCTATATCTTAATCAGTTTAATGGTTATGGGTAGCGCTTTTATGCTTGTGCTAGGGATACGGACATATCAAAACCGCAAGGCGGCCGAAATCGCGGCGGCCATGGCGAATTCAGCGCTGGTCCCAGTGACTCTGCGCGATCTTCAAATGGCAAAATCGTCAACCGACCGGATTTTAATGCCAATGGCTCGGCGCTTTACCATGCTTGGGCGTCTCTTGACACCGAGTAGTAACCTAGAGCAACTCCACCATGATTTGATCCAAGCCGGTATGGCCGACAAAATATCGGTCGCAGACTTTATGGGAATACGGGTATTGGGGGGCATCGGTGCTGCGACTCTCACCTACTTTTTCTTTGGGATCAAGTACGATTTGATCTCTGCTGTGTTATTTTCCTTTGCAGGATTCGTCTTAGGTTTATATTTCCCCAATCTCTGGCTCAAGAGCCGGATTGGTCAGCGCCAGAAGGCGATTCAACGCTTTTTGCCTGATGCACTTGATATGATGTCTATCTGTGTGGATGCCGGATTGGGGTTTGAAGCTGCTATCCAAAAAGTTGCCTTTCAGTGGGACAATGAACTGGCACATGAACTGCGTACCGTCATTCGTGAACTTCGTGTTGGTCTCTCCCGTGCGGATGCACTGCACAACCTTGTCGAACGAACCGGTGTTTCTGATATTGGAAGCTTCGTGGGCGTCTTAGTACAGGCAGACAAGCTCGGTATTGCCATCAAAGATGTTTTGCATACGCAAGCTGTCCAGATGCGCATGCGCCGCCGACAACGTGCGGAAGAGTCGGCTGCGAAGACACCCCTCAAGATGATGTTTCCCATGGTTTTCTTTATTTTCCCGGCGATGTTTGCTGTGATTCTTGGGCCGGCTGCTCCTCGTTTGGCGACAATGTTTTAACCGAACATTTACGATAGGCATGCACACAAGTGATCCCTAATCCATAACGCACCGTATACAACGAGCCGCTATAGAACAGACGTCATCTATAGCGGCTCACTTCTTTTACTCCGGCGATATAGCACGAACTGTGTAAATTCGAAATCTGTTCCAGCGTTCGTGGCATTTTGCTTAGGCTTCTGCAAATAATAAAACACCCCATCCTGTAGGCACCTACGGAGGATTTATTTTCTTGCAATGGCCTTAGGCTCTATCTAAGCGCCCGACTGTAGCCCAGTGGCAACAGCAGATTT
>ERZ795053.1922-NODE-1922-length-25713-cov-23.742225_pt1 | contig 25713 bp, 27 predicted proteins | sample MGYA00375137_ERZ795053 | MGnify/ENA primary metagenome ERZ795053 (study PRJEB30182, sample SAMN05720284) | activated sludge metagenome | isolation source: Anaerobic digester | place: Hong Kong | collected 2014-12-17 ...
TGCAATGGCTTGACGACGCAGGGATAGTCCAGTTCTGCCGCCAACGCGGCAAGATCGTCCACCGAGGAAAAGTGGCGAAACCACGGACACGGCACGCCCGCCGCCGCCATGAGCGAACGCATGAGAAACTTGTCACGCGCGGCTGCGGCGGCCTGCGGGTCGTTGTGCGCCAGGCCGAGCCGGGCGGCGGCCTGCGCCGCCAGCACCACGCCGCTATCGTCCACGGCCAGGATTGCGTCGACAGGGCGCTGCCGGGCGAATGACGCGATCGCCGCAGCGGCCGCATCCGGCTGATCGTAGGTGAGCGGTAGCTGGTCGGGTGGCAGCGTCTGGCCGGGGAGCGGGCGCTGGTCCGTGCCGTAGACCAGGTCGATGCCCAGGCGGGTCGCCGCGCGCTGGAAGGCCTCGTTGCGATAGCTGTGGCTGGTCGTCAACAACAAGGCGCGCATGGCTCAGCGCACTTTGGCAGCGGTGCGGCTCATGAAGCGTTCGGTGTCGACGATGACGCGCTGGTGCGTACCCACGCCGACCTGCTCGACGCCGTCGAAGGCGGAGACGCGGAAGGTGAGGCGGCGGCCTTCCACCGTCATCAGCCGTGCCTCGGCGCGCACCGTCATACCGACCGGTGTGGCTGCCAGGTGCTGGACATCGAGGTGGACGCCGACCGATGTCTGGCCATCCTCCAGGACGGCGCGCACGGCGTTCACCGCCGCTGCTTCCAGGAGCGCAGCCAACGCAGGGGTGGCAAAGACGTCCACGGTGCCGCTACCCATGGCGAGCGCCGTGTTGTCCGAAGTGACTGTGGTGGTTGCTTCCCCGGTGAGTCCGGGCAGGATTTGCATTCTCGAATTGTTCCCGTTTTTCGTAATTGTCTGTTCGACCATGAACCGTATCTTCTTTGACAGTCTGTTTCTTTGGCAAAATTATCGATCCGAACGCAGGCGCACTATGGCCGCGTTCGATGCCGGGACAAGTCATCATCGGTGGCGTCAACGCGCCGGCATTGCACGCGATGCCACGATTTCGATGCCGGGTTCCCGATCATCGACCCAGATTATAGCACCGCTTGCCACGGGAGCGGTGACGCGTATGCTGCGCAAGTGCTTGCAGATTGCTTTCACTTTGTCCTTGGGCACCGGCGTGCGTGAACGCACCGGCAGACGCGCCCACAATCCGGCGTCCACGGCGACGGTCGTCGTCACCAGGCGCATGGGGGCGGTATGCTCCTGGATGGCATAGTCTTTGCCGCGCCGGCACGAATAGCCGCGCACCTCGACTACGGCGTTGGTTATCGTATCCGCGTCCACTTCGAGCCGGCAGCCGAGCGGGCAGCCGATGCAGAGATAGCCGACGGTGATCAGGTCCGTTGCGTGCTTCTCTTCCACACTCATTGGGTAGCTACTCCCCTTCTGTCGCTCGCTCGACAATGTTGACGCGCAGGATCGAACCGTGGAAGTTTTGCAGGATTGCCGGGCGCAGCTTCAGATTGACCATTTCGGCAGGGAAGACATAGCGCAACTTCCTCGCATAGACCGGCGTACCGTCGGGCTCGGTCAGTTGGAGCGTGCAGGCGTCGAGCGGCTTGCGCGCCCGCAGGTAGACGGTATGCTCGCGCTCCGTCGAGATGGTGTGCGGCACGCAGTAGGCAACATTCGCGCCGGGCTGTAGCTGCACGTTGTCGGGGCGCGGCAGGGTTCCCGCCACGTATTGGCCTGCGCTGCGCCCGGCGACCATGGCTTCGGCGCTGACGAAGTCGACGAGATCGTGGATGTGAACGACGTTGCCGCAGGCGAAGATCCCATCGCGCGAGCACTCCATGGCGCTGCTCACGACAGGGCCGCGCGTGGCTGAGTCAAAGCGCAGCCGCATCTGCTGCGACAACTCATTTTCCGGGATCAGCCCGATGGAGACCAGCAGCGTGTCACAGGGAATATCCCACGCACGATCCAGGCGTGGTTGCAGCGTTTCGTCCAAAGGGGCGACGGTCACCCCCTCGACGCGGTTCTGGCCGCGGATTTCGACGACCGTTGTCGACAGGTGCAGCGGGATGTCGAAATCGTGCAGGCACTGGACAATGTTGCGATTGAGCCCGTTGGCGTACGGCATGATTTCAAAGACGCCGGCAACTTCGATTCCTTCCAGCGTCAGGCGGCGAGCCATGATCAGGCCGATGTCGCCGGAGCCGAGAATGACCGCCCGCCGGCCGGGCAGCAGGCCATAGAGATTCACCAGGCGTTGCGCCAACCCGGCGGTGAAGATGCCTGCCGGGCGCGTGCCGGGGATGCGAATGGCGGCACGGGTCCGCTCGCGCGCCCCCATGGCGAGCACGACGGCGCGCGCCTCGACCAGCGATACGCCGGCCTGGGTCGTCATCAGCTTGACGCGCCGGCGCTCGTCGATATCGAGCACGTAGGCGTCGGCGATGACGTCGATGTCGTGTTCCAGCGTGCTTGCCACGACGCGCTGCGCGTACTCCGGGCCCGTCAGTTCTTCGCCAAAACGGTGCAGGCCAAAGCCGCTGTGGATGCACTGGAGGAGGATGCCCCCGGCTTCCTGGTCGCGGTCGACTACGAGCACGTGCGCGGCGCCGTTGTCTCGTGCCGCAACGGCTGCCTCCAGCCCGGCGGGGCCGCCACCGACGATGACCACATCGTAGCTCGCGCGCAGATGGCGCGGTGCGGCGGTGATCACGCTTCACCTCCCATGCGCTCTTGTTCGTCTTCGGGCGCGCTGTCGCTTGACCGGAGCGTGCCGCCGTTGCGTTCGTACACCAGCCAGGAGCCGCGGCCGCGTTTCGTCACGCTGGCCATGTCCATGCCCCTGCTTCTGGCTAACAGCTCCATGCAGCGCACCGTGCAGAAGCCGCCCTGGCAGCGTCCCATGCCGGCGCGCGTGCGAAACTTGATGCCGTCCAGCGTGGCGGCGCCGCGGGCGATGGCGTCGAGCACCTCGCCCTCGGTGACATATTCACAGCGGCAGACGATGCGCCGGTAGCGCGGATCGCGCAGGCTCAGCGCGATCTGCTCCATGGTCGAGAGGGCAGCAAAGTGAACCGGGCGGGGCAACGCCGGCATAAAGTCATCACGTTCGACGAGCGTGAGCCCTTCATCGCGCAGGACGTCGACGACAAGCTCGGCGATGGCCGGCGCAGCGGTGAGGCCGGGCGACTGGATGCCCGCGGCGTTGATAAAGCCGCGGCGGCTGGTCGGGCCGATGATGAAATCCTCGCCGGTGGCCACGGCGCGCAGACCGGCGAATTGGGCGATCACATCCTTCTCGCTGATGCCCGGCACCAGGTCACGCACGGCGTCGAAGACAGCGCGGGCCCCGGGAGTGCTGGTGGTAAGGTCTGTGCGGTCGCCGGCCTCTTCCGCGGTGGGGCCGACCATGATCGTGCCGTCGAAGGTGGGTATGACCAGGATGCCCTTGGAGACGGCCGTCGGGCAGGGAAAAATGACGCGTTTGACCAGGCCCTGCAAGCGTTTGTCGAGCAGATATTCCTCGCCCTTGCGCGGCCGGATGTCGAAATTGCCGGCCAGTGCGGACGCTGCCACGCGGTCGGCATCGAGCCCTGCTGCGTTGATCACGAAACGCGCCTGCAACACCACAGTTGGCGTCAGCACGACCCAAAGACCATCTTCCTGATGGAGGCGCTCGACAGGAAAGCCGGTAAGCAGGTCGAGGCCGTTGCGAACAGCGCTCTCTGCCAGCCCGTAACAGGCCTCGTAGGGGTTGACGACGCCCGTCGTCGGCGCGTAGACGGCGGCCAGGACGGTCGGCGACAGGGCCGGCTCTTCACGCCGGATGCGCTCTGCCTCCCACCGTTCCACGCCAGGGATGCGTTTGACCGTGGCATGGTGGAGCAACTTGTCGAGTGTGGGGAACTCGGCCTCGGCGCGTGCGACCGTCAACTCGCCAACGCGGCGGAAGCCGAAACCAAGCTCGGCGGCCAGGCGATCCCAGCGTTGGTTGCCGGCCCACTCGAGCCGGCCCTTGAGCGTGCCGGGCGCGGCATGATGGCCGCCGTGGATGATGCCGCTGTTGGCTTTGGTCGTGCCGAAACCGACCTCGCGCTCTTTTTCGCAGAGGGCGACGCGCAACCGGTAGCGCGTCAACTCACGGGCGATGGCACATCCGACGATTCCGCCGCCGATGATGAGGACATCGTAGAGCATTGGGGCAGTCCCTCCTGCGTTCTTGCGCCGGCCCGGGTCTGGACCGTCACATCTTTATTGTCGCGCAGGATACGGGCTGCTCTCAACGGTCAGGTAGCCAGGATGGGACCGGTGGACTGAGCGGGATGAGTGTGCTTGCCGGGGCGCTGCTGCCGGAATCAAATCGGCGGCGCCGGGACATTCCGGCGCCGCCGATGATGACGTGCTGTTCGTCGAAAAAGTGGTCGGATCTAGCTTGCCAGGTACTTCTCGAACCAGGTGAGCATGCGCTGCCACGCGTCGGCCGCCGCCTCGGGGCGATAGCTGTCGCGGGTGTCGTTGAAGAAGGCGTGCGGCGCGCCTTCATAGACCTGGATCTCGTTCTCGATGCCGGCGGCGGTGAGCGCCTCCTGCATGGCCAGCACCCCCTCGACAGGAATGCCGCCGTCGTCGGCGCCGTAGAGGCCGAGGATGGGCGCTTTCACGCCGGCTGCCTCCTCCGGCGCCAGCGGCGAGCCATAGAAGGGCACGGCAACGGCCAGGTTGTCGTTGGCCAGCGCGGTCATCAGCACAAGGCGGCCGCCCATGCAGAAACCGACGATGGCTGCCTTGTCACCGGCGACGAACTCCTGCGCCAGCGCGAAATCGATCGCACTGCCGATCTCGTCCACGGCGGCGGGCATATCCAACTCCATGACCAGCTTGCGCGCCTCGTCCGGCTCCGTAGCGACTTGCCCCTTGTAGAGATCGGGCGCCAGCGCAACGTAGCCCTCGGCGGCGATGCGGCGGGTCACATCCATGATGTGCTCGTTGAGCCCCCACCATTCCTGAAGCACGATGACGGCCGGATAGGCGCCATCGCCCTCGGGTCGCGCCCAGTATCCGGTCAGCGTTTCACCGTCGGGTCCGGGATATTCCACGGCGCCGGCCGCGAGCCCGGCTTCGGTGGTCATGTTGGTATCGGTGGAACCGACCCCCTCGCCGGATGGGGTTGCTTCCACGACGGGGCGCGGCGTGCCGCTAATGGGTTGGCAGGCTGCCAGCAAGAGCGACGCGGCGGACATGCTGCCCACGGCGGCGGTGGCGCGGCGCAGGAAGGTGCGCCGGCTGATCTCGCCGACCTGGAACGAGCGAACGAGTTGCATGACGTAGATTCTGTCCATTGGGTTCTCCTTGTGTGAATGAGGCGCCAGCCAATGTCAATCAACGACAACACTTTGACGTTGAACGAAAGCGTGCCACAGGATCCCGATTCTGAATGTAATGTAGCTTTTATTGGGCGCAGAGAAGACGGGAGAAGTAGGGAAGGCGAAGGAACAGAGAGCGTCAGGGGATCGATTCGTGGCGGGTGAGCAAGTTGCCGAAGCGAACCCACACGAAGCCATAGATTGCCATGATCAAGGCGGCGTAAACGGGCAGCATCCAGGTGAAGAGAGGCGTCATGGCCTGGGCGAGCAGTGCCACCATACCCAGCGCGCCCGCCAGGAATAGGGGTGCGGCGATCGGATAGGCGCGCTCGCTGCCGTTGGCTTCGATGGCGACGAGCAGCGTGCCGAAGGGAACCAGCACCGCGCCGAAGAGTTGCATGGCACTGTTGGCCGGCACGACGAGCAGCAGCGCCGAGACGGCCGCCATCACGCCGGCCAGCGCACCAACCCAGCCCATGGCCACGCCAAAGCGGCTGGGCACGGCGCTGCTGAAGCGATTCGGCTCGTCGCCCGGCAAGTCATAGCGTCGCGCCGTGCCGGCTACCGCCAGCCCCAGCATTGCGAGCGCTGCCCCGCCGGCGACGCCCGCCGCACGGAACGCGGCGGGATTGGTCACAAGTGTCTGGCCCTGGTCGTTCGTAAAGGTGGTGACGGCGCCCATTGGCTGCAACATTTCAAAGATCGCGTAGAGAATCCAGAGCAGCCCGCCGCCGATCGCCAGCCATGGGGCCCATCGATTCAGTTGCTCTGAGACGTGTACCATGGTATGAACTCCTCGAACACTTCCCGCCGCCAACGCGCTCACAGGCCCGCCGGCGCAACGCTGTGCACTAACAAGCAGGCGCAAAATGATGGCAGGCGATCCGACGCATGATATAATGGCGCATTGTTTCGCATGAATGCAAGTCAGGTGGCCTTATGAGTGATTTGATCGCACAACTGGAAGAACTAAGCGCCGAGGCTGCGGCAGCCTTGGCCACGACGCAGACGACCGCCGAGAGCGAAGCCTGGTATCATGAATATCTGGGCCGCAAGGGCAGGATGACGGCCGTGTTGCGCGGCCTGGGCCAGCTCTCGCCGGAGCAGCGGCCGCAGGTCGGCAAGCGCGCCAACGAGATCAAGCAAGTGCTGGAGCAGGCGCTGGCCGAACATCAGGAGCAGATTGCCGCCGACGAGATGGCGCGCGTGCTGGCGGCTGAGGGTATCGACGTCACCATGCCGGGACGACGCCCGCTGGTCGGCAAACTGCACCCCACCAACCAGGCCATGCGCGACATCGTCCATATCTTCAATCAGATGGGCTTCCAGGTCTTCGATTCGCCGGAAGTAGAGACGGACGACATGAACTTCGGCCTGCTCAACTTCCCGCTCGACCATCCGGCGCGCGAAATGCAGGATACCTTCTTCACGACGACGCCGGACGTGATTCTGCGCACGCACACCAGCCCGGGTCAGATCCATGCCATGCGCAAGTACGCGCCGGAACCGATTCGCGTCGTGCTGCCGGGAAAGTGCTATCGCAACGAGGATGTGACGGCGCGCTCGGAGATGATGTTCTACCAGGTCGAAGGGCTTGCCATCGGTCACAACATCACCTTCAGCGACCTCAAGGGCACGCTGCTCAATTTCGCCAACCAGATGTACGGCGAGGGGCGCAAGATCCGCTTCCGCAAGTCGTACTTCCCCTTCACGGAGCCGAGCGTCGAGGTTGACGTGGACTGCATCTTGTGCGGGGGCGCCGGCTGCCGCATCTGTAAATACACTGGCTGGCTGGAGATTCTGGGCGCCGGCATGGTGCACCCGGTCGTGCTGCGCAACGGCGGCTACGACCCGGCGATCTACAGCGGGTTTGCTTTTGGCATGGGCATCGAGCGCCAGGCCATGCTCAAACGGGGCGTGGACGACATCAGGCTCTTCTACAGCAACGACGTGCGCTTCCTGGAGCGCGTTTGAGCAGGACGTAGCCGGGGTGCGACATGACCGTCGCCGTACGCTGCTGGAGGAATCGAGTTGGATACAACGGCCCGCGACAATCGTCGCGGGCCGTTTTGTGTTTTTCGGCACAAACAGGAGCATAATCACCGAAAGGGGCAGCGTTCAGAGGTAAACTAAAGCTGTGCAAAACCATTGCAAAAGGAGGTTGACATGAACGCAAATAGTATATTGACTCAAAAAACGACTGCAAATGCTGAGGCGGGCGACTACTTCCGCCAGTTCGCTGTGATTGTCGTGACGCTGGCAACGATTGCCATCAATGGGCTGGCTACGGGCCTGCCGCTCAACGGCCAGTCGACGGGTGAGATTTCGGATCGCTTCCCGTCGCTCTTTACGCCTGCCGGCTATGTCTTCTCGATTTGGGGCGTGATCTACCTGGGGCTGCTTGCGTATATGGTCTTCCAGGCGCTGCCCTCCCAGCGCACGAATCCACGTATGCGCAGCATCGGCTGGCTCTATGTGGCGAGCGGCGTCGCCAATTCCGTGTGGATTTTTCTCTGGCACTACAATCAGTTTGCGTGGAGCCTGGTGGTCATGCTCGTGTTGTTGGCCAGCCTGGTCGGCATCTACCTGCGCCTGTCGCCCTTCACGCGCGGCGTGGGTGCGGCAGAGCGTTGGACTACACATATTCCGTTCAGTATCTACCTGGGTTGGATTACCGTGGCGACGGTGGCAAACACGGCAACGGTGCTGCTCGACTGGAATTGGTCTGGTGGGCCGCTGTCGCCGGCGCTCTGGGCGATCCTGATGATTGCGGTGGCGACGGTGCTCGGGCTGATTTTCGCCCTGCGCGAGGTCAACCCGGCCTACGTGCTGGTGCTCGTGTGGGCCTTTGCCGGCATCGCTGTGAAGCAGTCTGCCACGCCCGCCGTCGCCTGGACTGCGATCGGCGCTGCGGTACTGCTTGTGGTAGCGGTGGTCGCCGGCCTGTTGCGCAACCGCAGATCGGTGCGCTCTCAACCTCTGGCAAACAATTAACTTTCATTCATAAAGGGTGAACTCATGGGCAAAAAAGCGATCGTGATTGGGAGCGGCTTTGGTGGGCTGAGCGCGGCGGCGCGCCTGGCGATCAAGGGGTACGACGTCACGCTTTTTGAGAAGCGGGATAAATTGGGCGGCCGCGCCTATACCTATGAAATCGACGGCTTCAAGTTTGACGGCGGCCCGACGGTTATTACCGCCCCGTGGCTGCTCGACGAGATCTGGGAACTCGCCGGCAAGCGCCGCGAGGATTACTTCGAGTTGATCCCGCTCGACCCGTATTACAAGATCTTCGATCACAACGGGCGCGCGTTCAGCTACAACGGCGACCACGAGTACATTCTCAACCAGATCGACGCATGGAATCCTGCCGACAAGGATGGCTACACGCGTTTCATGGCGACCACGAAGGACATCTTCGAGACGGGCATGGCGCTCATCGACAAGCCGTTCCTGCACGCGACGGACATGGTCAGCGTCGTGCCGGACCTGGTGCGGCTGCAATCCTATCGCAGCGTCTACGGCTACGTGGGCAAGTACATCGACAACGAATTCCTGCGCCGCTGCTTCTCCTTCCACCCGTTGCTCATCGGTGGCAACCCGCTGGACGCGCCGTCGCTCTACGTGTTGATTCACTACCTGGAGCGTGAGTGGGGCATCCACTACGCCAAGGGCGGCACCGGTGCGATCGTCGCCGGATTTGGCCGGCTGCTCGACGAGTTGGGTGTCAAGGTGCAGCTCAACACGGAGATCCAGGAGATCCTGGTGGATGGCAAGCGCGTCACGGGCGTGCGGCTGCCCGACGGCACGGTGTACGAGGCGGATGCGGTGGTCTCCAATGCCGACGTAGCGTGGACCTATCTGAACCTGATCCCGAAGCAATATCGCCACAAGAACAGCGATCGCTGGGTCAAGAGCAAGAAGTACAGCATGTCGCTCTTTGTGATCTACTTCGGCACCAAGAAGCGCTATAACACCGGCACCTCGTTGGCGCATCACAACATCATTCTCAGCGAGCGCTACAAAGGGCTCCTGCGCGAGATCTTCGCCGAGGAGGATCTGCCGGCCGACTTCTCGCTCTACCTGCACATGCCGACCATGACCGATCCGAGCATGGCGCCCGACGGCTGCGAGACCTTCTACGTGCTCTCGCCGGTGCCGAACCTGGGCGCCAACGTCGACTGGACCACCCAGGCCAAACCATATCGCGATGCCATCATGCAATTCCTGGAGGAGAACTACCTGCCGGATTTGCAGGAGAACATCGTCGTAGAACACTACATCGACCCGCTGCACTTCCGTGACACGCTCAACAGCCATCTGGGCTCGGCCTTTTCGGTGGAGCCGACATTGCTGCAATCGGCCTGGTTCCGCCCACACAACCGCTCCGAGGATTTCGAGAATCTCTACTTTGTAGGCGCGGGGACGCACCCAGGCGCGGGCCTGCCGGGCGTGCTCTCGTCGGCCAAGATCGTGGATGGGCTGCTGAACTGAGGTCGCTCAGGGGGGGAGCCGGCGCCGGACTGACGCTGCCGGCTGACCGTGACAAGAAAACACAAGGCGGCTGGTTTCATTGCCAGCCGCCTTCACTTTTCCTGAACTCAGAGCACGCTGATGAGGATCGCCACGATCAGGAGCGCGCCTGCCAGCCCGATGAGCAGGCTGTTCTCCTTCAGCACGGCGCCCCACCGGGGCGACTGGCGGCGAACCGGTGACAGGATCGTCGAGGGCGTGGGCGGATAGGCGTGCATGTCGGAGCCGAGCAGCATGTCGCGCAGCTCGCGCGCCGTCGACGGCCGTTCGTTGGGGTGCATGGACAGCGCGCGGAAAATCGCCCGCTCCACGCGCGGCGAGATGTCGGCGTTCAGGTTGCGTGCGGGCGTCAGCGCGCCGGGGCGCAGGAAGCGCTCCTTGGCATCGACGGGCGGCTGGCCGCAGAGCAGGTGATAGAGCGTCGCGCCGACGGCATAGATATCGCTGCGGTTGTCGGTGAAACCGGTGTCGCCGCCGTACTGCTCCAGCGGGGTGTAGGCGACGGTGCCACGCCCCTGGACGACGGTTACCGTGCGGCTGTCGTTCGATTGGACCAGCTTGACCAGGCCGAAGTCGACCAGCTTGACCGTGCCGCGCGGCGTCACCTTGATGTTGGACGGCTTGATGTCACGATGGACGATTGGCGGGTCCTGGCTGTGCATGTACTCCAGCGCATCGAGCAGTTGCGTTGCCCACGCCAGCACCTGTATCTCTTTGAGGGCCTCACCCCGGCGTTGGCTCTCCTGCAGAATCTCCTGCAAGTCGCGGCCCTCGACAAAATCCATCACGAGGTATTCGCGGCCTTCGATGGAGAAGTAGTCGGAGACCTTGGGCAGGTTCGGGTGGTCGAGGCGCGCCAGGGTGCTTGCCTCAACGCGGAACTGTTCGGCGAGTTGCTCCAGTTCTTCTCGGCTGGCCGATCCTTCGGAGAGCGCAGGCAGAATCTCCTTGAGGGCGCACACGCGTCCTTCCAGGCGCAGGTCGTTGGCGCGGTAGACGGCGCCCATGCCACCCTGCCCGACGAGTTCCTGGATGCTGTAACGATTTCGAAGGATAGTGCCCGATTCAAGTATATGCTGCACGCGTCACCGCTGGAGTTGACTTAATCGTTTTTCCCGTTGCATAAGTCTGGTATAATGGTCGCATTCGCGTTTCGGGAACCAGTTCAGATGCCATGAGTGCATTATGCGTACCCGGCGCAGGGCTGTCAATCTCAGCGTAGATAGGGTGACGCGCCGCCTGGCTTGCCAGGGAAGAAGAATTGCGAACGGCACTGCTGGAGCAACCCGCCGGCGCCGGCCAGGAATCAGGTTAGATAGATAGAGGAGTCCGATGTCAGTCGAGTCAAATCAGGATGCAATCCAAGGAACGGAAACCGAAGGCAGCCCCAAGCCCAAAGATAGCGCGATGCTGGTGTTGCAGCGCGGCGCCGAGGCCGGCCGTCGTTGGCCACTGGATCGCACGCGCTCGCTCATGATCGGGCGTGACGAGGATTGCGACATCCATCTTCCCGATCGGCAGGTCAGCCGCAATCATGCACGCATTTACTGGACCGGCGACCAGTTTCGCGTCGAGGATCTCGGCAGCAAGAATGGGACGCATGTCAACGGCCAGGAAGTGCAGAGCACCTCTGCTCCGCTCCAGGATGGCGACGAATTGCAGATCGCCCTGCGTTTCAAGCTGGCATTCGTCGATGCTGGTGCGACGGCGCCGCTCTCGCTGGAAAACGACAAGCGCGGCCTGCGCATCGACAAGGAGACGCGCCAGGTCTGGGCCAACGGCATTCTCATCGACCCGCCGCTGAGCCTTCATCAATATCGCCTGCTCGAAGTATTGTGGGATTCGGGCGGCAGCGTCGTGACGCGCGAGCAGATCATCGAAGCTGTCTGGCCCGAAGCTGCCAGCGAGGGCGTCAGCGAGCAAGCCATCGACGCCCTGGTGCGCCGTCTGCGCGAGCGCATCGAGGAGAGTGACGACGAGTTTCGCTACATCATCACGGTCCGCGGTCACGGCTTCCGCCTGGAAAATCGATGAGCTTTACGCCCGCGCTCGGGCTGTACATTCACATCCCATTCTGCGCACGCAAGTGCCCGTATTGCGATTTCAACACCTATGCCGGGCTGGAATCGCTGCACGACGCAACCGTAGACGCGCTCTGCATCGAAATGGAGCGCTGGGGACCACGGCTGGCCGGCCGCACCGTGAGCACCGTCTTCGTGGGCGGCGGCACGCCGACCGTTCTGACGGCGGCGCAACTGGAGCGGATCTTTGGGGCTGTGCATCGCTGCTTTACGGTGGACGCCGGCGCCGAGATCACCTGCGAAGCCAATCCCGGCACGGTCGATCAGGCCAAGTTTGGGGTGTTGCGATCGCTGGGTGTCAACCGTCTGAGCATGGGCGTGCAGAGCTTCCAACCTGCGGAACTGCACTTTCTGGGCCGGATCCATTCGGTCGAGGATGTGGGGCAAGCCTTTGCGACAGCGCGCAAAGCCGGGTTTGACAATATCAACCTGGATTTCATTTTCGGGTTGCCTGGCCAGACAGAGGCAAGCTGGTGCGACACGCTGGAACGGGCGCTGGCGCTGGCGCCGGAACATCTGAGCCTGTACAGCTTGATTGTCGAGCCGAACACGCCGCTCTTTCACTGGGTGGAGAGCGGTAGCGTGCCGGAGCCGGACGAGGACCAGGCCGCCCTGCACTATGAGCGTGCGATGGAGTGTCTGGCCGCCGGCGGCTACATCCAGTATGAGGTGTCGAACTGGGCGCGGCGCACGGGCGAGTGTAGGGATGATGAGACGCCCGAACTCGCCAGCCGTCACAACCTGATCTACTGGCGCAATGACGACTATCTGGGCATCGGGCCGGGCGCGCACAGCCATCTTCGCATGGAGGAGGGTGGCGTCCAGGTGGAGCGGCGCTGGGGGAATCGGAAACCGGTGCCGTCCTATGGTAAGCGGATGCGTGCCGGCGACAGCGTCGAGGACTTTGCTGAAGAGATTACACCGCCGGTGGGCATGGGCGAGACCATGATGCTGGGGTTGCGTCTCGTGCGCGAAGGGGTGCCGCTCGATCGCTTCACTGCGTTGCACGGCCGCTCGTTGAGCGATGCCTTTGGAACGGAAGTGGACCGCCTCTGCGGCGACGGATTGTTGACGGTCGATGCACGGCGCGTACGTCTGACGCCGCGCGGACTGATGGTTGGAAATCGGGTATTTGCTCAATTTTTGCCGGATAATTGAACGGAAAGGCTCAACGCATGGCGCGTGCACTCTATCCTGGTACCTTTGATCCCATCCACAACGGACACATCGACATTGCCGTGCGTGCCAGCGTCCTGTTCGACGAGGTAATCGTCGCCGTGTACGATGCGCCGCCCAAAAAGCTGCTCTTCGACACAGCCGACCGCTGCGACCTGGCACGTGCCGCATTCGAGCACGTCCCCAATATCCAGGTCGTGACCTATGAAGGGCTGACCGTGGAGTGTGCGCGCGAACTCAAGGCCGACGTAATCGTGCGCGGCCTGCGCAATGTGGCCGACTTCGAGTACGAGCAGCAGATCGGCTGGGCCAATAGCGAGTTGGCGCCGGGGATCGAACTGTGCTGCCTCTTCTGTAGCAGCGAATATGCGTATTTGAGCGCAACCATCCTCAAGGAAGTGGCCAATCTGGGCGGCGAATGTGGCGCCTGGGCGCCGGCCTATGTTCTGGACGCGCTCGGCCGAAAACTTGAGCGGCCTATCCGTAACAATGCACCCAAGCTGTACCTGCGCCACGAAGACAAACTGGTGCATCGGGACTGACAACCACCGGGAGGTATCCTATGGCCATTTTACAGATCATCGACCAACTGGATGCGCTGGTGGAGAATAGCCGGCGCGTGCCCATGTCGGCGTTGCGCATGATCGACTACGGCCAGACCAAACAGGCCATCGAGCGCTTGCGCGTCAATGTGCCCAGTTCGATCATGGAGAGCGAGCGCATGTTGCAGGAGCGCGACCGGATCCTGGAAGCTGCCGAGGCCGAAGCGACGCGCATCATCGAGCATGCCAAGCGTCACGCCAACGAGATCCTCAGCAACGACTCGATGGTGGCCGCCGCCCGCCAGGAGGCCGAACGCATCGTCATTGACGCCCAGCAGACGGCCCAGGTACGCCGCGACGAGGCCGATCGCTATGCTGCGCGCGTCCTCGAGGAACTGGCCGAAAAACTGCGCATCATCAGCAAGCAGGTGGACAACGGACTTGACCTGTTGCGCCAGAATCTCGACCTGGAAGGGAGCGAAGCTGCCGGTGACGGGCGTGCCCGGCGCTGACGACTGCGGCGAATCGTTCCCATTTCATCCCCATTCCGTTTGACAGAACGCCCTGCGCTGGCTATACTGATCGTCTGTTTGCGGCCCGTGCCGAGTGACGGCGCGCGGCTGACGGCAGATGGCAATCTGGCCAAACGATCTGGGCCTCCTGAGAGACAGGAGGGCGTGCATGCAATTCAACGTTGCTCAACTGCTCAAGGAATCGACCGGTGCAACCCGCCGGTACGAGTTGACCGAATCCATCGATGGTCTTGACGAGGAACTCAAGTTTCTCGGACCGCTGGTGGGAATCGTGCAGTTGCTGCGCACCAATAGCGGTGTGTTGGTGACGGGCGAGTTGAGCAGCGTCGTTCAGGTAACATGCAACCGCTGTCTGGAGCCGATTGCCGCGGCGGTCCGGTTCAATCTCGAGGAGAGTTTCCGGCCGCTGACCGAGGTGTACACGGGGCGCTACCTGCGTCCGGACGAGTTCGAGGGTTCGGAAGAAGAGCTTGAAGACGCCGCGCTGTTGATCGATGAGCGGCATATCTTGGACCTGGCGGAAGTTGTGCGTCAGGCGATCTGGCTGGCGCTGCCTATGTATCCGGGCTGCAACTGGGAAGGTTCCGGGGTCTGCCCGAATCTAGGCAAGCGGATGGCCGAATTGAGTGACCTTGCCGACATCGAACTCTACACGGATGAAGAAGGGCCGCACGAGGAAGACGAGATCGACCCGCGCTGGGCTGCGCTGCTCAAGTTGCGCAGCGACGACGATAGCGCGAAGTCATAGAAAATGGAAAAGCCGGCAGTGAGGGTTTGTGCCTGTCACTGCACTTTGTACCTGCGGGTAAGGAGTTTGGAAAATGGGACCGCTACCAAAACGAAAAATTAGCAAAGGCCGCCGTGATCGCCGTCGCGCCCATGATGCCATCGGCGCACCGAACCTGGGCGAATGTGGCAACTGCCATCAGCCGGTGCTGCCGCATCGGGTCTGCCCTCACTGTGGCTATTACAAGGGGCGCCAGGTTTTGAACCTCAACGCGGACAAACCGGCCAAGAAGTAAGCAACGTAGTGCTGCGAAGGGGATTTGGGAACTTGCCAAATCCCCTTTTCTTTTGCCTGTTGCCAGAACGCCTAGGGATCCAACATGAGCGTATTTTCCCTGCTCTCCGCCGTCAGCAACACGGGCTTCCTCTTCCCAGGACAGGGGAGCCAGCACGTCGGCATGGTCGCCGAATTGGTGGCCGCCTACCCTGCCGCGCGTGCCGCACTCCAGGAGGCCGACGACACGCTCGGCTTTGCCTTGAGCCGGCTCATGCTGGAGGGGCCGGAGGAGGAACTGACCGACACAATCAATGCCCAGCCTGCTCTGTTGGTTGCCAGCGTCGCCGTCATGGCCGCGCTGGCTGCGGAGACAGGTCAGCTCCCGTCTGGCGGTAGCGGCAACTTCGTCGCCGGCCACAGCATGGGCGAGTATTCCGCCCTGGTTGCAGCCGGCAGCCTCTCCTACGCCGACGGGCTGCGTCTGGTGCGCGAGCGCGGCCGCCTCATGAAGGAAGCCGGAACGCACGCTCCGGGCATGATGGCTGCCGTCCTGGGCCTGGACGAAGCGCGCGTCGCCGAACTCTGCGCCGAGATTGCGGCGACGGGCGGCATCGTGCAGGTGGCGAACGACAACTGCCCCGGGCAGCTCGTCATCTCCGGCGATCGCGCCGGCATGGAAGCGGCCATGGAAGCGCTTGCCGCGGCGGGCGCCCGCAAGGTCGTGCCCCTGGCGGTGAGCATCGCCGCACATAGCCCGCTCATGCAGCCCGCAGCCGATGCGCTGCGCGCCGCCATCGATGGCACCGCTATCGTCGCGCCGGTGGTGCCGGTCATCGGCAACACGACCGCGCAGCCGCTGACGAGCGTCGATGCCATCCGCGCCGAGTTGACGGCACAGCTCACCGGCAGCGTGCGCTGGACGGCCTCCATGCAGGCCATGGTAGGCGCCGGCGTCACGACCTTTGTCGAACTCGGCGCCGGCGACGTGTTGACGGGTCTTGTCAAGCGCATCGATCGCAGCGCGACGCGTGTCGCGGTCAACGATCCCGACGGTCTGCGCGCCTATGCGGCTACATTGTCCTGACCCGAGACGCGGGTCGGTTCGTTTCGAATTTGGCCGAAGCCGGGTATAATGCACCGGCAAAGAACAGATGAGATGGCGTGCCGGAGGTACGACCGTCGCACGGAATGAGGATGGTCAGCATGGGGTTTGCGAGTCGGGTAGCGCTGGTAACAGGCAGCAGTAGCGGGATCGGCGCAGCGATTGCGCTGGAACTCGCCGCAGGCGGCGCCAAAGTCGCCGTGCACTACCGCGGCAACGCCGATGGCGCCAATGCCGTCATGCAGCAAATCACGGCGGCGGGTGGCACCTGTGCCATCTACCAGGCGGATGTGAGCGATACGGAGCAGGCTGCCGGGCTCGTCAAGCAGGTGCAGACCGACCTGGGCGGGCTGGACATCCTGGTCAACAACGCCGGGACGACGCGCGACACCTTGCTGATGACCATGAAGGAAGATGACTGGGACGCGGTGATCAACACCAACCTGCGTAGCGTCTACGCCGTGACCAAGGCGGCGATACGCGGGATGGTGCGCCAGAAGTGGGGGCGCATTATCAACATCACCAGCGTCGTCGGGCTCTCCGGGCAGGCGGGGCAGGCCAACTACGCGGCGAGCAAGGCCGGGATCATCGGCTTCACCAAGAGCCTCGCACGCGAGGTTGCCAGCCGCAACATCATGGTCAACGCCGTGGCGCCTGGCTTCATTCCCACCGCGCTCACCGACGTCTTGACCGACGAACAGAAGAGCGCGATTCTGACCGGCACGCCGGTTGGCCGCATGGGGACGCCCGAGGAAGTGGCGTGGGCCGTAGCCTTCCTGGCCGACGAACGTTCCAGTTTCATCACCGGGCACGTGCTCAGTGTGGACGGCGGGCTGGTAATGGCGTAATCGACTGTCTGCGGACAGGAAATCGAGCGATGTTTTGACTATGAGCCCGGCGACATCGGACAAAGAATCGGCCACACAGGCGCAGCCGCCGGCAGGCGACAAGACGACCGGCCGGAGCCACCAGGGGCAGATCCTGGATCGGCAACTGGCGCGGCGCCTGGCCGTGCAGGCACTCTTCGAGATCGACAGCGTCGGCCATCTGCCCGGCGACGTGGTGGATGCCCGCCTGGCCAATCCCGATCCCAACGACAGCGGCCCGGATCCCGACGTTGCTGTGAGCGACACTGCCTCCACTTTCCTGCGCTTCCTGGTGGCCGGGGTGGTCACCAATCGCGGCGATCTCGACGATATGATCGCGCGCTACGCCCCGGAATGGCCGGTGAACCAGTTGGCCATCATCGATCGCAACGTGCTGCGCCTGGCGCTCTTTGAGTTAGGCTGCGGCCAATTGCAGACTCCCCCCAAAGTTGTGATCAACGAAGCCGTGGAGTTGGCCAAGCGCTTTGGCAGCGACAATAGCCCTCGATTCGTCAACGGCGTGCTTGGTTCGGCGTTGGATGAGGTTCAGAGGAAACCTTTCTGATCATGGATAGTTTCTTTGGCATCGGTATCTTCGAGCTTTTCCTCATCGCGGTGATCGCGCTGGTCGTGCTTGGGCCGGAACGGCTGCCGGGGGCGATGCGTACCGTTGCCGGCTATTTCCGCCAGATCCGCGAGGTCAGCAGCGAGTTTACCTCGCAGTTCAGCGAAGAAATCAAGATGCTGGAGGAGATGGATCCGCGGCGCATGATCAATGATGCGCTCGATCCGAGCAAGACGCCCACATCCTCGACCAACACGACCAAACCGGCGGCGAAGCCGGCGCCCGCCAAGCCTGCCACGACCAGCAACGCGGCCAAGAGCGCTGCTGCGGCCGCCGCGGTGGCCAAGAATGCCGCGCCGCCGCTGAGCAGCGAAGAGAACACCATGCTGCCGCCCAAGCCAGACGCTGAACCCCAGTCTACCGCGCCCGAGCAGGCCGCACCGGAAGCCGCACCCGAAAACACGATCCTGCCGCCCGACGCGAGCAAGCCCGCCGAATCCGGCAAGAGCACAGCAGCGCCGGCCGCTGCAAGCCCGCCTGTTGTCAACGGCGCGTCGCCTCACGCAGAGCAACCCACCGAACCAAAGGCCGCTGCTTCGGCGGAGGAGTAGCGTTGAGCCAGGTTCATCCCACATACGACCCAATCGACGAGAGCCGCATGACGCTCATGGACCATCTCCGTGAGCTGCGCACGCGCCTGATCTGGGTCATCGGCGCGCTGGTGGCAGGGACGGCCATCTCCATGGTCTTTGTCAGCCCGCTGCTGGAGTTCATTATCCGTCCGCTGACCGAAGCCGGCGCCCAGCCCATGGCTATCGGCCCGACCGACACGATCAGCGTCTTCTTCAAGGTCAGCTTCACCTGTGGCGCCGTGCTGGCCATGCCGGTCATCGTCTATCACGTCATTGCGTTCATGTCGCCGGGTCTCTATCCGCATGAGAAGCGCAACTTGATTCTGACGCTCCCCGGCGTCATGGTGCTTTTTGCAATCGGCGCGCTCTTTGCCTATTTCATGCTGCTGCCGACCGCGGTTGGGTTCCTGCAAAGCTTCCTCGGCGACATCATCGCCCAGGAGTGGACCATCGATCGCTACATCGGCTTTGTCACGCGTATCGTTTTCTGGATCGGCGTGGCGTTCGAGATGCCGTTGGTCATCGCGTTCCTGGCGCGCGCCGGCATCGTCAGCGGTCAGCAGTTGCTTGGCTTCTGGCGTCACGCCATCGTGATTATTGCCATTGTAGCGGCTGCCATCACCCCGACGGTGGATCCCGTCAACATGACGCTCGTCATGGCGCCGTTGCTGGTGCTCTATTTCGGCAGCGTGGCCATTGCTTTCGCCATCTACAAGCCGCGCGCGCCGCGTGACTTCTCCACGGAAGATTTCATCCCCGACGAGTACAAAGATCACGACGAGTAAGTAGGCCCCATGGACCGCGATGCGCTGATTGCCCGCAAGCATGAGGTACGCCGGCGGCTGGAGTCAGCCCGGCGCGATCTGGAGCGCATCCAGGCACAGCCGTCGACCTGGCGGACGCGCCGTCAGATCGACGGCATGCAGCGCAAGATTGAGCAGTTGATGGCCGAGGAGTACGCGCTGCGTCTGGCGATCGACCGGGCCGGTTGATCCTGGCGAAAGCGCCGTTGTCAGGCAAGGTGCCATAAAAAGAAGACCGGGCAGAAGGATAATTCCCTCTGCCCGGTCTTTGTTTCGGATGGTCGGTTGGTTGTGAGCCGCTCCGCCGTTACGCCTCGGCCGTACCACTGGCCTGCTTGGCCTTCTCTTCTTCCACGAGTTGGCGGCGCAGCACCTTGCCCACCTGGGTCTTGGGCAGTTCTGTGCGGAACTCGACGAAGGTCGGTACCTTGTAGGGCGCCAGGTTCTCCTTGCAGAAGCCACGGAGTTCCTCGACGGTGGCCGACTGGCCCTGCTTCAGCACGACGAAGGCCTTGACCGTCTCGCCGCGCTTGGCGTCCGGCACACCCACGACGGCGGCTTCCATGACCTTCTGGTGCATAAAGAGCACCTCTTCCACTTCGCGCGGCACGATGTTGTACCCGCTGGCGATGATCAAATCCTTCTTGCGGTCGACGATGTAGAAATAGCCTTCCTCGTCCATTTTGGCGATGTCGCCGGTGTGAAGCCAGCCGTCGGCGTCGATGGTCTTGGCTGTCTCTTCGGGGTTGCTGAAGTAGCCCTTCATGACCTGCGGGCCGCGTGCGACGAGTTCGCCCTCTTCGCCAAGCCCCAGGAATTTATAGTGGCCGTTCTCATCCGGTTCCAGCGAGACAATGGCAATCTCCGTGCTGGAGATCGGGATGCCGATGGAGCCGACCTTCGTGCGCCCCGTGATCGGGTTGGCGCAGGTGACGGGCGAGGATTCGGACATGCCGTAGCCTTCGACTAGCCGCCCGCCGGTGATCTCGTCGAACTTCTGCGCCACCTCGACGGGCAGGGCCGAGCCGCCGCTGAGACACGCCTTGATCGAGCGCAGGTTGTACTCCGTAACGCGCGGGTGGTTGATGATGGCGATGTACATCGCAGGGACGCCCGGATAGAGCGTGATGTGTTCCTTGGCGATGATCTCCAGGTTGTGCGTGGTGTCGCGCGGGTCCGGCGCAACGACCAGCTCGCCGCTGATCGCGACGCAGAAGAGCATGCCGACGGTCATGCCGTAGACATGGAACGACGGGAGCGCCAGCAGCAGCTTCTCGTTGCCAGGCACGACCGAGGGCATCCAGGCGATCATCTGCGTGGTGTTGGCGACGAGGTTGCGATGGGTCAACTCGGCGGCCTTGGGCAGGCCGGTCGTGCCGCCGGTGAACTGGAAGACGGCCGTGTCGGTGGCCGTGTTGAAGTTGATGGCCGGCGCCTTGGCCGGATATCGCTTGACCAACTCCTTGTAGTGGAAGACTCCGGGGCCGCCGGGCACCTCGGCGTACATGCCCTTTTCCGCCAGTTGCTTGTTCACTGTCTTGCGGAAGAGGCCGGTGATATGGTCGGAAAGGTCGGTGAGGATGATCGTCTTGATGTCGGTGTTGGGCTGGATCTTCTTGACGCGGTCGTACAGCCCCGAAACGGTGACAATAACCTCGGTTCCGCTCGACTTCATCAACGGCTCGAGTTCGTGGGGCGGGTAGGTCGGGTTCGTGTTGACCACGACGCCGCCGGCCTTCAAGACGCCGAAGTACATGACGACCTGTTGCGGGCAGTTGGGCAGCATGATGGAGACGCGCGTGCCCTTCTTGACACCCTGCGCGGCCAACGCGGCGGCAAAGCGATCGCTGAGGTCATCCACCTCCTTGTAGGTCAACTTGCCCTGGACGGCCAGCCCCAAGGGCAGATAGCGCAACACCATGCGCACTGCCGTCTTGTTCGGGTACTTGCGCGCCGACTCGACGAGAAATTGCTGAATCGTGATGTCGGGCACGTCAACTGTTGCGGGCACACCCTGCTCATAGCTCGAAAGCCACGGAAAATTCGAGGACATGGTCGCTCCTTGTTTGTTTCGCGTTCGATAGGTTGCTGAACGGGTCGACTCAGACTGCAAGCCGTTGCGCCTCAGGCTGTCGCCGATCTGGCATCGGCTGATTCGCAATTGCTTTCAATTCGAGACTAAGGGAAAAGCGGCTTCTCTGGATTATAACACACCTGCTTTGACAAGCGCATCTTGCGGGCATATACTCAATTGAAAAGAGTCAACCATAAGTAACAGCCGCTACAATTGGGCGGCTGTTATTTTCCGGTCTGGAAAAACAGAGGGACGGCAATGGCAAAAACGTCTGTGCAGTGGATTGAAGGCAAGAGTTTTCTGGGTGTCGGCGACAACGGCCGCAGCGTGGTGATGAGTCCCGGCGACGGCCCGGGCGTCAGCCCCATGCAGATGCTGCTTCTCGGGCTTGGGGGCTGCACGGCCATCGATATCGTCGACATTCTGCAGAAGCAGCGCCAGCCCCTGGAGGACATCCGCGTCGAAATCAGCGGCGAGCGCGGCGAGGAGTGGCCGAAGCCGTGGAGCGCCATTCACATCCACTATGTGATCACCGGCGCCGGACTTGACCCGCACAAGGTAGAGCGCGCCATCGATCTGAGCGTGAACAAGTATTGCGGCGCGCATGCCACGCTGGCCGGCGTTGCCGAGATCACGCACGACCACGAACTGCGCACGGCCAACGAACCGGTCGAGGCATAATCGCGTTCCGTAACGAGGCAAAGTTGGCCGAGACCCATTCTGACAATCGCGAACCGAATACGCTGGAATCCCTGGTCGACCGCACGCTGCGGTCGGTGAACGACGCCGATGCGGAGGCCGCCATGCAGCGCGTGGCCGACATCCGCGTGCAGCGGCGCCTGCGCGACGATGCGCTCGTCGAGCACCTGATCAAGCAGAAGGCATTGCAGACCGGCACCGTCGGCGCGGCGACTTCGGCGGCGGCGCTGATCCCCGGCTTCGGCAGCTTGGCGTCCTTCACGCTGGGCGTCGTCACCGATGTGGGCGTGACGCTGCGCCTGCAATCCGAGCTGGTGCTGGAGATCGCGGCGGCGCGCGAGCACACGCTGACGCCGGCCGAGGCGCGCAACGCGCTCATGATCGTGACCGGCCTCAACATGGGCACCGAACGGCTGGTCAACCAGGCCAGCCGCAAGATGGCCGAGCGCGTCGCCGAACGCTTTGCCGGCCGCGCTTTCGTCAAGGCGATCCCCTTTGTCGGGATCGCGGTTTCGGCGGCATCCAACATTCTCATGACCTACGTCATCGGCAAGCGCGCCGATGCCTACTTCCGCCTGGGGCCCGATGCCGTGGGCGACTGGTCGGAGAGCTTCCGCGCCGTGACCGGCGTCGACGAGCGCAAGCTGGCTGGCTGGCTGGGCGATGTCATGGCCGACGTCGGTCGCGCGGTGAGCGGGGGCGCGCAGCGTGTTGGCGCCGCGACAGGCGATGCCGTGCGACGCGCGGGCGACGCTGTTGCCGCCCGCTTTGGCCGCCGCCCGCGCCTGGGCGACGGCGAGTAGTAGTCAGGCAGGTGCAACTGTGATCGACAAGTTTCTCAAGCGCATCGGCGGCAAGCAGCCGGCGGCGCCACCGCCCGAACGGCCAGCGCCGCCCCCCGTGATCGACGTCACCGACGGCGACTTCGCCACCGTGGTCGAGCAATCGGAGATGCCGGCGGTCGTCGACTTCTGGGCGGAGTGGTGCGAGCCGTGTCACGTCATGTCGGCCTACGTCGGCTTCCTGGCGCAGGAGTATGCCGGCCGCGTGCTGGTGGCCGCGCTCGACGTCGACGAGAACCCGGAGACGCCGTCGCGTTTCAATGTCATGGGATTGCCGACACTGCTGATCCTGCGCGACGGCCAGGAAGTGGACCGCATTGTGGGCGTCATGCCCTACGAAGAGATCAAGGCACGGGTAGACCATCTGCTCGTGAGCAACTAACCGACCAAACAAGCTACCAATCGAGCGGAGCTTTTCATGCGTGTATCGAAGCTGTTCTTTCAGACGTTGCGCGAGGTGCCGGCCGATGCCGACATCGTCAGCCACCAGCTCATGCTGCGCGCCGGCATGATCCACCAGATCGCGGCCGGCATCTTCGATTTCCTGCCGCTGGCGCTGCGGACCAAGCACAAGATCGAGGACATTTTCCGCGAGGAGATGGACGCCATCGGCGGGCAGGAAGTGACGCTGCCCATGGTGCATCCGGCCGAGTTGTGGCAGAAGACGGGCCGTTGGTACCAGATCGGCAGCGACATGGCGCGCTTCAAGGATCGCAACGATCGCGACATGGTTCTCGGCATGACACACGAGGAGATCATGGCGGACCTGGCCAAGAAGTTCGTCAAGAGTTACCGCCAGTTGCCCATGATGCTCTACCAGATCCAGACCAAGTTCCGCGATGAGCCGCGACCGCGCGCGGGCCTGCTGCGCGTGCGCGAGTTCACCATGAAGGATGCCTACACCTTCGATCGTGACGAAGCGGGCATCGACGCCTATTACCCGCACTTCTACCAGGCCTACTTCAACATCTTCCGCCGCTGCGGCGTGGATGTGGTGGCGGTCAAGAGCGACACGGGCATGATGGGCGGGCGCATGGCGCACGAATTCATGGCGCTCACCGATATCGGCGAGGACACGCTGGTGCTGTGCGACAACTGCGGCTACAGCGCCAATCGCCAGGTGGCCGTCTTCCGCAAGCCGGAACCGCCTGCCGCCGATTCTCTGCCCGTCGAGGAGGTAGCCACGCCCAACGTCGCCACGATCGCCGCGCTGGCCGAGTTCCTGGGCATCCCGGAGAGCGAGACGGCCAAGGCGGTCTTTATGATTGCCGACGTCGAGCAGCCCGACGGCACGGTCAAGGAGCAGTTCGTCTTCTGCGTCGTGCGCGGGGACATGGAGCTCAACGAGACCAAGCTGACCAACACCATCAAGGCGCGGCGTTTGCGCCCGGCCACGACGCCCGAAATCAAGGCCGTTGGCGCCGAGCCGGGCTACGGCTCGCCCATCGGCATCCAGCGCGACCAGGTGCTGCTGGTGGTCGACGAACTCGTCGCGCGCAGCGCCAACCTGGTGGCAGGCGCCAACCGCGAGGGCTATCACCTGCGCAACACGAATCACGGCCGCGACTACGAGGCGGACATCATCGTGGATCTCGTGGCGGCCGGCGACGGCCACGCCTGCCCGCAATGTGGCGCGCCGCTCTACACCTCGCGTGGGGTCGAGGTCGGCAATATCTTCAAGCTGGGCACGAAGTACACCAAGGCCATGGGCGCCACCTACCTCGACGAAAACGGCGAGGAGAAGCCCATTGTCATGGGGTCGTACGGCATCGGCTCGGGGCGCCTGATGGCGGTCATCATCGAGATCTACCACGACGACGCCGGCATCCAGTGGCCCATCACGGTGGCGCCCTACCAGGTCATGCTGGTGAGCCTGGCCACGGAGAAGACCCCGGAAGTCGTCGCGGCGGCCGAGCGCATCTATGCCGACCTGCAGCGCGCCGGCGTCGAGGTGCTCTACGACGACCGCGACGAGCGCGCCGGTGTGAAGTTCAACGACGCCGACCTGCTGGGCATCCCGATTCGCCTGACGATCGGCGCCAAGGGGCTGAAGAACGGCGTGGTCGAAGGCAAGCTGCGCCGCAACGGCGAGAGCTTTGAGTTCGCCATCGATTCGATCGTCGATGACGTGGCCGCGCTGGTTGCCGCCGAGATCGACCGAGTCAACGCAGCGGCCGTGCCCATGCCCTTTGAAGACTGAAATCCGGGGAATGGTCAACGGTCAACGGAAGAATTGCGAGGGGCGAGGGGCGACACTCCATGGACCATTGACCGTTGACCATTGACCATTGACCATTGACCGTTGACCGTTGAAACTCGATGCCTGATCCCAGCGCCAACTTTCCCTATTACAACACCGTCGACCAGATCTTCCACGCTGAGTGGTCGATCGCCAAGCTGGCGCGCCACGAACTGTTGCGCCGCTCGATCCGCACGCTGTGGCCCCACGGCCATCCCACGCGGCTGATCCACGTAGCCGGCACGGGTGGCAAGGGATCAACCTGCCGCTTCCTGGAGGTGGGCTTCGGCTGCGCCGGCAAGGCCGCGGCCTTTATGAGCCCGCACCTCTTCGACTATCGCGAACGCTTCAGCATCGGCGGCGAGTTCGTCAGCCAGGACGACATCACTCTGGCGTGGGAGACGCGCGTGCGCCCGCACTGCGTCCAGCTTGCCGTCGAGAACCCCGCGCACGTCCACACCTTTCATGAGGTGTCGATTCTCATCGCGCTGGCGCTCTTCGAGCAGCATGGCGTGGAGTGGGCGGCCATGGAGACGGGCGTCGGCGGGCGCTACGACCAGACGCGCGCGCTGGATGCCGTGGCGTCGGCGCTGACCAACGTCGGCAGCGACCACGCGCACATGCTGGGCGACGAGTTGTGGCAGCGCGCGCTGGACAAGGCCGGCATTGCGCGGCCGGGCGCGCC
>ERZ795053.1924-NODE-1924-length-25698-cov-22.398861_pt1 | contig 25698 bp, 24 predicted proteins | sample MGYA00375137_ERZ795053 | MGnify/ENA primary metagenome ERZ795053 (study PRJEB30182, sample SAMN05720284) | activated sludge metagenome | isolation source: Anaerobic digester | place: Hong Kong | collected 2014-12-17 ...
GCCGCCGCCATCGGCATCCTGTACAAGGAGAACGCGTCAATCTCCGGCGCCGAGGTCGGTTGCCAGGGCGAGGTCGGCGTGGCCTGTTCGATGGCGGCGGGCGGGCTGACCGCCGCGCTGGGCGGCAGCCTTGGGCAGATTGAGAACGCCGCCGAGATCGGCATGGAGCACAACCTCGGTCTCACCTGCGACCCGATTGCCGGCCTGGTTCAGATTCCCTGCATCGAACGCAACGCGATGGGCGCGGTGAAGGCGATCAACGCCTCGCGCATGGCGCTGCGCGGCGACGGGAAGCACCGCGTCAGCCTCGACAAGGTGATCAAGACCATGCGCGACACCGGCCGCGACATGCGCGACAAGTACAAGGAAACCTCGCGCGGCGGCCTCGCCGTCAATGTCATCGAATGCTGATCGAGATGTAGGTAGCGGTCGTTTCCTTCACGCGCATCGACGCATCCGGTAGGCTGCCCCGCAAAGGGAGGAGCCTCTAGTGATGACCCAAGCGAACAAGCCCGGCGGGATGAGCCTGACCGTCAAGATACTGATCGGCATGGCCCTAGGCCTGATCGTCGGCACGCTGATCAACAGCTTCCTCCCCGCCGACAGCACGGCCTGGACCCTTATCGTCACCGGCCTGTTTGAAATCGTCGGCAAGATCTTCGTGGCCTCGCTCAAGATGCTGGTGGTGCCGCTGGTGTTCGTGTCGCTGGTCTGCGGTACCAGCGCGCTGGACAACCCGGCGCGACTCGGACGCGTCGGCGGCAAGTCTCTGCTGATGTACCTCGGCACCACGGCGCTGGCCGTCACCACCGCCCTGCTGGTTGCATTGCTGTTCAATCCCGGCGTCGGCGCCGACCTCAGCGAAGCGAACAAGCACGTCGACGCGGCCAAGCCGCTGTCGGAAATCATCATCGGCATGGTGCCGGAAAACCCGGTGGCCGCGATGGCCGAAGGCAACATGCTGCAGATCATCGTGTTCTCGATCCTGTTTGGCCTGTCGATCAGCCTCGCCGGCCGCAAGGGCAAGCCGGTTCAGGCATTTTTTGAATCGGTCAACGAAGTGGTGATGCGCCTCGTCGGCATCCTGATGGCGCTGGCGCCGTATGGCGTCTTCGCGCTGATTGCGACCACTGCCGCCATTTTCGGTCTCGAAAAATTCAAGGGACTGCTGCTGTATTTCTTCATCGTGCTCGGCGTGCTGCTGCTGCACGCACTGGTCACCTATCCGATCCTGCTGACCACGCTGGCACGGGTGAATCCGCTGATCTTCCTGCGCAAGATGCGCCCGGCCATGCTGTTTGCCTTCAGCACGGCCAGCTCCAATGCCACGCTGCCGGTGACCCTGCACAGCGTCGAGAAGCGCCTGGGCGCCAGCAATTCGGTGTCCAGCTTCACCATCCCGCTGGGCGCAACCATCAACATGGACGGCACGGCAATCATGCAGGGCGTGGCCACGGTGTTCATCGCCAACGCCTACAACCATGAGCTGACCGCCATCCAGCTGATGACCGTCGTGCTGATGGCCACGCTGGCGTCGATCGGCACGGCGGGCGTGCCCGGCGTCGGCCTGGTGATGCTGGCCGGCGTGCTGACCCAGGTCGGCCTGCCGGTGGAGGCCATCGGCCTGGTGCTGGGCGTGGATCGTCTGCTCGATATGACGCGCACCGCGGTCAACATCACCGGTGACGCAATGGTCACCTGCGTGGTGGCAAAGAGCGAAGGCGAACTCGACCTCGAAACCTTCAACAATCCAGAAGCCGGCCTCGACGAGATACCGGACGAACTCGCGGACTTCCAGCACGGCTAGCTGCGGGATTCCGTCCGATTCTGGCGAATCCGTGATGCCCATCGCGGTGTCACGCGACTGTCATATTTCAATCACGAGCACTTCATCTGCCCCGCCCAACCTGCCGTGACTTGGTTGTCGAAGTCGCGATGACAGGCCATGCCCATGCCGCGCGCCAAGCCGGCAAACCTCACGCCTACGGACTACCCATGCCACGTCGCCGCTTCACGCTTCCCGTCTTCGCTCTCGCCCTACTGCTCTCCGCCGCCACGGCGAACGCAGCCTATCGCGACCTGTCACCCAGCGCGGAAGTGGCGAAGCAGATCCGTTCGCCGGCGACGCTGAACCCGGTCTGGACACGGAACATCACGGCTTCGGATGCGTCATCGGCCATTGCCGCCTGGAGCGACGCCACCGGCAGCCTTCGCGTCTACGTGGCCGATACCGACAACGGTCGGGTGCTGGCCTTTGACGGCGCCAGTGGCGAGCCCGTGCCACTCGATACGGGCAGCGGACTGTCGACGCCGACCGCCCTGTTCGCCATCGATGATCTGCTGTTCGTGGTCGAGCGGGACAGCCGCCGCGTGCAGGCCTTCGCGCTACCAGCACTGCAGCCACTGGGCACGGTGGGCGAAGGCGGGCTGATCCAGCCCACCAGCCTGTTCGCCCGCCAGGCCGATGTCGACAGCTACCTGCTGTATGTCGGTGACGACTATGACAACGACGGCAACGTGCCGCCGGATCGTGATCTGAATCGCCGCGTGAAGAGCTACCTCGTCACGCTGCATCGCGACGCCAATGCGGCGCCGGAAAGCGTCTCCGCGGAACGCGTTGGCCAGATCGGCGAGACCAGTGGCGATGGCGTGGTCCGCCGCATGGGCGCGCTCGGTGGCGATGCCTTCTACGACCACCTGCTGATCGGCGAACGTGATCGCGGGCACGACAGCGGCTATCGCGTCTACGGCTTCGCCGGGAAGTACCGCAACGCCAGTCTCGGCCAGGAACTGTTCCGAAGGGGTCCGGCCGATATCGCCCTGCGCGCCTGTGACAGCGGCGGCGGCCACTGGCTAGCCAGCGACTCCGGCGGTGACGAGGACGCGAACTCCCCGTTACTGGTGATGGATCGCGCGAGCCTGCGTCCCATTGGCGCCTTCACGCTCGGCAGCGGCACGGTGGACAGCCTCTGGTTCCAGAACGGCAAGTCGCCAGCTTTCCCCAGTGGACTGCTGTTCGCCCGACAGGGCAACCGCCTCGTCGCCATCGACTGGCGCGACATCGCCCGAGAACTGCGTCTCGATCCGGCCTGCCGATAGCACCAGCCGGCTTGCGCCGGCCGCGGCACGCCCCAAGAATAAGCGGATGCGAATCCGGACTTTCCAGATCGCGCTGGTGTTTGCGCTGACAACCACCAGCAGCGCCCCCCTACAGGCCGGCAAGGTCTACAAGCACGTTGACGAGAACGGCGTCACCCACTATTCGGACCGTCCGCCTGCCGGCAAAGCGCCTGAACTGGTGGAGACGCTGCACTACCGCGCCGAAAGCCAGCAGTTCGTCACCCTGCGTCTGGATGGCAGCGGCGAGTCGCGCCGCGCGCTGGCCTTCAATCGGCTGCATGGTCCGGTCGAGGTGGAGCTGGTGTTCAGCAGCGCCCGCAACATCATCGCAGACCCGGCCCTGCCCCTGACCCAGGTCATTCCCGGCCAGCGCGAAACCGAGCTGGCGCAGTTCCACGTCGGCGGCGGCAGCAATGGCGGCGACTTCGAACTGGGCATGACCGGCGTTCCCGGCGACCCGCAAGCCCAGCCACAGGACGTTGCCTACGCGCTGCCGGTATCGCCCGGCAGCGGCTGGCGCATCGACCAGGGCTTCGACGGCGCCTTCAGCCACCACGACGAGCAGGCGCGTTACGCCATCGACATCAATGTCGACGAAGGCGAGCCGGTGCTGGCCGCGCGCGGCGGCCTGGTGATGCAGGTCGAGGACGATTTCGAGGGCGCCGGCCTGGACATGGAGAAGTACGCCACCCGCGCCAACTACGTGCGCATCCTGCACGATGACGGCAGCATGGCGGTCTATGCGCACCTGCAGACCGATTCCATGCTGGTCCGCGCCGGCCAGCGTGTCTCGGTCGGACAGGCCATCGCACATGCCGGCAACACCGGCTATTCAACCGGCCCGCACCTGCATTTCGCGATCCAGGTGAATGCCGGCATGGCGCTGAAGTCCATTCCGTTCCGGATGAGCGACCCGGCTGGCGGCGAGCTGAAGCTGTCCCGCTAAGCGACTCGCCCCGCCGCTGCTATAATTCGCGCCCTTTTTACCGATCCTGCCGGCCTTCGCCGGCCGTTCGCATGGCCGTCAACGCAAACTCCAGCCACCTCAAGGAAACCCGCCGCCGTCGCACGTTCGCGATCATTTCGCATCCCGACGCCGGCAAGACCACGCTGACCGAAAAGCTGCTGCTGTTCGGCGGTGCGATCCAGATGGCCGGCTCGGTGAAGAGCCGAAAGGCCGATCGCCACGCCACCTCCGACTGGATGGCGATGGAAAAGGAGCGCGGCATCTCGGTGACCAGCTCGGTGATGCAGTTCCCCTATGGCGACTGCGTGGTCAATCTGCTCGACACGCCAGGCCACGCCGACTTCTCGGAAGACACCTACCGCGTGCTGACCGCGGTCGATTCCGCGCTGATGGTGATCGACTGCGCCAAGGGCGTCGAGGAGCGCACCATCAAGTTGATGGACGTGTGTCGCCTGCGCGATACGCCGATCATGAGCTTCATCAACAAGCTCGACCGCGAGGGCCGCGAGCCCATCGAGCTACTGGACGAGGTGGAGTCGGTGCTGCAGATCCAGTGCGCACCAATCACCTGGCCAATCGGCATGGGCAAGCGTCTCAAGGGCGTCTACCACCTGGTCGACGACGAGGTGCATCTGTTTGATCCCGGCAAGAACTACGAGCGCCAGGCCGCGACCGTGCTCAAGGGCCTGGATCATCCGGAGCTGGCCGCGCGCATTGGCGAGTCCACGCTGGCCGAGCTGCGCGACGAGCTGGAGCTGGTGCAAGGCGCCTCGCATACTTTCGACCTCGACGCCTACCTGCGAGGCGAGCAGACGCCCGTGTTCTTCGGCTCGGCGGTAAACAACTTCGGCGTGCAGCTGCTGCTGGATTTCTTCGTCAAGCACGCGCCGTCACCGCAGCCGCGCGCGACGACCACGCGCGAGGTCGATCCAGCCGAAGACAAGCTGACCGGCTTCGTGTTCAAGATCCAGGCCAACATGGACCCGCAACACCGCGACCGCGTGGCCTTCATGCGCGTGTGTTCTGGCACCTTCGATCCGGCCGGCAAGGCCTTCCACGTACGCAGCGGCAAGCCGGTGAAGCTGGCCAATGCGCTCAGCTTCATGGCGTCGGATCGCGAGCTGGCCGGCATCGCCTACCCGGGCGACGTGGTCGGTATCCACAACCACGGCACGGTGTCGATTGGCGATACCTTCACCGAAGGCGAGTCGCTGGCCTTCACCGGCATTCCCAACTTCGCGCCCGAGCTGTTCCGTCGCGCGCAGCTGCGCGATCCGCTGAAGACCAAGGCGCTGCAGAAAGGCCTGGCACAGTTGAGTGAAGAAGGCGCGACGCAGTTCTTCCGTCCGCTGATGTCCAACGACCTGATCCTGGGCGCGGTCGGCGTGCTGCAGTTCGACGTGGTCGCCTATCGCCTCAAGGATGAGTATGGCGTGGATGCCAGCTTCCAGCAGGCCAGCGTGGCAACCGCGCGCTGGGTGCACTGCGACAACGCCAAGAAGCTGGAAGAGTTCCGCGAGAAGAACGCCGTCAACCTCGCGCTGGATGCTGCCGACCAGTTGGTCTACCTGGCGCCGACGCGAGTCAACCTGCAGCTGGCCGAAGAGCGCTGGCCGGACGTGCGCTTCTCAGCCACCCGTGAGCACGCGCACAGCGTACTGGCGGATTGAGACATACCACGGGCAGGCCTTTACAGCAGCGTTCGCCCCGCGGAACATCGCTGATGAGTCGATACAGGCTCAGTCGCCTGGGGCAACACGCATGAACCGCTGGAACCTGCTGGGCTTCATCGCCGCCGCGTTGATGCTGCTGTCGGCGCTGGCGCATGCCTTTGCCGGATGGCCGACCGTGGCCGAAGGCCTTTCGGGCACCGGCGTTGCCACCGATGTGACAGCCGGCCTGCGCATAGGATGGCTTTGGGGTTCGTTCTGCATGGCCGGCTTCGGCTTGGTGACGCTGGCGCAAAGCTGGCAGTCACGCAGCGGGGGCGGCTGCAATGCCGCCACAGTGGCCGCGGTGGCGGGCACCTACGTCGCCTTCGGACTCTGGGCCTTCGTGGATCGCGATTTCAATCCGCATTTCCTGCTGTTCCTGCTCACCGGCCTGCTCTGTTGCGCTCTCCTGCATCCCGCCGCCCGCCTGCCGTGCGGAACGAACCGAGGCTAGTGAGGCATGTATCGCAAGACGATGACAGCCGGCTGGGGTGACATGGACTTCAATTCCCACATGCGCAACACCGCCTATCTGGATCGTTCCGCCGACATCCGCCTGCAGTTCTTCTCCGAACACGGCTTCCCCGGTTCACGCTTCGCGGAACTCGGACTCGGTCCAGTGGTACGTCGCGACGAGATCGAATACTTCCGGGAGGTCAGCTTGCTGGAATCCTTCGATGTGCAACTGGAACTCTGCGGCCAGTCTGAGGACGGATCGCGCTTTCACCTGCGCAATCGCTTCTTCCGCCAGGACGGCACACCGTCCGCCACAGTAACCAGCCTCGGTGGATGGCTGGACATCCGCGCCCGCCGATTGATCGCGCCGCCTGCCGACCTGCTCGCCGCCATGAACCATATCCCCAGGACCGATGACTTCCTCGTGCTGCCATCCAGCCTGAAACCATCATGAAGCTGGCAAACGACTGATATCACCAACCGGGAATGAAAAAGCCCGGCTATAGCCGGGCTTTTCCTGTTTGATCGTAGCTGTCAGCTTCAGCCGTTGTCGAAACTGCCGCCGAAGATGGCTCCCTGATCGGACTTCGGCACGGATGCCATGCGCGGCTCGAAACTGCCGCTGAACAGAGGAGTGGGCTCTGCTGCCGACTGGTGTGCCACGCCACCATCACCGTCAGCCACCGGCGTCAGACCCGGCCGCACGGCGAACAGCACGGCGAACAGCGCCACCGAAGCAGCCAGCGCCACCGGCCAGACCGGACGACGCACCGGCCGCACGGCCTGCCGCTTCGGCGCGATCGCCGCCGACAGGGCATGTGCATCGGCACGCGCACCACGCGCAACCTGATAAGCCGCAGCCGCGGCCGGGTTGCTGGCCAGCAACTCGACATCCGCGCCGCTGGCATGGACTTCGCCCGCGGCAAGCCGCGCCAGACGATCAACGTCGATGGCGCTCTCGCCCGCATCGTCGGCACTCATGCGCGCATACAGCGATTTCAAGCTCTGATCGGTCATTTCATGCTCAGTCATCGTCCTGCTCCATTGCGGCCGCCTTGAGGTGGTCGCGCAAATCCTTCATGCCGCGCTCCATCAGCTTGCGCGCGGCGTCGGCGCTAAGGCCGACCAGTTCTCCGGCCTCGCTTGGACCGAAACCCTGAAGACTCAGGCTCACCAGCTGTCGCCGTCGTTCCGGCAACGCCGCGAGGGCCATGCGAAGGCTGTCCATCTGCTGGCGCTGACTGGCCAGCTGCTGCGGACCGGCCTCCTGCGGCAGATCCCAGCTGGTTTCGTCACCAGCATCCTCGATCGACTCCATGGGCCGCGCCTGGGTGCGTCGCAGGGCGTCGATCACGGTGGAAACCACTACCCGCTGTATATAAGACGCAGGCAGTACGGCATTCCGGTCACGCTGCAGGGTTTTCCACAGGCGGATACGGACTTCCTGCTCCACATCATCCGCATCAAGACCTTGATTTCCCTTGCAATGTTGCTGGACCAGGCTGCGTACGCGGGCGCCGAAACGGGCAATCAGCGCGGCAAACGGATCATCCGGGCGCGGCGCCGCGAGGGAAACGACCGTCGCCCCGCCCTCACCGGGGTCGTCGGCCTCGCGCTCGCTGCTCCCCCCCGACACCCTGGGCATGGCCTGGATACTCACGTCGACCGATCAGCCGGCAATGTATTGCTGCAACTGGGAGATTTCTTCCTGCTGGTCGGCGATCACCGCCTTGACCAGGTCGCCGATCGACAGCATGCCGGCCACGCCGCCGCCGTCCATCACCGGCAGATGGCGGATGCGGCGCTGGGTCATCAGCAGCATGCAGGCATTGACGGTGTCGTCCGGGATCACCGTGTGCACCTGCGAGGACATGATGTCCTTCACCCGCGTTTCGGCGGACGAACGGCCATGCAGGACAACCTTGCGCGCATAGTCACGCTCGGACATCACCCCGGCCAGGCGTGAGCCATCAAGCACCACCAGCGCACCAATGCCGTGCTCGGCCATCAGACGCAGGGCGTCGATCACCGAGGCATCGGGCGCCACCGAAACCACGTCGTGGCCCTTTTCGTCGAGAAGCTGCTTCACCGTGCGCATGAAACCCTCCGTCCGGAACAGGTCGCGGGGACGCGAGTATGTGTCCGGCAGCCAGCGCCAGACACGAGCGTCGCCCTATCGGGATGATACCGCCAGAGGAAGCGGATCGGCAGCACCGGCCGCCGGACTTGCCGAACCCAGCGCCGTATCGATGAGATACAGCGGCCGCTGCTTGCTTTCGCCATACAGCCGCCCGAGATATTCACCGATCACGCCGAGCGCCATCAGCTGCATGCCTCCGAGGAACAGCATCACGCTCATCAGCGACGGATAACCGGCCACCGGATCGCCCCAGATCAGCGTCTTGGCGATGATCCAGCCACCGAAACCGAACGCCACCACGGCGGTGAGCAGGCCGACATAGGTCGCCACACGCAACGGCACGGTACTGAAGCTGGTGATGCCTTCCAGCGCGAAATTCCACAGCTTCCAGTAGTTGAAGCTGCTGGTCCCGGCATGGCGCGGATCGCGACGATAGTCGACCGCGCACTGCCGGTAGCCGACCCAGGTGAACAGGCCCTTCATGAAGCGGTTACGCTCGCGCAGCTGGCGCAGGCCATCCAGCGCCCGTCGCGACATGAGGCGGAAATCGCCGGTGTCGCGAGGAATGGGCGTTGCCGAAAGCCGCGACATGACGCGGTAGAAACCCGCGGCCGTCAAACGCTTCAACCAGCTTTCACCATCACGCTCCAGTCGCCGACCGTAGACCACGTCATAGCCATCACGCCATCGGGCAACGAACTCGGCAATCAATTCCGGCGGATCCTGCAGATCGGCATCGATCACCACCACGGCATCGGCATCGGCATCGCAATGGTCCAGGCCGGCGGTCATGGCGATTTCCTTGCCGAAATTGCGCGAGAGCTTCAGCCCTCCGGCGCGAGCGTCTTCGCCGGCCAGGGATTCGATCACCTGCCAGCTGTCGTCACGACTGCCATCGTCCACGTAGAGGATGCTGGCGTCGACGCCATCCAGCGCATCCAGCACCGGGAGCAGGCGCGCCTGCAGCTGACGCAGGCCTTCGCCTTCGTTGTAGACGGGCACCATTACCGTCAGGCGTTCGGGATGTCGGGACATGTTCAAGACAGATCGGGGCTGGGCTGCAATCGTAGCAAGGCGGGCGGAATTCCTCGCCGATGCTTGACAGAGTGAAATATTTCGATATTTTTGGAATTATGGAAACCGAAGCCGCACTCGCATCGCTCGCCGCCCTGGCCCAACCCAGCCGACTGGCGATCTTCCGGCTGCTGGTGCAGGCCGGACCCGACGGACTGGGCGTGGGCGATCTTCGTGACCAGCTCGACCTGCCCGGCGCCACGCTCAGCGCGCACCTGAACGTGCTGCGCCGTGCCGGGCTCGTGCAGGACCGGCGCGACGGTCGCCACATCTGCTGTTTCGCCGATTTCGCGCGCATGAACGCACTGATCGACTACCTCACCGAGAACTGCTGCGCCGGCGCCGGCTGCGGTCTTGCCAATCCCGGCGCCGCCTGCGGAGACAAGCCATGAAGCGCTTCCACGTCCACGTTCACGTTGCCGACCTCGAGCACAACATCGGCTTCTACTCGCAGCTCTTTGGCACCGAACCCACTGTGCGCAAGGCCGACTACGCCAAGTGGCTGCTCGACGATCCACAGCTCAACTTCGCCATTTCCAGCGGCAAGTCCGAGCACACCGGTATCGCGCATCTGGGACTGCAGGCCGGCGAAGCCGCAGAACTGGCCGAGATCGGCGAACGCCTCCAGGCGGCCGATGCCATCGCGCTGGCCGAAACCGCCACCACCTGCTGCTACGCGCGCTCGGACAAGTACTGGGCAGTCGATCCGCAGGGCGTTCGCTGGGAGAGCTTCCACACCCTCGGCGACGCCACCACTTACCACGCTGACGCCGCAGCCGAAGCCCAAGCCGCCAGCGAAGCCTGTTGCGGTCCAGCCATCGAAACAACTGACAGCGCGCCCTGCTGCGGCACGAGCGCCAAGGCGGCCGAAACCGGCGCACGCTGCTGCGGCTGAGTCATCGTCATGCGCCGGAAAATCCTGTTCGTCTGCGTGGAGAACAGCAATCGCAGCCAGATGGCCGAGGCCTTTGCGCGGCACCATGGCGGGGACAGGGTTGAAGCCTTCAGTGCCGGCTCCAGGCCATCCGGAAAGATCAATCCGAAGGCGATCCGCTTCATGGCCGAACTGGACATCGATCTTGCCGGCCATCGCTCGCAGCCATTGAGTGACGTCGACGGCATCGACTTCGATGCAGTCATCACCATGGGTTGCGGCGACAACTGTCCGTGGGTGCCGGCACGGCTGCGCGAGGACTGGGCCCTTGCCGATCCGCGCGACATGGACGACGACGGCTACCGCGCCGTGCGCGACGATATCTCGCGTCGCGTTATCGACCTGCTGCGACGCCTCGACTGAAGCGCACAACAAACTTCCACCACAAACGATTGGACACCATGGCAACACCTTCGCGCCTGTCATTCCTCGATCGCTGGCTCACCCTGTGGATCTTCGCCGCCATGGCCGGAGGTGCCGTCGTCGGCACGGCGTTTCCTGGTCTGGCTGTCGCACTGGAAGAACTGAGCGTCGACGGCATCAGCCTGCCCATCGCGCTGGGCCTGATCCTGATGATGTATCCGCCGCTGGCGAGGGTGCGCTATGAGAAGCTGCCGACGGTCTTCGCCGACCGCCGTGTACTCGCCCTGTCACTGCTGCAGAACTGGGTGATCGGACCGCTGCTGATGTTCGGCCTGGCGTTGCTGTTCCTGCGCGACACGCCGGAATACATGGCCGGGCTGATCCTGATTGGCCTCGCCCGCTGCATCGCCATGGTGATCGTCTGGAACCAGCTGGCCTGTGGTGACAACGACTATGTGGCCGGACTGGTCGCCTTCAACAGCCTGTTCCAGCTGCTGTTCTTCCCGCTGTACGCCTGGATATTCATGAGCGTGCTGCCCGATGCGCTGGGCATTCGCGGCTTTGCGGTGGATGTGTCATTCCTGACCATTGCGAAGGCGGTGCTGGTCTATCTCGGCATTCCCTTCGCAGCCGGCTATCTCAGCCGGCGCTGGCTGCGCGCGCGCAAAGGCGCGGACTGGTATGAGCTGGTTTTCGTACGGCGCACCGCGCCGATCACGCTGATCGCGCTGCTGTTCACCATCTTCACCATGTTCGCGCTCAAGGGCGCCAGCGTGCTGGCATTGCCGCTGGATGCGCTGCGCATCGCCCTGCCGCTGGCGCTGTACTTCGTGCTGATGTTCCTTGTGAGCCTGCGCCTGTCGCGTGACCTTGGCGCCGACTATCCGCGCGGCGTGGCGCTCTCCTTCACTGCGGCCAGCAACAACTTCGAGCTGGCCATCGCCGTCGCCATTGCCGCCTTCGGCCTGGCGTCGCCGATCGCCTTCACCACGGTGATCGGTCCGCTGGTGGAAGTACCGGTGCTGATCGCCCTGGTCAGCGTGGCGCTGGCGCTCCGCCGGCGCTGGTGGCCGGCGTCGACTGCCGCGCCTCAGTCGCCAAGGTAGCCGGGACCACCCAGCTGCCGCATCTGGCGGAGGATCCAGGCCTGGCGCTCACGCAGGTAGGGACCCGGCTTGTCGGCGTGGTATCCGCGCGGATTCGGCAGCGTCGCCGCCAGCAGCGCGGATTCCGCCGCCGTCAGTTCTGAAGCCGGTTTGCCGAAGAATCGCTGCGCCGCTGCTTCGGCGCCATAGACGCCGTCACCGAACTCGACCACGTTGAGATAGACCTCGAGGATGCGCTGCTTCGGCCAGGTTGCCTCGATCAGCAGCGTGAACCAGGCCTCCATACCCTTGCGGACCAGGCTGCGGCCCGACCACAGGAACAGGTTCTTGGCCAGCTGCTGCGTCAGCGTGCTGGCACCACGCAGGCGTCCGCCGTCCTTGCGCGTCTCGATGGCGTCCTCGATGGCATCAACATCGAAACCGTGGTGCTGCGGAAATTTCTGGTCTTCCGACGCCACCACCGCAAGTCCCAGCTGTGGCGAGATGTGCGTCAATGGCTGCCATCGCTGCGCCAGCCTGAAGTCCGCATCACCCGCCGAACGCGCCTCCCACTGCCGCGCCAGCATGAAGGCCGTAGTGGGCGGATCAACGAAGCGCAGCAGCAGCACCGGCAGCACCGTGCCGAGAAATCCCAACAGGAACAGCACAAGCAGCCACCGGCGCCATCGAAAGCCACGACGATGTGATGTGCGCGAGCGCTGCTTGCGGCGACTCACGGAGCGCTCCAAGCGCGGGATGAAGTGGCGCGAAAAACCATGACGGTCCTGTTGAAAAATGATCAACGCGGCATCGACGCGCTTGCGTCGGGCCTTGCAGCGCCCGATAGTGTTCGCAGCGTCGCGGACAGGCAAGCACCTGGATGAAGCGGAGCCAAACGTCCCTGCCACACCACGCCCAAAGATGACCGACGACCCGACCTCCGATCCGTTGCTCCGCGCCCTGCTCGACCGCGCCGGCGTGCGCGCCGTGCATGTTCGCCTCGACGAGCAATGGCGCAACATGCTCGACCACGCCGCCCTCGACTATGCCGCGCCGGTGCGCGACCTGCTGGGCGAAGCCTGCGTCGCGACATTGCTGATCAGCGCGCAGATCAAATTCGACGGCCGATTGACGCTACAACTCAATGCCGAAGCGCCGCTGCGGACACTGTTCGCGGAATGCACGCGGCAAGGCAGTTTCCGCGGCATTGCCCGCCTGAGTTCGCCGGGCACGCCGCTGACCGCACCGCTGGACCTACGCGAGCAGGGTCGCTCATCGCTGATGGCGGTCACCATCGAGGGCATTCCGGGCAACCTCGCCAGCGGTGGCCGCTACCAGGGTCTGGTGCCGCTGGAGAGCCCCGATCTGTCACACGCGCTGGAAACCTATTTCGAACGTTCGGAGCAGCTGCCGACCCGCATGCTGCTGGCCGCGGATGGCGAGCGCGCCGCTGGCCTTCTCATCCAGCAGCTACCGGCACCGGAGCGCGAGGTGGACGACGACGGCTGGCCACGCGCGCAGGCACTGTTTGACACGCTGGGACGCGACGAGCTGCTGGCCAGCGATGGCGAGGAGCTGCTGTTCCGGCTGTTCCACGAGGAGTCACCGCGGCTGATGGAACGCGCGGGACTGCGCTTTGCCTGCACCTGTTCGCGCGAGCGGGTCACCGACACGCTGCGGAGTCTTGGCGAATCCGAAGCCATGGCCGCCATCGGCACGGATGGCCACGTCGAGGTGGACTGCCAGTTCTGTGGTCGTCGCTACCGTTTCGACAGCATCGAGATTGCCCAGCTGTTCCACGGCGGGCTGGCGGATGCCGGCAGCGAAGGCGCCAGCGACACACGGCACTGACTCTTCGACAGCGGATCAGCCGCGCGCCGCCAACACTTCGCCGAGCGGCTGCGGCCGCGCCATCAGGAAGCCCTGCCCGAACTCGCAGCCCAGCGCGATCAGCGCACGCCGCTGGGCATCGGTCTCGATGCCTTCGGCGATCACTTCCATGCCCAGCGAGTGGCCCAGTGAGCACACGGCGCGTAGCACAGCCTCGGCACTACCACGCTCGTCGTCGCCGAGGGCGCTGACGAAGCTGCGGTCAAGCTTGATCGCGTGCAGCGGGAACTGATGCAGGTAGCTCAATGACGAGTAGCCGGTACCAAAATCATCCAGCGCCAGCGAAACACCAAGGTCGTCGAACTGGTTGAGCATGTCGCGAACCTGCAGCGGGTCTTCCAGCAGGGTGCGTTCGGTCACTTCGATGCGCAGCTGCTCGGGCCGCAGACCGAAGCGCTGCAGGCGGTCGGCCATGTCGGACACGAAACCCGGGTTGCGGAAATGGCGCGCACCGACGTTGATGCTGACGAAACCGTCGCCCCCGTCCAGCAGGCGTCCACTCTGCTCGAACACGCGGTCGTAGATCTGCAGGTCGATGGCCTCCAGAAGTCCGGTTTCCTCGGCAATGCGCAGGAACTCGCCCGGCGCCATTACCGTTCCGTCGGCCTGGTGCCAACGCATCAAGGCCTCGTAACCGCTGACTTGCGCCTCGCGCAGGGACTGGATCGGCTGGTAGACGGCATCGAACTCGTTGCGCGCCAGTGCACGACGCAGATTGCCCTCCAGCTCAAGCTGCGACAGCGCTTCCCTGCGCAGGGTTTCGTCGAACACCACATGACAACGGCGACCACTGGCCTTGGCGCGATAAAGCGCAACGTCGGCATCACGCAGCAATTCTTCCGGCGTGTGGTAGTGCGACTGCCCCAGCACGATACCGATGCTGGTCGATGAATAAAGGTCCTTGCCGCCGACGCGAACGGGCTGTTCCAGCACGTCGATGATGCGCAGCGCGACGGATTCCGCCTCGTCCTGTCCACTGATCGACTCCAGCAGCACCGCGAATTCATCGCCACCGAGCCTGGCCACCAGACCATCGCCTTCCACGCTGCGCGCGATGCGGTTGCCGACCTGCTTCAACAGCTGGTCACCGATCAGGTGGCCCACCGAATCGTTGATCACCTTGAAGCGGTCGAGATCGAGGAACAGCACGGCAAAGGCCTGCTTGGCCGGCCCGAGGAAATGACGCAGGGCATCCTCGAGGCGGTTCATCAGGTGCGCGCGGTTTGGCAGGCCGGTCAGCGCGTCATGCAGGGCGTCATGCTTGAGCTGCCGCTCCATGCGCTCGCGTTCACCGATCTGCTCGCGCAGGTCGCGATTGGCGCTGAACAGCTCCTGGGTACGCTCGTTGACGCGCGTCTCCAGCTCGGCATTGGCCTCGCGCAGGGAGTCGGCGGCCTGCTTGCGCATCAGTGCATTGGCGATGTGGTAGCTGACGAAGGTCAGCAGCTCCTGGTCACGCGAGGTGTAGTTGTGGTCGGCGTCATAGCTCTGCACCGCCAGGCAGCCGACGGTCTTCTCGTCACAGATCAGCGGCACGCCCAGCCAGATGGTCGCACGTGCGCCGTGACTGAGCAGTTCACCAGCCTCGTGCAGGCGCCGATTGGTCTCACGATCGGCCAGCAGCGGCTTGCCGGTCCGGATCACGTATTCGGTCAGGCCAGCGCCGAACTGGCGCGGTGCGCGATCGACATCGTACTCGTCAACCGAATAGGCGAACTGGATGGTGTCGCCGCCTTCGCCCAGCAGGGCGATGAAGAAATTGCCGGCGTACAGAAGCTCACCGACCACGCGGTGAACCGCCTGGTAGAACGACTCGGCCGAGTCGCTGGTGGAACCCAGCTCGGCGATGCGGAACAGCGCCGCCTGCAGGCGCTCGCTGCGCTGTCGCTCCTCCACTTCCAGCTGCAGGGCGCGGTTGGCGTCCTTCAGTTCCGTGGTGCGCTCGCGAACGCGTCGCTCCAGCATGTCATGCGCGCGCTTGCGTTCGATGGCCGTGGCGATGTGCTGTGAAACGAAGGTCAGCAACTCCAGGCTGCGCGTGTCGTAGCGATGCGTGTCGTCGTAACTCTGCACCACCACTGCTCCAATCACGTCACCACCATGGCGCATGGGAACGCCCAGCCAGTCGACGCTCTGCGGGCCATAGCCGCCGGCGGTTCCGTGCTCGGTGGCGAGATCCAGCGATGGCCCCAGCAGCGCCTCGCCACGGGTGAGCACGTATGCCGTCAGCGAACCTTCGTAGTCGGACAGTGGATAGCGCTCGTTCGGTGGCGGCGGATCCGGGTCGGCGACGTCGCGGAAATACGGGAAGTACAGATCGCTGTTCGCATTGTCGAGCAGCGCGATGTAGAAGTTCTCCGCGTACATCAGCTCGGCGATGACGGCGTGGATGCGCGCCATCATGTCGTCCATGTCCAGCTCGCTGTTGGCGAGATCAGCAATCGTGTACAGCGCGCGCTGCAGGCGTTCGGCATCGGCAAGGCGATGCACGGCCAGATGCAGCCGCTCCAGCTCAAGCGCGGCAGGCAATCGCTGGATCAGCAGGTTGGCGGCGTCGGCCAGCCAGTTCTGCGCCAGTGAAGCGACGTTGGAGGAGCTTTCCGCGTCCCCGATCTCGCAGACCAATGCGGCCACAACACCGCCATCGGCGAACAGGGGTGCTGCGAGCAGTAGCGGAGAACCATCACCCTGTACGGTGGAACGCTCGTCGATGGCGCGCTGTGCCAAAGGCTGGCGTGGCCACCAGGACTGGGCATCACCCGTTGCCGACAGCCACTTGGTTTCATGCTCGTCATCGGCGCCGTCGGGCAGCCACAGGGCAAAGCGGCAGCCGCCGAAACGTTCGCGAAAACCCTTGGACAGGGAGGTCAGCAGATCGCTGGCACGACGGCCAGCCAGCAGCATGTCGGTGCGCGACACGCGCGCCGCTAGGGCGGCCGAATCCAGCAGCGGAGAGCGGCTTTCCGTATTTTCCGTTTGCGATTCCGTCTGGGCGCGCATCCATCCCCCTGCCAACAGGCCAGGCCGCGCTGCGCCTGCCCGCCTGCTTTCCGGCAGTGTAGCAGGCAAGACGGCCTTGTCCGCCCCGTCACTGTGGACCTTTCCGACCCAGCGCACCACTGATCTCGCTGTCCTCCACAACGGCAACACGCTACACTGGCAGTAGCCGTTATCCGTTCGATTGCGGTGTCGCGGGGAACCCGTGACAGGCATTCCGGGTCAAAGTGGTACCGCGACCCGACCGTCAATCGTTCGGATCTAACGTAAGTTTTTGATTTCATTAATGGATTGATGGAGTCCGACAACGTGTCCGCCACGCTCAAGCGCCCAGTCAGCCTCGCCGTCGCACTCGCCTTCATGGCGAGCGCTGCGCTGTTGCCGGCTGCCGCAACGGCGCAGGCCATCTGGCCAGCGGATGCCGCGCTGTCGGACAACGGCAACGACCCGGAAAACACTTCGGCCCTGCCGTTCTACCTAAAGCGCCCGCTGATCGCCGATGAGCTCTTCAACCAGCGCACGCTGCAATGGGGTGGCCAATCGCTGGATGCAGGCACTCAGGTGCTGCCGGTGTTGCGTAGCGGCGATGGCCGCATCGAGGCCCTGCTCTTCATCGACAGCAATGATCGCGCGCCGTCGTTGAATCCAGTGGAACGCCTGCTGCAGGGCGAGTCGCGGAAGGCAAGCATCTTTGGCAGTACGCGAATCGGAGCCGGGCTGCGCGTACAGGGCAACGATCGCCTGACGCTGGGCGCGGATCTTGGCCAGAGCCGCTCAAACGGCATGGCGCTGCTCTGCAATGAAGACATCGGCCTGGCAACCACGCTGAGCAGCCTCAGCCAGCACTGCCTGCTGGCCGAACTCGGTGGCGAGACCGACCCATTGTCGCCGTTCGCACGACAGCAGACTTCCGAGCAGCACATTGGCGCGTCGCTGGATCTGGCCGAGCACGGACTCGACCTGAGCTTTGGTCTTTCCTGGCTGCAGTCGAATGCTGTGCCGACGGCGTGGAGCGACAACAACCCGCTGACGGGCTCGACCGGCCTGCTTTACCCCTCGTGGGAGCAGAACGCCCTTGGCCAGTTCGGTCTGCGCAGTCAGGGCATCGGCGTGCGTGGCCTGCTGGATCTCGGTTCGCGTCGCTGGCTCAGTCTGGATGGCCAGGTCAGTCGCACCCGGGTCGACCATGGCGTGATCGACAGCCTGATGCCCAGCGAGTGGAACAGTGGTCGTCTAGGCCTCGGCATGGGCTTCGGAGATTTCAGCGGCCGGATCAGCGGCCATGTCACGGACATCGGCGGCAGCGACTCGCTCTGGGGCGGACTCGATATCGGCCTGTCCTGGCGGACGCCGTGGCGTGCCGCGCTGACCATCGGCGCCAAGAACGTCGTCAGCGGCGGAAACAAGACCTGGCCGCAGGAAAACGCCCAGGCGCTGGATGAGGCGCAGAGCCGCATCCCCTACGTGCAGTACCAGCAGGATCTCTGATCGCTGGCTGCCTCGCTGAGGCCCGTGCCCGCAACCGCCGCAACGAAACAGTTCTCTGAAGCCATTCCGACACTTCGTCGTTGGCGCTGCTGTCGTAGCCATACTGCTGTAGCTACGGCAGGTCTCGATTTGCTCGGGCTACAACGGCGTCTGACGGCATCTGGAGTGCCAAGGCTTCCCGCGGGTACGTCGGCACTGATCAAAAGAGACCGCCGCCCGAAGGCGGCGGCTGTTGGGTTGGTCGGCGTCAGCTGCGGGCGCCACACATTCGCGTATTACTGAAGCTTGATCTCGATATCGCCGGAGAAGGTTTCCAGGCTGATCCGTGCCGAACCGGAGCCAGCGCGGCCTTCCAGCGTGGAACCGTTGCCGAAACCGGCCTTTTCGACCTTGCCGACCGGTGAGGTGATGTCGCCGCTGAAGGTCTCCGCTTCGATCTCCGCGGACAGCGATGCCGGGAAGCGGAGGTCGAGGTCACCGGAAACGGACTCGGCACTGAGTCGCCCGGAGGCGGCCAGCGCCGCGCGGAGTTCGACGTCACCGGAAACGGTGGTCAGCCGGATCTCCTTGAGTTCACCCGCGGCGATCTCAAGGTCGCCGGAAACCACTTCGGCACGCAGCGAGCCGGTGATGTTGCCCTTGGCGGTGATGTCGCCGCTGACGGTTTCCAGGCTCAACTCCTGCACATCGACGCTCAGATCAAGGTCGCCGCTCACGCTGGAAACGCTGATGTCGCGCACGCGGGCATCCACAGATACGTTGCCGCTGACCGACTCCGCCTCCAGTGCCTCGCTGTCGATACCGCTCACGTCGATGTCGGCGCTGACGCCTTCCAGGTCGAGCACGGCGGCACGCGGCACCTTGATCTCCAGTCGACTGGGGCCGGCATTGTTGCCACCACCGAACCAGCCGCCGCCCTGCGGATAACGGACCTTGATATCGAGGTGGTCGCCACCGCCATCGACCTCCAGCCTTTCGACGCCGTCGCCAAGGCTGCCGCCGATATGGACTTCGCTGCGATCCCACGCCGTGACACTGATGCGCCCCTTGACGTTCTCCACGCTGACGCGCGCATCCGGGTTGACGCTGCGCGTTTCATCGATGGGTGTCGCCGCCAGTGCCGCGATGGGCAGCAGCCCCGCCAGCAGCAATGCGGTAATGCTGGTCTTCCTGTTCATGGTTCTACCTCTGCCTGTTTCTGTCTGGTGATCGGGACTCGGGTTCTCGGGGGTTATCAGGTCAACAGCCCGCGCTGGGATAGTCGCAGCCGCTGCGAATACACGTCGCGCAGGCGCGTCAGCAGGAAGCTCGATTGCGGATCGCGCTCGATGGCCTCGCGGATCTGGATGGCGCTGCGATCAAGCTCCGCCGCCGCTGCCTGCAGCGGTAGCGGCAGGTCGCTGCTACCAACCTCGGACAGCGCCGCCTGGTACTCGGCGGTCATTGCCTGTTCCTGGATGCGCAGCGATCGCGACATTACCGGCACGCGAACCATGCCTTCCGACGACGGCTGCGGCGACGGGGAGTCGACCATGCCCGGCCAGAAACCGGTGACGATGGCAACACCCAGCACGGAAGCCGCCAACGCCGTCCAGCCTGTCCAGCGGCTGCGTCGCCGCGTCCGCCGCAATGAACGCGCTGGCGCCACCTGATCGAGTCGCTGGGCGATGCCCGGCCACAAGTCATGCGAAGGCTCGCGCTCGACGGCCAACTCCCGGAGCTGGCGACGCAGCTCGAAATCCGCAGCATCAATGTCCTTGTGATCAGTCATGGTTCGTACCTCCAAGCCATTCTCTCAGCAGGCCGCGCGCACGATGCAGCTGCGCCTTCGAGCTGCCAACCGCCATGTCGAGTTCGGCGGCGATTTCCTCGTGCTTCCAGCCTTCGACGTCATACAGCACCAGCACGGCCCGCGCACGCGGCGGCAGCCTTGCCACCAGCCGCTCCAGGTCGACGCCCAGATGCGCCTGACAGACATCGCCGACCTGCTGTGCCAGCTGCTCGTCGCCTTCCTCGCGCGCCTCGCCTCGGGCGCGGCTGCGCAGGTCCATCAGGGCCGTGTTCACGGCCAGCCGATGCAGCCAGGTCGAGAAGGCGCTGTCGCCGCGAAAGTCCGGCAGCGCCTGCCAGGCGCGCACGAAGGCGTCCTGGGTTAACTCCTCGGCCCTGGCCTCCACACCACCAACCAATCGCCGGATGACACCGAACACGCGCCGATGATGGCTGCGGTACAGCGCCTCGAAGGCTGATTTCGAACCCAGCGCCGCATCGCGGATCAGCTCGGCCTCGGCCGAACCAGGTCCGGGCGATGCCTCGGTGGGTTCATCCTGTCTGGTGGGCATGGCGACGACGCGGGGGGCGATGGCATTCATGCTCAGCATACCCCTTGGATGCCCACACGCCGGATAACGTTTAAACGTCCCGAGGCAGCAAATCGCCACCTTCGGCGCGACAGTAGTGGCTCAGGCCGCCGACGGCTGCTCGAAGGAAACACCCCCGGCCAGAAGTGCCTCGGCCAGCGGAGCCAGCTGTTCGCGGTAGGGCCACCATTTGGGCTCGCGGCGGCGGACGACGCCACCACGCACCTGCATGGCACTGGCGGTGGCTATGGCGCGCCAGTTGGCGTCGGGGTCCGACATGCTCTCGCGGTAGTCGAGCCCACAGAAGGCCGCGACCTCACGCATTGCCGCATCGGTATCGCCAGTCAGCGCGTCATAGCGCACGTCCAGGATCCGACCCGGGAAGCGCTCATGCCAATGCGCCATCAGACGCCGGTATTGCAGGAAGTAGTCCGCCAGCTCGGCCATGTCATACGAATAGGCATTGGCATCCGAGAACAACTCGCGGAGATTGGAGAAGCAGGTCTCCATCGGATCCCGGACCAGATGCAGGATCTTCGCCTGTGGCAGCGCCCGACAGATGAAGCCAATATTAAGGAAGTTGGACGGCAGCTTGTCGCTGAACAGCCGCTGGCCGTTGAGGCGCCACGCCACGCCATCCAGATAGCGACGACCAACCTCCTCGAAATCCACCTGCCCGGCCCGCGCCACGATTTCCTGGTCAATCACGCCACGACAGTGGTGATTGGCGCCATAACGCATGGCACAGGTGAAGTCGTAGAGCTCGCCGGTCGCCAGCACATCCTCATGACCGGAAAGCAGCTGCTCCAGCAGGCTCGTTCCCGAACGATGCATGCCCACGATGAAGATCGGCATGGGTGGTGAACCCAACGCATCCGGCGCCGGCGCGGCAGATTTGTCTGCGGGCAGCTGGACCAGAGCATCGACAAGCCGCCGGCTGTCATCGCTGCCATAAGGCAACGTGGCCCGCTTGGCGCGGCAGGCATCGCTCAATGCCGTCCACGCACCCGCCACATCGCCAAGATCGTCCAGCTCCTTGTGCAAGGCGAAGGCGAGCAGCGACAGGTCGCCTGGAGAGCGGTTCGGACGCTGCAGTTCCTGCCGGATCTGGGAGACGTGATTGGCATCGTGGGTCTGCTTGCGCAGGCGCGCGCGCAACCAGTGCGCCTGCGCAATCTGCGGCGCCCGGCGGATCACACGATCAATATCTGACTGTGCGTCGTCGACACGACCCAGATAGGTCAGCACCTGGGTTCGCGCAAGCAGGGTCGGCGGATAATCGGGGTCGCCGCGCTTGGCTTCATCCAGCAGACGCAGCGCGCGAGCCTGTTCATTGAGATAGCTCCACTGCGCACCCGCCTGGATCAGCAGCGGAATCGGAATCCGGTCAATCGGTCCCAGGCGGTGGATCAGACCATCCAGCACCTGAGCCTCGTTGAAGGTCCTGAGGCGCGCCATGAGGTCGCCCATGGCCTCGGCCTGTCGCGGCGGGCGTGCCGCTGCATCGATGATGGCCTGACGCGCGGCGCGGTAGTTGCCGGCGCCGGACTCCATGTACGAGAGTTGGATCAGCAGTTCCGCGTTGCCTGGTTGCAGCGCAAGCATCTCGCGCAGGACCGCCGCTGCAGCCATCCAGTTCTTGGCCTGCACGGCGGCATGCAATCGCTGCTGCAGCGACGCCATGCCGCCTGGCTGGCTCACGGCGACACCTTGTCGGCCGCCAGATTGCCCAGCGTGTCGATCATTGGCTGCAGATGGCTTGCATAGTGCTTCCAATGCGCCACGCTGCGCGTGTGGATGGGCTCGCGCACCTGCATCGCACTGGCCGTCGACACCTGGCCTGTATTGCGTTCCACCTGTCCGCATTGCGGCTCCCAGGGAAGCTGGCAATGCTCGAACGTCCGGCGCAGCGCGTGATCCGGGTTCGATGCCAACTCGGCATAGGGCAGCGACAGTACGCGCCCCGGATAGCGCTGATCGAAATAGTCCATCAGCTCGCGATAAGCGATGACATAGCGCGCGACTTCGGCCTGGTCATAGCTGTAGCCGTAATTTCCGCCGAAGAAATATTCACGAAGATTGGAGAAGCAGGCCGCCACCGGATCACGGTGGATGTGCACGATGCGTGCATCCGGCATCGCCCGCAGGATGGCGCCGATGAAGCGGAAATTGAGCGGCAGTTTGTCGGTCAGGCGAGGCTTTCCGTCCGCCCGCCAGGCCACATGCGAGCGGTAGCGCCGGCCCAGATCCATCGGGTCCAATCGCGTCATCGCCGCCACATGTGATTCGTCGAGCTGCGCGGAACTGGCAAGGTTCAAGGACATCCGTACCTGTCGCGGCAGGTCGGTCAGCTCGCCACCACTGTGTACCGCACTGTGAAGGCCGAACGCCCGCTCCAGCAGTGTACTTCCTGCCCGGGGCAGGCCGACGATGAAGATCGGTGAAATGCTACCTGAACCCGCCATCGCAGCCGGCGGCGGAGGCGGCATTTCAGTGTCGATGGCCTGCACCCGGCGCAGCAAGGCGAGCTCGGCTTCGATGTCGTAACCGGACTGCCCACGCTGTAGCTGCATGCCGCGCTCCAGCATGGGCCAGGCTGCTGCATGATCGCCGAGGTCATCCAGTTCCTTGAACAATGCATAGCAGAGCACGGCTTCGTCGGCCGGATCGCTGGGCGGCGACGTGAGCAGCGTACGCAGGGTATCGACATGGTTGGACGATGTGCTCTGCCGGCGCAGCTTGGCCATGCTCCAGTGAACGAAAGGCGCCGCCGGCTCGAGTGCCAGACTACGCCGATAGCTTGCCTCGGCGGCCTCGACATCACCCTGTCGCAGATGACAGCCACCGAGCATGTGGTGCAGGCGCGCACCGTCCGCACCAAGCTGCAGGCAACGAGACAGCAGCTCGAACGCCTGGTCGGTGAGGTCGTTGTAGTAGAGCATCCGCCCGGCGTCGGAGAGTGCGCGGACATCCCTGGACTGCGCCAGCGCAGGCCGCCGTGCAACGGCGACTGCAGCTTCCGCTTCGCCAAAGTTGAGGAGCCTGTCGACCAGCGTGGACAGCCCCTCGGCATCCTCCAGAATGCGCGTGTTCACCGCCGCCAGCGTTTCATTCACCGCTGAACGCAGGTCTCCGCGCTTGCCGGCCAGCTGCGACAAACGAAACCGTGCAACAAGTGCGAACTCGGGGAACTGGAGGAGTTCGCGAAAACGGAATTCCGCGTTAGCCCAATCACCGGAATCAAAGGCCTGTTCCGCCTGCTGCCAACGCTTCTGGATTCTCATGAATGTCTTTCTCTACTACTCGGTATCGGCGAACACCGCGAACCACAGGCCCGGTATTCGCCGGGAAACTCAGGCCCCGGCAGACAACACGTCGCCAAGACGATCAATCAGCGGTGACAACTGCGACTCATAGTGCCGCCAATGGGCCACGCTGCGCGTGTGGATCGGCTCCCGTACCTGCGCGGCACTGGCGGTTGCCACCACGTCACCGGCGCCCTGGTTGTCCAAGCAGGCATCCTCCCAAGGCAGGCCGCAATGATCCAGCACGCCGGCCAGCGTTTCCCGGGTGGCCGCAACCAGATCCTCATAGCGCACCCGGTGCACCTGGCCCGGATATCGCTGCTCCCACTGCGACATCATCCCGACATATGCCCGGTAGTAGTCGGCCATGTCAGTGCAGTCATTGCTGTAACCATATGCACCTCCGAAGAAGCACTCGCGAAGATTGCTGAAGCAGGCAGCTACCGGTTCGCGCGCCATATGAATGATGCGCGCCTGCGGAAGCGCCCGACGGATGGCGCCGATCAAGCGGAAATTGGTGGGGAGCTTGTCGGTGAGAAAAGCCTTGCCGTCGCTTCGCCAGGCGACATGTTCGACATAGCGGCGCCCCCATTCCTGATGGTCGACGTTTCGAAGTGTGGCCGCCAGCTCCGGATCGATATTCGCCAATCCCGGCTTGTTCGCGACATAGCGCAGCTGCATCACCAGATCGCCCAGCTCGCCTCCAACCGTCAGCTGGCTGTGCTGGCCCAACATGCGCTCCAGCAGTGTCGTGCCCGAGCGCGGCAAGCCGACAATGAATACCGGCGTGGGGCCATCATCAACCGGTTGGCGCGACGGCGCTGCCACCGACTCCTGGTCCTCGATCAGCAGTTGCTTCAACACTTCGAAGTCACGCTGCGGTCGATAGCCGACCGCCGCCTTCATCGTGGCCGCTGCCGTTGCCCAGGCATCCCATGCGCCGGCGTAGTCGCCCAACTCATCCAGCTCCTTGAACAGGGCGTAGCCGAGCAAGGCCCGATCCATCGGCTGCGTCGTCCGAAGCAAGGTCTGGCGCAGGCGATCCACATGATTGCTGCCCGCGTTCTGGCGACGCAACTTCGACAGCTGCCAATGATTCGGCGAAAAACCCGGATCGCGTGCAATGCCCCGCTCAATATCCCGCTCGGCCGCATCCGTCTGGCCAAGTCGCATACGGCAGGTGCCGACAAGGAAATGCAGCGGTGCGCTATCCAGCCCCATGGCCTGGGCCCGACCGAGCAGATCCAGCGCTTCGGCAGAGTATCCATGATCGCTGAGCAGCTTGCCGACTTCAGCCAGTGGCTCGATGTCATCGCATTGCTGAAGAGCCGGATTACGGGCCAGGGACAATCCCAGTTCGTGCTCACCAACAGCCATCAATCGCTTGAACAGCATGGACAGTGCATGTGGATCCGCCGGCTTTCCGACACGGGCGACCGCATCTACGACCTCGTCCACGGCACCCCGGAAATTGCCCTGCGCTCCAGCAATCAGTGAAAGGCGCATCCGAGCCGCGATGGCCAGTTCCGCGGAATCACGCAAGGTGGCGTACTGCAGTCTCGCGGCCTCGATCTGGCGCTGCGACAGCAACTGCTCGGCCCGTTTCCAGACCTCGAGTTCATTCATGCCCAACTCTGCTTCCATTCCGGCTCGTGCTTTTTCGCGGTCGCCGGGTCACCAAAAAAAAACGGCCGCCCGAAGGCGGCCGTTGAAGATACAGCAAAACGACTGGATTAGAAGTCGTACTGGACAGAGAAGCGCACGGAACGCGGCGCCTGCCAGTTGGTTGGCGTCAGGTAGTACAGCG